>Ga0082335_1007151_pt1 | contig 13760 bp, 26 predicted proteins | sample Subgrocontami58m_FD_72375 | JGI IMG/M metagenome (GOLD analysis project Ga0082335, IMG submission 72375) | Subsurface groundwater microbial communities from S. Glens Falls, New York, USA - GMW37 contaminated, 5.8 m (SPADES assembly) (version 2) ...
TTCATGGGTATAGCGTTAGTTACTTATCTGATTACCGTAGAAATACTGATGTGGCTTATGCCCTCTATCAAAGGCAAGGTTTTCAGCCTTGGTATTCCAGCCGTCCGTGTCACGGATTAAGATAAAATGTCAGCAAATAACTACATCCTCATCGAACAACTCAAAAACGGCTGGCGGGTCGGCATGAGAGATGCCGATCTTGGTCGAGGGTTAGGTAAAAATAAAGTATTCAAAGAATTGGAGTCAGCTTGCCGGGCGAGCCAGGATATTCTGGATGAAGACAACGTCGAATATGGTATCTGCTTTAAATTCAAGGAGGAAACAATATGATACAAAACTTTTTCGTTTATTGGTTAGGACCAGATTTGGCGACAATTCTGGGAATAGTGTTCTTTTTAATTTTCTTCTTATTTTTAATTATCTGGCTCGTAAAAAAATATAAACCATTAGATACAAACCAGGAAAACTAATAAAATGAAAATAGCAGTTTTATTACTAGATGGTGCGAAACAGGTAATGTTGACCCCTGAGACTGAGCATGAGAAGCAAGCCCTAAAGATGATTGCCCCAGGCGATAAATTGGAAGCTATGGCCAAATGGGGGACATTTAGAGATAAGGAACACTATGGTAAATCTTTCGATTTGTGTCAGGGTGGTTATTATCGTGAATTTGCTAATAGTGAGTCGTTAATGTTTGTTATTACCACCCCAGAAACAAAGGAGGGGAAATGAAAAAGAGAGAAACAATATTCGCCATAAAGGGTGAAGGAAGTAAAGTCTATAATTCTATGAAAACCCCAACCGCAAAAACCGATGATTGGGAGAGAGATTACTATAATTTTTTAGTCAACAATGGAATGACAAAGCACACGGCTGAACAAGGAATAGGTTTTGTGAGGCATAAGATTCTCCAAACCGAAACCAGAGTAAAAAAGAAAATGGTAAATGAACTTAAATCTAAGGTTTGGGACAGCCAGCCAACCTATAATGAAATATTAAAATTTCTCTCTAAACTGAAACAAATAAAATGAATAACCCCATCAAAAAAGAAATGATTAAAATACAATATCTTGATGAGGACTATGGGGGAACCTTTAAGATAGGAGATAGGGCGGAGGTAGTTGGAACAGAAAAAAATTATGTATGGGTCAGAAATAGATATGGCGGTACAGAGTATTTTTATAATTACGAGATTGCGTTCTTATGACCACCCCAACTTACATAAGTAAAGCACTAGAGAGGTTTGAGAAAGAGTTTGAGTCGCCATATCCATAAGGAGAAGATATGAAAGTCAAATTCCCTAAATTTGTCAAGCGTTCCGGCCAGTGGTGCGTGACGGTGGTGACCCCAGGCAAAGACAAAACAGTTCAGACTCAAAGCTGGTTTGCTACGCTGGAAGAGGCGATGGTATTTTATGAAAAGGGAGGAGCGGTGTGACTTGCCAGCATTGTGGTAAACGGCCCGCCACCGAGTCGTGGATAGGTGAAGGCGGGGTTCTAGCAATGACGCACGGAATGTCACAAGCATGGTGCAAACTTTGTTGTTTGCAGGAACAAATTCTCTACGCCAAGAAGATAATTAAAAACTTTCCCAAGCTAAAAAGGGAATTGGCAAAGGAGGTGAAAAGATAAATGACAGTAAAAGAACTAATTGAAAAGTTGACTCCCTACTTAGACAAGACCGTTGGACTTAGTATCAGCGATGATCGAGGTGCTGTGGGAAAAGACGGGGAAACTATTACTTATGTCGCTGGTGGAAAATCAGTTGACATCGAACCCACAGAAGATACTTTATGGATTGTAGGGACAATCGAAGAGTCCGGGGAGGAAAACCAGTAAGCCCCCCGAACTTGCTCTTTTACATTTGGATGATTGATTGCTGGGTATATTGGCGAGGAGGGCGTAGATACTCCCTTCAATCCAAACCATACTACGTTTAAGGTTTGGCCCAGCAACCAGTTATCCAAAGCACTTTATGATTGTGATATAATTTTTGCATGGTCTTTAAGACGGCTGATAAAATAGCTTCAGAGTTAATTAAATGCTTTAAAAACGGAAATAAATGTCTGTTGTGTGGAAATGGGGGGTCGGCAGCGCAAGCACAACACATGGCCGCGGAACTCATGGGAAAGTTTGAATATGAACGTGATCCAATTCCAGCGATAGCTCTAACTACAGATACATCTTTTCTTACTGCTTGGTCTAACGATTGTGAGTATGACACTATTTTTTCGCGGCAGATTCAGGCCCTGGGAGAACCTGGAGATGTTTTGGTCGTATTTAGTACCAGTGGAAATTCTAGGAACTGTCTATTGGCGATAGAAAAAGCTCGGGAGAAACACATGGAGATTATAGATTTTTCCAGAGAGGGTAAGAACACTGCAGAGATTCAAGAATTTCAGTTAAAATTGATGCACGATGTTGTTAGATTAGTAGAAAGAGAGATGTTTCCATGATCAGTCGAAATGAAAAAGGCCAATTCGTGAAAGGGAACGTTTCGTGGAGTAAGTTACACCCAAATTATCAATCTGGAGAAAAGCACTGGAATTGGAGGGGCGGAAAACCTAAATGTAAAGATTGTTGTATCCAACTTGGATCATATAAGGCAACTTATTGCAATTCCTGTGCAACTAAGAATTTTAGAAAAGGAAAATCCAATGTCCATTGTTTGCAATGTGATCGGACTTTTCATGTTAAGCCATTCTCAATAAAACGAGGCCGAGGCAAATTCTGTAGTAAAACATGCTCGAGAATTCATAAGAAAGGTAGATTCCTGGGAAACAACTCGCCATCTTGGAAAGGGGGGAAACCAAATTGTCTGGACTGCGGAATAAAACTTGCTAGTTATTATGCGAGAAGATGCCTAATGTGTAGAGTTAAAAATGAACAAATAAAATCCCCGACCTCTATAGAAAAAGTCGTATTAAATGAATTGACCGAGATGGGTCTTATTTTTGAAAGCCAAAAAATAATAAATGATAAATTTTGCGTGGATATATATATTCTCAAATCTAATCTGGTAATTGAGTGTGATGGAACTTATTGGCATGGTTTGGATCGAATAGTGAAAAAGGACAAATCCGAGAACGCCTATTTGAGCAAATGTGGCTATAATCTCCTTCGACTTACGGAAGATGAAATTAAGAATGGAAACTTCAGGGAAAGGATAAGGGGGCAATTGTGCGCATAATTAGCTCAACTCCATGCAGAATTTCAATTTTTGGTGGAGGTACAGACGTGGGGGAATATGCTCAAAAATATGGCGGGTTTTGCATAAATATGGCTATTAATATCCGTCAGAAAGTAGAAATTAATGACTCAATAATAGGCCATACTATTCCTGAGGGAGCATCGTATGAATTCTATAAAAATATATTTAGTTTTATGGATACTCCATTACCAAGTGGGTTGTTTTGTAGTTTTGATGGGATTATTGAATCTGGGTTGGGTTCTTCTGCTTCAGCCGCGGTAGCTTTGGTGGGGGCTGTAAACAAATATAAGAACTTGGGAATGACCAGGAGAGACATTGCTGAAAAAGCATGGGATATTGAAGTAAACGCCGTTGGCCTATTTGGGGGAAAACAAGACCAGTATGTGGCCGCCTTCGGAGGGATAAATGCCATGCGATTCACCAACGGGGTGGAGGTCGTACCTCTTCGCGATAATTTCATGAGTAAAATATTTCCTAGCTTGGTTATGTTCTACACTGGTTCGAATCGGAAGTCACCCACCATTCAGGAGGGATTAAGAATTATAACTCTGAGTCAGAGGGTGGAATTAGACAAGATTAAGGGACTGGCTATGGATGCTATTCAACCGATTGGATCTGGAGACATAGAAGTGGTGGGGAAATTGTTGGACAAGTCCTGGGCATGTAAGAAGAGATCAAATAATGGAGTATCTACGTCGGAATTTGATCAAATATATGATAAAGCAAAAAAACTCGGAGCGTGGGGCGGAAAATTATTGGGTGCTGGCGGTGGTGGATATTGCATTTTTATTGTCGATCCAGACAAAAGACAGAACTTGATAGATAATTTAGGGATCAAATGGGTGGATTTTGATATTGATTTTAACGGTTTGGATTGCCGCATATTATGCTAGGTCTTATTTTATGTGCGGGTCATGGTACCCGCCTAAAAAAGGAAACCAAAGACAGGCCCAAGTGTATGGTCGAGGTGGCGGGAAAACCGATCTTGGGACACATTGCTGATCACATGAACAAACACGGGATATGGAGGATCGTGGTTAATTTACACTCATTTCCGGAAGTGGTAATGAAGTATTTTGGTCAGAGATTCCTATATCTTTATGAGCCGGTGCCGATGGGGGAGTTTGCAACTATGTCTTTAGTACGAGCCATCTTCCCAAACGAGTTATTAGTAACAATGAATGGTGACACCCCCACAGATATAGATTTATCTGAGGTTGCTGGCCGTGGTTTTTCTGGTAGATGTATCAGCGAGAAAACAAAGCGACATATGGGGACGACTATTTATTATCCTGGTATGGAACCGGATCACCCGATAGATGTGAATTGTGAATATTTCGATTGTGGCACACCAGAAAAGTTAGCAATCGCCAGAAAATACTATGAACATTAAACTTCTCATATCTTGTCCTGCTTGCCAAGAGCGGGGGTTGAAAATGAATCTGGCTCAAGTCTTACCAGACGGAAGAATTGCGGTTAGAAGATTTGATGAGAACAGCACTACAGTTATAGGTGGACAAAATATGTATATTCAGTGCGGGTTGTGCGGAGGCGTGGCCTTCAGAAGGGAGGTAAGTTATGGAACGATGGTACATTTCGGGATCACACGGGTTTCTAGGGAGCAAGCTATTGGGACGTCTGGAACGCTCTTCGCAGGAAGTAATTAGAGGAGACAGGGACGGAAACTTGCCAACGGGGGTAGATTATGTGGTTAATTGTCAGACCTATGGAAATATGTATTGGCATAAGGATGCCGAACAGATTTACAAGGCCAATCTTTTTAACTTGGTTAGAATGCTTGGGTCGGCAGACGGAGTGAGAGCCTTTATTCATATCTCTTCATCTTCTGTGCTTTTATCAGAACAAACATATTACTCTTTGGCCAAACGGGCAAGCGAGGAGCTTTGCGTTTTGGATGGCCGGCCTGTTGTTGTTCGTCCGAGTTCAACCACCGGTGTGGGAGAACAAAAAGAACATTTAATCCCAAAACTTATAGATAGTTGTTTAAATGGCACGGAGATGCCCTTCGTGAGTGAATCAACTCATGATTATATTAATATTTCAGATGTAATTAGTGCCATTGCGCTTTTGGCGCAGATGCCGGACACAAAAGGAAGGATATTTAACGTCTCTAGTGGCACTGCCACCAGCAATGAAGAGGTTTTGGCCATTGTAGAGGGTTATGTGGGTTCACGCGCCAATCTAAAAAGGGTAGGCACCTTAAGAAAGTATGACACTAAAGACTGGAAGGTGGATAATAGTGATATGAGAGCTTTGGGATGGAGTCCCCAAGTTAGTTTACGGGAAACCATACAACAAATGATTGCCCAATATTATCCAGGGGTATGATATAATAGAAGAGATATATGCCATTTACTAGGGGACATAAAATTAATGTTGGTAGGGTTTGGTCTAAAGAAAGGAATATTAAGGTTGGCCTGGCGCTAAATAGAAAGTCTGAATTAGTTTGTTTAGTTTGTGGAACTAGGTTTAAAGTTTCTCCGTATCGAAAACTAAACGCAAAGTACTGCTCCAAGAAATGTTGGTATCAAAGAAATGGGAACCCCCATGAGGGAGAATGTATCGCTTGCGGGAAAGAGTATTTGATTAAATTTTCTCGTTATAAAAGATACGGAACCAAATTTTGTTCTAAGCAATGTAATTCCAATTATTTAGTTGGAAAAATAAATCCGGGACTTCAGTTGGGCAGAAAGAATGTTAAGGGGAAAAATCACCCTATGTGGGGGAAAAAATTATCTCTAGAGAGAAGGGCCTTTTTAGCATCTGTAAGGCCAATTAGACGGGGCCCCGATAATAATAATAGGAAGTCTCCCAAATATAAACAATGGGCGAGAGCCGTAAAGGAAAAAGATGACTTTACTTGCCAGAAATGTAATCTTCATGGAGTAAGGCTAGAATCTGATCATATAAAACCATTTAGCCTGTATCCAGATCTTAGATTTAACATCTTGAATGGGCAGACATTATGCTATTCCTGTCATAAAATTAAATGCTCTGAGGACATGGTTATCATGAGAAGGGAGACCAACAAATGGACATTGAGTCTCTAAAACATAGAGCATTGGAAATATCGTATAATCATAAATTAAGCCACATAGGTTCCGTATTATGTGCATTACCGATTTTGTATGAAATCTACAACCAGAAAAAAGAGGGGGACAAGGTGGTCGTCAGTTCAGGCCACGCCCATCTTGCCCACCTTGTCGTTAAAGAAGTTGAGGGAACTTTATCAGAGGGTGCAGAGATTCTCCTCGAACGATTCGGTATTCATTGTGATAGACGGGCCGGATGCGACGTCTCAACGGGTTCACTTGGACAGGGAATTGCTATTGCTGCCGGAATGGCGTTGGCGGATAGGAGTAGAAACACGTTTTGTCTTGTTTCGGATGGAGAACTGGCGGAGGGCAGTTGTTGGGAAGCTCTCAGGATTGCAAAAGAACAAAAGCTAGACAATCTCAAAGTATATTTAAACGCAAACGGTATGGGAGCGATGGGGACGATAGATACAGACGATCTTGAAAAACGAATTAAAGCGTTTGGTTTCCCGGTTGAAATAAGAAGGACGGATGCGGGATTGGGAAGTTGGGCGCAAGGATTGGCACAACATTATAAGCAGGCGGATGGGGAGTTATTAAAAATATGACACCCCAAGAAAGACTAAGTAATTATCCCCGGCATCCCAGCATAAGGGGGGAATTTGGTTTTGAACTTTATAAAGCTATGGCCGATAATCCTGATATATTTTTATTGACTGCGGACTTGGGGTTTGGCCTTTTTAATCCCCACCTGGAAGATTTCCCCGACAGGGCAAAATCGATTGGCGCAAGTGAACAGGCAATGTTGGGGGTCGGAGTTGGACTAGCCCTAGAGGGACGGATTGTCTTTTGCTACACAATCACCAGTTTTCTTATGCGGGCTGCTGAGACTATTGGTTTATACTTAGATGGTGAACAAATCCCTGTTAAGTTGGTGGGTTCGGGGCGAGACAAAGATTATTTACATGACGGTGAGTCGCATTTTGCAATGAGGGCTCAATCTTACTTGGGGTCATTAGACATTGTCCAGTTTTACCCAGACATAAAAGCAGAAATACCAGGTGTCGTAGAAGAGATGACTAAAAATGGGAAGCCTGGTTTTTTGAGCCTAAGAAGGTAGTTGACAACCGAGAATAGTATGGTATAGTAGAGCTATGGATGGTTATTTGACACTTCAGGACATATCTAAACACTTCGGGATAGACAAGTCTAACACAAGGAAGTACTTGCTTAAAAAGGGATTTAAATTTACTACTGTGAGGAGAAAAGAAGTTGGTAATCAAAAAGAACTGGCGTTGACAGTTAAACAATACAAACTAGCCGCCAAAGTAAGGGAAGAAGATGGATTTGAGCTACTTTCTTTTACAGAATCTTAACCAATGCCAGTTGTAGAACCAAAACTGATGGAAATAAAAGGGCCAACATATGGAGATTTTATTATGGTATTGAAGGGAATGCCCGATAGTTCGTTTATATGCAACCGAATGCCGGAAGAGGTGGCTTTGGGAATTGACGAAAAACGCCGCGGATCAGAAACGTCCATAAAAGTCAAAAAGGTTTCCATTGATGAGGCTTATGAGCAGAGTACTTACAGAAACAGTAAGGGGGAATTTATTTATCCATCTCACAAAATTAAGAATGCCGCTATCGAGGCGGCCAAGGGAAAGGGGTGGTGGGAGGATATGGATGGTAAAAGGTTCAAGGCGGCCGTTCAGGTGGTGGGTGAGTATGTAGTAATAAATGGGGAACCAAACAAGAGAAAAGACATTGTTTTTGACAAGGGAAGGGGGGGGAAAATTCCCACGATGAGATACAGAATGGAATTAAAAGATTGGCAGTGTGATGTGAGAGTTAAGTTTAATATATCTCTAATTTCCCAAGAACAGATAATCGCTGTGTTTAATGCCGCCGGTTTTGGAATTGGTATTGGAGACAAGACTCCAGAGCAGGGGTACTCAAATGGGATGTTCAGTGTTACCAGATTATCTGCTCCTCCTAAAACTAAAGAATGAAAAAAACAATAGACCACAAAGAATACAGATGGGGCATGGGATTCCCGTTTTCTTCCAAAGGTGATTCCCAAGTTATTGGGGAATTGATAGAGAATGAAAATCTTAAAACTAGGGAAAGGATATGGGAAATGGCCCAAGAGGATAAAGATTCCCCGTTACGCCCCTTTTTTGAATGGAACAAAAATAAGGCATTTGACAAATATAACTTAGAAAGAGCCGGTGATATTATCAAGGGACTAGAGGTTAATATTGTCTATACGGGTGGAGAAACAACTTTATTGCCCCGTGCCTTTGAAATGGTTTATCAAGGAGATGAGGACAGGCGATCTTTTATTGCTACTGAGGAGGGGTTGCTTGATAAAGACATGCGTAGACAAATTCTCAGGCACGCTCTTGATAGTATTAAGGATTGGACAAGTAAATATCGTCAGTATAAAGAGTTTTCTCGAATCGTCAAAGCGGTAATTGAGACAGACATTGCTTTAAAAGAAGAAAATATTTTGGAGTGATTCTGTTTATGGAAGGGAGGGGTTTGGACAGGATCGGAGAGGTCGGAGCGGTTGGAGAGGGGCGGAGTGGGGAGGATGGGAGCGGATCGGAAAGGAATGGTAAGCCCCTAGAGAAATCCGGGGGCTTTTTAGTGAGTGTATAATTACACCATAAAAGCCATCCTCTCTAAAACCACCACTGATTTGATAAAGAGCCGAATCAAGTCTCCGGTGTTGTTTGAACTTGTAATAGAGGTTTACGGATCGCCTAAACAATTCGCTGAAATCGTAGAGAAGTATGACCAAAAAGAATTTGAGTTAGAGATTGGGGATGTGGTATAATAAATTCAATAGCGAATTAAGATGCGCCAGGGGGCGCTATTTTTATGCCAAAAGAACAAAGTTTAGAATCACACAAGAGGGGGGTTCCTTCTAAGAGGGCAATTACTTTGAAGTATCTGGGACACGCGGAAGAAGCATTGGAGGTTTTAGTTGAAACAATGAGAAACAAAAGGGCTCAAGATACAGCTAGGTTGGCCGCCGCCCGCGCAATTTTAGATAAAGTAATCCCAGATGTAAGAGCTATGGAAATTACTGGAGAAGACCACGGCCCCTTAAAGGTTATAATATCCTTATCAGAAGATGACAGACGTAGACTTGCCGATCTTAAACTTCCCGAAGCAACAGTCAATATTTGACTCAAAGGCCAGGTACAAGATTGTAGCCAAGGGGAGACGGTTCGGGCTTACTAAAGGCGCAGCTAACGACTTTATGAAGTGTGCGCTTGAAGGCAAGTTTAAAAGAGGTCTTTGGGTGGATGTTGTCAATTCAAATATTGACAAATACATCGAGAGATACTTTATACCGCACCTTAATAAATTGCCAAGAACAATGTGGGAATGGCGTAAGCAAGCCAAGATGGTTACTATCAACGGAGCCTACATAGATTTTCGTTCAGCGGATACTCCGGAAACTATGGAAGGATTTGGTTATGACAAGGCTTTTTTGAACGAAGCGGGGATAATTCTTAAGAATGAATATTTGTGGGATAACGCAATTAGGCCCATGTTCTGGGACTATCCTTGTCAAGCGGTAATTGGGGGAACCCCCAAGGGTAAGGGGAAGTTGTTTGAACTGGCAGAAAGAGGCAAGGACTCAAATCAACCAAACTATGAGTTCTTCACTTTCACCAGTTTTGATAATCCCTTCATCCAAACCGATCTCATAAGAGAGGACATGGCCTCAATGCCGGACAGAGTTATCCAGCAAGAGATATACGCCCAATTCTTAGAAGACACCGGAGTAGTATTCAGGAACTTTTTAGAAATAATGGATGCTGTGCCCCAAAAGCCCATGACAGGTCATCGGTACATCATGGGAGTGGATCTGGCCAAGGTCGAAGACTTTACTGTTATTGCTGTGTACGATGCCGGCAATAATAAGCAGGTTTACCAAGCTAGATTCAATCAAATAGATTGGGGAATGCAGAAAGCCAGGATAGCCGAAACCGCTAGACACTATGGGGATGGCACCTCTCCGGCAAGCGTAGTTATAGATGCAACGGGGGTAGGTGATCCGATAGTAGAGGATCTGGCGCGGATGGGTATTCCGGTTGATCCGATCAGGTTTACTAACGACATAAAAAGGCAACTGATCGAAAAACTAACAAACTGGATCGAAACTGGCCGGATACACATGATAAACATTCCCGAAACCAGAACGGAGCTGACTAACTTTACCTACGACATATCGGAAACGACAGATCGGGTAAGGTACGAAGCCCCTGTTGGTTTCCATGATGATATAATCATTGCACATGCATTGGCAGTATGGAGGTTAAACCCGTTAATTAGAGAAGCGGTAGAAAAACCAAAAACATTAATTAGACTAAGCTATGAAAAGCAAATCAAAGAGCAAATTCAAGGGGAAGATCTTGAAATCCCCGAAGCTCAATGGAATGAGTGGGGAGCGGTTTAGTCGGGAGAAGTTAGACTTCGCCCTACTTGAGAGCTTTGACCTGATGCAGAGAGTACTCTTGGATGGGAAGTATGTCTTATGCGGCGAGGCGGCCAAGTGTTTGAAAGAGAATAAACCACTAGATTGTGATGGTTTAGACTTTGTTATTGAATCTCGTTACATTATCCCAGAGGTCGTCTCTACATTAAGAGAATGGGCGACTAAAGACATGACTGATAAAGGCTTTGAGTGGTCTGTGGGGGGCGTACCGTGTAGGTTTAAGTTCATAGGCAATGAATATGAATACTTTAGGTATGCCGACCATAAAGTCTACGGTCCAGAAAGCTACAAAATTCCAAACCAGTTTGCTAAATACTGGGAAGAAAGGGACAACATCCAATGATTGAAATACTTTTAACACTAATAGTTCTTTGCTTGCTTGGCTACCATGCTTGGTATGTACGGGAGAAAAACAAAGAAGTAACTAGCCTAGTTAATGCTTTAGTGGCTAAGACAGCCGATGAATACCGTGATTTGCAATTAACAGAAAAAGTTAAGCCGATTGAAGTTCCCAAAATAGAACCACCTGACCTTATTCCCGAGAGCGAGGTACCAGATGAAAAGTTTGCGGAGTTAATAGAGAAAGAGATGAACAATGGCTAATTCATATCAATATTCAACTAACAAATTAGATAAAAGGCAGATTGGTCAAGCCGTGGACGACATGATGACGGCCGACAAAAATCTCCGCTGGTCATTTGAGCGTAGATGGTACGATAACAACTTTTTTGACGATGGACACCATTTTAGATACGCATCCCGCTCGCAGAATAAAATTGTCGATCTATCGCAAGCCTCTACTTTGTGGGCCCCTATGAGGTCTATTCCCAAGGCATCAAGACAAATTCGGGGCGTGTCTAACTTATTAACATCACGTAACTTTATACCAGTTATATACCCGGAGAAAGTATCTTCAATCCAATTTCCTGGCATTCCTACTCAAGATCCTAAGACGGGACAACAAGTAATGGGGCCAAATCCCGAATACAAGCAAGCTTTGGAAGAGGCCAAGAGGATAGCGAAAGGATCGGGACACTGGGTAGGCGAAGAATTTAAGAAGATGGGCTTAGTTGAAAAACTTGCCTTTATGATCCTTCTTACCTCTAAACATGGAGTTTCGTATATTGAAATCTGGCCTGACCCGATAAATGAGTCGTTAAAATATATGGTCTTGGATGCTTTTGATGTTTATTTAAATGGATCGTTGAACGATATTGAGGATTGTCCCCACATAATAAAAGGCAAGCCTCGACTGATCTCTGAGATAAAAGCTGACGAGCGATTCGATTTAGAACAAGTTATGCAAATTAATCCCGATAATAGATATGCTTCATCTGACATCAAAGAGGCTTACTCCAAATCCAGATACGGTGGACTGGGAGGCACAGACTCTACAGCAACCGTTATCGAGAAAGAAGCGTTTATCAAAGAATATCTTGATGAAGACAACATGACTAGAATCAGACAGCAGGAAGACGGGGGAGAAATACTAAAGAGACACAAAAAGGGGGATATGGTTATCAGACAGGTGTTTGCGGCTGGAAATGTGACCTTAAAAGACAGCTACCTGAACCTCCCCGGATACCCGATTGTCGATTTTAGAATGGAACCGGGGCCGATTTATCAAGTTCCTCTGCTTGAACGATTGAAGCATCAAAACAAATCATTGGACTTGGTGGTTTCTCGGGTAGAGAGATTCTTGCATACAATGGTTGCAGGGTCATGGTCAGTGAAGTCTGGTGAACCAACAGAACCGACCAATTCAGCCGGGGGACAGATATTTAAATACAACACCACCCCCCCAGTTCAGAACCCCCTGGCCAGCATTCCACCGTTTGTATTCAACTTCATGGGCATGTTGGAGAGTTTTATTGAAGAGCAGGGAGTAACCACATCAGCTCTGGGCAAACTACCTAAGGGAGTCAAAGCAAACGCTGCTATCGAATCACTTAAAGAGAGCGAGTTTGCTAACCTGGCCATCTCGATGGAGAGGGTAAGGGGAACGGTAAAGAGAATAGCTGAAAAGATGCTGGATTATGCCGATGATTATTTTGTTAAACCCCAAACAGTCTACTACTTAGAGAAGGGCGAACCCCAATACTTTGACGTTATTGGTGCGTCAGCATTACAAAAGAGAAAAGATCTGAAGATAGACGAAGGGCAACCATTGGACGCCATTCCTATTAAGCGCGATTCCCGGGTAGACATTGAGGTGGAATCTAGGTTGGCTTATACAAGGGAAGGGCAAAGGCTGGCGGCCAAGGAATTAGGAGACTACTTTATTCAGCTCTCGCAGATTGGTCTGGTCTCGCCAGAGGTCATCAAAACTTACTTTAGAAGGCTGTTGGAAGTTTATCAGTTTGGATCGGCAAGTGAAATCATGGAGGCTATGGATGAGTATGGGGCAAATGGACAGATGACAGACCAACAGATGGAGACAATTAAAGTAGCAGTGGCCCAAGTAATGAATGATATGGTTGAGGCGGGAGTGTTGCCAACTGCCGAACAGAGACTGGAAGAGAACAAATTGGCCGCCATAGAAGTTTTGGAGGATACGGGTGGGGGACAACCTAAACAGGAACCTGACAAGGGGCCATCTAAGTCTATTTCTTTTAGAGACCTTCCTGCGTCTGGCAAAGTTCAACTGGCTGCTCAAGCTAATATTGATTTAAACGAGGGCGAAATACAGGCACAAGAACAGGAAGCACAACAGATGGAGAGGGCTAAGTTACTTATTCAATCTCAGAAAGGAAAACAAAATGCCAATCGTTAATGGTCGGCACTTTTCATACTCGCCCAAAGGGATAGCTGCGGCTAAAAAAGCCAAGAGGAAACTGTCTGGCAAAAAATACTCTAGTGAACACGTTAAAATGGCAAGGGGGATGATGAAATGACCAAACTCGCCTTTTTAGACTACACCTTTATGTTTGATCCAGATTCGACGTGGACCAAGTGCGATGACTTTGAGTATAATTTGG
>Ga0082335_1007152_pt1 | contig 13759 bp, 13 predicted proteins | sample Subgrocontami58m_FD_72375 | JGI IMG/M metagenome (GOLD analysis project Ga0082335, IMG submission 72375) | Subsurface groundwater microbial communities from S. Glens Falls, New York, USA - GMW37 contaminated, 5.8 m (SPADES assembly) (version 2) ...
GGCGCTTAACCCCCCAAGCACCTCGGTGTTTGCAGGTTTGTTTCTTTCGACGTCGGCGAGTACCTGTGGATTTCTGGTAACGTCAATAATAACGTCTATATCATCCCTTTTTATGAGGGTATTGTAGTGTGTATAGGTGGGGATATTGTATTGTCTGGCGATCTTCAAGCCTTCAGCCTGGGGGTTATTATCCACGACGCCTACAATCTCTATCTCCTTATCTTCGAGTAGAATTGATAGGAGCGCAGACCCGCCTTTTCCAGCGCCGATAAGAAGCACCTTCATATTATTATCACGAATTATTTGTAACCGCTAAATGTTTTAAAAACAACATTTTTGCATTCGTCATACTTACCGTAAAAACTAATTTAATGGTATAGGAATTCCCATGTTTTTGGTAGGAGCCAACTCCTGTTGGCGAACGGGCGCATGTACGCTGCCATACGCCGTCAATCGCCGTCGGGAGACGGAGCCTACCAATCGGGCTGGTTCAGGTTTGCAACCTGAACCCTGTAGTTTGAACAAACGATACCCAGTTGAACAGTCACAACGCCCAGAAATACATAAACCTCCAGGTTCAAGTTGCAAACTTGAACCCGCGAAGTGTAGGGCGACCCGTTAGGGTTGCCATCCCTAATGCGTGTTCGGACAGTTGCAAGGCTAAAGCCTTGCCCTACGTATTAGGCAGATAATAGTCTCCGTAAGCCTAATTTAACCGCCTGCAAGTGTGCATTGAATGCTATGACTGGGCAGCGGGACTCTGTGCTGTTGCGGTTTGGACATCCTTTTTATTAATTAAATCCTCGTATTCATTGAGGTAGTACCGGATTGTCGAGAGGACGGGGTTTGCCGCCGTCTGCCCAAGACCGCACAAGGACGCCGTTTTTGTAACCTCGGCAAGCTCCTTCAACAGGCCAATATCCTCATTTTTTCCCTGCCCTTTTGTTATGCGGGTCAGAATGTCGAGCATCCTCTTGGTCCCAATCCTGCAAGGCACACACTTCCCGCAGGATTCGTCCTTACAGAACTCCATAAAGTACCGGGCAATGTCAACCATAGAGGTAGAGTCGTCCATGACAATAAGTCCGCCAGAGCCCATGATAGCCCCCACCTCTTTTACCGTTTCGTAATCAATCGGGAGATCAAGATGCTGCGCAGGCACGCATCCACCGGATGGACCGCCCATCTGGGCGGCCTTGAATTTTTTACGGCCGGGAATTCCTCCGCCAATATCGAAGACGATTTCGCGAAGCGTTGTGCCCATGGGCACCTCAACAAGCCCGGTATTCTTTACGTTTCCGGCCAGGGCGAATATCTTTGTGCCCTTGCTGGTTCCGGTGCCAATGGCCTTGTAGTATTCTGAGCCTTTGAGGATGATAATCGGCACGTTTGCAAATGTCTCCACGTTGTTGATATTGGTAGGCTTTCCCCAAAGACCGCTGGTGGCGGGAAACGGCGGACGGGGACGCGGCATGCCGCGCTTTCCCTCGATTGAGGCAATCAGTGCGGTTTCTTCGCCGCACACAAATGCCCCTGCGCCCATTTTAATTTCAAGGTCGAAACCAAAAGGAGTTCCCAGGATGTTTTCTCCTAAAATGCCCAGCGATTTTGCCTGTTGTATGGCGATATTGAGATGCTCAACGGCAATGGGGTATTCTGCGCGCACGTAGACAATTCCCTTTTTTGAGCCGATAGCGTAGGCGCCTATGAGCATGCCCTCGATCACCGAGTGTGGATCCCCTTCCAACACTGCCCGGTCCATAAATGCGCCCGGGTCGCCTTCGTCACCATTACAAACGATGTACTTAATATCTCCAACGGCCTTTTTAACAAATTCCCATTTATTTCCCGTCGGAAACCCGGCGCCGCCCCTGCCCCGCAGGCCTGAGTTCTTTATCTCGTTGACGACGTCGTCAGGCGTCATGCCGGAGAGCACTTTCGAGATAGCCGCATAACCATCTCTCAGGATATATTCATTGATACTCTTGGGGTCAATAGCTCCGCAGTTTCTCAGGACAATCTTCTTCTGCTTGCCGTAAAAAGGAATGTCTTTGATATGCGGGGTGCGTTTACCGGCCTCCACGTAACAGAGCCGTTCTATAACTTCTCCTTTTAAAATGGTTCGTGAAATGATTTCCAGGACGTCTGTTTCCGTCACCCGTCCGTAGAAAATACCCATAGGCTCTATGGTCAGCACCGGCGCCCTTGCGCACAGCCCCTGACAGCCGGTGTCTACAATTTCCACTTTATTTTGGAGTGATTGTTTTTCGATTTCAGATTTAAATGCCTTGCAAACTTCTTCCGCCCCAAGCGCCCTGCAGCCTGTGGTGCAGATGAATATGCGCACCATATCCGGGCGGTGTTTGGATTCGAGATATCTTCTGTATTTCTGAAGATCGTCAGGGTTTTTTAACTTTTCCACGTTGAATTCTCCTTAATATTACTAATCCCAATTTATTGTTCTCAAATGATTGAAGTTTATTGCATCAATATATTTACTCTGCAAGTAACTGACTAATGGCAAATCATCAGAAAGTACAAGATATTTTCCTCTTACTAAATTAATAACTCCTGAATCTGTTAGACCATAGTTTTTGAAATGTTCTAATTTACTAATGTCCTGACTTGGAGTATAAAATTCAGACAAAAGTTCTAATTGTTTTGCAAATTCAGAAAAATAACGCGTTTTAAGTTCATTTTCCAAATTACCAGACAAATTACTTACTTCCGTTAAGATATTAGGGGTAGTTATTATTCTTTTTGTAAAGAATTCTATAACAGACGTTAAGAACAGGTAATCTTCAATTACGTACTTTTGTGTTCTTTTAAAACGCTGAATTAATGAGTAATTGTATTTGCCAATAAAATACAGTAAAAGGAGATTTGAATCTATGAGAATGCCCTTATTACGGTAATTATTAATAATTTCTTTAAAATGATTCATAGCTTAATCTATTTTTCTTATCTGCATTGATAAGACTTTACCGGTTTCAATATCTATCTTGAAACGCTTGAATTCTCTTCCAGTCTTTGTAAAGGGAAGTGCAACAGAAAAAGGTCTATCAATGTCATAGCCGAGTGTTATATACCAGTATTTACCATCTTCAGAAATTTCCACTTCTTCAAGATTTAAATTGTGATACTTATTTTCATACAAGGAAGCAAAATATTCCGTCGCTAGTTTACTAGCCTGTTTTACATCTAACATTTGTACCTCCTGTTTTAAAAGTATAAATTTGCATGCACTAACTTCTTTTTTTAATTTTCTTCAAGATTGATGAATTGCGGTTTATAAGGAATCAATATTTTACTCATTTCTTATTCCTTAACGATTTTTATCCAAAATATGTTCGATTTATTTTTAGTAACTCTTGATGATGGTTTCTGTCTTTTCGACAGTTAGTTTTCCGTAGTATCTGTCGTCAATCATCATGACCGGCGCCAGGAAGCACGTCCCTAAACATGCTACCGGATCATACGTGAATTTGTAATCCTGCGTCGTTTCTCCTTCGTGGATATGGAGGACTTCCGTAATCTTTTTCTTTATGTCAGGCGCGCCCTTGATATGGCAAGCAGTGCCGGTGCATACCTTGATCGTATGCTTGCCCCTGGGTTCCAGGGAAAATTGGGAATAAAAGGTAATCACCCCGTAAATCTTGCTCAGCGGAATACGCGTCCTGGCGGTTATTTCTTCCAGGGCGCTCTGGGGCAAGTACCCGTAAGCATCCTGCACCTGTTGCAAGATAGGAATGAGGTCTGCCGACGTTGCCTGATTATATTTCGAAAGTACAGTATGGCACCTGGCCAAATCAATCGCAGGCGCGTTTTCCTTCGTTACGGTAACATTTTTATGCATGGCGTCTTGTCTCCAAATTTTGTCTATGTAAGAATTTGATTAACAACTCCACACACCGCAAAGGCGCAAGGGACGGAAGAAGCTGGGATGTCGAGAAGATGTGATACTTGGCATGCGCCCCCCCCCTTCCCAACCCATCACTTTTGTATTCTCTTTGCGTCATTTGCGTCTTTGCGGTGATATTATAAATTGGACTTAACGTAGTCTACGGCATTCCGGAAAATTAAGAAACCGTCTCCAAACTCCTTGAGCCCGTCGCGCGTCCAGCGGGGATGCTGTGTGGATTCCACGTGCCGTTCCGGATGGGGCATCATGCCCAAAATCTGACCCGTAGTGTCGCAAATTCCCGCTATATTTTGCATGGAGCCGCCTGGGTTCCATGGGTAGCCGGCCTCTTCTCCGCGTTCATCTATGTATTTGAAAACGACCTGCTGATTCGACACAATTTTATTCAGGGTTGTTTCATCCCTGGTCACAAATTTTCCCTCACCGTGCGCAATGGGCAGATACATTTTTACCATATCTTCCTTACGAACAAAGGGGGATTTGCTTGAACAGATTTTCAGGTACACCCATCGGTCTTCAAATTTGTTGGAGTCGTTAAAGGTCAGCGTGACCTCCTGGCGATGGTTGTCGAGCGCAGGTAATAATCCAGCCTTTGTCAGTGTCTGAAATCCGTTGCAGATGCCGAGAATAAGCTTTTTCTTTTGAATAAAGGTTGTAACCTCTGCTTCCAGACTGTACTTGATCTGATTCGCCAGTATTTTACCGGCAGAGACGTCGTCCCCGTAGGTAAACCCGCCGGGCAGCGCCAGGATTTGATAATCTTCCAAAAGATTCTTGTTGGCAAGGAGGGTGTTTATATGGACAGTATCCACCTTTGCCCCTGCCTTTTCAAAGGCGTATTGGGTCTCGTAATTACAGTTTGTTCCAGCCGTTCTGAGGATTAATACCTTTGGTGTTGTCATGTGGTTATGATAAAAATAAGTATCAGTTCAGTTTTTTGAAAATTCGTATCAATGCTTCTTCCAGGATGCCGCTTGGAAACCAGCATTTAAACACACCCCCAGCCCCTCTTACTAGAGGGGAGGGCAGAAGTCCCCTCTAAAAAGAGGGGATTTAGGGGTGTGTATATTGTGTTTCAAAAAGCTAAATTGTTATAAAAATAATATATTTATATGTTTTTTTTGGAATACATCAGATGTCCATTTGCAACCCCGTAGGGGTAGGTTTGAAACCTGCCCCAACAAAGCTCACCCATAATGTAGTATTTAAGACTTTACAGGATACCTTTTTTTAACAAAAAGACAATAAGAAATTGCCCCTTGTAAACCCATAATTCTAGCCTGAACGAGTTGGAAGAGATATGTATGGCAAGGTTTTAGCCTTGCGATTATTGCACAAAGGCAAACCTAAAGGTTTGCCCTACATATCGCCGGCAAAAATATTTTTGCTGAAAATGTCAAAATATTTTTTGTAAGGTACTAAACTGATAGCGCGAGTTTCATCCACCGTCCGCGTATCTGAAGGAAGGAATTGAAAATGGATGTAGTCTGTGGCTATTTGTTGAACAGTCAATACATGGCAAGAGAAACCCTCGCAATATCAAATATTCACGGTATTCTGTGAGTTTTCCAAGGTCTCCCATCGTTGATATGCTTCGGCTAATTCACGTTCAAGGGATGACGCCCTGGCCTTGACATTCGCAATCTCATCTTTCCCCTTTTGAAAAAACAGTGGGTCGCCCATGACCTGATACAGTTGCTGTTGCTCTGCTTCCAGGGTTTCAATCCGCTGCGGCAATGCTTCAAGTTCACGTTGTTCCTTAAAGCTAAGCTTGCGGGGACGCTCACACTGCTTGCGCGCCAGTTCCGCCTTCACCGGTATTTTCTCGGCAACCGCTCCCCTTTTCACTTCGCTCTGGCGCTGCCAATCGTCATAACCGCCAATATACTCATTCACCCGCCCTTCCCCTTCAAACACGAAGGTACTGGTTACGACATTGTTGAGAAAGGTTCGGTCGTGGCTAACCAGGAGGAGTGTGCCCTTATAGTCCAGGAGCAATTCTTCTAAAAGCTCCAGGGTCTCTATATCCAGATCGTTTGTGGGTTCGTCCATCACAAGGACGTTGGACGGCCTGGCAAAGAGCCGCGCCAGAAGGAGACGGTTGCGCTCGCCGCCCGAAAGGGCATTCACAGGTACGCGTACACGGTCGGGGAAAAACAGGAAATCCTGCAAATAGCTGATAACATGCCGCGATTTGCCGTTAATGGTAACAACGTCGTTTCCATCCCCAATGTTATCAAAAACCGATTTGTCCTCTTTCAGTTGAGAGCGTAGTTGATCAAAATAAGTAATATTGAGACGGGTGCCCTGTCGCACGTTGCCCTGCTGAGGAGTCAGTTCGCCCAACAGAAGCCGAAGAAGGGTGGTCTTACCCGATCCGTTAGGGCCAATAATCCCGATCTTATCGCCCCTCATAATCGCCGCAGAAAAACCGCTGACAATCGGTTTGGCATCGTAGCAATAGGTGACGTCTTCAACCTTTATCACGAGCGCCCCTGAACGTTCGGCTTCCTGGGACTGCATGCGCACCGCGCCCATGACCTGACGCCGTTCCCGCCTGTCATTGCGCATATCTTCCAGCGCCCGCACACGCCCTTCATTCCTGGTACGCCTGGCCTTGATTCCTTGTCTGATCCATACCTCTTCCTGCGCCAATTTCTTGTCAAAGATCGCCTGTTGACTCTCTTCTGCATCGAGGACCGCCTGCTTGCGCACAAGGAAGGTCTCATAATCGCACGCCCAGCTCGAAAGACTTCCCCGGTCAAGTTCAATAATGCGGGTGGCCAGTTTCTTCAGGAACGTGCGGTCGTGGGTAACAAAGAGTATCGTCCCCCCGTAACGCAGGAGAAATTCTTCTAGCCAGCCGATAGCATCAACGTCTAAATGATTGGTCGGCTCGTCGAGCAACAGAATATCGGGATCGCATACCAATCCCCTAGCAAGCAGCACGCGGCGTTTGAGACCGGCGGAAAGTGTATTGAACTCTGCGCCGGCAGCTAATTGCATCTGCGAAATTACCTTCTCAACCTGATGGCGCCTTTTCCATTCCTGGTCGGTGTGTCGTGCAGAACTGCGGTGGTCAGGCATCTCAAACCCATCGGATACGATATCGAATACGGCGCCACGTAATTCCTTGGGAATTTCCTGGGAAAGATAGGCGGTGTGCATCCCTTTTTGTCGGACAATCTCACCAGAATCTGGCAACAGGTCACCATTGATCAGTTTTAGCAACGTAGACTTACCGGCGCCATTGCGACCAAGCAGGCACACCTTCTCGCCCCGTTCTAACTGCAAATTCGCTCGCTCAATCAACAAAGGCCTTCCAAAGCCGATATTTACCTCCTGCAAGCTTAACAACGCCATGAATATCCTCCAGACATACTTATGACAAAACAGTTCTACGCGATGCAAACCACAGAAGTTTCTTGCGTTTCTCCGGTTTGTTGAGTTAACCGGAAAAAGCCGATAAGCACAAAGAACTCAATTGTCGCCAACCGTTTTCTAAAAAAGTTATGATAATTCTACCCGTAATGTCTGAAAACACAAGACAGAGGGAAATATATCTGGTTTATCTTGTCAATCCTGTCTAATAATTATCCTTTGATTTTGCACGGTAAATACCGTATTTTCAGCCCACAGCCCAATGATATTATAGGCATTCCTTGTTTTTCTCACCATATTGAGAACGTATCATAGTATTGTAGGTTGGGTTGAGTGAAGCGAAACCCAACAAATTACTGCCGAAAGAGTTCAAATTTGAAGGTAACCGTGTGTTTATCAAAAAGAAGGCAATATGGTGATCCTTATTCCTGAGAAAAGGTCAGATTAAATTTGCACCGCTGGTGGAAGATGATTAATTTGATTTAGTGTTTTCGGCAGTCGGGGCAAGAAGGCAATCATTCGCAAATAGGGTTTTTTCTCAAACGGTTTCTTTATAATTTTATGTGTTGCCACCGGGTATAATTAATTTGTATAATCTGATACCAAATCAGGTACTGAAAGGAGTCTAAATATGAATACTATTGCAGCACAGGATATTAAAAGACGGGGAATCAGCGCAGTTGACGAAGCCTTAAAAAATGGGCCAGTCCACGTCGTAAAAAATAATCAGCCCAGGTACGTTGTGCTTTCCGAGAAACGCTATCGGGAATTGATTGAAGCGGAAGACGAGGCATATATTGCCCGCGTGCGTGCGTCGCTTGAAGATATAAAGGCAGGCAGGGTAAAACGGGGCACGGCCGAAGCGCTGATCAGTGAACTGGGGCTTGAAGATTGAGCATGTACCGGTTCGTATGGACTGCTCACTTCACGCGCTCAGCGGAAAAGTTCAAAAAACGCCATCCTGAACTGAGAACAAAACTTGCCGGTATCCTGCGCGATCTCGAAAAAGACCCTTTTCAACCCCACCTGAAATATCACCGTCTCGGCGGGAAGCTTGAAGGCATTCAGGCCGTAAGCATAACTGACAAATACAGAATATCCTTGACGATAGTCATTGCTGAAAAAGAGATAACCCTTCTTGATATCGGTACGCATGATGAAATATACAGAAGAAAATAACAAGTGCGAGATGAATAATTTGATTTGTTGGATTTCGTTTTACTCAACCCAACCAACAGAACTAAATAAAGCCATATAGACTGCTTAGTAAACAGATAAAAAATATATCAAAAAAACAAATGTTCAACAAAAAAATAGACGAGCAATTTAGCAAGATCGTAGAAAAATACAAACTTAAACAATTATATATACTATTTTTCATTCCTCTTGCTTTTTCTTTTACGAAATTATTTTATGAACTATCATTTCATGATACTTTTTTCCACTGGCTCTTTTTAATAACTGTAGCAGTATTACTATTCCTTTCTGCTTTTTCTGGCTTTAAGTTTAATAAATTTAATAAGCTCACATGTACTATTAATTCCAGTTTGATTATTGTTGGTATTGCTGCCTCAATATATTGTTATTATTCAAATAAACTACCACAACTACCAGATGACAAATTAGTTGTGCTCATTACCAAATTTACTCCCGTTAGTCCTGCTGCCGAAGAAGATTCTGAAAATATTCCCCATAGAATAGAGCAGGAGCTTCAGAAAAAACAAACAGAAGGGATTCCATTGGAAATAAAGCGAATATCAAAGCGAGTGATTGGCTCTAATAAAGATTCCAGATATGATCATGCCATAAAAATAGGCTCCTCGAAGGAAGGACATGCACACGTAATTTTATGGGGAGATGTCCGAAAAGATGAGGATGAGCTGTATGTAACACCCAAAATTACTATCATTAAAAAGATGGAAAATGTCTATGATAGAGAAACCGAATTTTCTCGTAAAGAAAATAACCACATTGAATTTAAGGAACGTATTGCTAAAGAAATAAGCAATATAATAATTTTTATTTGTGGACTTGCTTTTTATGAGACCAAAAGATGGGACGAAGCAATTCAGTTATTTGATAGGACACCATCAGATGAAACTCAATATTATAAAGGATTGTGCTTATACAATAGGGCTTTCACTACTGAACAGCCAAAACAGGATCTTTTGGCGGCATACCGTGTTTTTTACAACATTTTTGAGCCTAAAAAATCAGACCTCTATAAATTTGAAGAAGAACTTTATTTTGAAGTGCAAAATTACCTAGTTAAAACACTCATTGCGCTTAGCAATTTATCTGACCCGCAAATAAGCCTTGATTATTTACGTAACGCTGAAAATATAAGCAGGCCAATTTGCAATTACTTAGCAAAAAGTATACAAGAAAATGAAGGTAGCGTAAAAAACAATTTTTTAAATTTATATTTAGCTCGTGAAAATCTTGGTACCGTGCTATCAATGCTCGGAGAAATGCTTTCTGGAGACGAGGGTGTTTCATATCTTGAGGAGGCTATCAAGATATGTATTAGTGCACAAACAGACATTTTACAAAAATTAGCACCACCACCATCACAATGGCAGGCTGCAACGTTCTCAAATTTAGGTGTTGCTTTTTCTAGGCTCGAAAGAAGGTTGGGTACAGATAATGGAAAAGTGTACCTGGAAAAAGCTATTGAATCACATCGAAATGCGTTAGAAATCTTGCAGAAAAACAAACTCATAACAAAGGGTGACATGACATATTATAATTTAGCTTTAGCTCTGTCAAATTTAGGAGAGATGATTAGTGGTGAGAATGGAATTAGGCTTTTCAAGGAATCAATAGTGATGCTGGAAAAATCACTCGAACTCAACAAAAAAGAAGAATTTTCTTATAAATGGGCTTCTATTCAAAATGCATTAGGAGGAACATTTTTTAATCTTTCATATAAAACTAAGGACGAAGAATTACTTTTAAAATCAATAGAAAAGTTTCAAGATGCATTGATAGTATTTGAACGTTCAAAGTATCCACGTAACTGGTCAGATACACATCATAATATTGGCTTAGCACTAAACTACCGTGGAATTATTATAAATTCAAATAAGAGTGTGGATTTTTTTAGTGAAGCCATTTTACACTTTAACCACTCGCTGTCTATTTATGAAGGGCAAAAAAATACAAATGCTTATATTGGCACTCTTAAAATAGCAGCAGATGCTTACTCTAATTGTGGCATTGCATTAAACAATTTGGGAATGTATGACAAGGCTATTGAACAATTTAAGAAGGCTATAGAAATTGGTTCACATAACACAAATGCTTTTTACTACCTTGGTATGTCTTATTTAATGGTAGGGCAGAAGGATGATGCAGTTAAAATCTTTCGACACGTTTTGGAGCTTGAACCTGAGGCATCTATAAAAAATAATGTCAGTAAACTTCTGCATGATCTTACCCAAAATGAGTGATCTGGATATTTTTTGCCTTTTATGTCCAACAAGCTTTTATTGAAACGGCTGATAAGTATTGTAGGTTGGGTTGAATGACCAGACTGGGTCGAATGAACTTTTTTGCTTCAAAAGTGGGGAATAAACCTCACGGAATAGGGTGAAATTGCCCATTTGACCCAGTCTGGAAACAAAACCCAACGACTTGCTATAAAATAATTTTATTATTCGGATAAAGTTAGGGCAAAAAATGAAAAGAATAGCATATAAAATTCTCAAAGCAGTAGGAAAAAATGGTGAAATTTCACTAGATGCTGCGCTACGTCTTAATAAAGGAAAAACTAATTCTCATATAGATCAATACCCATTAGTTTTGTTGCTAGAAGCTGGGTATCTGGGGATAACGATAAGTACGAAACATCCGGAAGGAATGGAAAATATGAGAGAACTGAATGAAGCAATTAATCTCCATATCTATACTTTGTCTAAAAATGAGAGTGAAGAAAGAGAGTATATGGGAATGCACTCTCATGGAAGTATAGAGCCAAAAGAAGAAAGAGTCTTTATAAAGGCAAAAGGTGCTCTTTACTTAGAAGAGCAACGGAAAAAATTCTGGGAAAGAATTTATTCTTTCATAATTGCTATTATAGTTGGGATTACAGTGGCAGGATTTTCTGCGTGGATTCGAGGGCAAACTAATGCGTCCTAAAAGGAATGGTATTTTTTTACCTATCAAATATTTTTAGTACACGATACCCTAATCATCACTTAAGCATTGCAGATCGGTTTGGGTGAAGCAAGACCCAACAATTTACCGTAATAACCTGCAACGGAAAAAGCATATTATGTGCTGAAGCAAATGTAGCGCTGACCGTTCGACTGATTCTTCGATGAACTCAGTATGCAGCGCCGTGCATGGTGAGTCTATCGAACCATCACAACGAAGTCCATTGTGGTCGGCCAATGCCTGCTACAGATTCTGACTTGCTTAGGCTAGGCATGTTACCAGGAAACACTCGTTGAGAATTCGTGCATTTGTCTTCCTTCCCGATTATATTCATGGTATTTGGACATTCGATGCAAAATAGCCAGAAAAAAAACACAACCCCCCGAATCCCCCTTTTTTAAGGGGGACTTAAACGGAATAACTTGATTTGTGGGGTTTCGCTTTCTCAACCCAACCTTACACAATTTTTTTAATATCATATGGCTGAGCAGCAACCGCATATCATTGTTATTGCCGGAGCTAATGGTGCCGGGAAATCAACCACGGCGCCTTCTTTGCTTAAAGACACTCTGGGGGTAACTGAGTTTGTCAACGCAGATGTCATTGCCAAGGGGCTTTCTGCTTTTTATCCTGAAGGTGCGGCTTTTCACGCGGGCCGTGTTATATTGGAGCGAATACATCTCCTCGCAAAAGAACGCGTGGATTTTGCATTCGAGACAACCCTTGCTAGTCGTACTTTTGCCCCCTGGATAAAAGAGCTTAAACAAACGGGCTATATTTTTCACCTTGTTTTTCTCTGGCTTCCCAGTGAGGAATTTGCAATAGCAAGAGTAGCAGAAAGAGTCCGCACGGATGGGTATAATGTGCCTGAGGAAACCATTAGAAGGCAATATAAGAAAGGTATGAATAACTTTTTCCAGCTTTACCTGCCATTGGTGGATACCTGGCTTTTTTATGATAATTCAGTTGCTGGAACCCCACTGCTTCTGGCTTCTGGTGGAAGAGATATCGGCGCAACGATTGAAAACAGCTTGATTTGGCAGCAGATACAGGAGGAATATAATGATTGATAAAGTAGTAAAAGACAAAATTTCTGAAATATTTGAAGACAAAGGGAAAATAACTAGGGCTTTATCCTCGGCTGTTAATAAAGCATTGCTTCAGCATAAAACAGCAGGCAACCCCGTTGCGTCATGGGAAGACGGCAAGATCGTCTGGATCCAACCTGACGACATCCCTATCGAGGGAGCAAATCTGTAGCGCAGGCTTCCAGCCTGCCAGCTTTCATTTATTTTGCTTCATGCAGGCTGGAAGCCTGCGCTACTTTTTATGCAAACATTGCTTAACTTAACACGTATGGGCTTCACCCCCGCCTATATGCTTTCTGCCCTTTGGGCATGCTTACAACATGCACAACCCGCAAACCTGCTTAGATACGAGGAACACACCCGTTTCCACACATGTCCCCGTAAACGATGAATTCTCCCCCTGAGTTACCAGCTTTATCATACGTCCCGCCCCAAATACATTAGCCCTTCGGCAGCAACAAATTACCCGCGAAACACGCAAAAAACCCTGAAAGTTAAATTTCGTCATTTTCGTGGGCAACTTTGAAATTCCCCCTATTGGCAGGACGAGCGTCTACGCTTGTCTTCATAATGTCAGGCGAGGACGCCTGACCTACCAGAGGGAAATCACGATAGATTGAAATCCCGTACACCGAGTTGGAAGAGATTTTTCTTTAAAGGTGTTTGCGGGATGCTATACTATTTTCATGTAACATATACAATCTGATTCGTTCGGGTTGGAACGGACACGAGGATTACTTTTCCGTGAGACGTGCCCACTGAGCAAACTCATGAAAGGCGCGTTGTTTGGGGACACGACTGACAAACATTTCTCGTTTTTTTAAAGGACGGCGGCATCTATGATTGTTTCGAAAAGAATCAAAATCAGGAGAGGTAAGGTCGGCAGCGAACAATTGCTCGAACATATCCAAAAATATTTTACCGATACTTTTACAGGAGAGGTGCTGCGGTTTGCCATCATAGGAACAAGCGGCACTGCTTTGGTTATTGACGTCTCCATCCAGGTGGACGGCGCAGCGAAAAAAACCAAAAAATATGGGGGGAAACGCGCACATGGCTAATCAATTTGTAGTCGCCCATATTATTCCCACGGGCGTAAAGGCGGATATTGGCGGATATGTTGGGGATGCAACGCCCGCAACCAATGTGATTGCAGCCATTGCCGATAAGGTAATTTCCCATCCGAACGTGGTAAACGGGGTTATGCTGA
>Ga0082335_1007158_pt1 | contig 13751 bp, 17 predicted proteins | sample Subgrocontami58m_FD_72375 | JGI IMG/M metagenome (GOLD analysis project Ga0082335, IMG submission 72375) | Subsurface groundwater microbial communities from S. Glens Falls, New York, USA - GMW37 contaminated, 5.8 m (SPADES assembly) (version 2) ...
CTGGCGCAGCCGCTCGACCGGTTCGGGCAGCGGATAGGTGAAATACTGGTACTCGCCGCGGCCGTAGCCATGCCGCTGCATGATCACGTGGCTGCGGAAGTTGGCCTTGTCGGGCCACATCGCCGCCAGCGCGTGACATTCCCCGGGCGGAATCAGGCCCGGAATCACGGCAAAGCCGCGGGCGGCGAGCGATTCGGTGTCGATGGTCGGATCCTTTGGCATCCGGACATCCTGCCGCGTCGAAGGACGCTCTTCTATCCGGCACGCGACTGATATAATGCCTTCTTGACCTTGGCCCTCTCCCGGCGCGGAGAGGGCTTTTCACGATCGGGGCACGAGAAATGGCCGAGCCGGTTCAGACCGACAAGGAACAGAGGCGGCTCATCCGCATGGCGGAGACCATCTCCAAGGCGCTGCCCTACATGCGCCGGCACAACGACGCCACTTTCGTCGTGAAGTACGGCGGCCATGCCATGACCGACCCCAAGCTGGGCGATCTGGTCGCTCGCGACGTGGTGCTGATGAAGCAGGTCGGCATGAACCCGGTCGTGGTCCATGGCGGCGGGCCGCAGATCAACAAGATGCTGGAGCGCGTGGGCCTCAAGAGCACCTTCGTCAACGGCCTGCGCGTTACCGACGCCGCGACCATGGAGATCGTCGAGATGGTCCTGGCCGGCTCGATCAACAAGGCGATCGTGGCCGACATCAACGAATGCGGCGGCATCGCCGTCGGCATCTGCGGCAAGGACGGCAACCTGATCCTCGCCCGCAAGGTGACGGAAATGCGCGACCCCAAGACCGGAGAACTCCTCAAGGTCGATCTCAAGCAGGTGGGCGAGCCCGCCAAGATCAACGTCATGGTACTGGAGCAGCTGCGTCGGGCCGACGTCATCCCGGTGGTTGCGCCGATCGGCTTCGGCGTCGACGACGAGCTCACCTACAACATCAATGCCGACACATCGGCCGGCGCCATCGCCGGCGCCATGCGGGCCAAGCGCCTGTTGTTCCTGACCGACGTGCCCGGCGTCCTCGACAAGGACGGCAAGCTCATCCAGGACATGACGGTCGAGCAGGCCCGGGCCCTGATCGCCGACGGCACGATCTCGGGCGGCATGATTCCCAAGGTCGAGAACTGCATCGATGCGGTGAACAGCGGCGTCGAGGCCGCCGTCATCATGGACGGCCGGGTGCCGCATGCGCTGCTGCTGGAGGTCTTCACCGAGGCCGGCATCGGCACCATGGTCAAGCGCTCCTGATGGGCCTTGAATAGCCTGATATTGCTGCATATTTACCCGCCATGGCTCTCCTCCCCATCCTGACGGCCCCCGACCCGCGCCTGAAGAAGAAGTCCCTGCCGGTCGCTGCGGTCGATGCGGAAGTGCGCCAGCTCATGGACGACATGCTGGAGACCATGTACGCCGCGCCCGGGATCGGCCTCGCCGCCCCGCAGGTGGGCGCGCTGAAGCGCGTCATCGTGCTCGACATCGACCGCGAGGAGACCAAGACCGGGCCGCTGTTCATGGCCAATCCCGAGGTCGTCGAGGCATCGGACGAGGACGTGACCTACGAGGAGGGCTGCCTTTCGGTGCCCGACCACTATTCCGACGTCGCGCGACCGGCGGCGGTGCGGGTTCGCTACCTCGACCGCGAGGGCAAGAAGCAGGAGCTGGCCTGCGAGGGACTGCTCGCCACCTGCGTGCAGCACGAGATCGACCATCTCGACGGCATCCTGTTCATCGATCACATCTCGTCGCTCAAGCGCAACATGATCCTGCGCAAGCTCCTGAAGGCGCGGAAAGAGAAGGAGCGCGACGAGGCCGACGGCAAGCCGCCCGCCAAGGATCAGGTCAAGGATCCGGAGCACGCGCTTTAGGCTGCGGCACGAAATTTTCGGCGTATCCCACGGCTCAGCCCGGGAGACCCCGCCGATGACACCGCAACAAATCGAACTGGTTCAAACGAGCTTCAAGAAGGTCGTGCCGATCGCCGGTACGGCGGCGGACCTGTTCTGCGGCCGCCCGTTCGAGATCGCGCCTGAGGTACGCTCGATGTTTCCCGAGGACTTGCGGGACCAGAAGACCAAGCTGATGACCATGCTGGGCACCGCAGTGAGCAATCTGCACCGTCTGGAGGCGATTCTTCCGGCCGTGAAAGAACTTGGTCAGCGGCACAAGGGCTACGGCGTGAGCGTAGCGCACTACGCGCCCGTTGGCGCCGCGCCCCAGCGCCTACTGCGCGGCGATTTTCGACGCCGCTGGCGCGAAGTCCCGCTCCATCTCGCGGCGAATCTTCACCGCCGTCAGCGTCTCGTCCATCGCCACGTCGGCGTAGGTGAGGGATTGGCCGGCCTTGATCGGCTTCAGGAGCTTCACGTTGTGGGCGAGGCCGAGGGGCAGGCTGCCCAGCGTCGTCGACTTCTCCGAGGGGAACAGCTTGCCGTAGACGGTGTAGCCGCCCTCGCCGTCCAGCATCTCGCCGGGCTTGAGGTCGCGCTTGGCGGTGGCGATCACGTCGGCATGGAAGCCGATCGGGCAGCCGGTCGGCTCCTTGCGCAGTCCGATCGAGGCCACCGACATGCCGACCTCCAGGCCGATCAGGTGCCAGCGCTTGTACATGACGGAATACCGGCCGCTGGGGTCGGTGCAGAGCATGTATTCCTCGAAGCAGTTCTTCTGGTAGTCGGTGGCGGCCTCGAACACGACCCACACACCCTTGCGGATCTCGTAGGGGATGGCCCGGCCGTCCTTCTCGAGCGACGAGGCCACCTCGACCTGGCCCTTGTGATGGAGCTGGCCGCCTTCGGAGATCGGCCGCATCACGAACGGCAGGTCCTCTACGGAACAGGGCGGGAAGGCGAGGCCGTCCGGCGCCGGCGTGAGGCCGGTGGCGTTGGAGACGGCGGTGCTCTCGATCGCGGGCTTGGAGCCGTCGAGGAAGGAATTGAACATCTTGGGATTGAGCCCGCCGCGCTTGGCCTGCTCTTCGTTCAGGCCCCAGTATTTCCACACCGTCTCGGGCGTCGATTGCGCGAAGTGCGGCAGCCACTTGTGGCCGCGCCCGGCCGCCGTCACCTCGAAGCCCGAGGTCCGCGCCCAGTCGACCAGCTCGCAGATCAGCGCCGGCTGGTCACCGTAGGCGAGACTATAAATTACGCCGGCCTGGGCCGCGCGGCGGGCGAGCAGCGGGCCGCAGAAGGCGTCGGCCTCGACGGTGACCATCACCACGCTCTTGCCGTGCCTAAAAGCTTCGAGCGCATGTTCGACGGCGGCGATCGGGTCGCCGGTCGATTCCACGATGATGTCGATCTCCGGGTGGCTCACCAGCGCGCGCCAGTCCTCGGTGAGATAGGTGCTGCCGTGCTTGCGTGCTTCGGCGAACGACATGGCCCCCGTCACCTCAGGCTTCCAGCCCAGCCGGGCGAGGTTCTCGCGCGCGCGGGGCGGCGACAGATCGGCGATGCCTAGCAGGTGGATGCCCGGCGTCGTCGGAATCTGCGACAGATACATCGAGCCGAACTTGCCGGCGCCGATGACGCCGATGCGCAACGGCTTCGCTTCGGCCGCGCGGGCCATCAGCATGCGATGGAGACTCATTAGCTTCCTCCGGATTTACCTGATTGTTGCGCGGCGTTATTCGGCCGCGACCTTGTGGCGAGCGGCGCGGGTCACGCAATCGTCTTCCCAGGCGTCGATCGGCGTGAAATCGCGATGCGCGATGTAGGCCGGCCGTTTGTAACGGGTGATGGCGTTCTGCACCGAATTATAGGTGACGTAGATGATCTGGCGGTCCCACGGCGACATGTTGGGCGGGCTGCCGTGCACCAGCGTGCCGTGGAAGAAGATCGCCGAACCCGGTCCGCCCTTGGGCGCCACGATGCCGCCTTGCTTCACCAGCTTGGCGATGACGTCGTTGTCGATCACCCACAGCGGATACGACGTCGTGGTGAGGTCGTGCTTGGCCTCGATCGCGCCCTTCTTGTGGCTCTTCGGGATGAAATAGAGCGGGCCGTTGAATTCGTTCACCTCGTCGACGAACACCGCAAGGTTCATGGCGCGCGCCTCGGGCATGCCGTCGTCGGCCTTCCAGGTGCCGTAGTCCTGGTGCCACTGCCAGACGTCGCCGTCGAAGGCGGCTTTCCCGTTGATCTTGAACTGGTGGATGTAGGTCTTGTCCTTGAGCAGCTGCTCGGCCGGCTCGACGAAGCGGGGGCTGTGCACCAGCGCCTCGAAGACGGGATTGTAAGTGTGCACGGCAAAGGCGGTGCGGACGACGTCACCCGACTTCTCGCGCACATTCTCCTCGCGGCGCTGGGCGAAGACGCCGGGGATCTCCGACTTCAGGATCTCCGTTTCCTCGGCCGAGAAATAATTCGCGAAGAAGAGATAGCCGTCGTCGTCGAACTGCTTCAGCTGCTCCGGGGTGAGCTTCATGGCGGTTCCTCCTTTGCTTCGTTCTTGTAGGGTCGGGCTTACGCCGCGCGCGAAATCACGTCCTTCAGGCGCCCGGTGAGAATGCCGGCCATCTGTTCGGTGTGCTTGCGGCAGAGCGCCTCGCCTTCCGTGACCTGGCCGGCCTCGAAGGCGCGCAGGATCGCTTCGTGCTCGTCCCAGACGCTCGCTCGCAGATCGTCCTCGCTCAGCACCGCCGCCATGACGCGGCGCATGTGCTGCCAGTGCGGCTGCGCCGTCTCGGCGATCAGCGGATTGCCCGAGGCCTCGTAGACGAACAGGTGGAAGTCGATATCGGCTTCGATCACGAAGGGGATGTTGCCGCTCGCCACGGCGCGGCGACCGACATCGATCAGCAGGCGGCCGCGATGGGCGAGTTGCGGCGTGTAGCGCGTGGCGGCCAGGCGTGCCGCCGCCCCGTCGAGGGCCGCGCGCACGTAATAGAGGTTGTTGGCCTGCTCGACGTCGAGCGGGGCCACGCACACGCCCTTGCGGCCGGCGTCGATCAGGAAGCCCTCGCGGCGGAGCAGCATCATCGCCTGCAAGACCGGCTGGCGGGACACACCGAACTGCTGGGCCAGCTCCTCCTGCGTGATGCGGGCGCCCGATTTCAGCTCGCCGGAGCAGATGGCGTTCAGAACGGCGTCATGGATACGTTCGGACAGGTCGGGTTCGGGGGCAAACGGGCGCATGGATTCTGTATACAGAACACGACCGCGGCAGAGTCAACCGCCTAGCGGGCTTTCAACCCCTTGGCGTCAAGAACCGGCAGCGCCCGGTCGGGGTAGTCGGTGATCAGCCCGTCGACACCCAGGTCGATCAGCCGGGCCATTTCGGCCGGCACATTCACTGTCCAGGGCACCACTTTGAGGCCGAGTGCCTGGGCTTCCTTCACGCTGCCTGCGTCGACATTGCGCCAGAACGGCGACCAGGTGGCGCAGCCGGCAGCCTTGGCCAGCCGGGGGACCGACCCGCCGTGCGCTGCCAAGTCGAGGCCTCCCAGCCAAGGCGAAGGCCGGCCGCTGGTGCGCTGTATCGTGTCGAAGTTGTTGCTTTCGATGGTGAGGCAGCCGGTGGCGATCTCGGGTGCCAGCCGTTTCGCTTCCAGGAGGCCGCGCCAGTCGAACGATTGGAGCGTGCTGCGATCGGCGGCCTTGCCCTTGCGGATGGCGTCGACGGCCAGGACCGCGAATCGCGCGGGATCCAGGGTGAGGTCCGGCTTGTTGGGATCGGTCTTGATCTCGATGTTGAAGCGCACGTCAGGTCCCGCGAGGGCGAAGAACTCGGGGAGCATGGGAAAGCGCTGGCCGTCCACCGGCTTCTGCTCGGGAAATTGCTGGGCGTATTTGCTGGCTGGATTGACCCGGCCGATGTCGTAACTCCTGAGCTGATCGAGGGTGAGCGTGCGGATGGCCGGGCCGGGACCGGCGAGCCATTGCCCGTCCGGGCCGCGCGTCAGGTCGGGATTGAGGTACGGGTCGTGGCTGATGACGACCTGGCCGTCCTTGGTGATCGCAAGGTCTGTTTCGAGCGTGGTGACGCCTGTTTCGAGAGCAATCTTGAAGCCAGCCAGCGTGTTCTCCGGCGCCAGCCCGCGGGCGCCGCGATGGCCCTGCAGGTCGAAGGCCCCGGCGCCCACGGCGCTAGCCGCCCAGATTGCGCAAGCGAGCGATGCGATCCTCGATGTCGGGATGCGTGGCCAGAAGCGCCGACGACTTGGCCGTGAAGGTCTGCACGGGATTGACGATGAAGAGATGCTGCGTGGCACGACTCACTCCGGGAAAGGGGGCGGCCTTGTCGGCGAGCTTGCTGAGAGCAGAGATCAGGCCATTGGGGTTACGCGTGAACTGCACCGAGGTCGCATCGGCAAGATACTCGCGCTGCCGCGACACCGCCATCTGCACCGCCTTGGCCGCGAGCGGCGCGAAGATGGCGACCACGATCAGCAGCACGATCAGCAGGCCGCCGCCGGAACCCTTCTTGTCGCTGCTGCTGCGGCCCGAACCGCCGCCCGATCCACCCCAGGCCATGGTCCGGAGCAGCATGTCGCAGACCAGCGCGATCAGGCCGACGGTGACGCCGACCACGACCATGTAGCGCGTGTCGAGGTTGGCGAGATGGGCCATTTCGTGCGCCACCACGCCCTGCAGCTCGTCGCGGCTGAGCGTGTCGAGCAGGCCGCGCGTGACGGCGATGGTGCCGTTGCCGACCCGGTTGCCGGTCGCAAAGGCGTTGAGCGCCTCGGTGTCCAGCACCATGACCTTGGGCATGGGAACGCCCGACGCGATCGAAATCTCCTCGACCACATTGTAGAGCTGCGGCGCGTCGGCCTTGCCGATTTCCTTCGCGCCGGCCATGGCCAGCACCATCTTGTCGCCGACGGCGAGCGAGATCAGGCTCCACACGACGCTGACCACGGCAAGCAGCCCCGCCGCTGCAACGCCGGTCGGGCTTACAACTGAGTCACTGCCTTCGAGGAACATGCCCAAGAGATAGCCGACGCCTGCCGCGAGCGCCGTTAGGCCGGCCAGCAGCACCATGGTGTTGCGGCGGTTTTCCTTCTGCGCGGCGACGAAGTCGGTGGTGGCGGCCATTGGCCCTCGCCCGCCCGGGTGCTGCTAGCGCAACGCGACCTTGGGCACCTCGCGCTCGGCCTCGGGCATGTTGAAGAGTTCGATCGGCCCGAAGCCCAGCGACGCCGCGGCAAGGACGGCCGGGAAGGTCTGGCGGCGCGTGTTATAGCTGTTCACGGAGTCGTTGTAGAACTGGCGCGCGAAGGAGATCTTGTTCTCGGTCGCCGTCAGTTCCTCCTGCAGTTGCCTGACGTTGTCGTTGGCTTTCAGCTGCGGATAATTCTCCATCAGCGCGAACAGGCCGCGCGTCGCCTGGCTGAGCGCGGCTTCGGCCGGGCCCGCCTGCGCCGGGCCGCTGGCAGCCGCAGCCGTGTTGCGCGCCTGGACGATCCTGGTGAGCGTCTCCTGCTCGTAGCCCATGGCGTCCTTCACCACCTGCACCAGGTTGGGAATGAGATCGTGGCGGCGCTTCAGCTGCACGTCGATCTGGCTCCACGCCGTCTGCGCCTGGTTGCGACCGCCGACCAGACCATTGTAGAGCGCGATCAGCCACAGGCCGATGGCCACGAGAATGCCGATGACAATCCAGAAACTCATGGAACGGGCTCCCTGTTGGCGTGCGGCACGAGTTTAGTCATGATTACGGCAAATCCGGGAGGAATAACCATGGAAACGTCCGCGCTGCTGAAAGCCTTCTGCTCGGCCGTCGAACGCCGCGACGGCAAGGGCTTCGCCAGCCTGTTCACCGACGACGGTGTCTATCACGATGTCTTCTATGGCGACTTCACAGGCCCTGCGAAGATCGCCGAGATGATCGACGACTGGTTCTATCGCGCCGCGCAGGACTTCCGCTGGGAGATGCACCGGCCGGTGAGCGACGGGAAGATGCTCTACGCCTACTACACCTTCAGCTACGTCTCGAAGCTGCCCGAGGCCAAGGGCAAGCGGGTGGGCTTCGAGGGCTGCTCGATGATGACCCTGCGCGACGGCAAGATCGCCGACTATCGCGAGGTCGCCAATGTCGGTCCGGCCTTCGTCGAGCTGGGCTTCGCGCCCGAGCGCACCGCCAAGATCCTGGCCAAGGAAGGCGCGCACCTGAAGAAGCAGCCGGAGTGGAAACGGCACCTGGCCTGAGGCCGGCAGTTAAATTCAGCCGTTGTAGGCGCGCCCGCCGGTGTCGCGCAGCCACAGTCGGATCAGCAGGCGCTTTCGGGCGGCGTCCGGCCAGTCCTTGAACGCCGTGCGCTTGTGGCCGAGCGCGCGGTTGTCGATGAGCTGGATCTGGCCCGGCTCGAAATGGAAGCGGGCGGCGAGTCCCGGTTCGTTCAGGATCGCCTCGAAGGCTTCTATCGCTGCCTTGCCCTCGGGATCGAGATCCACGCCGGCGATCTTGTAGCCGTTCTTCACCTGGAAATACGACAGGCGCGCGGTCAGCCGTTCGCCCCCACCATCATCCTTTTGGCGTTCGAACATCGGATGGTGCGTGGTCATGACGTCGCCCGGCGCGTGCTCGCGCTGGCGGTCGAAGTAGAATGGCTGGAAGAGGTGCTGAAGCAGGTCGGGATGACGCTGGCGCATCTCCTCGTGTGCGGCCGCGAAGCTCACGATGCCGCTCACGCCGCCTTCCATTGCCGTGCGGATGCAGAACAGGCCGACATAGTGCGGCGGCACGTTGTTGTAGCTGTTGTCGGTATGGAAGTTCTGCTCGTAGTTGGTGACGTCGGGCCGCACGCCGTTGCCGGGTGGTTTGCCGAGATCGGTGACGTCGTAGATCGAGGTGCCGTCCCACTTCTGGGCGACCGGGCGGGCGACGAGCGACGCCAGCAACCACCACACGGCTTTCGCACCGTCCTGCGACCAGCGATCGACAGGCAGGCGGTCGACGATGGCGAAGCCTGGCCCGTTATCGATGGTGCGCTTCACCTCGCGCATGAAGTCGCGCGAGGCTTTTAGGGTGAAATCGTCGGGCCGCAGCAGCAGGAGCGGCAGCGGATCGCGGTCGAGCGCCGACACGACCGCGTCGAGTTCCCTCACCACGTCGCCCGGGACGGCGATGCGTCCGGCAGTTGCCGGCAGCGTGTCGCCGCGCCAGAGCAGGCGATCGGGCATGGCGTCAGTCGCGCAGCAGCTCGTTGATCGAGGTCTTCGACCGCGTGCGCTCGTCGACGGTCTTCACGATCACGGCGCAATAGGTCGAGGGCCGGTCGGGGCCGCCGCCGATGTTGCCCGGCACCACCACGGAATAGGGCGGCACCTTGCCGATGTGGATCTGTCCCGTGGCGCGATCGACCACCTTGGTGGTGGCCGAAATGAACACGCCCATCGACAGCACTGCGCCGGTGCCGACGATCACGCCTTCGACCACTTCCGAGCGGGCGCCGATGAAGCAGTTGTCCTCGATGATCACCGGGTTGGCCTGCAGCGGCTCCAGCACGCCGCCGATGCCGACGCCGCCCGAGAGATGGCAGTTCTTGCCGATCTGGGCGCAGGAACCGACCGTCGCCCAGGTATCGACCATGGTGGAGCTGTCGACATAGGCGCCGAGGTTCACGAACGACGGCATCAGCACGACCGACGGCGCGATATAGGAGCCGCGGCGCACGATCGAGCCCGGCACGGCGCGGAAGCCCGCCTTGGCGAAGCGGGCGGCGTCCCAGCCGGTGGTCTTGAGCGGCACCTTGTCGAACCATGGTGCGGCGCCCAGGCCCGGGAACGAGGCACCGCCGTCCATCGGCACCGAATCGTAGAGCCGGAAGGAGAGCAGCACGGCCTTCTTCAGCCACTGGTTCACCACCCATTCGGCGCCGAACTTCTCGGCGGTGCGGAAGGTGCCGTCGTCGAGGCCGGCGATCGCCGTCTCGACCGCCTCGCGGACCTCGCCCTTGGTGGCGCTGCTGATGCCGTCGCGCTTTTCCCACGCCGCATCGATGGTGGCTTGTAACTGCTTGCTCATTGTCCCCTCGGAAATCTGTCGCGGGACCTTATATGCTGGCCCCGATGGCCTTCAAGCTCCCTGAATCGGTGCTGGTCGTGATCCACACGCCGTGGCTGGACGTGCTCCTGCTCGAGCGGGTGGGCACGGGCTACTGGCAGTCCGTGACCGGCTCGCGCGAACCCGACGACCCGGATCTCGAAGCCACGGCGCGGCGCGAGCTCTTGGAGGAGACGGGCCTGTCGGTGGGCACGCTCACCGACTGGCGGCTCATCAATCGCTACGAGATCTGGGCGCAATGGCGATCGCGCTACGCACCCGACGTCATCCACAACACCGAGCATGTCTTCGCCTTCCAGGTGCCTGAACTCACCGTTGCGACCCTCGATCCGGCCGAGCATGTGGCGCAGATGTGGCTGCCCTGGCAGGAGGCGATGAAGAAGGTCTTTTCGCCCACGAACCGCGACGCGATCTGGCAACTGCCGCGGCGGCGCCAGCCTTGACATGTGCAGCACATGTATTGATGCTCTGCGCATGTCGATGATGATCCAGATTCGCAACGTGCCGGATGCCCTGCACCGCCGGCTGAAGTCGAGGGCCGCTCTGGCCGGAATGTCGCTGTCGGATTACCTGCTGCAACAGATTCGGGAAGTGGCGGCGCGCCCGACCCTCGAGGAAATGCGCGCGAGACTGGAACGACGTTCGCCGGTTTCGGTCTCGGTCGACCCCGTCCGCGCCGTCCGCGCAGAACGCGATAGTCGGTGATCGTTGTCGATGCGTCGGCCATGGTCGCGCTGCTGCTGCGCACATCTGCGGCAACGACGATCGAAGCGCGCCTGTTCGGCCGCCTGCAAACGCTTCATGCGCCCGAACTGATCGATGTCGAAGTCACTCAGGTGCTTCGCCGATATTCGATATCCGGGCAGCTCGACACGGAGCGCGGCGGGACCGTCTTGGCTGATTTGATGGACTTTCCGATAGAGCGTCATCCTCATGCCGTTCTGTTGCAAAGAGTGTGGGAGCTTCGGCACAATCTCAGTGCTTACGATGCGGTGTATTTGGCCCTGGCCGAATCGCTCGACGCTGCGCTGCTGACCGACGATCGTCGCCTCGTCACGGCAGCTCGGCGACATTCGTGGGTGGAAATTCTGTGAATGACAACGTGACGCCGCGCCCGTCGCAGGAAGCCTCGAAGCTCGGCCAGTTCAGCTGGGCCCTGTTCGATTGGGCCAACCAGCCCTTCTTCACCATCATCACCACCTTCATCTTCGCGCCCTACTTCGCCAACGTGCTGGTGGGCGATCCGGTGAAAGGCCAGTCGGCCTGGGCTTTCACGCAATCCGCGTCGGGCATCCTGATCGCGCTGCTGAGCCCCTTCCTGGGCGCCATGGCCGACGCCGGCGGCCGGCGCAAACCCTATATCTTCGCCTTCCAGCTCCTGCTGGCGGTGGGCTGCGCCGGCCTCTGGTTCGCCTATCCCAACCGGCCCGACCTGATCGTGCCGATCAGCTGGGCGGTGATCATGGCCACGGTCGGCGCCGAGATGTCGATCGTGTTCAACAATGCGCAGCTCCCCGGCATCGTCAGCCCCGAACGCATGGGGCGCCTCAGCGGCTTCGGCTGGGGCCTGGGCTACTGCGGCGGCCTCGTCTCGCTGTTCGCGGTGCTGGCCGTCAGCATGCCGGCGCTGTTCGGGCTGGCACCCAACAACGACACGCCGCTGTTCGGCCTCGACGCCCAGAGCCACGAGCTCGAACGCCTGGTCGGGCCGGCCTCGGCGCTGTGGCTCGCCCTCTTCGTGCTGCCGATGTTCCTGTTCACGCCCGATTCGGCCGGCGCGCGGCGCCAGTCGCTGCTCGTCGCCGCGCGCGAAGGCGGCCGCTCGCTGTGGTTGACGCTGAAGCGCATCCCGCGCTTCGGCAACGTGCTGCGCTATCTGATCGCCTTCATGCTCTACAACGATGGCCTCGCGGCCATCATCGGCTTCGGCGGCGTCTATGCCGCCGCGACCTTCGGCTGGAGCACGGTGACGCTCGGCATCTTCGGCATCATCCTCACCGTGTTCGCCATTCCCGGCGCCTTCCTGGGCGGCCGCCTCGACGACTGGATCGGCAGCAAGCGCACGGTCCAGATCGCCATCGCCGGCGTGATCGTGGCGACCCTCGGTATCGTGGGCGTCACCGCCACGCATGTGCTCTACGTCATCCCGGCCGATCCCCTCAGCCCGACGCGCGGCCTGTTCGGCTCGGTCCAGGAAAAGACCCTGATGGGCTTCGCGCTGCTCCTGGGCTTCTGCATGGGCCCGATGCAGGCCGCCAGCCGCACCCTGATCGGACGGCTGGCGCCGCAGGAGATGAGCGGCGAGTTCTTCGGTCTCTTTGCGCTTTCCGGCCGTGCCACCGCCTGGATGACGCCGCTCGCCATCGGCATCGTGACGGCCGCGACCGGTTCCACTCGGCTCGGCATGGCGTGCGTGCTGTTTTTCCTGGTGCTAGGCTTCGCGCTGCTGTGGGGCGTCCGCGAGGAACGTGCGACGGCCTGATCCCGGAAGGCTCACCGAAGGAGCACCGCCCAGATGAGATTGCCGACCTTGTGCGCCGTGGCCCTGCTCGCCCTGCCGGCAACGGCGGGCGCCCAGTCGCTCGCCCCCCAGACCCGGTGGGTGAACGACCACGGCTCCGAGCTGCTGATCCAGTCCATCGCTCCCGACGGCCGGCTCTATGCCGAATGGAGCCTGGCCTATTTCGATACCGCGACGAAGCGGCCGACGCTCAATCGCGGCACCGACGTCTATCGTCCGAAGTAACACCCAGAGGGAGGCTGCTCATGATCACTGCCATCGTGAACTTCAAGCTGCCGGCCGATATCGATGCCAAGAAGGCCGCCGAGCTGTTCAAAGGTTCGGCGCCCAAGTATCGCGGCATGAAGGGACTGGTGCGGAAGTACTATCTTTTCGACGCCGAGAACCGCATCGGCGGCGGCGCCTATCTCTGGAAGAGCCGAGCCGACGCCGAGGCCGTCTACACGCCGCAATGGCAGGCCTACATCGCGGAGCGCTATGGCGCTCCGCCTGACATTCGCTATTTCGAGACGTCGGTGATCGTCGACAACGAGAGCGATCGGATCGACGAAGCGGCTTAGGTCTAATCGTCTCAAATCGAAGTGAATCCTACTACCTCATCCTGAGAGCTTGTGAATCTATTGGCATTCTCTTTGGCGTCGCCCTAACCACGACCTCATCCTGAGGAGCGAGCGCAGCGAGCGTCTCGAAGGATGGGCAACAGCATGACTGGTTCCCACCCTTCGAGACGCGCCCTACGGGCGCTCCTCAGGGTGAGGTGGACTTCGAATCAGTCGGATGGGCTCTACGCGTCGAGGATCGGGGCGAAGCCGCCGTAGATCATGCGCTTGCCGTCGAAGGGCCGGGTGCCGGCCTGCATGCGGGGGTCGGCCATGATCTTCTTCCAGCCTTCGTCGCGCACTTCCTTGGATGGCCATTCGATCCAGGAATAGACGACCTTCTCGTCGCCGGTGGCCTTCACCGCGCCTTTGTAGTCGGTGACCTTGCCGTCGGGCACGTCGTCGCCCCACGCCTCGACCACGCGGGTGGCGCCATATTCCTTGAACAGGGCGGCCGACTTGGCCGCCATCTCGCGGTAGGCCTCCTTGTTGCCGACCGGCACCGGCACCAGGCAACCGTCGAGGTAGCCCATCTTGCCGCCCGTGTTCTTGCCGCCCGTGTTCTTGGTGTTCGTGCGCTCGTCGATCATGGGCGTGAAGCCGCCGAAGATCATGCGC
>Ga0082335_1007159_pt1 | contig 13749 bp, 11 predicted proteins | sample Subgrocontami58m_FD_72375 | JGI IMG/M metagenome (GOLD analysis project Ga0082335, IMG submission 72375) | Subsurface groundwater microbial communities from S. Glens Falls, New York, USA - GMW37 contaminated, 5.8 m (SPADES assembly) (version 2) ...
GGCGGGCGCCGCTAAACGCCAGGCATTAGAGCCGTTTTCCCCCCCACGTGGCGGCCGGCTTCAGCCGGCCTGCGGCGGTCCGCCTAAAGGCGGACACTACACGCTCGTGAAAAGGGCATTAGCGGCGTCTTCGGGTTGACCGAACGCCCATTCCGCCCCGAGTATGGCTCCGGCCGATCGCCGCGCTCTTGCTCTGCGCGATCGCCGTCCTCTCGAGCGCGCGCTGCCCCGCGGCCAGCATCGCGAAGACCACGAGAAGCCCGTCGCCGATCCGCACAGTCCGCGTTGGGGTCATGACGCCGCGCACGCGCTCCTTCAAGAAAGCGGACGCTCCTCCTGTTCACCGCCGCCTCTGGGGTGTGTGGCGCTGAGGTGTGGATTCCCGCGGGCGAAGGCTGCCGGAGCCGAGGATTAGAAGTGACGTCCGGCCCGATTCATGGCCTGCGAGCAGCGCGTCAAAACGTCCAGCGGACGCCGATTCTCGGGCGTACCAGAACACCACTGACGTCGCGGAAGGCGAAGGCGGAGACGTGAATCGCCGGTACGATGGACAGGCGGGCGGCGATGGCGATGCGCGCATCGACTCCGACCGTTGGTGCCGCATCGTAGTCCACCAACTCCTGCGGTCTCGGGATGAGCGCGCGGGGCGTGTCGGCTGGCCCCTGCGTATCGAACTGACGCTGCAGGCGCACGAAGCTCAGGCCGCCGAGATACCCGATCTGCACGCGTCCGCGCGGCGCCGTGCGATAACGGATGAGCGTGGCGACCGACATCGCGCGGTTCCCCGTTCTGGACTGCAGCGTGATCGTCTCCCGCCGAACCGTCACGGAACGCGGTTGGCTGTCCGAGGTGACACGGGGAGCGTCGACACCGACCTCCAGATCCCATCGTCTGGCGAGCGACGTGCCAAGCGCGACAGCTCCCCCAAACGCCTGACCATTGAGGACGTTGGTCGTGGCGTCGCCGGAAAACCTCTTGACATCGGCGAGCGCACTCACGCTCACGTACATCCCTTCAGATGGTTGGGGCTGTGCGTCGGCCGATCGTGCGGCGCTGATCAGCATCGCTGCGCAACCGCCAGCGAGCATCAACGATCGCCGGGGTCGAGTTCGGTGCATACAATGTGCCTCAGCTGGGCAATAATACTCGCCTTCTGATGATCGGTTGTCAACCGTTGCAGAACACACCGGCCGGATGCGTGTCTCGCCGGAAGCGGCTCGCGGTTGGCGTGTTGACCTTCCTGATCTGTGGCTACGCCACCAACCGGACGCGGGCGGCCGGCGTTGGTGGCGCCTTCGTGTTGTCCGATCCTGAGGCACAGACGTGGACCATTGGCAACGATGAGATCCACGTGACGTTCCGACTCACCGCTGCCAAGGACCTCGTGCTCGATCAGATCCGCAGTCCGAAGACGGACCGCGTCTTCAATTCCGTGACGGGGCCCGACAGCACCGTCACCGTCAACGGCACCACGTCGCCACTCGGGTCCTCTTCTGCCGGCTGGACCCTGGAGGGCGCGGCCGCCTCCGAGACCAGCGTCGGCGTCCAACTCGCCTTCACATTCCGCGCGTCAAGCGTGCCGCTGACCATCGTGCGATCGTACGCGTGCTATCCAGGCTCGCCGACCATCGAGATGTGGACCACATTTCGAGCGACTGGCGCCGCGGCCGTCACGGTCTCGAATCTCAGCGTGTGGCAAATCACGATGCCGGCCAGCGCCGTGCACTACACACTCGGCCTGAGGGAAGACGCCGCCGGCGCCCCCGTCGACGACGCGTTCACGGTGCAGAGCAACATGGTCGACTCGGGTGATCCCCTGACGCTGACGGCACAGAATCGATCGACGGAGGAGTACCTGCCGATGATTGCGGCCGACTCGCAATCCGATGAATTCTTCGGTGGCCTGCTCTGGTCGGGTTCGTGGCAGATCACCGCGACGCGCGTGGGGGGAGCGATCCGAGCGGCCGCAGGGTTGCCCCGGATCACCCTCACTGTCGACGCCGCGCATCCGCTCGAAGCTCCACACGGCTTCTTCGGCTTCACGACGGGAGGCCGCGGCGACGTGGCAGAGGCCCTGCGCGCGTTCATCGTACAAGGCCTGCGTCAGGGCCGCGGGTTCGAGCCGCTCGTCACGTACAACACGTGGTTCGCGTACGGCACCGAGATCGACGAACAGACGATGATGGACGAGATGACCGCGGCGGCCAGCATGGGCGTCGAGCTGTTCGTGGTCGATGCGGGCTGGTACCTCGGCGCCGGCAGCGGCACGGACTTCGACTGGGGGCTCGGGACGTGGGAGGTCGATCCCGGGCGTTTTCCGAGCGGCCTTGGCACGCTTCGATCGTACGCGCATTCTCTTGGCCTGCAGTTCGGTCTGTGGGTCGAGCCCGAGCGCGTGGACCTGGCCATCGTCGGCCGGCCGGGCCGGGCTCGCGAGGAGTGGCTGGCGAAGAACAATGGCAGCTACCAGGCGGAGCGCACCGCACAAGTCTGCCTGGCCAGCCCCGCCGCCCGTCAGTGGGTACTCGACCAGTTGACGCGTCTGCTCGACGATGTTCAGCCCGACTATTTGAAGTGGGACAACAACCTGTGGGTGAACTGCAACCGGTCCGGACACGGGCATTCCACGACCGACGGCAACTTCGCCCACGTCACCGCCCTCTACGATGTGCTGGCGAGGTTGCGGGCGCGATATCCGCAGATGCTGATCGAGAACTGCTCGCAAGGTGGCAACCGCCTCGACTTCGGCATGCTGCGCTACTCCGACACGGCCTGGATGGACGATCGCACCTATCCCGCCGGGCACGTGCGGCACAATTTGCAGGGGTCGATGACGTTCTTCCCGCCGGCGTACCTGCTGTCCTTCGTGATCGAAGACAGCGGCGAGCCGCTCCTCGACGCGCCGGATCTTCCACTCTATATGGGAAGCCGGATGCCTGGGATCCTCGGGCTGACCTATCGCGCGGCGGATCTCACCGAGAGGGACCGGGACGGCATCGCGGGGCAGATTGCCGTCTACAAGAAGCTTCGCGCGATCCTGCGCGACGCGAGCGGGAGACTGCTGACCGAGCAGGCGGCCCCCGACGGGGGGCCGGCGTGGGACGGGCTGCAGCTGCTGGCGAGCACGTCGGGCGATGCGGTGATCTTTGCGTTCCAGAACGATGCTGGCGTGCCTCGCGTGACGCTGCTGCCGGAGCGGTTGGAGAGCGGCGCTCTCTACACGGTCACTCGTGCCGACGGAACGCTGGTTGGCAGCGCCACCGGAGCCGACCTGTTGGCCGACGGCATCGAGATCGACAGTTCGCCCGAGTCGTCGGCGCACGTGCTGCTGCTTCAGAAGACCCGGGTGGCCCAATAACCGGTCCGCACTACACTGAAACAGCCATGGCACGCATCGTCGTTACGGACGTCGAATAATCGCACGTGGAACACGGTCGACTGTGCCAGACTCTGGACCGTGTCGCCCGAGGACGCTGGAGCGCAATTCGGATGTGGTTGAGAGACGGGAGGCAACGATGAGAGGAAAGTACGCGATCGGTGTGGGACTACTCGCGACAGCCTTTGTCGCGGGCGTGGCGGTTGGGAACGGTCCGCTGGTGAAGGCGCAATCGAAGAACCGGGTCCTCGAGATTCGCACCTACACCACAAGCGAGGGCCGCCTCGACGCGCTCGTCGACCGCATGGGTCACGGCGAGAGCCAGGCGTTCGAACGGGCCGGCATGCAACTTGTGGGCTTCTTTGTCGCCGCCGAAGCGCCCAGGTCGCAGGACACCTTCGTCTATATCCTGGGACACGAAAGCCGCGACGCCGCCACGAAGTCGTGGGCGAAGTTCCGCGAGGACCCGCAGTGGCTGGAAGTCCGCGCCCGCTCTGAGGCGGCCGGCAAAGTCGTCGCGAAAACGGAATCGCTGTTCGTGACCCCGCTCGACTTCTCTTCGCTCAAGTAGGACGACACCGCCACCTTCGACTGGACGTGCGCAAAAGGCGCGCTGTCGGGCAGCGCCCAACTGAGGGCCGAGGGGCGGGGCCGCAGGCACGATAATCGGGGCACATCGAGCGTCGCCGCCCGTAGCAGACGGAGATTGATATGAAACACTTGATGTTGGGACTCGTCGCGGCAACGTGCGTGGTGGCCGCGCTGATAGCACAGACGAAAATCAACCCCACTGATCCGCAGCCGACCTGCAGCATGTGTCCGGGGACGCTCATCCCGCTCTCAGAGCTCGAGGCGTACATCGCCAAAGCCAAGGCCGAAAAGCTGCTCGATCAGCAGGTGAGAGACATCGAGCTCGGAAAGGCCCACGTCGGCATCGGCATGGTCTATCGCGGGAAACTGGACAAGCCCGGGACGGCCTCGGTCGCCGAACATGACCTGGTCAGCGAGGTCTACCACGTCATCTCCGGCTCGGCCACGCTGGTTCTCGGTCCGGATATCGTCAACAGGGAGCGTCGTCCCTCGACGATGCAGACCGTTGTCCAGTTCAACGGGCCGGGGAACAACGGAACGGACATCCGGAACGGCGTCGCGCACAACATCAAGGCCGGCGACGTCGTGGTCATTCCGGCGGGCACGGGCCACTGGTTCACGAAGATTGACGATCACATCAACTATCTGATGATCCGCTTCGACCCGGACAAGGTCACGCCGCTCAAGAGCGCGGAACAGTCGAAGGAGTACTTGAGCAAGCCTGCCTCGGCTGCGGGCGGTCAGTAGTTGTTGACTGCGCTGCCCACATCACGTTTCTTCTCGCGAACGCACGACGCGCAAACCCCGATCGCGATCGTCGCATCGGGCGTTTACGCGTCGTATCGAATTTCTCACGCTTCATCCTGAACTTCATGTGCGGAAAAGTTTCTTACTGCATTCTTCTGTCCTCCACGCTCGTCTCGTCAGCATTGGCTGGGCAACGGCCCCCGGCGGGCGAGCCGCCACGAACTCCCGCACCGGAACAGCAACGCGTGCCGGTCGAGCGCAAACAGGCCAGGGCCTTTCGCGTCGAGTCCGGCTCGATCCACCTGGACGGCCGCCTCGACGACGCCGCCTGGGAGGAGGCAACGCCGCTCGTCGACTTCCTCCAGGCCGAGCCCGTGGAGAACGCACTCACGACGGACCGGATGGAAATCCGGTTCGTATACGATGACACGGCCTTGTGGGTGGGCGCCCGCATGGAGAGCATCGGGGCGATTCAGGCACCCTTGAGCCGCCGCGACGATGGTGCGCAGGCCGAGTATCTGCAGATCGAGCTCGATACCTACCTGGACCGCCGGACCGCCTATATGTTCGGGGTGACAGCGTCCGGCGTGCGGTTCGATCACTTCCATCCGACAGACAACGAGGGCGACATCGACTCGAAGTTCGATCCGGTCTGGCAGGCCGAGACCAGCGTCGGCGATCACGTGTGGACGGCCGAGCTCTGGATCCCGTTTTCGCAACAGCGATTCAACGATGCGCCCGAGCGTATCTGGGGGCTCAATGTCAAGCGGTACAGGCCCACGCTCAACGAAGAAGACTACTGGGTCGTCGTGGGCCGGACCGAGCGTGGTTGGGCATCCCGGTTCGGTGACCTCCGCGGAATCGAGGGGGTCGAGCCGAAGGCCCGACTCGAAGTGCTGCCGTACGTATCGACCTCCTCGCGGACGTCGGGCAACCGCGACCGCAACAACCCGTTCGACGACGGCAAAAATCTCGGCGGCCGGGTGGGCGTGGACATGAAGGTTGGCGTCGGCTCGAACCTGACGCTCGAGGCGACGGTCAATCCGGATTTCGGACAGATCGAAGCCGATCCCGCCGAAGTGAACCTGACCGTTTTCGAAACGATCTTCGAGGAGCGGCGTCCGTTCTTCATCGAAGGCAACAACGTGCTCGCGGCAGGCACCGGCAGCTTCTACTATTCACGCAGAATCGGCGCACGTCCGACCGGCGCGGCGTCCGGCGACTGGGTCGACTATCCAGACATCAGCACGATTCTCGGAGCGGCGAAGCTCACCGGACGCCTCAAGTCCGGTACGTCGGTCGGCGTCCTGGGCGTGGTGACGGACAAGGAGTCCGCGAACGTTTCCACGAGTGGCCTCCGGTCGAAGGTCGACGTGGCGCCGCGGACGGCCTGGGGTGTGGGGCGGGTGATCCAGCAGTTCGGCCAGGAGGGCTCGACCGTCGGCGCTCATCTGACGCTTGTGCACCGCGATCTCGCCGCCGCCGATCCGCTTGCGGCCGTGCAGGTGCGAAACGCGATCACGACCGGCTTCGACACGCGCGTGCGCTTCAAGAACCACAGCTACGAAGCGACGGCCAACGTGGGGCTGACCTTCTTGGACGGAGAGCCGGCGGCCATCGAACGGGTGCAGCGGGCGAGCGGTCACTACCTGCAGCGCGTCGATCAGCCGACCATCCGCCTCGATCCGACACGCCGATCGCTTCGCGGCGCGGTGACGCAGGGCAGCATCAGCAAGATCGGCGGACGCCACTGGCTCTGGGGCGCGAACACTCAGATCGAGTCGCCGGAGTTCGACCCGAGCGACTTCGGCCGGCTGAACTACGCTGGCGACGTGACCAGCGGTGCCCGTCTGACGTATCGGGAAACGCGCCCTGGCAAGTACTTCCGGGCCTACTCGTTCCAGGCGAGTCTCAACCCGTACTTCTTCTTCGACACCGACCTTGGCGTGCGCTACACGATTGGCAGCAGCAACAGTCTTACGTTCAAGAACTTCTGGGTGGCCTCGCTGAATGCCAATCGGTATTTGCGTGGGCAGGACGCCCAGCTCACGCGTGGCGGCCCGGCCATGGGGACGCCGTTGGGATGGGCCGTGAGCTCATCCCTTCGCAACAGCAGCGGCGCGAAGACGCAGTGGACCCTGAGCACCAGTCGTCGGGGGAACGAGTTCGGCGAACGGACAGGGAGCGTCAGCGGCAGCCTGTCGGCGCGTCCGCACCCCTCGATCCAGTTTTCGATCGAGCCAGAATATGTGAACGAAGGCGCAACGAGCGGCATTCTCAACGGACCGATCAGCCGGCAGTATCTGACGACGCTCAGCGGGGGACGCGATGCCACCTACGGCAAGCGATACGTCTTCGGCGTCGTCGATCGCGCCACGTTGTCGTCGCCATTCCGCATCAACTACACGTTCAAGCCCGACGTGACACTCGATGTCTACGCCGAGCCGTTCGCCGCCAGCGGTCAGTACGATGCATTTGGCGAGCTCGTCGCCGCGCGGAGCCGGGACCTGCGGATCTACGGCACAGATGGGACGAGGATCACGCGGCAGGCCGATGGCAGCTACAAGGTGACTGACGGGGCGTCGACGTTCACGTTGAGCAACCGCGACTTCAATGTGCGGTCGTTTCGCAGCAACGTGGTGCTGCGCTGGGAATGGCGGCCGGGCAGCACCTTGTTCGTCGTCTGGCAGCAGAACCGATCGAGCTCAGTCCCACAGGGCGAGCATGTCGGGCTGGGCGACGTCTTCGGATCTCTCTCTGCGCCCGGCGACAACATCTTCGCGATCAAGACCACGATCTGGCTGTCCCGGTAGTCTATTTGTATTGACCAACCTCCGGGTTGCCGGTACCGCTGCAACTCAAGGCCCCGTAGCGGAGGAACTTCTGAACTCGACCGGCGGTATCGACTTCGCCCGTGTAGACGTCACCCTCCGAGCTGACGCTCACCACGTGTGGCCAGTGGAAGTGGCCAACCTGGCGACCTCCGGTCCCGAAGCGACTCATTTCCTGGAGGTTCTGGCGGTTGATCACGTAGACCGTGTCGTTACTCAGGTCGGCGACATACATGCAAGTCTGTTTCGCGTCGGTCGAGAAGTTCACAGTACCGGAAGTGCCACCCGACGTCTGCGGCGCGACGTGTACCTCGCCAACGAAACCGCACTTGCCCACCTCGCCGTTCGGGTTGGCGCAGGGCTTGCCGACGTCGGCTGCCTTGAACACCTGCACGCGATTGTTGCCACGATCGCAGACGTAGAGAAAGCCGTCGTTGCTCAGCTTGGCGCAATGTAGGGGGCTGCGGTAGAACTTCGGTTTCATCTCGCCACGCCTGAAGTCAGCCGGCCACGTGCCGACGCCCTCGCCAGCGTCAGCGCCGGCGCCGTTTTCACCGACCACGGGGTTCTGCCCGTAGGCGCCGAAGTGACCCACGTACTTGCCGGTCGCGGCGTCCACGATCAACACCCGCCGGTTCCCGTAGCCGTCGGCGATGTACATGATGTTGGTCTTTGGATCGACGGTCATGTCGGCTGGCCAGAATGGTTGTGGCGTGCCGTTGATGCCGCCATTTGTGTCGTTACTGTTCGGGCCTTTTGCGCCGGCGTTGCCGATCTGGTAGACAAAGGTGCCGTCCATCTTGAACTTCAGGACTTGCGAGTCCTCGCCGAAGTTCGGTGCCCAGGGGAACTGACCGTGGAAGTTACGCGCCTGCCCGTTTCCGCCGACATAGACAAAGTCGTTGTGATCGACGAAGATGCCATGCTCACGCGAAGGCCAGAAGCACCCGTCCTGCTGGCGGCATCGCTTTTCCAAAAAGCCGGGATCGCCGGGCCCCCCCCAGGCGTGCAGCAGATTTCCCGCTTTGTCGAACTCCAGCACCGAAGGCGCCGGGATGCAGCAGCCAGAGGCCTGCCCGTAGGGTCGGCGGAATCCGAGCGCGCTGATCGGTTGGCCCTTTGCGTCCTTGCCGGCTTCGCCTTGCGCCCCGCTATCGGTGGAGCTGAGCGCCCGTGGGCGGTGGTACACCCAGATATGGTCGTGCTGATCGACGTACAAGCCGCCGACGTCGCCGATGATCCAGTTGTGCGGCAGCGGCTTGGGCCACGCCGGATCGACCACAAAGCTCGGCGCCGTTCCCGTCTTGGACGGAGGCACAGCGGTGCGTTCGACCAGCCGCTCAAGGGTTTGGGCCTTCTGCAGAACCTCGATGGCGGTGGATGGCTTTTGACCGGCCAGCGAAGGGGCAAGCCAGGTCGCACCAATGGCGCCTGCGAGAATTCCGGCAACGAGCGCGGACTTGAGAAATCTGAAAGCCGGCATGGCGAATCTCCTGCAGTAGAGTTTCGTTCTCACTTAGAACAGCGGTCTGAACAGCTGGTGCATGACCAGCCCCGGACGACCGCTTGCGCCGGCGTAGATGGTGCCCTTGTTATCCACACCAATGAACTCCGTTCCGGCCCCCCTGATGAGCTCAACGTCGGGAATAAAGGCTTTGACCCATCCGGTCTTGATGTCCCCGATCCGAATGCCCCTCTCCCACCCCGGGTTCCAATGGGCATCCGACATGCCGTCAGCCACATAGATGGTGTTGCCGGCAACGAGGACTGCGCTCGGCTTGCCGAACTGGGTCCATTGGGTAATGAAGTTTCCTTCCTTGTCCAAGATTTGGAGCCGAGCGTTGCCCCGATCGGCGATGTAGAGCCGTCCTTCGGCATCGATGGCGATGTCATGGGGATCATTGAACCGGAGGGGGTCATAACTCTCGGAGCCGACCCCACCTCCCCAAGCTTTCAAGAACTTCCCGTCCTTCGAGAACCTCACCAACCGGTTGTTTCCACCGCGGGACCCAAACATGTTGTTGGCGTTTGGCCCCTTCTGTCCACCGCCGTGGCCATCCGTAACCCAGATGTCACCATTAGCGGCGACCACCACACCGGTGGGCCCATTGAAGTGCTTCTCGTCCGCGCCGGCAACCGCCGCCTCACCCAGACTCATCAAGAGCTTTCCGTCCCGAGTGAACTTGCGGACCTGGTGCCCGATGCCAATCTTGAAACCCGGTTCTCCTCGCGCGTCTCCTACCGCCCCCCCCTCCGTTATCCAGACATTCCCTTCGCTGTCGACGAAGAACCCATGTGGAAACGCGAAGAGCCCCTTCCCCCAACTCTTCACGATCTTCCCATCCAGCGTGATCTGGATGATCGGATCCAAGTTGGAACCCGCGCAGCCGTTTGCGCCACACCGATCGAGGATCCACAAATGCTCGCCATCAGGATCCAATTTGATGCCGCTCGGCGTTCCGATCTTCCTGCCTTGGACTTTGTCCCAGTTGAACGTGGTGCGATAGGGATTGGAGGGCACCTGGGCCTTCAATCCAGCTCCCAGCATCACGGCGAACGCCGCGAGACCCGCGGCGAATGTCAAGGCGACTCGACTTGAACGCGACATCATCATCACCCTACCTCCTGCAAGCAAGTGTCTTCTGTTCTTGCACATCGGTTCCTGCACTTGTGTTCTTCATTTCCTGACGTTCTTCGTCCCCTCGTTGTCAGGACGGCAATCTGAACGCCACGTGCTCGCCCGCATAGTTGCCCCCGCTGATTGCGACGGTGATGTCACCGGGCGCGAGGAAGGGTTGCCCCGGAACGATGTTCGGCCGCGGCGTTCTGCCCATCAGGAGGCCGTGCGCGTCAGGATCTGTCGTGGCGGCAAGGTCAGCGGACCGATGAGCGCTCTCTCGCCACTCAACGGGCTGAGCGCCTTCTGATCGAAGTTGACCGTGATCTGGTTGTTCTCTTCCATCAAGCCAGGATTTCTCTTATGGCTATCCAGATTGGCACCCTTATACACCAAAGCTCGCCACGTGCGGCGAGATCTTTTCGTCGCGCCCTCCACGCGTGTGCCCGTTCTTCGCCCACCCTTTTCGCTGCACGCTAGGGTACCGACGGCGGCGGAACGCGTTTCTTCGTCGCCTGTTCGAAGGCGTAGGCGAGCTCGAGCAGCTTCGGCTCGCTGCACGCCATGCCGGTGAAGCTGACGCCGAAGGGGCCGGGCTTCGCGTTGAACCCCGCGGGGAACGGCGGCGTCGGCGCGTTGGGCACGAGGGCGAAGGGGACGATGACGGTCGGATACCCCGGCTTGGCGGCAATGGCGGCGCCGCTGGCGCCCGGAAACAGCATCGCGTCGAGCCGCTCGGCCTTCATGATCTCGTCGATGCCGTGCGTCCCGCTCAGGCGAACGTCTTTCGCGCGGTCGGCCTCGTAGCGCGTGCGGTCCTGCTCGACGTCCATCTCGTCGGAGATGTCGAGGTTCGACTGCCCGTATTTGATCGCGCCCGCCTTCGCGTGCGCCGTGTTCCACTCGCGCAGCTCGGTGAGCGACTTCACCGGCGCCGCGGAACCGAGCGACGCGAGCCACTTGTTGAAGTCGCGCTTCATTCCGTATTTGAGGTTCACCGAGCAGTCCTCGTCGTGCCCCCGGCCCTGGTTCACGCCCGAGCACTGGCCCCAGCGCAGGAAGTTGTTCTTCGGATCGGGATCGACCACGCTCGGGATGTTCGCCGGGTCGACGATGATCGCGCCCTGCGCCTCAAGGACCGCGATCGCCTCCTCCATCGCGTTCTTCTGATCGGCGTTCAGTCCGCCGCGGCCGCCGCCACCACCCCCGGCACCGCCGCGGCCTCGACCGCCGCCCCTCGGCGTGCTCGGGGCGCCCTGAGGTTCTCGAAGGGCGCGCCCCTCGGCCGGCGGTTCACCAGGCGGTGTGAACGCGTCGTAGTAGAACGCGCGCGGGATGCCGATGCGCGCCCCCTTCAGGCCGTCGCGCTCGAGGAATTTCGTGTAGTCGCGCCCGGGCGGCGGCGTGCACGTGGCGGTCGCCGGGTCGTTCGGATCGGGCGACGCGCCTTCGAGCGCGCCGAACAGGATTGCGACGTCGCTCACGCTTTTCGCCATCGGGCCGGCGGTGTCCTGATCGGCGGTGATTGGAATCACGCCCCAGCGGCTGATGCGGCCGACGGTCGGCTTGATGGCGGCCAGCATGTTCTGGTTCGACGGGCTGAGAATCGACCCCGACGTTTCGGTGCCGACGTTCCCCGCCCAGAAATTTGCGGCGGTGCCGACACCCGAGCTCGATCCACCGGTCGTCAGCGCGGGACGTCCGTCGAAGGTCGCCTCGCGCGGATCCTTCCGTGGATCGTAGGGGTTGTAGCCCTGACCGCCGACCGCGTTGTAGTTGCCCGGCATCGGCGTCGGCGCGCCCGCCACCCAGTTGGCGAGCTCGGTCATGCCGGTCTTCGCGATGATGATCGCGCCGGCGTCCTTCAGGTTCTTCACGATCGTCGCTTCGTAGGGCGGAACCAGCGCCTCGAACGCGAGCGCGCCGCCGGTGGTCCGCATCTCGGTCGTCTGGATGTTGTCCTTCAGCGCGATCGGAATCCCGTGCAGCGGGCCGCGACTCCTTCCCCGCGCGCGCTCGCGATCGCGCTCGTCGGCGATCTCGAGCGCGTCGGGATTGACGGTAATCGCCGCGTGCAGCTTGTCCTCGTACGTGGCGATGCGAATCAGGTACTGCTGGACGAGCTGGTGCGAGGTGAGGCGGCCCTGCGCCATCGCCGCCCGCATTTCCGGAATCGTCGCTTCGACAACGGTGAAGGGTTTACGCGGCGTTGGTGCGGCGGCGCGTTTCGTCTGCGCGCGCATCCCGAGGGTCGCACAAGCCAGAAGCAGCGCGGTCGCGAGGAAGACTCGTTTCATGGCCGGATTATAACGGACGTATCATCGACCTGATGCCGGCCGACCTCTCGTCGTTCGACCCGACGTGGCTTTTCCTCTCGCTGATTCCCGGCGGCATCGGGTTCGTGCTGTTCGTCTACGGGAAGAAACAACAGCGCTGGACGCTGATGATCGCCGGCATTGTCTTCACGGTGTATCCGTATTTCGCCCAGACCATCGCCTCGCTCCTCGGCGTCGGGGTCCTGTTGAGCGTGGGGTTGTGGCTGGCGGTCCGCGCCGGCTGGTGATTTCGCGCGCACAGGGCAGGCCTGAAGGCCTGCACTACACCAGCTGCTACTCGGAGCGCAGCGCGACAGAGGGATCGACGACGGACGCGCGGCGCGCCGGAATCAGATTCGCCAGCGCGGCGGCGACCAACAGCGTGCCGATCGCGGCGCTCCACGCCACCGGGTCCACGAAGCTGACGCCGTAGAGCGCGCCCGCGACGGCCTTCGCGGCGCCGAGCGCCAGCACCGCGCCCACGACGACGCCGACCGCGGCAATCCCCAGCCCCTGCCGCATGATCAGGCCGACGACCGCCGCGGGCTTTGCGCCGAGCGCCATGCGGATGCCGATTTCGCGCGTGCGCCGCGCCACCGAATACGCGATGACGCCGTAGAGGCCGATCGCCGCAAGCAGCATCGCGACCACGCCGACCGCGCTCACGCCGATCGCGCCAGCCTTGGCGGGCAGCAGCGTTGCGGCCACCTGCGCGTCCATGGTCTGGCTGTCGATGAAGATCACGTTCGGCTCGAGCGCGGCGATCTCGCGCCGCATCGCCTTCAGCAGCGCGCCGGCGTCACCGTGCGTGCGCGCCATGATTTCCTCGCCGGTGCCCGGACGCTGCGAGACGGCGTAATGAATGTAGGGCGTCGCGCCCTCGCCAATCGTGCTCACCTTGTAGTCCGCCGACACGCCGACAACCTCGTACTCAGGCCCGTTGTACGTGCGCAGATGGATCCGCCTGCCAAGCGCGTTCTGGTCCGGCCAGTACTTCCTCGCGAGCGCCTCGTTGACGATGACGACGCCTGGAGACGTCGGCGTGTCGGTCGCCGCGAAGTTGCGACCCTGCACAATCGCCACGCCGAGGGTCGAGAAATACTCCGGCGACACGCGGGCGACGTCGAGGATGAGGCCTTTGTCGTTCGGCCCGTGTCGATCCGGCAGGAACACGTTGTTGCGGTTGTAGTCGATGGAGAACGGCAGGCGCTCGGCAAGCGCCGCCGATTCGACGCCGGGCATCGCCCGCACGCGCTCCAGCGCGCGATCGTA
>Ga0082335_1007162_pt1 | contig 13745 bp, 10 predicted proteins | sample Subgrocontami58m_FD_72375 | JGI IMG/M metagenome (GOLD analysis project Ga0082335, IMG submission 72375) | Subsurface groundwater microbial communities from S. Glens Falls, New York, USA - GMW37 contaminated, 5.8 m (SPADES assembly) (version 2) ...
GCATCACAATAAAACCTTCCTTTGCCAAAACCTCTGTGGCGCGGATCGTCTCGGCGTTATCAGGCAAAAGAAATTTCTGGTCGTTTATTATTTCCAACTTCACCCAGTCGCCGCAACCAGCGGCGCGAGCCAGCCGCGCCAACCGTATTGCCTCATCTGCATTTCTGGCGCCGGATGTATTAGGCATAAGAATGCAGTCGCGCGGAATAAAATCAAGTATGTTCTCGCTACCTGCCCCCTGGTCAACACGGCGCAATGCCACGGTCACAATATGGGCGGACGAACTCTCAACCGCCTTCTTCATGACAGCGTAAGAAGAAAACTTTCCTGTGCCTAAAAAGAACCGGCTCTTTATCTGTTTTCCAGCTATCAATAAAACGTCTTCCATCATCATCCTCCTCCAACAAAAGAAATGATCTCAAGAATATCATCCTGTTCTAAAACAATACCCTGCCACTCCCGCGGTTTCAATATCTTCGCGTTGTGCTCAACAACCACAGCCTCAAGGTTCATCTTTCTTTGCAAAAGAAAAGCCTCAATGCTCAACCCTTCAGCCAGCTCTACATCCTGGCCATTGATCCTGGCGATCATACCTCTCACCTCCCTATAAAACAACAAGTCCCTTACGCGTTAGCGTAAAGGACACTTAGAGCAACTTCGTTGTCTCCCTACGCTGGCATTACCCAGATCAGGTTCTCGGATAATCAGCTTACTTGCTGAACTCTCAGGCCGTCTACGGCCTCTCCGGTAACACTTATACTATTTAATCACAGCGACCACATGATGTCAAGCCCTGGACTTTTCCGTCACCCAGAATTCCATATATCTGCCAAAAAGAAGACGAGTCTGAGCATCTAATGCCGGTATGGCGCTTAAAAACAAGACGATGATAGGAATTGCCAGCCATTCCAAAACATGGACCAATCGCTTAAGCACATCGCCCCCTGCCTTTTCTTTTGGCAAAAGCCGCAAGCTGATTATCATACAAACCACAACACCAAAAGATGCCAAAGTGAATATAGATCCCTGGATACGCGGAGCTATATAATAAACAGTAGTGCTGGCAAACTCTTTGCCAGCAAATAACGCGGGCAGCCAGCCTACGAATGCCAAAAGAAACGACCACGTTGCCCATGAAACAAAAGCATCCAAAAGTTTGCAGGTATATGAAAATCTATCATACAAGGGAATGCGTGTATTCCCTAGAAAAGCCCTTAAAACAATTGGGAAATTTTCAACACCCCACGCCCAACGGCGCTTTTGTTTATATATATTACTGAAAGTCTTTAAAAATGTGTCCCCGGTCGCTATGTCCATAGAAACTGTCGTATACATGGGTACTACGCGATAATTGCCTTCATAGTGTATCAAAGCCTTCCAGAATATAGCCGAATCATCAGAGACCATATCAACAGGCCAATAGCCGACATCAACCAGAGCTTTAAAGCTCATGCTATGGCTTGAAAACGTGACAAGTTTACGCGGGTTGGTAGCCTCTATAAGCTGAAAGAAAGACGTGCCGATATCAATAATACGCGCGAAACTCGGGACCTCCCAAATATTATTATGATAGACAGGTATAGGCTGATAACTGGCAGCGGTCCGGCCGGGAGTGATCATGAAATGATATGTAAGGCAGCTAAAATAATCAGGGCGGGGAACTGAATCCGCGTCAAAACAGGAAACAATAATATTTTCATAAGGTATTTTGCGCTCGTCAAAATACACCGCTGCCCGCATGGCGGCATAAGTAGCGTTGGCACCTTTTACGCGCGCCTCCCCTTCTATATTGTTAGGATGTATGACAACCAGGCAATCCAAAAAATCGCTTTTATACTGTTGTTGCAAGGCATCCATATCCGCTTTGACCTGGGCAGAAGCGCTGTCCTCAAGGGCTATTACGACCAAGACCCTTGATGACGGGTAAGACCCATTCTTTATACCTAAAAGGCCAGGCTCTAAGACATCCCTTGCCTCCCGTATGGCCGGAATAATAACGAGATGATAAATATCTTTTGAAGATGGCGGCAAAAGCCCACTTTCTTTCAATGTTTCCAACTGCCCGCTGTGGATAAGGCCTGATATGGACTTTTTTATATTATCCTTAAAGCTGCCACGCTGTTTAAGCAAGTATCCGTTGTCTATCTGGCGTAGGTCAACGTTCTCTATACATTTCATCCAATCCGTGCCCTCTTCAATAGCAAGCCTAAGATACGAAAGAGTCAAAAAAATATTCATATAAAGCAGCCGTAAAACCCAATACAAAATAAAGGCTATCATTATAACGGCTGCCGCAAGCGGCTTCGTAAACGAAAGAACGGTCATGCCTATAATGACCAACCAGCTCAAAGACCCCGGAACGATCTCAAGGAAACGCTCCAGGATCTTTTCATTTTTCGGTATCTTATAACGTGAATATATGAAGTTCATAGGTGTATCCTGCTTAAAAACCCATCTTTATCGCTCAAATAATAAAGATACTCTGTTTCTTGTACATAGGCCACATTTGAGCCTTTTTTTACTTGAACGACCCAATCAACGTGATTTTTACCCTGTGGTTCAATTTCAAGAAGATAGACCATTTCGCCATCTTTGAAAATGATCCGGTGGCCATCCTTAGCCCAGAAACATTTTTCAATATTAACACCTTCTTCGTGAAGCGGCTGCGCGTTGGCGATAATTTCGTGTTTCGTCCACGCCAAAAGATAATCGCTATCTTCATTATAAAGCGCGCTGCGGCTGCCTTTACTGACCAGATAATTCTCAAACATTATCTCTTTATTTTTCTGTTGCTCAGACCAGGACCTGATAAATATTCTTTCATCCCCGGGTGCGCCTTTCTGCGCGTCTCCTGATAAACGCGCAACACGTTCATCTTCATCAAGATAATAAAGCCGCTTGCCGTATAAACCGTATCCGGCCATATTTTCAACATAGCGCGGATAAAACACATTAGACCCGATATCAAGACGATTAATATAATCCTTGTATACGGCAAACAATACCTTGCTCTTTCCAGGTTCCCAGATAATGTCTGCGGGCTTTGTTGGAAAAAGTTTTGTAATATCAGTTATTTCCATACCCTCATCATCACCTAGGTCCATAAATAGATATTTCCTGTCCCAGATAGACCCTCCGTAAAGCACAAGGAAATTACTTTTCTTAGAGGTATATACCGAAATGATCGCAAGATCATAGAATTTTGACCCGTACGATAATAAAGGAAGGGCCTTTTCTTTTTTTTGGTCATATACGAGGCATTCCCCAAGCGTTTGGCCTTTGCATGCCAGAATAAGATCTGTGCCATCCAATGGATATATCTGAGAAAATATTTCCTGAGACAGCTGCTGGCTTTCCCAGGCATTGGGAATAAGCATAATGTTATCAAAGGAGATCGCTTTACCCGCGTCAAGCCAAACTGTATGCTCCCAGGCCTTGTAACCTTTAAGACGAATAGCTATATTATAACTTCCTGGTATAAGGTCCTGGATAACCGTAGGGGTAGGTTGAATAAAGCGGCTTTTGCCAAGATAGACATGCGCGCCTTCGGGAATGGTAGAAAAATGTATCAATCCTGTGCGGACCCACTCCCCTTCTTTAGGATTAAGGATGATGCCTAAAGCATATAATACCAAAACCGGGCACACTACCAGGTATAGGGCTACAAAGATGTAGAAAATTATTCTTCTTGCGAGTGCCATATTATAGTTTTATTTTTTCAAATCTGTCGTGTTTTGAAAGCAGGCTATACAAACATGGAACGACAAAAAGAGTAAGCGCCGTAGAAACGGTCACGCCGCCAATAATAGTAAGGGCCATTGGAATACGGGTTTCAGCGCCAGGGCCTATGGCCAAAGCCGGAGGAATAGCCGCGGAAATTGTCGCGATGGATGTCATTAGAATAGGCCTTAGCCTGGTAGGACACGCCTCTAATAACGCTGCTTTTGCATCTTTGCCCTGCTCGCGTGATTGGTTCGTAAAATCAACTAACAGAATTGAATTCTTTTTTACAATACCCATTAAAAGAATAAGCCCTATTAGGCTATATACATTCAAAGACTGTCCGGCTAACCACAAAGTAATTAAGGCGCCTGAAATACTAAAAGGCAAAGCAAAAAGCACGGCAACAGGATGCAGATAATTATTGAACTGAGATGCCAGGACCATGTATGCCACAAGTATGCCCAGCCAGAAAGCAAGCAATAGGCCGGTAAAAGAATCAGTAAATGTCTGAGTACTTCCTGTGAACACGGCTCTATACCCCTCTGGCAAGACTTCATTGGCCAGCCGCCGGACTTCATCCAAAGCGTCAGTTTGTGATTTTTTAGGCGCGATATTGGCAAAAAGTGAAATTGAACGCTCCCTATTACGCCTGGTTATGGTAAGCGGCTTTGCTTTTTCTTTTATAATAACAACGTTCTTTAACTGGACCATCTCTCCCCTGTTATTCCACACCCACAACTTTTCAATATCTTCAGTTTTGGTGCGCTGAGAAGGAATTAGCCTTACCCTTACATCGTACCTACGGCCCTCTCTAGTATATTTGCCTATGCGCTGGCCTCCCATAAGGGCATTGATAGCAATGCCTATCTTTTCTATGCTTACTCCGCGCTCAGCAGCTTTCGCTCTATCAGGCATGATCTCAACCTCAGCAACACCTGTAAGGTAATCAGTATCCACGTCGGTCATCAAAGGGCTTTGATCCATGCGTTTGCGCAGGGCCTCAGAAGATTCAGCAAGTTTTTCCCAATCAGGGCCGCGAATAGATACCTCTATTGGGAATCCGCGTTGAGCTGAAAACCCAGATAATGACAGATCCTGGATCGTAGCCTTAACATCAGGTATTTTATTAAGCTCTGTGCGGAAAAGCGTCATTAGCTCAGCCTGGGAAAGCCTGTGCTTTGCTGGCGCTACAATTGGCCTATCTCTAGGGTCTTTGAACGTCACGAACATGATGCCGGAATTTACCTCGCCACCGCCAAAACCACCCACAAGGACGATATAATGTTTTAGCTCAGGCCGGCTCATGATAAACTTTTCAGCTATTTTAAAACGCGCGTCTGTAAATTCAATTGAGGAACCCACAGGTGTCTGAAGGCGGCACATGAACATGCTCTGGTCCTGCGGAGGTATGAATTCTTTTCGTAAAAATACCAAAAACACCAGTGACGCGATAAAAAACAAGAAAGCTAATGCCAAGACCTTGCCTCGCCTCACTAAGACCTTTGAAAGCAAACGCTGGTATTGTACTGATAACCAGTGGAAACTACCCTCTATCTTACGGCCAAAGTAAGTCTGTCTCTTGCCTACCTCCAAAAACTGTGAGCATCGCATAGGAGCTAAGGTCAATGCCTCAAGCAAAGAAAGAGCAACCGCGACAGATATGGTTACTCCGTATTGATAAAAGAATTTTCCTATAATACCGCTCATAAAAGCAACAGGCAAAAATATAGCTATCAAAGCGCTTGTAGCGGCTAAAGCGGCAAACGTGATCTGTCGAGCGCCGTCACGCGCGGCGTGGAGCCTATCCTCGCCGTTCTCCCGATGACGCACGATATTCTCAAGGACCATTATTGCGTCATCTACAACTATACCTATAGCCAAAGAAAGGCCCAACACAGTGAATGTATTAAGGGTAAAGCCCATAAAATAAATAACAATGAATGTGCCGAGTATAGATACAGGTATGGCCAACAGAATGTTAACCGTCGAGCTCCACGACCCTAAAAATATCCAACATATCAATGACGTGACAATAGCTGAAAGAACAAGAGTGAATACCAATTCATGTATGGAATCTTCGCTGAATTTTGTAAGGTTAAAAGAAACACGGGCGTCTATTGCCTTAGGAATGTCATTCTTTATCTCTTCAAGCTTTTTTAAAACCTTGCGTGCTACTTCCACTTCATTGGCGCCGCGCTGTTTACGAACGAGCATGGCAACAGACAGCTGGCCGCGGCTGCGCGCGATACGGCGCACATCAGCCAAACCGTCTTCTATACTGGCAACATCCTTAAGATATATTGGCCGATAGACGGTCTCTGAACCTCTTTTGGAAATAATAATGTCGCCGAATTCTTTTGTTGTCGTTGCCTCACCCATTACCCTGATGTTAAATTCTTTTTTATCAGTCTCAAGGCGGCCGGCAGGCAACTCTTCGTGTTCTCTATCCACAGCGTCAATTACGTCCTGTACGGTCAATTGATAAGATTCAAGCTTATTGGCGTCTACCCAGATCCTTAAGTTCCTGTCCAAGAACCCGCCCAAAAATATTTCACCAACGCCGCTTATGGTCGTAAAATTATTTTTAAGGTGGTCCTGCACATAAGACATAAGGTCACGAAGAGGCATCGTATCTGAGGCAAGCGTAATAGCTAAAAGCGGATGGTCCTCAGCGCTGACCTTACTGACAATGGCAGGGTCAAGGTCTTTAGGCAACAATCTCTGCGTCTGGGCTATCTTTGTCTGGACTTCCTGCACTGCGGTATCTATATCCTTGCCTAATTCAAATTCTATCGTTATGGTGGCTGAACCTTGGTGGATAGAAGAAGCAACATCCCGCACACCCTGAATACTCATAACTCCGTCTTCAACGAAATCTACTACATCAGTCTCCATGACCTCAGGAGCCGCGCCCTCCCACGTCAATGCGACCGACACAAGCGGAAAATCAACAGAAGGCAACTGACTGACCCCTAGCCTATTGTAACTGATAAGGCCAAAGATCATAAAAGCCGCCATTAACATCCACGAAAAGACAGGATTTTTTATAGATATATCAGAAAGTGACATTTAAAGTCTCCCCACAAGCAACGCGCAGCTCCCAGTATGACCTTTTAGCTTCATAAAGGCTGTGTATGTAATTCCTTTTGGATGTCTGCCATTTTTGGATGGCATCCAAAACGTCAATATTATTAACCAGATTAAATTTATAATCCTCTTTCTGCAGAGCATAATTCATCTCTGCAGCTGACATGGCTTTTTTAAGCGCTTGGTATATCAAAAGCACTGATTCAAACCTTACATATGAATCACGTATGTCCTGCACAGCAAGGCGCAAAACACGGCTAGACAGTAGCTCTGCCTGATGCGCTACTGAAACAGCTGATTTCACGACACCAAAAGTTTCCGTTCCCTGAAAAATAGGGACGTCAATGCTCAACAAGGTATCCCATTCCGTATTTGTCGGAGCGATGGTGCGCTTAGCGTAATAATTGCTTTCAAGAGTTACCGTAGGGAAAAAACCACTCCTGGCAACGATAACTCCAGACTGCGCCACTTCCCAGGCCTTTTTAGCAGCCACAACATCAGGCCTGACTGCAGCCTTGGAAAGATACTCGCTCTCCGGCCTCATAAAAGCAGGAACAGGTTCATTATCTACGATAGCGCTGACAGGCCTGCCCACCAAAAATTCTAAAAGCTGCCTAACCAATATCTCACTAGCTTTAATAAACTCAATATCAGCCACAACGCCAAAAAGTTGTGCCTGAGTATTAACTACTTCGCTTTTTCTGGACCTGCCAAGCTTTTCACGTTCGTCTAACTCTTTAAGCCTGTCTTTAAGCGCGCGCTCTATTGTATGAAGTGACTTTAAATCTTCCCTTACCTCCATAAGTAGATAAAAGGCGTCAGAGACATCCGTAAAAAGCAATTGCTGAGCGCGTATAGTTTCTTTTTTCCGCTGGTCTTTTTCAGAACTGCCGCCTTTCATAGCAGCAAACTCTTTGAATCCCTGGAAAAGCAACTGCTTAACAGTGAATTTTGATATAGACCCTCTGTTCGTGGAAGTAGCCGGATCAGCGCTATAAATTTTAGAAGAAAACGTGACGTGCGGCAAAAGTGTGCCAAAGGCCTGGAGAAAATGGCCTTCAGCCTCTTTTATTTTCTCTGCGTCTATGGCAATGATCTCACTTTGCTTTAGCGCTAACGCGTAACAATCAGGCAAAGCCAAAGGCTTATCTACAACGCCAACCGTCTCTTGGGCAAAAGAGCAGCAGGAAGAAAATAATAAAATTATCAGGCCTATCAATATATTTTTCATTTTAGAGTTTCTAAAACATGCCCAAGAATATTCAAGTAATCTTCTCTTTCCTTTTGAGATATCCTGCCAAAAACATCAATAATGGTCTGGCGCCTTTCAGCATTTACCTTACGGGTCAACGCGGCACCCTTAGGCGTCTCGTGTATATAAATGACGCGCCTGTCTTTGGGGTCTGACTTCCTGGCCACGTATCCACCCTTGACCAAGCGGTTTATAACACCTGTCATGCCGGCTGTTGTGATATCCATGTAATGCGCCAGTTCCGTCATATTCAAAGGGCCCTTTTTATCCAAAAATGACATAACTATAAATTGAGGCAGGGTGATCTTTCCTTTATATAGCTCGTTCGTCTGGCGATGAGACAGCTCCTTCATCATCAAAGGGATTATCTCATTTAGTTTATCCGCGAATGCGTCTAAAGTAATAGGGCTCATACTCAACCTCCTTAATGGAGTAACTCAATACTATTGATAATTAATATAGTTTACTATCAATTGTATTAAATATATCATTGGTTTTTGGGTTTGTCAAGGGATTACTACTGCAGGCCGTAATACTTTTTTATTGTGTCGCGGACGTCATTTTCACCGGATAAGAATATCTTAAGCTTATCTACTCCGGCATAAGACCTTATCTCTTCAACCGCTTTTGAGTTCAGCGGGTCTGTAAGAGCAACGAACAGACAATCGTCCACTATTTTTACAGGGATACACTTGCAGGCTAACGCGAAACTGCCCGGGAACGCTTTTAATGCAGCCGGTTCTATTTTAAAATCCTTAAGGTTAAGGTAAGGCACGCCTATCTGCAAGGATAGTATGGAAAATATCTTCTCTTCGCTGGCAAAACCCAGCCTCACAAGCGTTGCGCATAAAAAATCCTTATTGCTCTTCTGCTCCTCTAATCCCCTGCGAAGGTCTTCGCTTGATATGATGCCGTCTTTTACTAAGAGTTCTCCGACATATTGGTCATTATTCTGTAAGGCTGCCATTAGAGCTCTCCTCTCTTATACAGAGCCGCCATTATCCTGACAAGATGCGGATGGAACTGAGTGCCACAACAGCGCTCTATCTCTACCATGGCCTGCTCTTTTGTAAAAGCGCTGCGGTAGGGCCTGTCTGTTGTCATGGCATCATAGGAATCAGCTACAGAAATAATAGAAGCTATAAAAGGTATGGCTTCACCCTTAAGGCCCTCAGGATAACCATTACCATCATATCTTTCATGATGGTATTTTACGCCAAGGATGACCTCGTCTAATGCCTTTATGGGTTCAAGTATCATAGCTCCGATAACGACATGTTCGTTTATCTTCTTTCTCTCCTCATCGGTCAACTCGCCTTTTTTGTTAAGAATGGCTTCGGGCACGCCTATCTTTCCTACGTCATGCAGAAGGCTTGCTACATGCAGGTTATCAAGGAATTTAGCGTCAAATTTTTTACTGTCCTCGGCTACAATATGTTTGCATATGGCAAGGCTGTATTCTGTGACCCTTGTTGTATGGCCGCGGGTATAGTGATCCTTTGCGTCAATTGCCGCTGATAGCGCCATCGTAGTTTCCAAAAACAGTTTTTTATTGCGCTCTATCTCAAGCTGCAGGTCTTCAAATAAAAACGCGTTCCTTAAAGCCATTGCTACGTCATTGGCAAGGGCGTTAAAGAAATCCAGTTCCTCTTTCTTAAAGGTCTTCTTGTTGACCTTCTCACCCAACATTAATATGCCTAACAAATTATCCCTGTAATATGCCGGCACACAAACAACCGTATCAAAACTCTTCATTTGGAACTTTATCGCGATAATAAGCTTTTCAAGATCTTCTTTGCCGGCAAAAAACTCCCTGTCTGAAAGCAAAGTATTTATCTTGGAAAGTAAGAGCACGCCGCGCTCAAGCAAAGCTATATTATTGCTGTCGTTAAAGAACCTTATTATCGGGGAATTTTTATCAAGTCGCACAAGGCCCGCGGGTATTTTAGACCCTACCTGTCCGCGGGTAATAGTGACGATAAAGCAATCTCTGGATTTCTCATAAAGAAGGATGCCGGCGTGCTCTACCCTTACCTTGCGAACTATCATGCGTAATATAAGGCGAATGAGTGTGTTGGGCTTATGCACGAGGATCATGGTCCTCGCGGCATCTTCAAGCTCTCTCTTATAATTGATGCGCATCAAAACCTCTTCTTAAAATAAACTCTCATTATGTGCTGCGTATCTAACACCGCCAAAGCGCCGCCAAAAGGGTCATACGTTGCTGTGCCAAGAGGCGTTATACCTCCTACGCCATAATCAAAAACAAATTCAGAAGAGTTATCCAGGCTATACCTTGACTGCAGGAAAAAATTATTGTGCCAATCGTATAACTCAAAGCCGGTCGCGTTCAATTCAAGCATATCTAACCAGCGCGATATAGCGTATTTAAAGAAAAAACTCAACCGCGCAGTAGGCGTATAAGCTATCTCAAGGCCAAAATGGTTCATATTATCATCTATCTGGCCGGCCTTTTTGTTCTCGTTAAAAGTAAAATCGAGATAGAATTCCAACTCGTTTACCGGCCTATAACTAAAACCGAACTTGTAGATATCAAAATAATCGTATGGCGCAAGTCCAAAAGGCGTCTGTGTATAAAGGAACGGTATCGGCTCCCAATATGTTTTACCATTCTCAGTTGTTGTTGTTTGGCTAGCGCTATTAAAAAGCCCCCTGGGATAATTGTCTGTCGCAACGTTTGAATCATTAGTGTGCTCATAGACACTATTAAAAGAAAATTGCTCAGTAAGTTTATAATCAAAACCTATGGAAGCGGTAGCTAATGACGGATCCTGACCCGATACTATGACGGCATTTGCTATCTGTTTACCTGTAACAGAATCATACATGAACGGATCAAGCCCTGTTTGTGTCTTATGCATATTGTGCCGTATACCCAAAAATCTTGTAGTCAACCTATCTGTCGGCTCATAAGAAAGCTCTAGCCTTGAAACATTCTCTATAAAAGCGCCGCTATCCTTGTGGACGTTCCTGGTATCAAAAAGGCCGTCAAGATCCCTGTCAAATACCTTTGTTGAACCCTCCAGCCGCAATGCTATTACGTCGCGCCCTATATCTATGCCGTCGCCTATGGCAAAAGTCTTGATATCATCCCAACCCATGGGCTTGGTCATGCCGGTATAGAGAGAAAGCGGGTGTTTCCTGAAATTAATATGCCTGGACCAGAATTCATCATCCCTTGTCTGACGATAAGTTGAAAGTCCGGATTCAAAACCGACGTCCATACGAGCTATTTGGAATTTGCTTTTTAAGAAGCTGTCCTCACTGTACCCTTTCCTGATAGCGTTATAATCTTTTTCGTAGACCTCGTCTGCCGGGAATCTATTGATCAATGACACAAGATACGCGTTGCCGCGTTTGTGCGACTTAAATGTCTCATTAGTCCTGTCAAAGGTAGAATCTGAAGTCGCTATCTGCCCGGAGATCTTTGTCCCAATGATAGGTTCGTATTTGGCGTCTCCTGATATCGCGTTATTTATGCCGTCAAGGTGGCTTGAATTATAACCAAAACGGCCTGTGTGCGTAACGCCTAAACCTAAATTGTATAAAATGTCTCGTTTCAGTCGGGTAGACGTAGCATAGGACTCAAAATTGCCGTAATCTCCCCAGAGATTTTTAGGGCTGGCCAAAGTAGACTCTAACTTAGTATCACTTCCATTATAAACAAAAGAAGCGCCTCTTAGGGCAGTCAATCTCAATCCATCACTGTCTCGCGTAAAGAATGCCAGAGAATCGTCCCATACACCCTTCCTGAATCCAACAGGCGGGCCTGATATAGGCTCACCGGGTTTCCATTCGGCAAGCCAGGGGCTTTCTTCCCACCAGGTATGGCGGTTAGACAACATCAACGGGTCATCAGTTGATAATGCCTGGTCCTGATAAGCTATAGGAAATACTCTTAAGCGATTCTGGTCATCTTTATATTCAACCCAAAATTCTCTTATTGGTAAAAATTCACGATGTATTTTCTGGGCAGGGATGTTAAAGATATTGTTAAAGGTAGATGTCACTGTAGCCGGGCTTGTCATGTTGCTCTTTACTTTGATCTCCGGAGTAGCCAACGCGTCGCCGTTATTCAAAGTATAGATGATCTCATTAACGGTCTTTCCCGTATTAGACCAGTATTTCAATTCAAACTCAGCCGCGTCGCCGCCAACGCCGGCAATAGTGAATTTATCAGACTTGCCGGTAAAACTCCACGGGTCAACAGTGATATTAGCGTGCGCGCCTAAATTATCCAAGCCCAGTTCGCCTAAATTCTTTGTATCAAGATTAAGCCTAAACCTGTCAAAAATGGCCGGGTCAAAAGTATTGTGCTTTGTCTGACTAAATAGGATGCGATAATTTTTTTCGTTTAGATCTGCGTTTGCCTCTTTCCAGATCGCTTCATCACTAGAACGCAAGCCAGCAGATACCTGGACTTCACCTTTCATGTCCACATAACTGCCGGTTCTTTCACGTTTTCCCAGGACTTTTTTTACTTTGGGATGCCAGACAACTGGAGGCTTGCTTTCTTTTCTAACTGGGGTTTTTCTATCAAGTTCGCGGTTTATAATGATATTTCTGTCTACCGGGCCTGATCTATCCGTAGACTGCTCAAATTCATCAAGAACTGCTGCCACTTCTTCATCTCTAAGGCCAGCTCTCTGAGCAGCTAACCTTCCCCTGATCTGCTGGATATACGTAGCCGCCTGATCATTATCAGGCTCTATTAATAAGACCTTGCTGAATTCATGCAAGGCCTCGGTGTAGTAACCTTTATTATAATAGTTGAGCGCTATACCTACGAGGGCGTCAGAAGCTGAGACCGCGAAAACAGACGAAGGCGGCAAAATGATACTAGCGATCAATAATAAGGCGAGGACTTTTTTAATAGACAAAGTTTCTTATTGCTCCCTACTTGGTCATGAGCCTCTGCAATACTTCTTTTTCTAACTCTTCCAAGATCAAAGGTTTGTGGATACAAGACGAAATATTCAGATCATCTAGCGGTTTAAGCATATCCTTATCTTCAACCCCTGTAACCATAATAACTTTCACGGTATTCCCCGTACCTCTTATCCTCCTCAAGGTCTCAACACCGTCAATGCCAGCCATCCTTACGTCTAAAAGCATCAGGTCAGGCTGATGGGTGCCGATCAACTCCAGGGCCTCTTCCCCGCTCTCTGCTGTTATTACGTCAATCTTTCTCCTCTTAAAAAAATTCTTCAGGTATTCCCTGACGTCCAATTCATCATCAACTATCATCAACTTAGACATTATTCTTCCCCCATGCATTTAAGATCAAATAAAATTAATCGTAACTCAAAGTATACTATAAGGATTTCGGTAAGTCAAGGCAGGGGTGAAGGTTAGGGTTTGGAATTATTTAGTAAGCACTTTTTAAAACTCTTGTAAAATTGCCTCCAGTTAAGCGGTCAAGCAAGGCACTCAATTCCATAAGCTTAAGCTCTTTATCCAATTTGTCCTTTTGAGCTATTCCTTTATCGGAAATCAACTCTACCTGCAATTTTCTTCTTTCAAAATACAATCTCGTCACTTCTGAGAGTATATCATTGCGCAATTGAACCATTAGCTTTGACCGCACGTCAATTGATGTCTGCGAGTCATTATAAATCAGGTCAGCTAGATCCCACGATACATTGAAATCCCAATCCCTTGG
>Ga0082335_1007163_pt1 | contig 13744 bp, 13 predicted proteins | sample Subgrocontami58m_FD_72375 | JGI IMG/M metagenome (GOLD analysis project Ga0082335, IMG submission 72375) | Subsurface groundwater microbial communities from S. Glens Falls, New York, USA - GMW37 contaminated, 5.8 m (SPADES assembly) (version 2) ...
CACGCCATGTATTCGACGAAGCGTGACTTGCCGCAACCGGTCGGGCCCTTGACCATCACCGGCAGGCGGGCGGCATAGGCCGCGGCGAAAAGCTCGACCTCCCTGCCCTGCGCCTGATAGAAGGGTTCGGCCTTGACCAGGAATTGCTCTCTGTTCGACATGGGCTTATCCGATTAAAAGAGTCGGGTATGGGCAGGGAAAAATCCCCGCCGCAGCGGGGATTTTGGCGCAAGCGAATTACTTGTGCGAACCAATCTTGTCGCGCCAGCCCGGGAAAAGCTTGTCGGCATCCTTGGGGAAGGACTCGAAAGCGCGGGCGAATTCCTTGTGCTCCCTGGCGTACTGGATCGGGTCGGCGCCGGACTTCCAGCACTCGTAGGCCTGGCGCAGGGACTTGGCGCCGGCGGCCGGGGAATCGATGTGGCCGTAGGCACCGCCACCGGCGGTGTTGATCACGTTGCCATGGCCGAGGTTCTCGAAGAAGCCGGGCAGGCGCAGCGCGTTCATGCCGCCGGAGATAATCGGCGTGGTCGGCTTCATGCCGAACCACTTCTGGAAGTAGACCGGGCCCTGGCACTCGTCGCGCTCGATCATGTAGGCAATGATCTTGTCGTCGCCCTCGCCTTCCATCTTGCCGTAGCCCATGGTGCCGACGTGGATGCCCGACGCCCCCTGCAGGCGCGACATCTTGGCCAGCACGAAAGCCGTGTAACCGCGCTTGGCGGACGGCGAGGTGACGGCGCCGTGGCCGGCGCGGTGGTAATGCAGGTACTGGTTTGGGTACTGGCGACGGGCGGTGGTGACCATGCCGGGACCGCCGACGTAGCCATCGACCAGGAAGGCCAGCTTGTCGGCATCGGGACCGAACACCTCCAGGCCGTAGTCGGCGCGGGCACACATTTCGTAGTGGTCGTCGGCGGTGATATTCATCGAGAACAGCTTGGCCTCACCGGTTTCATCCTGCGCGCGCTTCAGCGAGTCATAGACCAGCGGCAGCACCTTCTTCAGCGGACAGAACACCTGGTTGCCCTGCGGTTCGTCGTTCTTGATGAAGTCGCCGCCGAGCCAGAACTGGTAGGCGGCCTGGGCGAAGGGCTCGGGACGCAGGCCGAGCTTGGGCTTGATGATGGTGCCGGCGATGTAGCCGCCATCCTTGACCGGACGGCCGAGGATGCGCCACAGGTCGGTGATGTCCTTGGACGGGCCGTCGAACATCTGGATCACCCGGTCGGGCATGTAAAAGTCGATCATCTTGGCGTGCTCGATGTCGCCCATGCCCTGGTTGTTGCCGATCACCAGGGTAAGGAAGGAGACCAGCATGAAGCGGCCGTCGGTGACATTGCGGTCGAACAGCTCGATCGGATAGGCGATGCGCATGTCCTCGGTGGCTTCGTCGATGTAATACACCAGCGCATCGACGCCCTTGGTGAAATCGTCGGTGGTGGACACTTCGACGTTGGTGCCGGTGGAGGACTCGGCGGCGAAGTGGGCAGCGCCTTCCAGGTAACCGGTGCCGGCCTTGGGCTTCATCTTGTAGGCTACCAGGATGTGGCGGCCACCCTTGATCAGGTCTTCTTCCCTGAGGCTCAGGTCTGCGTAGCGGTTCGATTGATCCATTCGATTCTCCTCGTTCTCAACTGTGCGAATAATGCGTTCGGGTTAGCGTGGATGGCATCTTAGCCAGCACGATCTATAAATTCCAGTCACGTTTTTTTATCATTACCATCATCTTTTACTGATCACTTCCCGGTGCCAGGTACGCAGCAGTTCCAGGTCGACCTGCGGCCTGCCATGCAGGCTGCCGTGCCGCGCGACGGCCGGCCGGCCCGGTTCGCCGAGGCCCGAGAGCACCACGGCCGCACCGGCGAAGCGGTGTTCATGGGTGTATTCGCTGACCGTGACGACGGTCGCCAGGCCCGCCGCAAGGCTGGCCTTGAGCCCGTTGTCCGAATCCTCCAGGGCGAGGCAGGCGGCGGCCGGCAGGCCGAGTTGCCGCAACACCCACAGGTAGATGTCGGGCGCCGGCTTCTTGGCCGGCACCACGTCGCCGGCGCCGATCACCTCGAACCATGACGTCGCATCCGGCGCCAGGCTGGCGCGCAGCAGCGTGGTCACGTTTTCCGGCGTGGTGGTGGTGGCGATCGCCAGGCGCAGGCCTGCGGCGCGCGCTTCGTCGATCAGGCGCGCGACGCCGGGCAACATGGGAATGCCGCCGGCGTCGAGCAGGGCAAGGTAGTGGCGCGTCTTGGCCGCGTGCAGGGCGGCGATGCGGGCATCGGCATCGGCTTGGGCGAGGAAGCCGCGATCGTGGCGTTCGGCATAAAAGCGCATGCGCTCCTTGCCGCCGGTCACCGCCAGCAGTTCGCCGTACAGCGCCTCGTCCCAGAACCAGGTGAGGCCGGCCTCGGCGAAGGCCGCGTTGAAGGCCGGACGATGTCCATCGCGCTCGGTGTCGGCCAGCGTGCCATCGACGTCGAAAATCAGGGCTTCAAGCATGGCGCGCAGCATAGCCCGGCGCTACCCATAAGCGCCAGTCATGGTTTCTTATGGCGGTGATAAGATGAAAATCCATGCATCCGGCCCTGGACGCCCCTCCGCCATGAAGAACATCACGCTGCGCCAGCTCAAGATATTCGAGGCGGTGGCACGCCATCTTTCCTTCTCGCGCGCGGCCGAGGAATTGCACCTGACACAGCCCGCCGTGTCGATGCAGGTGCAGGCGCTCGAGGACCAGGCCGGGCTGCCGCTGACCGAGCAGGCCGGCAAGAAAGTACGGCTCACCGCCGCCGGCGAAGAAGTGGCGCGCCAGGCGCGGCGCATCGCCGAGCAGTTGCGCGAGGCCGGCGAAGCCCTGGCGGCGCTGAAGGGCGTCGAGTCGGGTCGCCTCAAGATCGGCGTGGTCAGCACCGCCAAGTATTTCGCGCCCGGCCTGCTGGCCGAGTTCCGCCGCCGCCATCCCGGGGTCGAGCTGAAATTGACCGTGAACAATCGCGGCGCGATCGTGCGCAACCTCGCCGAGAACGACATCGACCTCGCCATCATGGGCACGCCGCCGGGCGAATTCGAGACCGTGGCCAAGGTATTCGCCGAGCATCCCCTGGTCTTCATCGCCGCGCCGAACCATCGCCTCGCCGACAAGCGGCGCATCGACCCGCGACAACTGGCGGACGAGACCCTGCTGATCCGCGAGCCCGGCTCCGGCACGCGCGGCGCGCTGGAACGCTTCCTCGAAGAACACAAGGTCACGGCCGGCGCGGTCATGGAACTCGGCAGCAACGAAACCATCAAGCAGGCGGTGATGGCCGGTCTCGGCCTGTCATTCATTTCGGAACATACCATCGGGCTGGAGCGCTCGGTCGGCCGCCTGGTCAAACTCAAGGTCAGCGGCACGCCGGTGCTGCGCCATTGGCGTTTGGTCTATCGCACCGACAAGCGCCTGATGCCGGCGGCCACCGCCTTCGTCGATTTCATGGACAGCGAAGGTTCGCGCCTGATCGAAACCCAGGTTGGCAAGCCGGAGCCGTCGCCGGTCCGCCCGGCGACTGGAAAATCCGGTTAAGCCGGACTTCCGGCTACTTCCCCGGAATCTTCCAGAGCGTCGCGGTCACCCCGAGCGGCGTGATGAAGGCTTTTACGTAATGATCGCCGATGGTGAGGCGCTTGCCCCCCCCGGGCAGGGCACTCATGAATACATCGGCCACCTGGTCGTCCGTCAGCGCGGTCGCACCGGCACCATGCCAAATGCGGATATGGCCGCAATTGTCGCGGTCGAGCAGCAGCGCCTTGTCGCTGCGCGCTGCGGGCAGGCGAATGGTCACGCCATCCGGGGTCTCGAAGGCGCGGGCAAGGCCGGCGCCGGTCGGCATCTCGACGCCGCCCGCTGGCTTCGCCGTCGCTTCGAGTTCCATGGCTTCGTCGTCAGTCAACTGGCTTTCGCCCTCGGTGTGCCACACCGTGAAGCCGCCGCCCGCGCGCAACTGGATCAGCAGCACGTTGTCCGCCGCGCCGGCCACGGTCGCCAGCGCCAGCAACAGCAGGGCCAGCCAAGTCCTCATGCCGCCTTCCACTTGATCGAGCAGCCGATCGAGGCGATCTGCGCCTCCGGCCCGCGCCCGGTCGCGGCCACCTGCTGCATCGCCTCGAACAGCTCGCGGCGCGCGCCCACCGGGGCGGCTTCCTTGCGCGACTCGTCGAGGCGGCCGCGATATTGCAGCTCCAGCCTGTCGTTGAAGCCGAAGAAATCCGGCGTGCATACGGCGCCGTAAGCCCTGGCCACGTCCTGCGACTCGTCGAGCACGTAGGGGAAGGGGAAATCCCTCTCGCGCGCCAGCCTGGCCATGTTGTCCCAGGAATCCTCGGGATAGTCGGCCGGGTCGTTGCTCATGACGGCGATGCTGCCGATGCCCAGCGCCGCCAACTCGCGCGTGTCGCGCACGATGCGGTCGATCACCGCCTTGACATAGGGACAGTGATTGCAGATGAACATCACCAGCAGGCCCCTCGGCCCGCGGGCGCTGGCCGGCGAGTGGCGACCGCCGTCGACGCCCGGCAGATCGAAATCGATCGCAGCGCGGCCGAAGTCGCAGACGGGCGGGGAAAGGCTGACCATGCGCGGCCTCCGGAATTTGGTGATAATCGACGCATGATACCGAGATTCTTCTGCCCCTTTCCGCTGCATCCCGGGGCGACCGTCGAACTGGCCGCCGAGGCAACGCACCATGCGCTCAAGGTATTGAGAGTCGGCGCCGGCGACACGGCGATGCTGTTCGACGGACGCGGCGGCCAGTGGCGGGCCACGCTCCACCCGGCCGGCAAGGCGCTGCGGGCGACGCTGGAAGAGTTCGACGATGCCGACCGCGAGCCACCCCTGGCGCTGACCCTGGTGCAGGCCCTGCCGGCCGGCGACAAGATGGACCTAGTGGTGCAGAAGGCGGTGGAACTGGGCGTCGGCCGCATCCAGCCGGTGGCGGCGAAACGCAGCGTGATCCGCCTTTCCGGCGAGCGCGCGACGCGACGCGTCGAGCACTGGCGCAACATCGCCGTCGCCGCCTGCGAGCAATGCGGGCGTAATCGCATCCCCGCCGTGGCGCCGATTCTTGATCTGCCGCAATATCTTGGCGCAGCGGCGCGCGAGAATGGGCTACGCTTCGTCTGCCTGCCCGGCGTTGCCGGGTCCTTGCGTGACGTCGCGGCGCCCACAGCGCCGGTCAGCCTGCTGATCGGCCCGGAGGGCGGCTTCGAGGAAAGCGAAGTTTTGGCGCTGCGCGCGGCCGGCTTTCATGCCATCAGCTTGGGGCCGCGCGTGCTGCGCACGGAAACCGCCGGACTGGGCGCGGTGGCGGCCATGATGGCACTTTGGGGAGATTGGTGATGTTCGAATCCGCGGAAATCGGTCACAAGATCGACAAGGACACCTACAAGAAGGCGGTGCCGGCCCTGCGCGCGGCGCTGCAGGATGCCCAGTACGACCTCAAGGAGAACGGCAAGATTCCGGTGATCGTGCTGGTCAGCGGCCAGGACGGCGCCGGCAAGGGCGAGACCATCAATATTCTCTACGAATGGATGGACCCGCGCTTCATCTCGACCCTTGCGTTCTCGGCGCCCACCGACGAGGAGAGTGCGCGGCCCTTCATGTGGCGCTACTGGCGTGCGCTGCCGCCCAAGGGGCGCATCGGCGTCTTCGCCGGTTCCTGGTATTCGAGCCCGATCCATGACCGCCTTGACGGCAGCATGAGCAAAGCGGACATGGATGCGCGCATCGACCAGATCAACCGCTTCGAGGCCATGCTGGTCAATGAAGGCGCGCTGGTGCTGAAGTTCTGGTTCCACCTCACCAAGGACGGCCAGAAGCGCCGCCTGAAGGCCCTGGAAAAAGACCCGAAGACTGCCTGGCGCGTGACCAAGTGGAACTGGGACCGCCTCAAGACCTACGACAAGCTGCAGGACGTCGTCGGCCACGTCCTGCGCATGTCCAATACGCCCTGGGCACCCTGGATCATCATCGAGGGCGAAGACGACCGCTATCGTTCGATGACCACCGGCAAGATCCTGCTCGAGGCAATCCGCCAGCGCCTGGCCGATGCGGACAAGCAAACCACTCCGGTGGCGCCGCCGATACGCGTGAACATCGACGGGCGCAACGTGCTGTCCGAACTCAAGCTCAGTCACATGCTGAGCGAGAAGGACTACGAAGATCAACTCGCAAAATGGCAGGGCAAGCTGTCCGAACTGGTGCGCGACCCGCGCTTCAAGGGTCGTTCGCTGGTGTGCGCCTTCGAGGGCGCAGACGCCGCGGGCAAGGGCGGCGCCATCCGCCGCATTACCGCCTCGATGGATGCACGCGACTACCAGATTGTGCCGGTCGCGGCGCCGACCGAGGAGGAGCGCGCCCAGCCCTATCTCTGGCGCTTCTGGCGGCAGATTCCGCGCAACGGCCGGGTGGCGATCTTCGACCGCACCTGGTACGGCCGCGTGCTGGTCGAGCGGGTCGAGGGTTTCTGCGCCGAGGCCGACTGGCTGCGCGCCTATACCGAGATCAACGATTTCGAGCACGACCTCGCCGAGGCCGGCGTCATCGTCGTCAAGTTCTGGCTGCAGATCAGCCAGGAAGAGCAACTCAAGCGCTTCAAGGAACGCGAGAAAATCGAGTTCAAGCGCTTCAAGATCACCGAGGAAGACTGGCGCAACCGCGAGAAGTGGAACGCCTACCAGGAAGCCATCTGCGACATGGTCGACCGCACCAGCACCGGCATCGCACCGTGGACCCTGGTCGAGGCCAACGACAAGGGTTATGCCCGGGTCAAGATCCTGCGCACGATTTGCGAACGCCTCGAAGCCGAACTGGAAGGCAAGCCGGTGCCGCGCGCGAAGCCGGAAAAACCCGCCAAGGATGACAAGGACAGGAAAAAGAACGGCGGCGGGAAGCAGTTGAAGCCGGCCACCCCGGCCAAGGCAGTCGCCGTCGCCGCACCGGCCAAGCCGGCCAAGCCGCCTGCGCCGCCCGCCAGGCCGTCGCGGCCCGCGGCGCCGGCCGCCCGCGCCAAGACGCCCGCCTCCCGCGCGGCCAAGCCGAAGAAAGGCAAACCCGCCAAATGACCCTGGAAACCCGCGGCACCCAGCCCGACACCGACGCCCGCTTGGTCGCCTGGGTGCGCCAGGCCGCGCCTTATATCCATGCCTTTCGCGGCCGCACCTTTGTCATCGCCTTCGGTGGCGAAGTGCTGGAGGCCGGCGCCGCGCAAGCGCTGATCCATGACATCGCCCTGCTCGACAGCATGGGCATCCGTCTGGTGCTGGTGCACGGCGCGCGGCCGCAGATCGATGCCGAAATGCATGCACGCGGCCTGACGCCGAAGTTCCACAATGGCTTGCGCGTCACCGACGCCGCGGCCCTGGAATGCGTCAAGCGCGCCATGGGCGTGACCCGCATCGAGATCGAGGCGCTGCTTTCGCAGGGCCTGCCCAACACGCCGATGGCCGGCGCCTTCCTGCGCGTCACCGGCGGCAACTTCATCACCGCGCGGCCGGTCGGCGTGGTGGACGGCATCGACTTCCAGTACACCGGAGCGATACGCAAGGTGATCGCCGAAGAAATCCAGGCCGACCTGGCGCAGGAGAACGTGGTGCTGATCACGCCGATCGGCGCCTCGCCCACCGGCGAGATATTCAACCTGGCCTGGGAGGAGGCGGCCGAGGCCGTCGCCGTGGCCGTGCAAGCGGACAAGCTGATCTATCTCTGCGACGGGCCCGGACTGGTCAATGCCAAGGGCGCCCTGATCGATGCCCTCACCGCCGACGAGGCGCAGAAGCTGGCTGCCAGGCACATGGCGGCGCAGGCGCCGGAAGTCGCGCGCGTCCTGCCCAGCGCCATCCGCGCCTGCCGCTCCGGCATCGGCCGCGTGCATTTCCTCGACCGCCAGGCCGACGGCGCCATGCTCATGGAATTCTTCACCCGCGACGGCGTCGGCACCGTGATGACCAGCGCGCCGCTGGCCCAGTTGCGCGACGCCACGATCGACGACGTCGGCGCGATTCTCGGCCTGATCGAACCGCTGGAGGCCGACGGCACCCTGGTCAAGCGCGGCCGCGAGCGGCTGGAGATGGAGATACCCCGCTTCTCGGTGGTCGAGCACGACGGCGTCATCGTCGGCTGCGCCGCCGTCTACCCCTTCTCGACCGAAAAAGCCGGGGAGCTGGCCTGCCTCGCGGTGATGCCGGACTTCCGCCGCAGCGGCTACGGCGACCAGTTGCGCAGCCACATCGAGGCCCGCGCCAGAAAGATGAAGCTGAAGCGCCTGTTCGTGCTGACCACCCGCACTGCCCACTGGTTCATCGAGCGCGGCTTTGCCGAAGCGGACGTCGACGCGCTGCCGAAAGCACGCCGCGAACTTTACAACCTGCAGCGGCGCTCGAAGGTGCTGGTGAAGTCACTGTAGTCGCCGGTGAAGTCGCGGTAAACTACGCGCTTCCCCACATTCATTGCGAAAGGAACACCATGGCACGCATGGTCAATTGCGTCAAACTCGGACGCGAGGCCGAAGGCCTCGACCTGCCCCCCATGCCGGGCGAACTGGGCAAGAAACTCTGGGAGAACGTTTCCAAGGAAGCCTGGCAGCAGTGGATCAAGCTGCAGACCATGATCATCAACGAGAACCGCCTCAGCCTTGCCGATGCCCAGCACCGCAAGTACCTGGCCGAGCAGGTGCAGAAGCACTTCTTCGGCGACGGCGCGGATCAGGTCGGCGGCTACGTGCCGCCGCGCTGAGCCTTGCCCCCGCGCGCGACCTGGCTAGCGCGCGACTTCCTTCTCCATTGCCTCCAGCCCGATGTGGCGCACGTCGCGCCCCTTGACCAGATAGACGACATACTCGGAAATGTTCTTGGCGTGATCGCCGATGCGTTCGATCGAGCGGGCGACGAACAGCAGATCGAGCGAACTTGAAATCGTGCGCGGGTCTTCCATCATGAAGGTGATCAGCTGGCGCATCGCCGCCTTGAAGCCGGCATCCACCTCGCGATCCTGACGCACCACCTCGGCCGAGGCATTGACGTCGAGCCGGGCAAAGGCGTCGAGCGCCTTGCGCAGCATGGCCACGGCGATGTCGGCCGGCGGCCGCAAATCGACGCGCGGCACCACCCGCGTGTCGGCGCCGTGGATGTCGCGCGCCATCTTGGCGATCTTCTTCGCCTCGTCGCCGATGCGTTCGAGGTCGGTGATGGTCTTGACCACGGTCATGATCATGCGCAGGTCGACCGCCGCCGGCTGACGCCGGGCGATGACGTTGTTGCAGGCCTCGTCGAGTTCGACCTCGTGGCGATTGACCTGGCGATCGGTGGCGATGACCTGTTCGATCAGCACCATGTCGCCGGATTCCAGCCCGTCCATGGCGCGGACCAACTGTTGCTCGACCAGGCCGCCCATCGCCAGCACACGCGTGCGCAAGCCTTCGAGATCGGCATCGAATTGCCGGCTGATGTGTTCCTGGTTCATGCCGCGACCCCTGTTTGCGATTCCGCCACTATAACGATGGCGTGTGAAGGATTTATTTCAGCGGCTGTAAGTCTTTACCCCGTCCGCCGCCGCCAGAAGCAGCACATCGGCGCCGCGTTCGGCGAAGAGGCCGTTGGTGACCACGCCGACGATCTGGTTGATCCGCCTTTCCAGCCCGACCGGATCGGTGATCGACAGGCCATGCACGTCGAGGATCAGGTTGCCGTTGTCGGTGACCAGCCCCTCGCGCAGTTTCGGCACACCGCCCAGCTTGGCCAGCTCGCGCGCGACATGGGCGCGCGCCATAGGAATCACTTCCACCGGCAGAGGGAAACGGCCCATGATGTCCACCCGCTTCGAGGCGTCGCAGATGCAGACGAAGGTCTTCGCCACCGCCGCGACGATCTTCTCGCGCGTCAGTGCGCCACCGCCGCCCTTGACCATGGCCATGCCGGCGTCGATCTCGTCAGCGCCATCGACGTAAATGCCGATGCTGTCCACGTCGTTGAGGTCGAGCACCCGAATGCCGTGGCCGGCCAGGCGCTTCGCCGTCGCCTCGGAACTGGCCACGGTGCCGCCGAGGCGATCCTTTATCGCGGCGATCTCGTCGATGAAGAAATTCGCCGTGGAGCCGGTGCCAACTCCCAGGATCGCGCCCACCGGCAGCCGGTCGGCAACATAGTCGCGCGCCGCGCGTGCGACGGCCTGCTTCAGTTCGTCCTGCGTCATTGATTCGCTCCGTTGTTGTCCCCGTCCCCGCCTCCCGCGGGGACATAACGGAGCGAATCTTACCTCTTGCGCATCGGCGGCAGGTCGGTGCAGGAGCCGTGCGCCACCTCGGCCGCCATGCCTATGGTTTCGCCCAGGGTCGGATGCGGGTGGATGGTCTTGCCGATATCCACCGCATCGGCGCCCATCTCGATGGCCAGCGCCACCTCGCCGATCATGTCACCGGCATTGGGGCCGACGATGCTGCCACCGATCACGCGATGTGTCTCTTCATCGAACACCAGCTTGGTGAAGCCGTAGTCGGCGCCGTTGGCGATGGCACGGCCGGAAGCGGCCCAGGGGAACTTTGCGACGCTGACCTTGCGCCCGGCTTTCTTCGCCTCGTCCTCGCCGACACCGACCCAGGCCACTTCGGGATGGGTGTAGGCGACGCCGGGAATCACCGTCGCGTCGAAATAGCTCTTCTGCCCCGCCGCCACCTCGGCGGCGACGTGGGCCTCATGCACCGCCTTGTGCGCCAGCATTGGCTGGCCGACGATGTCGCCGATGGCGAAGATGTGCGGCACGCCGGTGCGCATCTGGCTGTCGACCGGGATGAAGCCGCGCTCGTTCACCACCACGCCGGCTTTCTCGGCACCGATCTTCTTGCCGTTCGGCGCCCTGCCCGCCGACTGCAGGATCATGTCATAGCGCTGCGCCTCGGCGGGCGCCTGTTCGCCTTCGAACTTGACCCAGAGGCCGTCCGGCTTGGCATCCACGGCAACGGTTTTGGTCTTCAGCATGATCTTGTCGAAGCGTTTGGCGTTCTGCTTTTCCCAGACCTTGACCAGGTCGCGGTCCGGTCCCTGCATCAGGCCGTCGAGCATCTCGACGACGTCCACTTTCGAGCCCAGCGTCGAATACACGGTCGCCATCTCCAGGCCGATGATGCCGCCGCCGATGACCAGCATGCGCTGCGGTAGCTTTCCGTTCGCCGTGCGCAGTTCCAGCGCGCCGGTGGAATCGACGATGCGCGGGTCGCGCGGGATGAAGGGCAGATGGAAGGCCGCCGAACCCGCAGCGATGATGCACTTCTGGAAGCGGATCACCTTCTTCTCGCCGGTCTTTTCCTGTGCGCTGCCGGTCATGGCCTCGACTTCGAGATGGTTGGCGTCGAGGAAGTGGCCGTAGCCGCGCACGGTCTCGACCTTGCGCGCCTTGGCCATGCCGGCGAGGCCGCCGGTGAGCTTGCCGACCACTTTTTCCTTGTGCGCGCGCAGCTTGTCGATATCGACCTTGGGCGCGGCAAAGCTGACGCCGAGCTCGCTGGCGTGCTCGGCCTCTTCCATCACCGCCGCAACGTGCAGCAGCGCCTTGGAGGGAATGCAGCCGACGTTGAGGCAGACGCCACCCAGTGTCGCGTAGCGTTCGACGATGACGGTCTTCATGCCCAGGTCCGCCGCGCGGAAGGCGGCGGAATAGCCGCCGGGGCCGGCGCCGAGCACCAGCATCTCGCATTCGAGGTCGACCTTGCCGGCGAATTTGCCGACTGCGCTGGCGGCGACCGGTGCCGCTGCCGGCGCTGCTGCAGGAGCCGCCGGCGCGAGTGCCGCAGGAGCGGGAGCCGCCGTGTCGCCAGCACTGACATTCGCAGCAGGCTTCGCCTCGACGCCGGCGATCAGCGCCACCAGCGTGCCTTCCGCCACCTTGTCACCGACCTTGATCTTCAGTTCCGTCACCACGCCCGATACCGGCGAAGGCACATCCATCGTGGCCTTGTCGGATTCCAGGGTGATCAGCGAGTCCTCGGCCTTGACCGTGTCGCCGACCTTGACCAGCACTTCGATGACCGGCACATCCTTGAAGTCGCCGATGTCGGGTACCTTCACTTCAACGACGTCACTCATTTGGCTTTCCTTCCAGTTTGAACTCGTGGACCACGATCGGCGGTCCGGAGGAGGTATCGAATTCGATGCCGGCGGCAACGCCGGCGCGGGCAATTTCGGCGGCCGACAAGTCGCCGTCGTAGAGCGCGTGCATCGCGCCGAGGGCGAAACTGCGGCCGGAGCCGGCGGCCCAGACCCGGTCGAATTCGAACACCTCGCGATACGAATAGACGCCGTAGATGCCGGTGGGATTGGCGATCAGCGCGGTGATCTGCGAGCTTTCGTAGGGGTCGTCCTCGTCTTCCTTGGTATTGAGGAAGGCATGCTCCTTGAGGATGGGATGCAGGCGGCGAAAGGTCTCATACACCTCCATGCGCGAACCGAGACTGATGTTCTCCAGCTTCGAGAAGGCGGAGAGCAGTACCAGATGGTGCGCCGAGGAGCCGCAAATACCGATCTTCGAGCCGGCGATGTCGAGGATCTTGTCGTGCTCGCCCTTGTAGCTGCGCGCCAGGCGGGTGTCGCCGAAGGTGGTGAGGCCGTCGGCGGCGATCGCCACGGCCTCCCCCTTCTTGACCACCGTCAGCGTGGTCACAGCATGCTTCTCCGCATGTCGGCCAGCAACTGCGCCAGATAGACGTTGAAGCGCGTCGCCAGGGCGCCATCGATCACGCGGTGATCGGCAGTCAGCGACAGCGGCAGGGTCAGGCGCGGCACGAATTGCTTGCCGTCCCACACCGGCTTCATCGCCGACTTGTTGACACCGAGGATCGCCACTTCCGGCGCATTGACGATCGGAGCGAAGTAAGTGCCGCCAATGCCGCCCAGGCTCGAAATGGTAAAGCAGGCGCCCTGCATGTCGGCCGGCTTGAGTTTGCCGTCGCGGGCCTGCTTGGCCAGTTCGCCACTTTCCTTCGCCAGTTCGAAGACACCCTTGCTGTCGGCATTCTTGATCACCGGCACCATCAGGCCATTCGGCGTGTCGGCGGCGAAGCCGATGTTGTAGTACTTCTTCAGCACCAGATTGTCGCCGTCGATCGACGAATTGAACTCGGGGTACTTCTGCATGGCCTTGACACAGGCCTTGATCAGGAAGGCGAGCATGGTCAGCTTGGTGCCACCGGCTTTCTCGTTCTCCTTGTTGATCTGCACGCGGAAGGCTTCGAGCTCGGTGATGTCGGCGTCCTCGTGGTAAGTGACAGCCGGGATCATGACCCAGTTGCGCGACAGGTTGGCGCCGGAAATCTTCTTGATGCGCGACAGCGGCTGGACGTCGATGGCGCCGAATTTCGAGAAATCGATCTTCGGCCAGGGCAGCAGATCCAGACCACCGCCGGATGAAGCGGCAGCGACCGGCGCCGGTGGCGGCGCACTGAGCACGCCCTTGACATAGGCCTGGATGTCGATCTGCAGGATGCGGCCCTTGGGACCGGTGCCGGCGACTTTCGCCACATCGACGCCGAGCTCGCGGGCGAAGCGGCGCACCGAGGGGCTGGCATGCGAGGCGCCGCCGTGCAGACGCTCGGCCGGGGTAGGCATGGCGACGCGGGGTGGTGCAGCGATCGCCTCGGCCGCGCCGGGACGGGTGTCCACCACGGCCGCAGCCGCCGGTGCAGCCGCAGCGGGCGTCGGCGCGGCGGCCATGGCCAGAGCGCCGGCG
>Ga0082335_1007164_pt1 | contig 13741 bp, 11 predicted proteins | sample Subgrocontami58m_FD_72375 | JGI IMG/M metagenome (GOLD analysis project Ga0082335, IMG submission 72375) | Subsurface groundwater microbial communities from S. Glens Falls, New York, USA - GMW37 contaminated, 5.8 m (SPADES assembly) (version 2) ...
ACCTTTACCTTGTGGCTGGTATGGACGGGCATGGATGAGGGCTACGCCGAGCTTGGCGCACACGAGCGCGAGATGTTGCGAGCGGTAGTTGGCGCCATTGTCCACGTACAAGCGTTGCGGAATGCCTCGACGCAGGAGCGCTTGCTTGAACACCGGCAGGAAGGCTTGCGTGTTCTCGGCGAGGGCGAAGGCGCAGTAGGGCACCACGCGGGTGGCATCGTCGAGGAAAGCGATGAGATAGCACTTGCGCCGCCCGCGCCCAGGCACCGCGACGCTGGGGCCGTGCATGACATCGCTCATCCAGAGTTGGCCGGCGTGGGCGAAGGCGAAGCGGCGCCGGTCCTGGGTAATCACCTCGGCGCTTGCCTTATGCATGAGGCCTGCGCGACTCAACAGGCGGTGCACCGTGGACGGGGGCAGCACCAAGGACTCGGGCGCGGCACCGCTTTGCTGCGCGGCGCGAATCAACTGAGGGATCGATAGCCCCGGCTGCTCGTCTTTCAAGCTCACCAGTGCATCGGCCACCGCCTGGGGCAGTGCGCGCGCTCGGCCACGATCGGCGCGCCCCTTGGGTAGCAGCGCGTCGAATCCGCCACGGCGGTAGTCCTTGAGCCAGTGGCGCAGCGTCTCCGGTGCCACCCGGGTACGCGTGCTGCCCGGAATGGTGTACTCGGCACGGGCTTTGTCGCGCAAGCGCGCATACAGCCCGCGGCTGCCTGCGGGTAGTTGGATGAATTCGGCGATCAGCCCATAGCGGAACAGGGCAAGGGCCTGGCGATATTGCGTATCGGTCATGTTCAGCGCCTCCGTGTGTGAATTCAGGGAGTCGCAACGCTATCGGATGCCTCGCGGCGGGTCTGGCCCCATGCACTGTTGGAAGCATCGATTGCGTTCACCGCCAGCATGTAAGTGGGGCTGGAATCCGAGCGGATACGCTAGCGCCTGCAGCTGAGCCTGGGCGAGCTCCCGAGAGAACGTCAGCACCTGCGGGCACGAAAGTCGCCCGCGCAAGGCACAAATCGTCGGAGCACAACCGAGTAAGAACTGCGGCAACAATCCCACCAGCACTGTGAGCAGCGAGCGCACCGGTGCCACGCGCCGGCGTACCCAGCGCACGGCACTTGCAAGGGTGACCGGATCGCTGCGCAGTGCGTCGGCGGCCGCCTCCAGGCTGCGCGCCTGCTCGACCGTAGCGACTACCCGCTCGATTTCCGACAACGGCCCCGGAAAGCGCGCCGCCAGATGATCAGGTAGGAGGCTGAACGTGCGATGACCCTGCGGGCAGTACCAGCGCGCGATCAATGTACCCGCCGGGATCTTGCGCTCGTAGGTTCCATGGCGCGCAAACCCACAGCCTCCACGCGGATGCAGTGGGCAACACAAAAGTCTTGCCTCGCGCCACGCTTCTCGGGTAACGTAATCAGCGCCGGTAAGCCCCGTCTTGAACCGAAGCTGCACCGGTATTAGGCCCGCGTCGGCGTCCACCTTCGCGGGCCTTCCTCTTTCTGTAATCGATAAGGCTGTGAAGCTTACGTCCACCGCCTCCGATTCGGAAGCGCTTAAACACCTTCCAGCGCACACATTCAACTGGCAGCGCCACGCATCTGCCGCGCTTCGCTTGCCTCCTGGCTCGTTCGGCTTCGCCGAGTCGAGCCCAGGCCGCGTTCTTCTTTTAAAACCCCGCTAAATTAGCGCCAACAAAAGCGAGGCTCCGCTTGCGGTTTCATGAGCAGAAGTGGGTTCGCTGCCGTGAGCGTCGAGGCCCTCCCACTCAACCTCATTACCTCACCGCGTTACGCTGCTTCACGGTGAAACACTCAGGCACAAACATACCGGTGAATCACAAAATACTGTGAGAGACAACACCCTCCCACAGGGGACTTTCACCCCATAAACTCATGCCCATGTCGGGCGTACACAACCGGTTGCAGGCGACGCGCATGAAGCCGCGCGCGCCTGAACCGGGACGTTGACGGCCGGAACCCATAGCGCGCGGTGACCTGGGAACAGCGATACAATCGTGACCATCATCGATCCGGGTCGCCATCATTCGTGCCCTTACCGTCGATCGCAGAAGCGGAAGACCTACCGCCAGGCGTGCATCATGCGTCATTGGAGGAAGTCTTGAGCCAGTTTGGCCAAGCCACAATGCGACGTAAGCTGGTCGGGATGCGCCTCGCGCGCGTCTACGATCTGGCCGCCGCAACAGGTCACATGAAGCGATTCATCGTGTTCGGCTCATTCGTGACCGCAAAATCCGAGCCGAACGATGTCGATGTGTTTTTGGTCATGCACAACACATTTGAACTTGACCATGTAACGGGAGAGGCCCGGCTTATTTTCGACCACTCTGCCGCACAGGCGCACTTCGGAGCCAGTATATTCTGGCTGCGCCAGCTCGCCGCCCTACCCAACGAGCAGGAGGCAGTTCTTGGCTGGCAGCTCAAGCGCGACGGAGCGCGAAGGGGTATCGTGGAAGTTACGGAGGCATAGATATGATTGCGAACGATCAAGAGCTCAAAGTCACCCTGGACCGTATTGCCCAGTTCCAGGCCCAGGTGGCATACCTGCGCAACACGGAAGCCAACCCCATCAACTACCGAGCTGCAGTGTCAGGGTTTCTCACGGAGATCGACCGCATGCAACTTGAAGTGCGCGAGTATCTGAGTCTCCATCCACGAGACCTGACAATAGCCGTCTAACTTCAGGTGGAACGGACGGGCCGCCAGCGCTGTGCCATCAGTAACCATCGTGCTGGCCCGCCGTTCACTACGACGTTGGGCCGTGCATGATCAGTAATTGGGGACAGACCACGGTTTATCATCGTAGCAAACCCCGTCGCCTTAAAGATGCTGTCGCATCCAGGAAGATCGATCCTCGCAGCTCGGCATATTCCATTGGGCTTGGCCGAAACTACGTCTTGGAATCCGTGGTCTGTCCCCTTTAGCCGAATTTGGAAAAATCGGGCTTCCGTTTTTCAAGAAACGCGCTGAACGCTTCTTTCGCCTCAGGCGAGTCGAGGCGTTCTTTGAAGTAACTCGCCTCGAGCCTGATGCGCTGCTCTACCGCTGACCGGAGGCTCTGCTTCATCAGCTGCTTGGTTAGGCGCAGCGAGGCGGCTGGTTTCTGCGCGAGCTTTTTCGCTTGCGCGAGAGCCGTAGCGAACAACTCGTCCGCAGGAACGACTTCGGTGACAAGTCCGATGTCCATCGCTTCCTGCGCGCCAAAACGTTCACCGAGCAATAGCAGCTTCGCCGCGCGCTGATAGCCCGCGAGCAGCGGCAGCAATAGGCTTGAGCCAGCCTCGGGTATCAGCCCTAAGTCGACGAATGGCAGCTGCAGCCGCGCGTCTGGCGCCGCATACACGAGGTCACAGTGCAACAGCATCGTCGTGCCGATGCCGACTGCCGGCCCCGCCACGGCAGCGATGATCGGCTTTTGCGCGCGGTTGAGCGCGAGCAGGAACTGAAACACGGGCTCGCTTTCATCGCGCGGCGGATGTTCGAGAAAGTCCTGCAGGTCGTTGCCCGCGGTAAAGACATCGGGCTTGCCGTGGAGCAAGAGCACGCGCGTGGCGTCATCCTTCTCCGCGGCATCGATCGCATCGGCCAATGCCTGATACATCGCGGCAGTAAGCGCGTTCTTCTTCGCGGGACGGTCGATCTCGATGCGCAGGACGCCGTCTATCGCTTCGGTGCGGATGTGCTGCATCACCATCGCTCCTCAGGAAAGATGCGGACAGACGATGGTACTCATCAAAACCGTGGTCTGTCCCCGGTTTTCAGGCTGTCGGCAGCTTGTGGGCCTTGTGGTCCTCGCGCAGCTTGGTCTTCAGGAGCTTGCCCGTGGCGGTGTGCGGCAGCTGCTCGACGAACACCACGTCGTCCGGAATCCACCACTTCGCCACCTTGCTTTCGTAAAATTTGAGCAACTCCTCGCGCGTGACGTTCGCCCCGGGCTTTTTCGCCACGATCAGGAGCGGCCGCTCGTCCCATTTGGGGTGAAAGCAGCCGATCACCGCCGCCTCCGCCACCGCCGGATGGCCGATGGCGATGTTTTCCAGTTCGATGGTGCTGATCCATTCGCCGCCCGTCTTGATCACGTCTTTGGAGCGGTCGGTGATCTGCATGTAGCCATCGGCATCGATGGTGGCGACGTCGCCCGTGGGGAACCAGCCCCGGCCTTTGTCGTCTAGACGCAGCGGGTCACCGCCCTCGCCCTTGAAATAACGGCTGGCGATCGACGGGCCGCGCACGAGCAGGTCGCCGAACACCTTGCCGTCCCAGGGCAGCTCCTTGCCATCGCCGTCGACAATCTTCATGTCGACACCGAAGATATTGCGGCCCTGCTTGGTCTGGAGCGCGAGCCTCTGTTCTTCCGACAAATCCAGATGCTTGGCCTTGTAAGCGCACACGGTGCCGATCGGGCTCATTTCGGTCATGCCCCACGCATGCTGCACCTGCACGTCATACTCTTCCTGAAAGCTTTTGACTATCGCCGGCGGGGCGGCGGAGCCGCCGATCACGAGCCGGGTCCTGGCGCTGAATCTCTTCTTCTCCTGCGCGAGGTACGAGAGCAACGCCAACCACACCGTGGGCACGCCCGCCGACATGGTCACCCGTTCAGATTCAAACAGCTCGTACAAGCTCTTGCCGTCCAGGCCTGCGCCGGGGAACACCAGTTTGGCCCCCGCCATGGCACATCCATAGGGCAGGCTCCACGCGTTGACATGGAACATCGGCACCACCGGCAGGACCACTTCGCGCGCGGAAAGATTGAGCGAATCGGGCAGCGCCGCCGCGTACGCATGCAGGACGGTGGAGCGGTGCGAGTACAGCACGCCTTTGGGGTTGCCGGTGGTTCCCGAGGAATAGCAAAGCGACGACGCGGTGTACTCGTCGAACTCGGGCCAGTTGTAGTCGCCGCTTTCCGCCGCGATCAACTCCTCGTAACAGAGCAGATCGGGAATATTCGCCGCCGGCATATGCGCCCGGTCGGTCATCGCGATCCAGCCTTTCACGCCCTTGCACGCGGGCGCGAGCTTCTCCGCCAGCGGCGCGAACGTGAGGTCGAACAGCACGTAGCGGTCTTCGGCATGGTTGATGATATAGACGAGCTGCTCGGCAAACAGGCGCGGGTTGATGGTATGCATCACCGCGCCCATGCCCGATATGGCGTAGAAGGCCTCGAAATGGCGGTAGCCGTTCCAGGCCAGCGTGCCGATGCGGTCGCTCTCGCCCACCCCGAGCCGCTCCAGCGCCTGCGCCAGCCGGCATGCGCGCGCATGCGCGTCCCTGTAAGTGTAGCGGTGTATTCCGCCCGTGCCGTCATGCGCCGGACCTTCAATCGTGCGCGACACGATCTCAGTGTCGCCGTGATAACGCGCCGCGTGCGCGAGGAGCGAAGAAATAAGCAGGGGAATGTCCTGGATCAGGCCGTGCAACATGGGATTCCTCCGATGGAAAACGTAATCTTCCGACAGACGGCGCAAGTTACTCTGGCGCCGATTCGGTGTCAATGAAGGCCGCTGGCAAAGGACTGAGTCTGTGCAATGCCCCGTACATTTTGCGAAGCGCGCAGCCGTTGCTTGGCTCTTGCAGAACCCCGACAGGCGCACGCGCCCTGCGCAGGATCTCTGCGCGCATGCCGCGGGAATCGAAGGAAAATAGTACAATCCGTCAGACGTAGCTGCAGGTATGAATCGGATCTCGGCGATGACACGAAGAGTCCCGCGGGACTGCGTGCTCGGATAAGCAGGCCACCCGAACTTCCCCGATTGCAGCCCGATAATGTCAAGTCGTCCTCCGCGTCCATTGCGGCATTGCGGTGGATAGAATTTCCGAGGAGCTCCAATGAGTGCAAGCTTCGAAGTCAAAGGCAGTGTCGCCATCATCACCATGCAGAATCCGCCGGTGAACGGCCTCGGCCATGCAACCCGCTCGGGCATATTCGACGGCCTCAAGAAAGCCATGGCGGACAAGTCGATCAAGGCGGTGGTGCTCACGGGCGCGGGCAAGGCCTTTTCGGGCGGGGCCGACATCCGCGAATTCAACACGCCCAAGAGTTCGGCCGAACCGACCCTGCACACGGTCATCGCCGCGCTGGAAGCGGCCGACAAGCCGGTGGTCGCGGCGGTGCATTCGGTGGCCATGGGTGGAGGTCTGGAGCTTGCACTGGGCTGCCATTACCGCGTCGCCTCGCCCAGGGCGCAGATTGCGCTGCCCGAAGTAAAGCTCGGCATTTTGCCCGGAGCGGGCGGCACACAACGCCTGCCGCGCGTGCTCGGCGTGGAAACCGCGCTGAACATGATCGTTTCGGGGAACCCCGTGCCCTCGGAAAAGCTCGCTCATACCAAGCTCTTCGACCAAATGATAGAGGGCGACCTGCTCTCCGGCGCGCTGGCGTTCGCCGAAGAAGTGGCCGACAGACGTCCGCTGCCTAAGGTGCGCGACATCAATGTCGACTATCCCAACCACGAAGCCTTCTTCCAGTTCGCGCGCAACACCGTGGGCGCCGCGGCGAAGAACTTCCCCGCGCCGCTGAAGTGCGTCGACTGCGTCGCCGCAGCAGCCAGCATGAAGTTCGAAGACGGCCTGAAGCTCGAGCGTCAGAGCTTCCTCGCCCTGGTGCAGACCCCGGAGAGCAAGGCGCTGCGTCACTTTTTCTTCGGCGAGCGCGCGGCATCCAAGATCTCCGACGTGCCTGCGGACACACCCACGCGGCCGATCGCTTCGGCCACCATCATCGGCGCCGGCACCATGGGCGGGGGCATCGCGATGAACTTCGCCAACGCCGGCATCCCCGTCACCATGCTGGAAATGAAGCAAGAGGCGCTTGACAAGGGACTCGCCATCATACGCAAGAATTACGAGAACACGATGAAGCGGGGCCGGCTCACGCAGGCGCAGGTGGAGAGTCGCATGGCTCTGATCAAGGGCACCCTGTCCTACGACGACATCAAGAATGCGGATATCGTGATCGAAGCGGTGTTCGAGGACATGGCAGTGAAGGAAACGGTGTTCAAGAAACTCGACGAAGTAATGAAACCCGGCGCCATACTCGCGAGCAACACCTCGACTTTGGATGTGAACAAGATCGCCGCGTTCACCAAGCGGCCGCAGGACGTGCTCGGCACGCATTTCTTCAGCCCGGCCAACGTGATGAAGCTGCTCGAGATCGTGCGCGGCGCCAAGACCGCCAAGGACGTGCTCGCCACAACCATGGCGCTCGCTAAGACTATCGGGAAGACCGGCGTGGTTTCCGGCGTGTGCGACGGTTTCATCGGCAACCGCATGATCGAGCAGTATTCGCGCCAGTCCGGGTTCCTGCTCGAGGAGGGGTGCTTACCCGAGCAGGTGGACAAGGCGATCGAACGATTCGGTTTCGCCATGGGGCCGTTTCGCATGATCGACATGGCTGGCAACGACATCGCCTGGGCCATCCGCAAGCGCCGTTACGTCGAGCATCCCGAAATGAAATATTCAAAGACGGGCGATCTGCTTTGCGAGATGGGGCGCTTCGGCCAGAAGACGAACGCCGGCTGGTACGACTACAAGCAGGGTGACCGCACGCCCCGCCCTTCGCAGCTCGTGAACGACATGATCATCAAGCATTCGAAGGACCTTGGTGTCGAGCGCAGGAAAATTTCCGATGCGGAAATCGTCGAGCGCCTGGTCTACGCGCTCGTCAACGAAGGCGCCTATCTCCTCGAAGAAGGCATCGCGCAACGCGCCTCCGACGTCGACATGGTGTACTTGACCGGCTACGGCTTCCCTCTATATCGCGGCGGCCCGATGTTCTATGCCGACACGGTGGGATTGTTCAACGTCGTGGCGGCAATGGAGAAATTCGGCCGCGGCTACCACGGCGAGTTCTGGAAGCCTGCGCCGCTGCTGGCCAGGCTGGCCGCGGAAGGAAAGACGTTCAATTGAACCGCGCCATGGGTGGCGACGCATATCGCGCCCCTCGCTGTTGCAGAGTTGCGGTTTTGCGCGGACATGAACCTGTCCGCGCGGATCATCGCTTGCGCACGGATGAAAAAGCCATCCGTACGCAAGCGATGATCTTGGGTAGAAACACCCTTGCGGATGCCTTTGCTTTTCCCAATAACCGTGTTTTCTGGACGGATGCTTTTTATCCGTACAGAAAACACGGTTGGCGCGCGCAGCGCGCAAGTCCTTTTGTAGCATGCGACAACAATTGCAGTACTGCGGATATCAGCATTTTCAGGAGATCATGATGACCGACGCCGTTATCGTTTCCACCGCGCGCACCGGGCTCGCCAAATCCTGGCGCGGCGCTTTCAACATGACCCATGGCGCGACGCTCGGCGGTCACGCGGTCAGGCATGCCATCGAACGCGCAGGCATCGAAGCCGCCGAAGTGGAGGACGTGCTCATGGGCTGCGCCACGCCGGAAGGCGCGACCGGCTCCAATATCGCGCGCCAGATTGCGCTGCGCGCCGGTTGCCCCGTGACCACGGCGGGGGTGACCGTCAACCGCTTCTGCTCCTCGGGGCTGCAGACCATCGCCATGGCGGCACAGCGCATCATCGCGGGGGAAGGTGACCTTTTCGTTGCCGGCGGTGTCGAGTCCATCTCCTGCGTTCAAAACGAAGCCAACCGCCATATGATTCACGAAGCCTGGTTGAAGCAGCACAAGCCGGAACTCTACTGGCCCATGCTGCAGACGGCCGAGCAGGTGGCCAAGCGCTACCACATCGCGCGCGAACCGCAGGACGAATACGGCGCGCGCAGCCACCAGCGCGCCGCCAAGGCCGCCGCCGCAGGCAAGTTCGACGCGGAAATCGCGCCGATCACCACGGTCATGGGCGTAGGCGACAAGAACACCGGCGTGCTGATGACCAAGGAAGTCACGCTGGCGCAGGACGAAGGCATACGCGCCGACACCACCTACGAAGGCGTATCGAAGATCAAGCCCGCCATCCCCGGCGGCGTGATCGCCGCAGGCAACGCGAGCCAGTTCTCCGACGGCGCATCGGCCGTGGTGGTGATGAACGCCAGGCTGGCCGAGAAGAAAGGTCTCAAGCCGCTGGGCCTGTATCGCGGCTTTGCAGTGGCCGGGTGCGAACCCGACGAAATGGGCATCGGCCCGGTATTCGCCATCCCTAAGCTGCTTGCGCGCACGGGCAAGAAGATCACCGACATCGACCTGTGGGAACTCAACGAAGCCTTCGCCGTGCAGGTGATCTATTGCCGCGACAAGCTTGGCCTCCCGGATGACCGGCTCAATGTGAATGGCGGTGCCATCGCGGTCGGCCACCCCTACGGCGTCTCGGGGGCCCGCCTGACGGGGCATGCGCTGATCGAGGGCAAGCGCCGCGGCGCGAAGTTCGTCGTCGTCACGATGTGCATCGGCGGCGGGCAGGGCGCAGCCGGCCTGTTCGAAGTTCTTTGATCCGACCACCACGGCATCCCGGTCCGTGACCGGGGCCGCAGGCCACCACATTTCATGCAATCCAAGATCCTCTCCCGCCGCGATCTCGAGTTCATCCTGTTCGAAATGCTCGAGGTCGATACGCTCGCCGCGCGGCCGCGCTACGCGGACCACTCGCGCGAGACTTTCAACGCCGCGCTCGACACCTGCGAACGCATAGCCACCGACCTGTTCGCGCCGCACAACAAGAAGAACGACCAGAACGAGCCGCACGTCGTCAAGGATCAAGACGGCGTCGAGCGGGTGCGCATCATCCCCGAAGTGAAGCAGGCGCTCGATGCTTTCTGCCAAGCCGGCCTGATGGCGGCCGGTCAGGACTATGAACTGGGCGGCATGCAGCTTCCCGTCGTCGTGAATTCCGCCTGTTTCGCCTGGTTCAAGGGCGCGAACGTGGCCAGCGCAGGATATCTCTTTCTCACCATCGCCAATGCCAACCTGCTGCTTGCCCACGGAACGAAGGAGCAGATCGACACCTACGCGCGGCCGATGATGGAAGGGCGGTTCTTCGGCACCATGTGCCTGTCTGAGCCGCAAGCAGGCTCTTCGCTTGCCGACATCAAGACGCGCGCCGAGCCGCAGTCCGACGGGACTTATCGCCTGTTCGGCAACAAGATGTGGATATCGGCGGGCGAGCACGAGCTATCGGATAACATCGTCCACCTGGTGCTTGCGAGAATTCCCGGCGCGCCACCCGGCGTGAAGGGAATTTCACTATTCATCGTGCCGAAGAAGCTCGTCAATGCCGACGGCTCGCTCGGCGAGCGCAACGACGTGACGCTCGCGGGCCTCAATCACAAGATGGGTTATCGCGGCATCACCAACACCTTGCTCAATTTCGGCGAAGGCAAGTTCACGCCCGGGGCGAAGGCGGGGGCGGTCGGCTTTCTCGTGGGTGAGCCCAATCGTGGCCTCGCGTGCATGTTCCACATGATGAACGAAGCGCGCATCGGCGTCGGCATGGGCGCGGTGATGCTGGGCTACACCGGCTATCTGCACGCTCTGGACTACGCGCGCAGCCGGCCGCAAGGGCGGCTTCCGGCGGCGAAGGATCCGAGCACGCCGCAAGTGCCTATTATCGAGCACGCCGACGTGCGCCGCATGCTGCTCGCGCAAAAGGCCTACGTCGAAGGCGGCCTCGCGCTGTGCATGTATTGCGCGCGCTTGCTGGATGAGCAAAAGACCGGCGAGAGCGAGGCCGCGCGCCGGGAAGCGGGCCTGCTGCTCGATCTGCTCACGCCGATCACCAAGTCCTGGCCCGCGCAATGGTGCCTGGAGGCCAACAGCCTCGCCATCCAGGTCCACGGCGGCTACGGCTACACGCGCGACTACAACGTCGAGCAGTTCTACCGCGACAACCGCTTGAACCCCATCCATGAAGGCACCCAGGGCATCCAGGCGATGGACCTGCTCGGGCGCAAAGTCGGAATGGAGGCGGGGCGCGCACTCCAATTGCTGGCGGACAAGATGAAAGAGACGGCGGCGGCGGCGCGCGAGACCGACTCAAGCTCGCTCCACCAATGCGCGCACGCGCTTGATGCTGCCATGGCGGAGGCCGGCAGCACCACGCGGCAGTTGCTCTCGGGGCGCGACCTCAATCTGGTGCTCGCCAATGCCACGCTCTATCTCGAAATGCTCGGACACCTAGTGATCGCCTGGATCTGGCTGCGCCAAGCGGTGACCGCGCAGCGCGCACTGGCGACGGCGGGCGAAGCCGATGCGGATTTCTATCGTGGCAAGCTGCAGGCGTGCCAGTACTTTTTTCGCTACGAATTGCCCAAGACGGCGGCACAGCGCGAACTCCTGCGCCGTCTCGATCCGACTTGTCTTGAAATGCGCGACGCGTGGTTTTAGCCGATAGGCTGACAGCCGACCGCGACTGGACGCGGATACATTGTCCATCAGCAATATATAAGACAAGATATGCGCACCCGGGTGACCGCCTGCGCACGCGCTCGTTTGCACTTGGGAGGTCGCGTAAGCGGCCGGATTTATTTTCCTATCGCTCCAACACCGAACGGAGGAACCCTAATGCTTATACTGAACAATGACGATTTGAAGAGCGTCCTGGATATGAAGACCGCCATGGAGGAAGTGGAACAGGCTTACCTCGAGCTTTTCCGTGGAGAAGCTACATGCATGCCACGATGCAACGTGGAGCTACCGACCAGGGATCCCGACAAGAAGTACGCGCTTGGCATCACCTCTGGAGGCTCGAGCGTCTCGGGCTACTTGACAGTCAGGATGCAGTCGGACATCACGTATTACCATGAGTACGCAGGGGTGCGCACCCACGAGAAATACGCCGTGCGCCCGGGCCAGTGGTGCGGGCTGTACATGCTGTTCGACGTACAATCGGGAGAGCCGCTGGCCATAATGAACGAAGGCTACCTTCAGCACATGCGCCAGGGGGCCGACGCAGGCATAGGTGCCAAGTACATGGCCCGGGAGGATGCTGAGGTACTTGGCATGCTTGGCTCAGGCGGCATGGCCTACACCCATGCGCCGGCCATCTGCCAAGCTCGAAACATCAAGAAGATGAAGGTCTTCAGCCCCACGCGTGAGCACCGGGAGACCTACGCGAAGGAGATGGCGGAACTCCTGGGCATCGAGGTGGAGCCCGTGGATGAAGCGAGGAAGGCACATGAAGGCGTGGACATCCTTGCCACCTGTACCGACTCCTCAGTGCCAGTGGCCTTCGGCAGATGGTTAGAGGAGGGCACTCACATCGTATATGCCGCCGGATCATTGGACCAGGACGGCGCCGATCGAGTCGCCGTGTCTCTCCGGTTGGGTAACACACCCACCCCACGGGGCAAGGACTGGCACGAACGCAGCGACACAGTTGTCTGGGCCGCGTCGCCACCTGGTCGTACAGAGCCAGTGGGCGCGTTCGGCCCGACGACAGGCGGATTGGCCAGGGGCGTCATACGCCCTGAAAGGGAAATCCTTCTCAAAGACCTGCTTGAGGGCAAGGTCAAGGGCAGAACGGGAGCCCAGCAGATCACCTTCTCGGACAGGGGGGGCATGCGCGGGGTAGAACACAACGCCGTGGCGGCCAAGGCATACGAGCTGGCCAAGGAGCGTGGGCTGGGGCATGAGATCCCTACTGCGTGGTTCCTGCAGGACATACGGGACTGAAGTCGCTGGGAACAAGCCGCCCTTACATTTGAAAAATTGTATGATTATGCGTTTCTTGCTCCCTCATAGGTACGGCAAGGGGCGGAAATGAAAATAGTCTCATGACTCACATATTGATCGTTGACGACAGCGCGCCGGACCGCCGGCTCCTCAAGATGGTGCTCGAGTTCAATGGCTACCGTGTGACGGTTGCGGGCGACGGCGTCGAGGCGCTGGCTGCCGCGCGGAGCTGTCGGCCCGATGCCATCGTCTCCGACGTTGCGATGCCGAATATGGACGGCTTCGTCTTGTGCCACACCTGGATGCAGGATGCAGACCTCAGAGCTATTCCGTTCATCTTCTATTCGGCAAATCTAACCCTCGCGGAGGATGCGCATGTTGGCAAAGGGCTGGGGGCGGCGCGCTATCTGATCAAGCCGATGGAGCAAGAGGGATTTCTGCGGGAGCTGCGCAAGGTGCTGCTGCAGTGGGGCGGAGACTCGCGCCCGCGTACCTGACTCACGAGCCCAGCAAAGCGCGAGCGCCCGGTTGTGGCCGGGTGTGACCATCGGCACGCGAACCGTAGCAGCCACATGTCCACCGGGGGGCGGGCCGTCACGCATTGTCGGCCCAGCGCGGAGCCGATCGGCCAGACGTGCGACAATGTAAAAGTCTAAATTTCTTATCGCCGAAATGACATGAACGCAACGTCGGATAGTGACGACGAAGAGTTCGCTCTTATATTTGAAGGCCCACCGAAAGCCCCACCGCCATTGGCGACGGTTTCGGAAGTCCAGAGAAAGGAAGCAGACGAGGGAGCGGTCAAGCTGCAGCAGGCCGGCTATTGCATCAACATCGTGCGCCCCGCGACCAAGGTTGCACCTCTCGCGCCTGGGGCCAAGCGTTACATCCTGTGCATTGACGACGATGTGCCGTTGGTGCAAATCCTGGCAAGGAAACTCACCCTGGATGGCTATACTGTACGCACGGCATCCGATCTTAAAACCATCGTCGCCGAACTGCAGAAGCTGCCGTTCCCCGATTTAATCTGAAGTTCCTGCCAGCGCAGAGCGAATGTTCCTTGTATTTCCAGTGATTAGCGTAACAGTGGGGTTGTGTTTTCTGTCTACACGTTGATCTGCTGGATGAGTTCGAGCGCGCGCTTCTG
>Ga0082335_1007166_pt1 | contig 13736 bp, 16 predicted proteins | sample Subgrocontami58m_FD_72375 | JGI IMG/M metagenome (GOLD analysis project Ga0082335, IMG submission 72375) | Subsurface groundwater microbial communities from S. Glens Falls, New York, USA - GMW37 contaminated, 5.8 m (SPADES assembly) (version 2) ...
CAAGAGTTTCCGCCGCCTGCAACTATTGTCGGCCGCCGCCTATAGCCTGGGCCATGGCGGCAACGATGCGCAGAAGACCATCGGCATCATCTGGATGCTGCTGATCGCCGCGGGCATTTCCAAGACCGGCGAGTCCGTGCCGACCTGGGTCATCTTCAGTTGCTATGCGGCCATGGGCCTGGGCACCATGTTCGGCGGCTGGCGCATCGTCAAGACCATGGGCCAGCGCATCACCAAGCTGCGCCCGGTCGGCGGTTTCTGCGCCGAGACCGGTGGTGCCATCACCCTTTTTCTGGCGACCGGCCTGGGTATTCCGGTGTCGACCACGCACACCATCACGGGGGCGATCGTCGGCGTCGGCACGTCCAAGGGTCCCGGCAACGTGCGCTGGGGAGTCGCCGGCAGCATTGTCTGGGCCTGGGTTCTGACCATACCGGCCAGTGCCCTGATCGCGGCCATTGCCTGGTGGTTCGGCCGCTGGGTGCTGTGAGTTCGTGCCGCTCGTGCGGCGCCATGGCCTGCCGCGGCTGATTTCGGCGGCGGTATGAACGCACGTGTCGCGCCGGGTCCCGCCGCCTTCGGCCTGATGGTGCTGCTCTGCGCCATCTGGGGTTTCCAGCAGGTGGCGATGAAATTCGCCACGGCCGAGATCGCCCCGATCCTGCAGGCTGCGCTCCGTTCTGCAGGCGGCGCCCTGCTGGTGTTCGCCTGGGCGCGCTGGCGCGGCATTGCGTTGTTCGGCCGCGACCGGTCGCTGGTCCCGGGCCTGCTTGCCGGCCTGCTGTTCGGTCTCGAATTCGTTTTCATCTTCGTCGGCGTCGACCGCACCACGGTGTCGCGCATGGTCGTCTTCCTCTACACCGCACCCTGCTTCACGGTGCTTGGATTGCACTTTTTCGTTCCCGGCGAACGCATGGCTTGGCGCCAGGCTGCCGGCGTGCTGCTGGCCTTTGCCGGACTGGTGCTGGCCTTCATCGACAAGGCGGCGGGTGGCAGCCCGATGGGCGACTTCTTCGGCGTCCTGGCGGCGCTGTTCTGGGCCGCGACGACCGTGCTGATCCGTGCCACCTCGCTGGCGAAAGTCACGGCTACCAAGGTGTTGCTCTACCAGCTGGTGGTCTCGGCTGCCGTGATGTTTCCGCTGTCCTGGCTGGTCGGCGAGCGTGGCGTTGCCGTGCTGTCGGCGCCGACTCTCTGGGCCATGGCCTACCAGATCGTGATAGTCGCCTTTGCCAGCTACCTGGCCTGGTTCTGGCTGCTGACGCGCTACCTGGCCGGCCGCTTGCTGGTATTTTCCTTCCTGACGCCACTGTTCGGTGTCGGCTTCGGCATGATGCTGATGCACGACCAGCCCAGCCTGCATTTCTTCACGGCGGCGGCCATGGTGGTGGGCGGCATCGTGCTGGTCAATCTGCCTGCCAGAAAATGAGCCGGAACGACGCATTTGTGCTCGGGCTGCGCGCGGTCATGCCCCTGCTGCTCGGCGTCGCGCCCTTCGGCGTGATCTACGGCGTGGTCGCGTTGCAAAGCGGTATTCCGCCGTTGGCGGCGATGGCCATGTCGTCGATCGTCTTTGCCGGCTCGGCCCAGTTCCTGCTGGCGCAGTTGGTCGGCGCCGGTGCGCCCTTCCTGCTCATGGCGGGCGCGGTGGGCCTGGTCAATCTGCGCCATGCGCTCTACAGTGCCTCGGTGGCGCCACTGCTGGCGCATCGGCCGCGGCGCTGGAAAATCCTCCTGGCCTATCTGCTCACCGACGAAGCCTATGCCGCGGCGATTCCGCATCTGCTGGCGGATTCCCGCGGTGCGCATTCGCCCCGGGCGCACTGGATACTGTTCGGCTCCGGCCTCGGTCTTTGGTCCGGCTGGCAGGCGGCGACCCTGGCCGGGGTGCTGATCGGCGCCCAGTTGCCATCGGGCCTGGGGCTGGATTTCGCATTGCCGTTGACCTTCATCGCCATTGTGGTGCCGATGATCGCCACGCGCGCCCTGTTCGCCGCGGCAGTTGCGGCGGGGGCCGCCGCGGTTGCCCTGGCGGCATTGCCCTACAAGCTGGGTCTGTTCCTCGCCGCGCTGGCCGGTCTGGCGGTGGGCGCCATGCTGAACCGGAACTCGGCATGACGTTTTGGGCTCTGATGCTGGTGTGCGGGGTGATCACCTTCGTCATCCGCTATTCCTTCATCGCGGCCGAGGGACATTACCAGCCGCCATCCTGGTTCGGCCGCCTGCTGCCCTTCGTGCCGGTTGCCGCGCTGACGGCCCTGACGGCACCGGAACTGCTGCTGGTCGGCGAGGTGCTCGACCTTGGCGCCGGCAACGCGCGGCTCTGGGCCGGGCTGATCGCCATCGTGGTCGCCGCAGTCTGGCGCAATACCTTGCTGACCATCGCCGCCGGTTTTGTTGCGCTGTTCATCCTGCAACATGTTTGAATTGCTGGCGGTGCAGGCGGTATGCTTGCATCTGCCGCCCCCGATCAAATCTCAAGGAAGCTTCGTCCCATGAATTCGCCGATATCCCCGACTGCGCCGCTACGCCTGACTTCCTTCAGTCACGGTGGCGGTTGCGGCTGCAAGGTCGCACCCGGCCTGCTGTCCGAGATCCTGCGCGGCGCCAAGGGATGGCCGGTGCCGAAGGAACTCATGGTCGGTATTGAAACTGCCGACGACGCGGCGGTGTACCGGCTCAACGACGAGCAGGCGCTGATTGCCACGACGGATTTCTTCATGCCCATCGTCGACGATCCCTACGACTTTGGCCGCATCGCGGCGACCAATGCCATCAGTGACGTCTACGCGATGGGCGGCACGCCGATCATGGCGCTGGCCCTGGTCGGCATGCCGATCGACAAGCTGCCGCTGGACGTCATCGGCAAGATCCTCGAGGGCGGCGAAAGCGTCTGCGTCGCCGCGGGCATTCCGATCGCCGGCGGTCACACCATCGACTCCGTGGAGCCGATCTACGGACTGGTCGCGCTGGGGCTGGTGCATCCGGACAAGGTCAAGACCAATGCCGGCGCCCGCGCCGGCGACGTGCTGATCCTCGGCAAGCCGCTCGGCGTCGGCGTGCTGTCGGCGGCGCTGAAGAAGGGCGCGCTGGATGCTGCCGGCTACGCCGCCATGATCGCCAGCACCACCCAGCTCAATACGCCGGGCCGGCGGCTGGCCCATCTGGATGCCGTGCATGCGCTGACCGACGTTACGGGTTTCGGCCTGCTCGGCCACCTGCTCGAAGTTTGCCGCGGCGCGAAGCTCTCCGCCACGCTCGACATGGCGTCGATTCCCATGCTGGCCGATGTCGAACGCCTGGCGACCGCCGGCTACATCACCGGCGCTTCGGCGCGCAACTGGATGGCCTACGGCGAGGATGTCGCGCTGGACGCAGGTGTCAGCACCATGCAGCGTGCGCTGCTGACCGATCCGCAGACCAGCGGCGGCCTGTTGGTGGCCTGTGCGGCGGATGCGGTCGATGCGGTGTTGGAACTCTTTCGCGGCGAAGGTTTCGCCGCGGCAGCCGTGGTCGGACGGCTTGAATCGGGCCCGGCGCGGGTGCGCGTCGCCGCCTGAACGCCGGGCTCAGTCGGCCAGCAGCAGGAAGACCGTAGGTCGCTTGTCGATTTCCGGCATTGCGGCGGATTTCCAGTCGGCGACGCGACGCGTGGCGATCCATTCGCGCTCCAGACCCAGGTCGGTCGCCAGGCACAGGCGGGTTCGCGGCCGGCAGGCCTGGGTCAGCGCGGCAAACAGCGCCTGGTTGCGGTAGGGCGTTTCGATGAAGATCTGGGTCTGGCCGAGGCGGGCCGATTCCCTTTCGAGCTCGACGATGCGGCGGCCGCGCTCGGGCTCGCGCACCGGCAGGTAGCCGAGGAAGGCAAAGCACTGGCCGTCGAGCCCTGAGGCCATCAGCGCCAGCAGCAGCGAGGAGGGGCCGACCATGGGCTTGACGGTGATTCCCAGTTCGTGGGCGCGGCGCACCAGCAGGGCGCCGGGATCGGCAACGGCCGGGCAACCTGCCTCCGACATCAGGCCGAGGTCGTGGCCTTCATGCAGCGGCGCCAGCAGGCGCTCGATGTCGGCCGCCGCGGGTTTATCCGGCAGTTCCTCGATGGCCAGCTCGCGCAAGGGGCGCGGATGGCCGATGCGCTTGAGTTCGGCGCGGGCGGTCCTGGAATTTTCGACGACGAAATGACCCAGCCGGCAGGCGGCGTCACGCGTCGCCGCCGGCAGGTAGCCGGCCCAGGGCGCATCGCCCAGGGCGACCGGCAACAGCCAGAGCGCGCCGGCCATCGCTCAGGGCAGCGGGAAGCCCTCGGCCCGCAGCATGTCGCACAGGGCGATCAAGGGCAGGCCGATCAGGGCATTGGGGTCGTCGCCGCGCAGGTAGGCGAGCAGGCTGATGCCGAGTCCCTCTGACTTGGCGCTGCCGGCGCAGTTGAGGGCGTCTTCCTTGTCGAGGTAGGACTCGATCTCGCCGTCGTCGTAGTCGCGAAAGCCGACATGGGTGTCGATGCAGCGCGCCTGGCTGCGCCCGCTGGCGCTGTCGAGCAGGCACAGTCCTGTGTGGAACACCACCTCCCGGCCGCGCATCCGGCGCAACTGGGCGACGGCATTTTCTCGGCTGCCCGGTTTGCCGAAGCGCTGCTCGCCGTGGGCGGCGACCTGGTCCGAGCCGATGATCAGCGCGTCGGGAAAGCGCTGGCCGACGGCACGCGCCTTGGCTTCGGCCAGACGCAGGGCGGTGGCGACGGGAGATTCCCCGGCCAGTGCCGACTCGTCGGTATCCGGTGCGGCGACTTCGAAGGGGACTTGCAGGCGCGTCAGCAGTTCGCGGCGATAAGGAGAAGTCGAAGCAAGAACGAGCTGGCGGGCCATGTTTTGACTTGAAAAAACCGGGTCGGGCATGATAACATCTACTGTTTGCGTCGCGCGAGCGCCTGGCCGTGGCTGAGTCGATTGCCGGAACAGTTCTGGATAGTCTTGAGTTCGCGCGCAACGCTGGCGTGTTGCAATGCAGTGTCCGTCTCGACGAATTGCCTCGGCTGGCCGATTTGCTGTATTCCAGAGCCGGATCGCTGTCGGTACGTTTGCGCGGAAGCCGTGACGAGGAAGGCCGGTCGTGGCTGGAACTCGATGTCGCGGGTGAGCCGGTGCTGGGGTGCCAGCGTTGCCTGGGCGGCGTCGGTCTGGCTTTGAGCATACACAGTCGCTTGCGATTGATAGCGCCCGGCGAGGAATGGCCGGACGACGATTTGGAGGACGACAGCGCCGATGCCATCGCGGCCGACAGGGAGCTTGCGGTGCTGGCGCTGATCGAGGAAGAAGTGTTGCTGGCGCTGCCCATCGCGCCGCGCCACGAGCATTGCGCATCGCCGCTGGCGAGCGAGGCAGAAACTGGTTCATCGCCGTTCGCGGCGCTGGCCGCTTTGAAGAAGCATTGATCTAGGAGTTGCAAAATGGCCGTACAACAGAACAAGAAGTCCCCCTCCAAGCGCGGCATGCACCGCGCCCATGATTTCCTGACCAACCCGCCGCTGGCCGTCGAGCCGACCACGGGCGAGGTTCATTTGCGCCACCATATTTCGCCTTCCGGCGTGTATCGCGGCAAGAAGGTGGTCAAGGCCAAGGGCGAATAAGCGACCTGGTCGAAACCGGCCGGATGCGTAAGGCGCGTCCGGCCGTTTTCACATAAAGATCACCGAGCAATGGCAATCACCCTCGCGGTGGATTGTATGGGTGGCGATCACGGCCCGTCCGTAACGCTGCCTGCCGTCTTTGAATTCCTTCGGCATGACCTTGATTGCGCCGCCATCGTGGTCGGTCGCGAAGAGGTCCTGCGTCCGCAAATCGATCGCCTGGCGAAGGAATTCGGCGAGCGCCTGCAGCTTCGCCATGCCTCCGAAATGGTGGCGATGGACGAGGCGGTCGCCAGCGCGCTGCGCGGCAAGAAGGATTCCTCGATGCGCGTGGCCGTCGACCTGGTCAAGGACGGCCTGGCCGGTGCCGCGGTTTCGGCCGGCAATACCGGGGCCCTGATGGCGATTTCGCGCTTCGTGCTCAAGACCCTGCCCGGCATCGACCGGCCGGCGATCTGTTCCGTACTGCCCTCGCAGCGCGGCAGCACCTATGTGCTCGACCTTGGCGCCAACGTCGATTGCAGCCCCGAGCACCTGCTGCAGTTCGGCATCATGGGTTCGCTGCTGGTGTCGGCGCTGGAGCACAAGGAGCGGCCCAGCGTGGGCCTGCTGAACATCGGCGAGGAAGACATCAAGGGCAATGAAGCGGTGAAGCGGGCCGGGGAACTGCTGCGTGCCACCGACCTGAACTTCATCGGCAATGTCGAGGGCAACGACATATTCAAGGGCACGGCCGACGTGGTGGTCTGCGACGGTTTTGTCGGCAACGTGACGCTGAAGGCTTCCGAGGGACTCGCGCACATGATCAGCGGCGCCCTCAAGCAGGAGTTTTCGCGCAACATATTTACCAAACTCGCCGCCTTGGTCGCCATGCCTGTCCTGCAGTCCTTTCGCCAGCGCTTCGATCCGCGCCGCTACAACGGCGCCAGCCTGCTCGGACTCAAGGGTATCGTGGTCAAGAGCCACGGTTCGGCCGACCAACTGGCGTTTCGCCACGCACTGGAAAAGGCCGCCGAGGAAGCCCGGCAGAACCTACCCCAGGCCATCGCCACGCGCATGGCCGCTCTCGCGATGACGCCGACGCTCTGCGATTGATCAAGGACGACAGATGATCCATTCCCGAATCAGCGGTACCGGCAGCTATCTGCCCGGTCCGGTCATCGACAACGCAGCGCTGATCGCCGCGCACGGCCTCGAATCCTCGGATGAATGGATCGTCGAGCGTACCGGCATCCGCGGCCGCCACCTGGCGGCGCCCGGCGTCACCAGCAGCGACCTGGCGCTCGAAGCCAGCCGGCGAGCGCTCGACGCGGCGGGCCGCACGGCCAACGACATCGACCTGATCATCGTCGCCACCTCTACGCCCGATTTCGTCTTTCCCAGCACCGCGGCGCTGCTGCAAAGCAAGCTCGGCGTCACCAACGGCGCCCCCGCCTTCGACGTGCAGGCCGTGTGCAGCGGTTTCGTCTATGCCCTGACCATCGCCGAGAAATTCATCAAGTCCGGCTCCCACAAATGCGCGCTGGTGGTCGGCACCGAAGTCTTCTCCCGCATCCTCGACTGGAAGGATCGTGGCACCTGCGTCCTGTTCGGCGACGGGGCCGGTGCCGTGGTACTTGAAGCCGCCGCCGAGCCGGGGCTGCTGGCCAGCGCCTTCCACGCCGACGGCAGCCATCACGGCATCTTGTCCGTGCCCGGCCAGATCTGCGGCGGCGTGGTCACCGGCGATCCCTTCCTGCGCATGGATGGCCAGGCGGTATTCAAATTCGCGGTCAAGGTGCTGGCCGACGTCGCCCACGAAGTCCTGACGGCGGCCGGCATGACGACCGAACAGGTCGACTGGCTGATTCCGCACCAGGCCAATGTGCGCATCCTGCAGGCGACCGCGAAAAAGCTTCATATTCCAGTGGAAAAATGCGTGGTTACGGTCGCGCACCACGGCAACACCTCCGCCGCCTCGATACCGCTGGCGCTCGACGAGTCGGTGCGCTCCGGCCGCATCCGGCGCGGCCAGCACCTGCTGCTGGAAGGCGTCGGCGGTGGTTTCACCTGGGGCGCGACCCTGCTCAAATTCTCAATCAGAGAACGACGACATGAAATTTGCACTTGTATATCCCGGACAGGGCTCGCAATCGCTGGGCATGATGGCAGCGTATGGCGATTCCGCCGTGATCCGCGCCACTTTCGACGAGGCCTCGGCCGCGCTCGGCCGCGACCTTTGGCAACTCGTGAGCGAGGGCCCGGCGGAAGACCTGAGCCAGACCGTCAATACCCAGCCGTTGATGCTGACCGCCGATATCGCCGTCTATCGGCTGTGGCGGGAAAAGGGTGGCATGGCGCCGGCGCTGGTCGCCGGTCACAGCCTCGGCGAATACGCGGCACTGGTGGCCGCGGGTGTGCTGCAACTGAAGGATGCCGTGCCGCTGGTCGAACTGCGCGCCAAGGCGATGCAGGCGGCGGTGCCGGCCGGCGAGGGCGCCATGGCTGCGGTCATGGGCCTCGATGCCGCCGGTGTGGTGGCGGCCTGCGCCGAGGCGGCGCAGGGCCAGGTGGTGCAGGCGGTGAATTTCAACGAACCGAAGCAGACCGTGATCGCCGGCCACAAGGCGGCCGTCGAGCGGGCGGCGGAACTGGTCAAGGCGAAAGGCGCGAAGCGGGCGCTGATGCTGCCGGTGTCGGCGCCCTTCCACTGCGCGCTGATGCAGCCCGCGGCCGAGGTGCTGAGGGCCCATCTGGCGGGAGTGAGCTTCGCCGCGCCGCAGATTCCCGTAATCAATAACGTCGATGTCGCCCAACTCGCCGATCCCGAGGCGATTCGCGACGCGCTGGTGCGTCAGGCGGCTTCGCCGGTGCGCTGGGTCGAGACCATGCTGGCGATGCAGTCCGCCGGCGTTACCCACGTCTTTGAATGTGGTCCGGGCAAGGTCCTGTCGGGCCTGGTCAAGCGCTGCGCCGAGAGTCTTTCCGGTGCCGCGATGAACGACATTGCCGGCGTCGAGGCGGCGCTGGCGGCTAGCAAGGGAGCTTGACATGGCGGATATGAAAGGACAGGTTGCACTGGTGACCGGTGCTTCGCGTGGACTGGGCCGCGCCATTGCACTGGAACTCGGGGCGCAGGGCGCGACGGTGATCGGCACGGCGACCACGGTGGCGGGCGCCGCCGACATCCAGCAGGCGCTGGACACCGCGGGTATCGTCGGCTGGGGCGCCATGGCCAATGTCACCGAGGCGGCCGCTTGCGAAGCGCTGATCGGCGAGATCGAAAAGAAGTTCGGCGCAGTTTCGGTGCTGGTCAACAACGCCGGCATCACCCGCGACAACCTTGCCATGCGCATGAAGGACGACGAATGGGACCTGGTCATCGAGACCAATCTCAAGGCAGTGTTCCGCCTGTCGAAGCTGGTCATGCGCGGCATGATGAAGGCCCGCTTCGGCCGCATCATCAACATCACCTCGGTGGTCGGCGAGGCCGGCAACCCGGGCCAGGCCAACTACGCCGCGGCCAAGGCCGGCGTCGCCGGCATGAGCCGGGCCCTGGCACAGGAACTCGGCAGTCGCAACATCACGGTGAACTGCGTGGCGCCGGGCTTCATCGATACCGACATGACGCGTGCGCTGCCGGATGCGCAACGCGACGCCCTGCTGGGAAAAATTCCGCTGGGCAGGCTCGGTCAGCCGGAGGAGATTGCCGCCACCGTGGCCTTCCTGGCGTCGAAGCGGGCCGGTTACATCACCGGCAGCACCTTGAATGTCAATGGTGGCATGTACATGGCCTGACACCTGCAAGGGGGCCGGGCGTTTTTGGTAAAATAGGCAAGTTTTTTTCGAGCCGAACAACTCAGGGAAGGAGTAGCAAGATGGAAAACATCGAACAACGCGTCAAGAAGATCGTCGCCGAGCAACTGGGCGTCAACGAGGCCGACATCAAGAACGAATCCAGCTTCGTGGACGATCTCGGTGCCGATTCGCTGGATACGGTCGAACTGGTCATGGCGCTGGAGGAAGAGTTCGAGTGCGAGATTCCCGACGAGGACGCCGAGAAGATCACCACCGTGCAGCAGGCGATCGACTACGTCAACGCCAATATCAAGAAGTAAAGCCGAAGAAGGACGGAGTTCATCGTGACGCGACGCCGCGTGGTGGTAACCGGCCTGGGAGTCATTTCCCCGGTCGGCAATACGGTAGCCGAAGCCTGGGAGAACCTCACGGCCGGCAAGAGCGGCATCGGTCGCATCACGAAGTTCGATCCGGCGGCCTTCAAGGCGCAGATCGCCGGCGAGGTGAAGAATTTCGAGGTCACGGCCTATCTGTCGGCGAAGGAAGCCCGCCGCATGGATAGCTTCATCCATTTCGGCATGGCGGCGGGCATCCAGGCCTTGCGCGATGCCGGACTCGACACGCCGCAGGCCGACGCCGAGCGCATCGGCGTCAATATCGGCTCGGGCATCGGCGGCCTGCCGATGATCGAGGACACCCACAACGATTACCTGGCCGGCGGTCCGCGCAAGATATCGCCCTTCTTCATTCCGGGCACGATCAGCAACATGATCTCGGGCAACCTGTCGATCATGTTCGGCCTCAAGGGCCCCAACATCGCCGTGGTCACGGCCTGCACCACGGGCCTGCACGCGATCGGCCTGTCGGCACGGATGATCGAGTACGGCGATGCCGATGCGATGGTCTGCGGCGGTGGCGAAGCCACCATCTCGCCGCTGGCGGTCGGCGGCTTCGCCTCGGCCCAGGCCTTGTCCACGCGCAACGACGATCCGGCAACGGCGTCGCGGCCCTGGGACAAGGATCGCGATGGTTTCGTCATGGGCGAGGGCGCCGGCGTCATGGTGCTGGAAGAGTACGAGCATGCCAGGGCGCGCGGCGCGAAGATCTACGCCGAGCTGTCCGGCTTCGGCATGAGCGGCGATGCCTTCCACATGACCGCGCCGGACACCGACGGTCCCCGTCGCAGCATGGTCAACGCCATGAAGAATGCCGGGGTGAATGCGGACCAGGTGCATTACGTCAATGCCCACGGCACCTCCACCCCGCTGGGCGACAAGAACGAGACCGAAGCCATCAAGCTGGCCTTCGGCCTCGATGCGGCGAAAAAGACCGTGGTGAATTCGACCAAGTCGATGACCGGCCACCTGCTGGGCGGCGCCGGCGGCCTCGAATCGGTGTTCACCGTGCTGGCCCTGCATCACCAGGTATCGCCGCCGACCATCAACATCTTCAACCAGGATCCCGAGTGCGACCTGGATTACTGCGCCAACACGGCGCGGCAGATGAAGATCGACGTCGCCCTGAAGAACAACTTCGGCTTCGGCGGCACCAACGGTTCATTGGTCTTCCGCCGCTTCTAGCACCACGGCCGGGTGATGCTGCCGGTCGCCTCCCTGTCGCTTTCGATCAAGGTTTCACGCCGCCTGCTGGCCATCCAGCTCGCGGCCCATCTCGTCGCGGCCGTTGCGGTGCTGGCGAGCGGAATTCCCGGCTGGCTCATGGCCACGCTGCTGGCCCTGGTCGGCGCCTCGCTGGCACGAATGCGCGGCAGCATGCCGGTGACGGGACTGATTTTGCGCGGCGATGGCAGTTTGGCGACAGTCGGCGCCGACGGCGATCCGAAGGGAGTGCAGGGCCAGGCGACCGAAGCCACGGTCCATCCGCATACCCTGGTGATGTCCGGCCTGGTCGTGCTGGTGTTCCGCCAGCAGGGACGGTTGCGCGCCCTTACGCTGCTGGCCGACAGCCTGGCCGTTGAAGACTTTCGTCAGTTGCGGCTCTGGTTGCGCTGGCGAAGCGTCGCCGCGCAGGCGGCCTGAGGCGCCAGGGGATCAGGGCAGGCGCGGGTGCAGCACGGTTTCCAGTGCGCGCGGCAGGGTCTCGGGATAGTCCTGGCTGAAGTGCAGGCCACGGCTTTCGTGGCGGAATTGCGCGCTCTTGACGATCAGATGGGCGGTCAGCACCAAGTTGCGCAGCTCGATCAGGTCGTTGCCGACGCGGTAGTTCGCGTAGTAGTCCTCGATTTCCTTTTCCAGCAGGTGGATGCGGTGCAGTGCCCGCTCCAGGCGCTTGTTGGTGCGCACGATGCCGACGTAGTCCCACATGAAGCGGCGCAGCTCCGCCCAGTTGTGCGAAATCACGATTTCCTCGTCGGCGTCGCGCACCCGGCTTTCGTCCCATTGCGGAAGATGGGGCAGCGGCGTCACCGGCGCGGCGAGGATGTCCTGCGCCGCCGACGCGGAAAACACCACGCATTCCAGCAGCGAATTCGAGGCCAGGCGGTTGGCGCCGTGCAATCCGGTGAAGGCAGTTTCGCCGATCGCATAAAGCCCGCCCAGGTCGGTGCGCGCCGCGAGGTCGGTGACCACGCCGCCGCAGGTGTAGTGCGCCGCCGGCACTACCGGAATCGGCTCCGTGGTGATGTCGATGCCCAGTTGCAGGCAGCGCGCGAGGATGGTCGGGAAATGGTCCTTGAGGAACTCGGCCGGCTTGTGCGTCATGTCGAGGAACACGCAATCGAGGCCGTGGCGTTTCATCTCGAAGTCGATGGCGCGGGCGACGATGTCGCGCGGCGCAAGCTCGGCGCGCTCGTCGTGGGCGGGCATGAAGCGCGTGCCGTCCGGCAGCCGCAGTATTCCGCCCTCGCCGCGCAGGGCTTCCGAAATCAGGAATGACTTGGCATGGGGGTGGTAGAGGCAGGTCGGATGGAACTGGATGAACTCCATGTTCGCCACCCGGCATCCGGCGCGCCAGGCCATCGCCAAACCGTCGCCGGTTGCCGTGTCCGGGTTGGTGGTGTAGAGATAGACCTTGCCGGCGCCGCCGGTGGCCAGCGCGGTGTGGCTGGCGCCCAGCGTCAGCACGCGGTCGCTCGCGATATCGAGCACATAGGCGCCGAGGCAGCGGTTGCGCGGCAGGCCGAGCTTGGCCGCGGTGATCAGATCCACCGCGATATGCCGCTCCAGCACCGTGATGTTGGGATGGCTGCGCACTTGTTCGGTCAGTGTCTGCTGCACGGCGGTGCCAGTCGCATCGGCGGCATGGATGATGCGGCGCTGGCCGTGGCCGCCTTCGCGCGTCAGGTGGAAGCCCAGCGGCGAGCCGTCGGTGGTGAAGGGCACGCCGCGCGCGATCAGCCATTCGATCGCCTCACGGCCATGCTCGACGACGAAGCGCGTGGCGGTCGGATCGCACAGGCCGGCGCCGGCGGCGGCGGTGTCGTCGACGTGGGCCTCGATCGTGTCGGCCGGGTCGAGCACCGCGGCGATGCCCCCCTGCGCCCAGGAAGAGGCCGAGTCGTTCAGCGACTTCTTGGTGACCAGCGCGACGCGGCGGCTATCGGCGAGCCTCAAGGCGAGCGACTGACCCGCCAGTCCGCTGCCGATGATGAGGACGTCGAATTGCTGGATGGCGGCCGGATTCATGGGGCGGGACTATATCACTGCGGCGAGTGTGGAACTATTTGTACCCGCCCCGGTCACTGACGGCAACGGCAGGTTTGCGACTGCCGCGGCAGTGGCAGGTATGGGCGGAGTGGCTTGTTATACTCGCTTGCGGCCAATCTTGGGCCGCGCATCATATTCGGCGGGAATAGACAGCAAAGCCCATGGGAGATCGCGAAGCAGACCGGATCTTGGTCGAGCGTGTGCAGGCGGGCGACAAGCAGGCTTTCGGCCTGCTGGTCGCCAAGTACCAGCGCAAGCTCGGGCGTCTGGTGTCGCGCATGGTGCGTGATTCAGCCGAAGTGGAGGATATCGTTCAGGACAGTTTCATTCGAGCCTATCGTGCCTTGCCCGGGTTCCGCAACGACAGCGCCTTTTACACCTGGCTCTACCGCATCGGCGTCAATACCGCGAAGAACTGGCTGATCACCCATGGCCGGCGTGCTGCGGCGACCACCGCGGTGGATAGCGAAGAGGCCGAAAGCTACCAGGAGGCCGATCTGCTGCGCGACAGCGAAACGCCGGAGCGGCTGCTGATGACCAAGCAGATCGGCGAGACGGTCAACGCCGCGATGGAAGCACTGCCCGAGGATTTGCGCACGGCGATCATCCTGCGCGAAATCGACGGCGTGTCCTATGAAGAGATTTGGCAGGTGGTGGGATGTCCGCTA
>Ga0082335_1007169_pt1 | contig 13728 bp, 9 predicted proteins | sample Subgrocontami58m_FD_72375 | JGI IMG/M metagenome (GOLD analysis project Ga0082335, IMG submission 72375) | Subsurface groundwater microbial communities from S. Glens Falls, New York, USA - GMW37 contaminated, 5.8 m (SPADES assembly) (version 2) ...
CCGTCCAGCTCGAGCGCGATGACAGATGCGATGGCGTCGGGGGCGGTGGCGGGCAGCCGCAGCCGGAGGCCTTCGGCGCCGGGCGCCGCCACGACCGTGGCCTTGCCGTCGGCCAGCAGTTTCGCGCGGCGCACGCCGTTCTGCACGGGCACGAGGAGCGTGCCGTCCGCCGGCCAGTTGAAGACGTGAAGGTACAGCGTATTGCCCTTGCGGGTACAGCGGCCCCAGTCTGGCTGCGCGAACGGGCTCGCGGTCGTGCCGTAGATCGCCGGGCTGTTCACCCGCATCCACGCCCCGATCGCCTGCATCGATTTGAGCGATTCGGCCGGGACCGAGCCGTCGCCCTTCGGCCCGATGTTCAGGAGGTAGTTGCCGCCCTTGCTGGCGATGTCGACCAGGTTCCGAATCAGGGTCTCGTCCGATTTCCACGCGTGGTCGTGCTCGCTGTAGCCCCACGTCGTGTTGAGCGTCATGCACGTCTCCCAATCGATGCCGGGCATGCCGGTCGCGGGAATGTGCTGCTCCGGCGTGATGAAGTCGCCGTATTTGGTATTCAACTGCGGCGTGTAGCCCGTCGTCCCCATGCCTTTCCAGCCGGCCTCGGGAATCCGAAACAGCCGGTTGTTCATGACGATCGCCGGCTGCTTCGAGCGGACGAGCTGCATCAGCTCCGTCGCGCGCCACGCCTCGTCGCCCTGGAAATCGGTCGCGCTGTAGTCCCACCACAGGATGTCGACCTGGCCGTAATTCGAAACCAGCTCGCGCACCTCGCCGTGCAGGTAATCGAGGTACTTCGCGTGATCGCGTTCACCGTTTGGATACGGCTTTCCTTTCAGCGGGTGGGGCAGCTGCGTCGAGCGCGCGTAGGCGTACTGGTCGTGGTGCCAGTCGATCACCGAATGATAAAATCCCACGCGCAGTCCCTCCGCGCGGGCGGCGGCGACGATCTCGCGCACGAGATCGCGGTGCAGCTTCGAGCCCGCGTCGTAGTCGCTCACCTGCGAGTCGTGCAGCGCGAAGCCATCGTGGTGCTTCGTCGTGAAAACGAGGTACCGGCAGCCCGCGGCCTTCGCGAGCCGTGCCCACTCGGCGGCGAAGCCCGGCTTCGGCTTGAACAGCGGCAGCGCGCGCGCGGCGTACGTGTCGGTGTCGGCCTTCACCCGCTGTTGGATCCATTCCATGCCGCCCTTGGTCGCGACCGGCTTGTCGTCCCAGGTGCCGGCGAGGCCGGAGTAGAGCCCCCAGTGAACGAACATCCCAAAGCGCGCCTCGCGCCACCACTGCAGCCGGGCGTCATGCTGTGCCGCGGTTTCCTCGGCGCGGCTCGTACAGAGCATTGCCAGCATTGCCAACCCCACTAGGCCGATTCGAATAGCATTCATCGCGTTTGGATTTTGGAGCCCACTGCCATGAAAGTTCAACCCAGCCCGCGAATCACGCGAATTCAGACGTGGACCGCGGAAGACGCGGAACACGCGGATTCTCATCCGCGTACTCCGTACTGCAATCCCCGAGAATGCACGCAGGGTGCGACGATCCTTTTCGATCCAACCGCAGAATACGCGGACCACGCGGAAAAGGGAGGTCGCAAATGCCGCGGTTCTGATGCTTCCGCGTCTTCGGCGTGTTCCGCGGTTAACTTGTTCAGGGCGTTTCGTTCGGTTGCGGCTGCCCCGCTCTGCATACTCCGCGGACAACCGGATTGATGGTTCGCGTGATTCGCGGGCCAACCCACTCGCGCCCCCTTACAGATCGAACATCGTGCTCAGGATGAACTGACGCGGATTGATGATTCGGTACGCGAAGGTCGAGCCGTCGGGATTGATGCCCACGCGCTGCAGCCGGCCGTTCTCGAAGGCGTTCTTCACGTTGAGCTGCACCTTGCCGCGGACCTTTTCGCCGAACAGCCGGAAACGATACCCGGCCGCGAGGTCGGCATAGAACCGCGCGCGGTCCCAGACTGGGCGGTTGGGATCGAGCTGGAGAATCGCGCCCGGCAGCGCGCCGCCGACCGCCGGAGCCTTGCCGAGGAAACCGATCGCGCCCTTGTCCTCCCAGCGCACCGCGCCCCCGACGTTGAAATTCTTCAACCGGCCTTCCGTGAAATCGTAGTTCGTCACCGTCGCCCACCGGTATTTTCGGACCTGCGAGCGCGGCTTGCCGACGTTCGCGACGGCGAGCAGGTAGGGCGAAATCAGGCCGCTGTTGTAGGACGCCTCGGGAGTCGTGCCGTTCGTCGCGACCGTCGTCCACCACAACGCCCCCTGGCCATCGCCCGAGCCCGGCACGCGATCGCCGCGGATCGTCGTCCAGACCGGCAGCCGCTTCTGCCAGTAGTCGTAGATCTCGGGCGAGACCGACATGTCGATGGCCTCGACCTGCGCGCCGGTGAATTTGATCCGCCAGTTGCGGGTGGGGTTGTACGTCGCCTCGAGCTCGTAACCCCGCGAGAGCACGTCGGTCGTGCCGACGGTCTGCGGCTGGGCGAGTCCGGAATCGAGGAAGACGTTCAGCCACGTTTCGGTCACGCCCATGAACTTCGCGATCGCCGGCCGGAGCTGCGCCTGGGTCGGGTTGGCATTGCCCTGGGCGGCGAGCCGCTGGCGGACGACGTTGTCGGCAAATGGATACAGCGACTCCTGATCGCGCAGTCCGTTCGCCTCGGCGCGGCCCTCCAGCCGGAACGTGCGGTTGCCGATCGTGCCGGCTTCGCTGCCGCGCGAACGATACTCCGTGACCTCGAACCGGTTCAGCCGCACGTACAGCTTGCTGTCCAGCGCGCTGAAGCTCAGGCCGTAGTCCTTCCCCTTGCCGTACGGGTTTGGCATGTTGCCCTGGTCGAGATCGACGCGCTGCCGGACGATTTGCGGGAAGAAGCTCTCGGACTGGTTGTAATGGAGATGCAGCCACGGCAGCGCCTTCACTACGCCGCCCCAGGTGATCGTGTCGCCGCGCTGCGACTCGCGCGTGTCCGCGCCCTGATCGTCGGTCCACGGACCGAAGACGCCGAGATTCGTGTAGGAGACGAGGCCGGTCGCGGGATTGACGACGGCGGCCGACGAGGTGCGCTCGCGCCGGCGGTCGCGGCGCCAGCCGTAGGTGCCGACCAGCCGGTTGTCGAAGAAGAAGCCCTGCGCGACGGCGTTGAGCGTGCGCAGCTCGTTGCGCTTCGCCGTCGTGTTGGTGACCTGCAGCATGTCGACCTTCGTGGCCTCGCTGGTCCACGTGCCGGGACTGAGATTGTTGAACCACCGCAGTGGGTAGCTGCCCTTCACCTCGTCGATCGCGGAGGGGCCGTAGTCGAGGTTGCCGCCCGCGTTGTCGCCCACGTAGAACCGCTGGGCGATTGGCGAGCCCGCAATACGGTTCGCCCGATTCCCCCACGCGTGGTCGTCGCCGACGTACGGCGAGAAGCGGTAGTTGACCGACTTGCCGCGATTGACCTCGCCGTGCATCGCGAGCCGCTGCTGGCCGATCCACGAGAGCCAGCGCGCGAGACCCTTCGGCGGCGTGAACTGGTACGCGAGGTCGGCCGTCTGGGTGTCCGACACTTCGGGCGTGAGCACGTCGACCGCCCCGATTGTCTGCACGTAGGGCCGCTTGAAATACGGGTTCGGCGAACCATCGAGCAGCTTCTCGTTCACGTCGACATAGATGACGCCGTCGGTGCCATCGATGAAGTTGTGGTTGTCCCGGGTGAAATCCTGGCGGAACCAGCCGGCGCGGCCGACCACGAGGTGACGCTCGTTGCGCAGGAACGTCTGCTCCAGCTCGGCGGAGTACGTGTTCGCGTTGTCGCGGCCCCAGTTTGCCGCGACGTAGTTGGTGTGCTCCCAGTCGTAGATCGACTTGTCGCGCACCGCCGGCTGGATGAACAGCGGGAAGAGGGTCGCCTTGTTCCGCATGAGGAACGTGCCGGTCTCGAGGAACCGGACGTTGCTGTTCTGCGTCAACGGCGAGGGCGTGCCGCTCGTGATGAGGTTGCCGGTGCGCGCGGGCGTGAGCAGCTTCACCGCGTTGTCATCGACGAAGGCGAGCAGCCGGCCGTTGATCGCGTTGCCCGTCATCAGCCCGGCCGGAAGCGTCGTGTCCTGGGCGACGGTGAACGGCCCGACCTTCTGGCCGGTGGCCAGCGTGACCAGCTGCGTGGTCGGATCCCACGTGGGCCCGCCCGCGGCGCGCCAGTCGGCGGCGGCATCGCGCGGCATGATCGAATTCGGACGGCGGTAGAAATTGTCGTAGCGCTCGAACGAGGCGCGCGCCGTCGTGTTCTTGAACGGCTGTGCGGTCACGGTGGCGTAGAGCCGGTTGATCCGCTCGGACGACGGCTTGCGGGTGAAACCCTTCGCCTCGTGCACCGCGGCGACGCGGAACGCGAGTTTGCCCGGCAGGATCGGCCGGTTGAGGTTCAGGCTTTCGCGGTGGCCGCCCCAGTCGTCGAAACGCAGCGCGACGGACGATGTCGCGCGATTCACGTTCGCGAGCGAGGGCACGAGGTTGACCGTGCCTGCGCTGGCGCCGAGCCCGAAGAGGTTCGAGTTGGGCCCGCGGGAAATCTCGACCGCGTCGACATTGTAGAGGTCGATCGGCAGCGAGTTCTTGATCGACTGGTTGCCGAACGCCAGGTTGATGCCGCTGCCGTTCGAGCCGACCACGCCCATCCCGCGCACGCGGTTCGCCGTGGCGGGATCCGACTGGATGAAGTCGTTGACGCCGCCGTTCCGCAGCGCCGTGAACTGCGTGTAGCTCTCCGTGCCCTCGGTGCTGGCCTCGTAGCGGAAAATGTCGTTGAGGTCGAGCGAGGCGGTGTCCTCGAGCTGCTGCTTGGTCACGACGGTGATCGAGGCGCCGAGGTCCTCCAGTTTCGAATTGATGCGCGTGCCCGACAGTGTGTTGAGCGCCTGGTAGCCGCGGTCAGCGTCGGCCGCGACCTGGAAGGGCGAGAGCTGGATGACTTTTTCGTCGACTGGCGGTGTGGCCGGGGCAGGGGCGCTGGCGGCGAAAACCGACGGTGTGAGTGCGACGGCGACCGCGCGGCCGAATATGGAACGGGTACGTTTGGGGTTCACGGGTTTGTCAGGGTGGGATGAGATAGGTGATTCGGGAATTGCCCGCAAATCCACGCGAAAAAACGGGAACGGGAAATCAGTCTCGTTCGACTCAACCAGCGGGGGCGTCGTCGGCGGGGAGACCGGGGGCTGCGGCCTCCAACCTGCGTCGGAACCGTGGTCCGTCCAGAGCAATCACGCGATTCCGGCGGCGCGTGCCGCGCGTTGACATCGCCGCTTGCGCGCGAAACAACGCTCCACGCGCCGCCGATCCCAGCTTCGGCCGGTGCCGTGCATCCAATGCCTTCTTCTTCTTGGGGAGTGTTCTTCCGGCGTGGCGTGTTCGCCGCCGCCACCAGCGCGTTTGCCTTTCCCGCGCGTGCGGCCGACACGAAGCCGCCGGCCCCGCTCGGCTACGACACCTCGTCGTACGAGCTCGCGCCGGGGTTTCCGAACGACGTCGCGCCGTGGACCCGCGCCGACGCCGAGCGCGAGCTCGCGCGCCGCGTGACCCGCGAGAAATCGCGGCACGAGCTCGACGTGTATTACTACCGGATCGGCCACACGCTCGCGTTTCCGCTGCCGCTGGCTCACCGGCCGGCGCGGAACGAACTGCCGCCGGGGATCGCGACGATGGCGTATCCATGGATGATCTGGCTCTCGTGGGAACTCGAGGAACGCTGGCGCATCCTGCACTACGCCTGGCGCGAGCGGGGCGATCGCGACGCCGGCACGCGGTTGCAACGCGAACTCGCGGCGCTCGCGTCGTGGGATCGGATTATCGAGAACAACGACCAGCCCGGACTCGCCACCGCGCATATCGCGGGCTGCCTTGCGCAGGCGCTGGCCAGCGAGCAGGGCTGGGATCCCGCCGCCCTGGGACCGGCGCGCGCGGCCGCCCGCGCACTGATCGAGCGCGATGTCTGGCCGTGGTTCCTCAAGCAGTGGGCGAAGGATCAGCCCTACGATCACCGCCGGCTGGTGAACATACCCGTCATCACGCTGGCGCGCGCCGCCCAGCTCGCCCGCGTGCTCCGCCACGAGCGCGCGGCGCCGATGGAGCAGCGGATGATTGAAGTGCTGCAAGCCTGGGCGCGTTTCCGGACCGGTCCGGGACATCACACCGAGGGCACGACCTACGATGGTTACTTGATGGATTCTGTGACCGACTGGCTGCGCGGGCTGCCGAATGCCGCCGCGCTGCAGACGGAATGTCGCGATGCCTTCCGCAGCCTCGTCGAGCAATGGGTGCATCTCACGCTCCCGGGCCGAGTGGACCTGCACGCGCCGATCGGCGACGTCGAGCCGGAGATGCCGTTCTGGGCCACCGTGGTCGGTCGTACCGGCTCATGGTATCGGCTCGGGGAAGCGAACTGGCTGCTGACGCGCGTGAACATCGCGCGATTGCCCGCCGCTGCGATGATCGAGGCGCTCGCGCCGCAATCGGTTCTCGCGGTGCCGGCGACCGCGCCCGTCGCGTCTGCGCGCGAACATCCTCACATCGTCTCACTGCGCACCGGCTGGCGGGCGCCTGACCTGGCCGCGTTCGTGAGCGTCAGTCGCAATCCGATGAGCCACCTGCACGCCGACGCGGGCCAGGTCGTGCTCGGCTGGCAGGGAAGATTCTGGATCACGGATCCAGGCTATCAGCAATATCGTCCCGGCGAAGAGCGGGAGTACAGCGTCGGGCCGCCGGCGCACAATGGGCCGCTGATCAACTCGCTCGCGCAGAAGGCGCATGCGGCGAAACTCGAGGCGCTCGAGACGCAGGGTAATGCCGTCCTCTATACGCGGGTCGATCTCAGCGGCTGCTACGCCGGTCTCCCGAAATCCGCGCGCGTGGTGCGCGAGGTGTGGCTGGCGCGCGCGGCGGATGGGATCGTGGCGGTGCGCGACACGTTTGGCGGGCTCGCCGCCGGCGCGGAAATCGCGACGCACTGGCTCGGCGGCAACCAGCTGGCCTGGGCCTTCGTCGACGGCTGGGCGCGCCTGAGCGACGGCTCCCGCGCGGTCTGGCTTGGCGCAGCCGGCGGCCGTTTCGAGCCGACCTCGCTCACCCGCCAGCCCGGCAGCCGCGGTCCGCTCACGCTGACGCATCAAGCGAAACTGGCCGGCGCCGACGGTTCGCAGTGGTGGGTGATGTGGTGCGACGACGCGGGCGGCTGGGTGCCGCCGACGCTCGGCGCGAAGGCAGCAGGCTTGGAGGTCACGCTGCCGGAACAGGGCGCCGGTCGTCGTCAGGCGCCGATCCTAATCACTTCGCAGTTACGATGACGACGCCCCCGCCGCTCCCATCGCAGGCCGGCAAGCCTTCGCGCGCCGCGTTGATCATGATTTGGGTTTTTGTCGCGATCGGCGCAGGGGTGATGGTCTGGCAGGTAAGGAAAGGGTGGCGGGAGAGCATGGCCAGTGTGCAGCGCGTCACCAAGGAGAAGATGATCCTGAACAATCTCCGGATGCTGTCGGCTGCGGCCGACCAGTTTTGCCTCGAGCATCGGACGAAGCAGACGACGCTGCGCGACATCGTCGGTCCGGAGAAATACGTGAAACGCCTCGTCCCGGTCGACGGCGAGGATTACGCCAAGCTCGATCTGTCTGCAGGGGTGAGGACCTGGACGATTGTGAGCGCGAGCGGCATCACGGTGACCCTGAAGCGGCGATAGCCCGTCGGGGGCCAGGCTTTCGCATCGTCGCTTGATTGGGCTGGAGCCGAATCGAAACAGCCGCAACGTCGGCGCCGCCGGCCACGTGAGGCGCTGCTCGCGCCGCACCCCGCGCGGGGCGGGGCGCCGGTTTGCAAAGAACGGCGTCCTGCTGTATCCAGAATCCTCTCCCTGCCCCATGTTTGATGTCCGGCGCAAGCTGATCTTCGAGCGAAGGACCGATCGGTTGCTGCCTTTCCCGCGGTTCCTGGGCCGGCTCGCCGCGTCATTCCTGCTGGCGTTCGGCGTGGTCACGGTGGCGCTCGGCCTCGGCGTCGCCGGATACCACGCGTTCGCCGGTCTGTCCTGGATCGACGCGCTGCTGAACGCGTCGATGATTCTTACGGGAATGGGTCCCGTCGATCCGATGACGACCCGGTCCTCGAAGCTGTTCGCCTCGGCTTACGCCCTCTTCAGCGGAGTGGTGTTTTTGTCGGCGGTCGGCCTCGTGCTCTCGCCGGTCTTCCACCGAATCCTGCACCGGTTTCATTTGGACGAATCCGACGATCCGGAGCGGGCGGGCGCGGGCGGTGAGGCGCCACGCCGGCCGTCCGCCGACCGCCCGGCTCGCGATTGAAGGCGGTTGATCCCGTCGTTCGTTCGCGCGAGGTCGTCGGGTTCGGACCCCGACTCTCTGCTGAGCGTTTCCTTCAGGATGCGACGGCGCGCGGCATCGATGAATTTGCCGTCGGGCCAGCGGGCGCGCGGCAGGTGCGTCTGGCAGAGCGTGACGTTCGGAGTGGAAGTCGTGAGGCTTTCGTGCGCACCGTTTCATGGGTAATCTCGGCTTCAAGCGCACGATTCCGGCTTGGATTTTTGCGCAGCAAAACCCGGTTCACTTCCGCTTGATCCGCTTCTTGTCCTTGTAGTCCTGGATGAAAATATTGAGCACGAGCCAGAACCCGCCGGCGGCGGCGAAGAGGAAGCATAGGATCGCCAGGCCAGGGTAGCCCCACAGCCGGAAGTTGGTCTCGACCTTCATCAACAACGAGGCGCCGATCACGAGCGAGGCGAGGATCAGGCCCGTCGTGATGCGGTTGGCGATCTTCTGCATGCCTTCCATCACGACCTTCGCGTCGACCGACTTCACCTTCACCTCGACCTCGTTGTTCGCCACCGCGTCCATGATCCGGTTCAGGCGCGTCGGCAGGCCGCTGACGAAATGCTTCGTCTCGATGATCGAGTTGAGGATGTTGCCCTTGCTGACATCCTTCCACATCCGCTGAGACATGAACTCGTCCACGTTGCGGCGGACGGACGCGTTCGGATCCCATTCTGGGGCGAGAATCCGGCCAATCTCGTCGAGTTGCAGCAGCGTCTTGCCCAGCAGCGTCAGCTCGCTGGGCACGTGCAGGCCGTTTTCGCTCGCGAACCGCGTGACCTCGAGGATCGACTGCCCCACCTTGATTTGCGCCAGCCCCTTGTCGCGGGTCTGGGCGATCAACTGATTGATCTTCCGACGGAACTCCGGGCCGTTGAAATCCTCGTCGCGCTCACTCGTCCGTATCACCAGATCGGCGACGGCGTCGCTGTCGCTGTCGCTGATCGCGAGGAGCAGCTTGAGCAGGTCCTCCTGCATCTTCGGCGCGGTGTGACCGACCATGCCGAGATCGAGCAGCGCGACGCGGCCCTCGTCCGTGAGGAACACGTTGCCCGGATGCGGATCCGCGTGGAAAATGCCGTCGAGGAGGACCTGCTTCAGGTACGCGCGGAAGAGTTCTTCGCACAACTCGGCGCCGTCGAGCTCGAGCCGCGCCAGCGGGGAAAGCTTCGTGATTTTCCGCCCGCTGACGTGCTCCATCGTGAGCACGCTGCGCGTGGTGTAATCCATGATCGGCTGTGGCACCTGGATGTGCGGGAATTCCTCGAGGTTCCTGCCGACCGTGAGCAAATTCTGGGCTTCGCGCTCGTAATTCAGCTCGTTCTGGATCGTGAGATGAATCTCTTCGACCATCGTGCGAAACCGGTAGCGCTTGCCGACCTTCGTGTGGGAGTCGACGGTCATCGCCAGCTCGGACAGCACCTCGAAGTCCTTTTCGATTACCGGCCGGATGTCCGGCCGCTGGATTTTGACGACGACGGGCCGGCCGTCGCGCAACTTCGCGCGATGCACCTGGCCGAGCGAGGCGGCGGCAATCGGCTCATGTTCGAATTCGAGGAAGGCCTTCGAGATCCGCGCGCCGAGTTCCCGCTCGACGATTTTTTCCACTTCGTCGTACGGAAAAGGCTTAACGTTGTCCTGCAGCCGGGCGAGCGCGGTCCGGTACGTTTCGGGAATGAGGTCGGGCCGGCCGGCGAGCACCTGGCCGAGCTTCACGTAGGTCGGGCCCATCGCCTCGAGATCGTTCACCAATCCGTCCGGTGTGACCTCGCACTTTTTCTTCTTCGCGTCCGCCTTCGCCGCGCCGTTCTCGCCCTCGCCGACGGGCTTCACCCGCGCCTTCTCCTTGACCGTTGTCCGCTGGAAGTTGGGATCGTCGACGTGCCTGCTCGTCACCGGCCCGCGATCGGTGCCGTCCTCGACCTCGATTCCCGTGGACTTCACGAGATCGGAGCGGCCGTATTTCCAGAAAAGGCCGGCGATTTCCTTGTAACGCCTGAGGTGAGTGGAGTTGAGTTTCATGAGTTTTTCGCTCCGCGAAAACCTAAGCTTCCAGTTTCCCGCGGAGCCTAAGACGAAGGGCTTCTCATTGCGGACACCTTGCGACGTGCGAGGTTCGTCGCGAATCAGTCGAAGCGAGGCTCGGGCTCCCAGGTTTGTGCGCCGCAAAAGCCTCGCTTTCCAGCCACCCGTGCATACTTCGGCGGTCTGTAGCGACCATGTTTTCCGCCGCGAAAGACTTGATGACGAGCAAGGCTGCGAAGGCCTTCGTGAACGACAAAATCAAAAACTACGGCAAGGTCGACGAGCTCACGATCGACTCGAAGCGGCACCGGATCGACGTCGTCTGCCAGCTGAAGGGCGAAGTGACGGCGATCGGCGTGACGATCGAAAAGTACCAGCTGGAGCAGCGGGGCGGGAAGTCGTTCATCGAAGTGCTCGACAGCTCGGCCACGCGGCCGTGGATGCAGGCGGCGATGCGCGATTACCTGCACGGGCGAAAAATCGAGATTCCGGCGTGGGCGGCGGCGGCGCTGTAGCGCGGCGTAACGCTCAACGCCCAACGTTCAACGCTTAACGCTCAAGTGCCCGTTACTTGAGCGTTGAGAGTTAAGCGTTAATCGTTGAGCGTTCCTTCAGCAACCTACGATCCGATCGATGCGACTTAATTCGTCGGTGCTGAAGGAAGCGTTCTGCAGCGCGCCGACATTCTCCTCGATCTGACCGACCTTGCTTGCGCCGATCAGCGCGGAGGTGATCGCGGGCGTGCGGAGCACCCAGGCGAGCGCCATCTGCGCGAGCGACTGGCCGCGGGTCCGCGCCATGGCGTCGAGCTGGCGAATCCTTGCGAGCTTGTCCTCGGTGATGTGCTCCGGCTTGAGAAATCGAGGATCCCGCGCCGCGCGCGCGTCCGGCGGAATGCCGGCGAGATAGCGGTTTGTGAGCAGCCCCTGCGCGAGCGGACAAAAAGCGATTCCGCCGATCCCCTCGGTCCGCAGCACATCCGTCAGCCCGCGCTCGATCCAGCGTTCGAAAAGGTGGTACTTCGGCTGGTGGATGAGGCACGGCGCGCCCATTTCGCGCAGGAGCTTGGCGGCACGCGTGGTTTGCTCCGCGTTGTAATTCGAGAGCCCGGCGTAAAGCGCCCGGCCGGAGCGGACCGCGTGCGCGACCGCGCCCATGGTTTCCTCGAGGGGCGTTTCCGGATCGGGGCGGTGTGAATAGAAAATGTCGACGTAATCGAGTCGCATCCGGCGCAGGCTCTGGTCGAGCGAACTCAGCAAGTACTTGCGCGAGCCCCAATCGCCATAGGGCCCGTCCCACATCGCGTAACCCGCCTTGGTCGAGATGATCAGTTCGTCGCGATGGGCGGCCAAATCGGCGTGGAGAATCTTGCCGAAGGTAACCTCCGCCGAGCCCGGTGGCGGCCCGTAGTTGTTGGCCAGATCGAAATGAGTGATGCCGAGATCGAAGGCGCGCAGGACGAGCGCGCGGCTGTTGGCGTAGTCGTCGACCGCGCCGAAATTGTGCCACAGTCCGAGCGATAGCGCCGGGAGTTTGAGGCCGCTCCGGCCGCAGCGGCGATACAGGCTGGGATTTTCGTAGCGGGTGGGGGTGGGCGTGTGCGGCATGGAGAAACTCACAGGGATTCCGGGCGGTCGCCGCAACGCAGAAGTCTCCGGAAGCCGGGCCCGCCGGCGTGGTCGGCCAATCGGCCAATCGTTTTCCGAATCAATGCAGCAGCCCGCGAATGGACGCGAATAAACTCGAATGAAATTCGCGTCGATTCGCGTGATTCGCCGGCCCGCGTCTGAAGCAGCTCCGGGCCGAAAACAAAAAACCCGCCCCGCGGTGCGGGACGGGTTCGGCAAGCAAAAGGGAGCGGGCGCGGCTACGCGAAGGCCTTCGGAATCTCGGCCTCGATTTCGACGGCCCGGGGATGATTGCGCTTCACGCGATGGAGTTGATGCCGGCGCTGCAGCATCCGGTCGAGTTTGTCGACCAGCATGGAAATGGCCTTGTGACAGTCGTCCGCGCAGACGGACGCATTCATGTCCGGGCCCTGGATCTGAATGTGGCCCTTGGCCGTGAACTGCATGCCGACCGCGGGATTGCGGTCGCATTCCAGTTCCACACGCATGCGCACGATGCGTTCTTCGTGACGAAACAATCGCTCGGCTTTCTCGCGGACGTACGTCTTGAGGGACGGGGTCAGTTCGAGGTGGATGCCGGATACGATGATTTCGTGGTGGGTTTGGCTGTTCATGTTTCCTCGGGTTTTTTCGGGTGACGCAAGGCGAAGCCAGAGGCCAGCCTTGCGAAGAAAGCGCCGTGTGTCTTGTTCGCTGGTCGTGTCGTCTCCAAGCGAAGCGCTCGAACCATTCTCAACCGTCATCGTGACGGGAGGATCTTCCGGCATAGGAAAATCGTTCATCGAGCTGTGTGGGAAGCTGAAGCCGGAATTGGTTTTTTGCAATCTCTCCAGGCGGCCGGCCGACGAAAAAATATTTCCTAATTTTGAACGATCCGCGAAAAACTTTTCCTGTGACCTGTCCGACGCGACGCAGCTCGCCGTGGTCGCGGCGCAAGTCAGCGCATGGGTGACCGGGCGGGCTCCCCCGGGCGCGGTGCTGCTGATCAACAACAGCGGCTTCGGATCGTTCGGCCGGTTCGCGGAGCTGCCACTGGCCCGCGAGCTGCAGATGGTGGATTTGAACATCCGCGCGATGGTCCACCTCACCGGGCTGCTCCTCCCGCTGCTGCGCGCGCGGGGCGGCGCGATCGTCAACGTGGCGTCGACCATGTCGTTCCAGCCGACGCCCTACGCGGCCACGTATGGGGCGACGAAGGCCTTTGTGCTCCACTGGACGGTGGCGCTGAACGAGGAACTGCGGGGCACGCCGGTTCGCGCCCTGGCGGTCTGCCCGGGCACGACGACGACGGAATTCTTCCGGACCGCCGGACTCGGCGAGGGCGCGGTGCTTGCGTCGTTTGCGATGACGACCGATGAAGTCGTCGCGATCGCGTTGCGCGCGCTGGGAGCGCGGCGGTCGCACGTGGTGACCGGCTGGAAAAACAAGCTGTACACCTTTGCCGGATCGAAGCTGCCGAAGCCGCTCGTCGCGCGAATCGCCGCGAAGGTGCTCGGCGGGTTCCGGCTCGGGGCGCGCCCAGCCCCCCATTGAGTCGCGTGCTTCCCTGATGGATACGATCGGTCGATGACGGAACCCGACGACAACTTCTCGCGGCGCGCGTGCGCCTGGCCGCGGCGGCCGAAGACGCAGGGGCCGGTCCGAATGATCGCGCCAGAGGAGGTGCCGTCGTGGATTGTGTTCGAAGACGAGCGGTTGCTGGGCGGGAACAAGCCGGGCGACGG
>Ga0082335_1007170_pt1 | contig 13727 bp, 17 predicted proteins | sample Subgrocontami58m_FD_72375 | JGI IMG/M metagenome (GOLD analysis project Ga0082335, IMG submission 72375) | Subsurface groundwater microbial communities from S. Glens Falls, New York, USA - GMW37 contaminated, 5.8 m (SPADES assembly) (version 2) ...
CCCCCCGCCGGCCGGGTGGTGGGGGGGGGGGGGGGGGGGGGGGGGGGCCGCCCCCCCGGGGGGGGGGGTTGGGGGGGCCCCCCCAAAAGGGGACAGGGGGGGGGGGGGGGGGGGGGATACGCCGTGACAGGATCCATCCTGCAGCCTTGCCAGGGCGCGACCGTTCGACCCGCTACAGCGCCTGAGCGCGGTGCCTTCCGCCCCCTGGTTTAGCACCTCGTCACCCGCCACACCGTAGCCCCCGGCCATTCCTGCGCCACGGCCAACCCCGGCTGCCCCGCCAGCGTGCCCCCCAGCTTGCCGCGCTCCACCGCGCCCTCGTACACGTAGGTGGTGCCCGCCTCGGCCAGTAGCGCGCACCGCTCCGCGGCGGTCGCGACCGGACTGAAGAACCGGTCGGTGGCCGCCAGCTTGCGGGCCTGGTCGCTGGTCTCCAAGGTGTGGCCCCAGTACACCCGCACCGGGGCGTAGGCTGGGATAGCGTTGCCCATCACCGGGGACGACAGGACCATGTCGGCCTCGCTGAGGTGGCGGCCCAGCCACTGCAGCGCCGCCACGTCGTCGTTGGGCAGATAGAACGGCGCGCGCAGCGTCAGTGCCCCGAGCAGGCTGAGCGCCACCAGCCACAGCGTGCCCAGCCCCAGCAGCGCCACCGACGCCAGCCGCAGCCGGCCCCACGCCCACGGACCCAGCCGCTGCGCCCACCACCACAACCCGGCGGCGGCCAGCAGGCTCAGCGGCACGTGCGCGCCCTCGCTCAGCCGCCGCTGAAACTGGAATGGGGCGTACAGCATCACCGGCAGTGCGATGGCCCACGCCAGCAGCAGCAGCGCGCCGTCGCGCGTCAGGCCAGCGCTCTCCGGATTGCGCCACGCCCGCACCAAGCCCAGCAGGGCCAGCGGCGCAATGAGGCCGTAGCCGGCCAGCACGTGCAGCGGCGACGGCGACGGCGTCAGGTTCTGGGCGATCCAGCCCGCGGTGGCCACGTTGGTCTGCAACTGCAGCCAGTACAGCGCCGCCGTCCCGACCACCGCTAGCGGTATCAGGGCGAGTTGGGGCTTGAACCAGCCGGCCGGCACACCGCGCCGCAGCACGAACACCCCCGCCCAGGCCGTGCCCACACAGCCCATCAGGACCACGAAGAACGGCTGCAGCTCCACCGCCACCGCGCTCAGCATCGCCGCTAGGGCCATGCTGCGCCACGGAAACACCGGCGCGGCGCGCAGCACCAGCATCGCCACGCCGTACAGCGCCGCCATGGCGAGCGCGAAGTGGCCGTTGGCGAACAGCGTGTGGAAGGTGTTGGACTCCGGCACCGTGGCGTCGATACCGATGACCCCGAACCCGCTGGTGAGCCACGACAGGCTGCCACCAATCGCGGTGAACACGAACGCCGCCCGCCGCACCGCCGCCAGCGGGCTCAGCGCGGCGAAGAACAGGTAGGCCGTCAGCAGCAGCACCGCGCCGCCGGCGATGCGGAACAGGTGGAACGCCACCAGGTTGCCCACGCCGGTCAGTGCGCCCAGCTTGGCCAGCAGCACGTATTGCGGGAACAGCAGCGCGGGCGGGTGTGGCTCCGAGGTGTAGGGCATGTGCAGCAACCACGCGCCGCGCGCCGCCTCGCCCATTTTGGACAGGTAGGAGAACACGTCGAAGGGGGTGGTGAGCACCCAGGTGAAGGTGTGGCCCGGCGGGGTCAGCGCCCAGGCGATGGGGTAGGGCAGGGAGGCCAGCGCCAGCACCATCGCCGTCCCAATGGCGGCCCAGCGAAGCTCTCCAGGGTGCAGGCTGGGCATCGGCCCAGGGTCAGGCGTTCGGAGTGGCGGGCGACCCGTACGTGCGGAGGGTGGCGTCCACCGGAGCGTTGGTCAGCACCACGCCCAGGATGCGGGCGTTCACCTTCTCCAGTTGCTCCTTGGCACGCTGTGCAAGCTCGCGCTTCGACTTGGCGGCCTTCAGCACCAGCAGCACGCCGTCCATGCGACTAGCCAGCACCGCGGCGTCGGTCACCGCCACCACCGGTGGGGCGTCGAACAGCACGTAGTCGGCGCGGGCGCTCAGCGCGGTCACCAGGTCGGCCATACGTTGCGACGCCAGCAACTCCGACGGGTTGGGTGGCAGCACGCCGCTGGTCAGCAGTAACAGCCCGTCCACGCCGGTGGCCTGCAGCGGCAGTGCAATCGTGGGGTCGGCCAGCACGGTGCTCAGCCCCTTGGCCTGCTCCACCCCGAACAGCGTGTGCAGCGACGGCCGCCGCAGGTCGGCGTCCACCAGCAGCACGCTGCGGCCGGCCTGCGCCAGCGTCACGGCCAGGTTGGCGATGACGCTGCTCTTGCCCTCCTCGGCGTTGGTGCTGGTCACCATCACGGTCTTCAGCGGGCGGTCCACGGCGTAGAACTGCACGGAGGTGCGCAGTTGCCGGAATGCCTCGGCGGCGGGCGACTGCGGCTGGGTCAGCGTAATGAGCGTGGGATGCGTGGGCGTGGTCAACGTGTGGTGTGTGCGCAGCGGCTACAGCGAGGCTGGGATAGACCCCAGCACCCGCACGCCCACCACGCGCCCGACCTCCTCAGAGGATTTGACGGTGTCGTCCAAGTTTTCCAGCAGGAACGCCAGCAGGATGCCCACCAGCAGCCCCAGGAACCCGGCCGCAATGACGTTCACTCTGGTCTGCGGACGGAACAAGGTGGCGGGCGTCGGGTCGTCGTAGGCCCGCACGTCGATGCGGTTCGACGGGTCGATGCCCTTCATGCGGCCGTCCTGATCGGCCATGAAGTCCTGGGTGAGTTTGCGGGCGATGGCCCGGGCCCGGCCGGCGTCAGGGTCGTCCACGTCGATCAGGATCACCAGGCCCTCGACGTTGCCGCTGGCGGTCACCCGCTTGCGCATGTCGTCCACCGGCAGGTCCAGCTTCAGGCCCTCGCTCACGCCCTTCAGGAAGCGGTCGGCCACGATGAGCTGGCCATATTGGCGCACCACGTTCTGGATGAACAGGATGTTGCCATAATCGGGGCGGGCGGGCATAACGTACAGCTTCGCCGAGGAGCGGAAGATGGGCTCCTGGAGTTTGCTGAAGCCGAAGCCGGCGGCGGCCCCCACCACGGCAAGCGCCACGATGATCAGCCAGCGGCGCCGGAGGATGTCCCAGTAGGTGTTGAGCTGCGCCATAGAATCGTTGGCACTATACCACGCCGTTTGCGGCCGGTGCTAAACCGGGACGGGAGGTAACTGTTCGCTCTTGTGGGGACGAAACCGGCGTTGGACCTTCCGCTCCCGCCGTTTCGTGCCTGGAACTCTGGCGACCAGGGCTGAGAGCGGGCTTAAAACGCCAGAAGACTGAACTGATACAGCGGGAGTAGTACGTACTCGGCCTTGTGGTGTCAAACGTCCGTTGACGCTCGCGGCAGGCTGCAGGTTATGGCTCCCGTCGCGGCGCATCCCGCAGGCGGCATCAAACAGTGAACTTGGAACGCCCGCCTTTCCTACGCCGCCACCCGTCCCTCGCGCGCCTTCAGCATCACCATTGCGATCTCCCGCGGGGTGAGCAGCTTGGCGCACTGCAGGCAGCTCACCTCGGCGCCGCCGCCCACCTGCCGCTCCACGTACAGATTGCCACCACACTTCGGACACGCCTTACGCCACATCACCCACCTCCTGCAACGAAGACCGCTAACCGACGCCCCTATCCTGAACCCGGCCCGTCACCCCCACAATGACGCCACGCACGTCCGCAACGTGAACTCCGCCACATGCCGGATGTGCACATCGCACTGGGGGTGTGGTAGGTGCCGTCACGCCCAGCAGCCACGCTGGGTAGGCAGGCCCTGAACGGTGCGCAGCGTGGCCGGTTTGTGGCACCATGCCACCATCCCACCACTACGGACCGCCCCATGAGCCTCACCCACTACGACCCCAACGCCCGTTTCGCCGTCCAAACCCGCGATGTCGAATACCTCCGTGTCGACGGTGTGCCCTTGCTGGCCCGCCTCTACCAGCCGCAGGGCGGCGGCCCGTTCCCCGCCCTGCTCGACATCCACGGCGGGGCCTGGAACATCGGCGACCGCATGAACGACGATGCGGCCAACCAGGCGCTAGCGGCCAGTGGCCTGCTGGTCATGGCCATCGACTTCCGGCTGGCGCCAGGGCACCCCTACCCGGCGCAGGTGGCGGACCAGCACTACGCCACCCGCTGGCTCAAGGCCCACGCGGCCGAGTTCGGCGGCGATCCCACCACGGTAGGCGCTGTCGGCTCGTCGAGCGGCGGCCACACCATCATGCTCAGCGCCATGCGTCCGGCCGACCCCCGCTACGCCGCCATCCCACTGCCCGAAGCGCCTGACGTCGATGCCAGCCTCGCCTACATCGTCAACCTCTGGCCGGTGGTCGATCCTTATGCCCGCTACCGGTTCGCCCAGTCTGACCCCGCGGCGGGCACCGGCTTCGGCGGCCCCGACACGCTGCAACGGCGCACGCTCGGCTTCTTCGGCTCCGAGGCGGCCATGCAGGAGGGCAACCCCCAGCTTATCCTCGACCGCGGCGAACCGGTGCTCACCCCGCCCATGCTGGTCATCCACCCCACCGCAGACCTCAACGTGCCCCGCCCCATGGTGGAGCGGTTCATCGCCAGCTACCGAGCCGCTGGTGGGGAGGTGGAGGCCCGCTGGTTCGAAGGCATGACCCACGCCTTTATGCGCGAGCCCGGCCCCGAGACCGACCAGGCCGTGGCCGTGATCAAGGACTACATCGCCCGGCGGCTGGCAGCGCTGGCGGTGGCGGCCTGAGGGAAACAGCGATGCGGTTCGACTGGTCGGCCGTTGCGCTGTGGGGCTCGCTGGCCGTCATCACCACGGTCATCGGTGTGTACGACGACGGCCGCGGCGTGTTGCCTGCCTGGCTGCTGACCCTGGTCCTCTGGCAGTTCCGCCGCTACCGCCGCCGCAGTCGCCGCGACCGCTGATGCCGCCCACGCTGTACCACTGCACCCACTTCCGTGTTGACGGTTCGGTTGGGTGGGGTATGAGCAACGGGTGAGTGCCGGGCCGCACCCTCTCCGGCAGAGGGTTTCGAGGGGTGCCCCATAGGGGTGGGCAGGATTGGGAACCATGGCCTCCGGCAGGTTTAGGCCCGTCCTTCGACGAACTCAGGATGAGCGGTCATAGCCCTCTCAGGCACAAACCGCACAACCTGCTACCCATTTCCTCGATCCGTGGGCGCTTACTGCCCGACGGCGCTATGATCGATCCAGACTGCCGCCTGCCCCCAGCATCGCGGCGGTCGGAGGGAGGTCAGCCCATGCTGCCGGATCGATTGCCTTGGTACCTTGCTGGGCCCGCCATCGGCCTGCTGGTGGTGGCCCTTTACGCCCTGGCCAACAAGCGGCTGGGGGTCACCCAGTCCTACGTCCAACTGTTTAACCTGGTGCGCGGCCGCCCCGGCATCGAGGTCTGGCGTCTGTGGTGGTTCGGCGGCATGGCGGGCGGCGCCGTGCTGGCCGCCGTCCTTAAGGGCGGTTGGACCCTGCGCGAGAGCTACGGCTTGCTGGGCACGCTGCTGCCGGTGGCGGTGCTGGCGCCGCTGCTGTTTCTGGGTGGCGCGCTCATGGGCTTTGGCGCACGCTGGTCCGGCGGGTGTACCTCGGGCCACGGCATCAGCGGCAACGCCGCGCTGTCGCCCGCCAGCTTTGCCGCCACCGCCACATTCATGGCCACCGCGGTCGCTGTCACCTTGGGGCTGCACTTGCTGACGGGAGGCGTGCTATGAAAGTGAACCTAATCGCGACACTGGTGGGCATCGGGTTCGGCTTCGTGCTGGTCGCCGCCCGCCTCAACGAGTTCGACACCATACACAGGATGCTCCTGTTGCAGGAACTCGACGTCTACTTTCTGATGGGCTCGGCCATCGCCACCGCGGCCCCCTTGCTATGGCTGCTGCGCCGCGCCCACTGGCGCACACCGCTGGCCGGCGACCTGCGGGTGGAGCAGGCTCCGGTGCGCAAAGACCACATCGCTGGCGCTGTGCTGTTCGGCGCTGGGTGGGCCATCACCGGCGCCTGCCCAGGGCCTGCGTTGGTGATGACTGCCAGCGGCGCCGTGATGGGCGTGCCGCTGATGGCGGGCCTCATGGCGGGCGCAGCCTTATGCGACGCGGTACAGCCTGCGTTAGGCGCGCCTGACGCAGGCCCCCCACTGGGCGCCGAGCGCCTGCAGGCCTAGAACCGGAGTCCGCCATGCTGCGCAAAGCGCTGATCGCTGCGTTCACCATCGACATCCTGCTCATCGTGTTCCCCGGCGGCCGCGACCAGATGCAGGGCGTGCGCGATGGCGCCACCTTTGTGCTGCCCGTCCTGGTGCTCGGCACTATCGTCGGCGTGCTGGGCCGCAGCCTGTTCAGCGACATTCGCGAACGTCTGCGCCCCGCACCGCCCGCCGAACCAGCGCCGTCCGACCCCGGCGAGGACGACCTGGCCGAGACTGCTGCCGAGATGCGCCGCCGCTTCGACGCCGGCCGCGTCGGCGATACCTACAACGGCCCGAACCAGCCGCGGCCTTAGCAGGCGGAGCATCCCCGCCACGTACCGCAAGCAGGGCCTTTCATCTCATCGCGCGTGTGGCCGCCAGCCGCACCGAGCTGCTATCCCACCCGGCGTCACTCCTCGTCCTCCTCGCTGTCCACCGCCTCCGCATCGGCGCGCAACCGCAGCCCCAGCCACACCCACCACACCGGGTTCACCAGGAACCCATTCAGCAGCGCAGCGTTCACGATGATGGGGTTGGTTGGCGTCACGATGATGAGCCGCCCGAAGTAGAGCACCAGGCACAGCGCGGCGTTGAGGAACCCGATGTAGCGCAGGTTACTTGGCCACCCGCCGCCGCTGCCCATGAGGCCCACGGCGGTCATCAGCGCCAGCGCGTTCACGCCAAAGGTCAGCAGTCCACGGGGGTCTATCTGGCTCGGCAGCTCGGTGGCGGCAGCCCGCGGCAGCTCAATGGCCAGCGCCAGGTCGTAGCCGCCGTGTACCGCCGCCCCCAGGCTTGCTCCAATGCCCAGCAGCAGCATCCACAGCGCAAACCCGCCGCCGGCCGGCTGCAGCCGTTCGTACAGCAGCGCCCACACCGCGCTGGTGTAGAAGCCGCCCGCCGCCAGGAAGAACCCGCTGAGCATGCCGCCCATGCGGGCGTCGGTTTGCGAAATGACGAGAAACGAAACTGCATAGGCGAACCCGCTGGCCCCCGCCATGACGGCACAGAACCCTGCAAACCGCTGAAACGACGCCGCTGGTGTCATGAACGCTCCCTCCGCCGCTGTTAGCTGGATGATGGGCAAACGGAGCCGCCAGTGTCAATGGCCGCGGCAACCAGCAGCACCAATCCGCTCCATCGCTCGCGTCCCTGATCTCTGCGCCGGGCATGTACCGTAGGGCCCGCAGTCCGGCTGGTGAGCACAAGCGGGCATTATGCCCGCCTGCTGGTGGCCGGGCGTGGGCCTCACCGCTGCCAACCCGGCGCCACCACGCACCCGAGTGACGGCCGCAACCGGCGGAGCAACCACGCCACCAGCCGCCGAACCGGGCTGCCCTGCCCCTCCAGCGCCGCCGGCCACCGGCAGTCGACGCACAGCAGGAGCGGGGCGCGGTCGTCCATCTCCAGCAGGTCGCCGCCGCAGCGCGGGCACGCCCCCTCCCACCGCGTCAGCGTGTCCATTGTCACCTCCTCAGTTCATATATTAGGTAAACCTTATTACTATGGTTAGGGATTGTACGCGCGCCAGTACGTAATGGCAAGTAGCGACGAACATAAAACATTTGGCTAACCTAATAATATGCACGATCAGAACGAGGTGGTGTGGCGCATCTGGTTCCCTCTCCCCCTGGGAGAGGGTTAGGGTGAGGGTGAGCCGCGCCGCGCGTACGCCGCGGCGCCGCGCTACAATGGCCTAAACCCCCAGCCGAGGCCCGCCATGACCACCACCACACCGGCCACCACCCCAGCCATCGTGCGCGAGCCCGGCGTCTACCTGGTGTCGCGCCAGACGGTGAACACCGCCGAGTTGGACCGCTTCCTAGCGGCCGAGGGGTTCACCTGGGACTACCAGGACCGGCTGGAGTGGCCGAGCGAACTGGCGGTGGAGAGCGCTGGCCGGCTGTGCTACCTCTCGTTCGGTACCGGCCGCAGCGACCTGAAGCAGTACATGGCCAACATCATCGCCAGCCGCCACGGCAGCGTGCTGGAGCACGCAGTGTGGGGGTTCATCCTCACCGGCGTGTCGCGCAGCCTCACCCACGAGCTGATCCGCCACCGGGCCGGTATGGCCTACAGCCAGCTCTCCCAGCGCTACGTCGACGAGAGCAAGGCCAAGTTCGTGATGCCGCCCGCCATCCAGGGGCATCCCGACGAAGAGGATCGCTGGACGGCTGAGGTAACCGAAGACCTGAAGAACTACCAGGAGCGGGTGGAACGCATGCTGGCGTGGCCGGAGTTTCAGGCCATCGCCAGCCGCACCGAGCGCCGCAAGTCGGTGCGCGAGGCCGCCCGCAGCAACCTACCCAACGCTACCGAGACCATGATCTTCACCACCGGCAACGCCCGCGCCTGGCGCAACGTGATCGAACTGCGCGTGAGCGGCCACGCCGAGGCGGAGATACGCCGCATGCAGTACAAGGTGGCCCAGGCCCTCATCGCCGAGGCCCCCCACATCTTTGGCGACTACACGTTTGTGGAGCTGCCGGACGGGACGTTCGAGGCGCAGACCGAGTTTGTGAAAGTGTAGCGGGGGCGATCGCAGTTGTTCCCTCTCCCCCTGGGAGAGGGTTAGGGTGAGGAGGGAGCCATCGCACCGCGGTGGTCGCCTCCTCCAAGGCCCTCCGAGAAATCGTCGTTGCGAGGAGCCGAAGGCGACGTGGCAACCGTGACGTCGAGGTCCCCAGAGACTGCCGATAGTCCGTCCCGCACATTTGACCCGCCACGATTGCCACGGCGTTGGACGCCTCGCAATGACGAATAACCGGGCGGCCTCGCCGCGCAGCGCATCGGGCCCTGGACCCCCATGACCTACCAAGCCGTCATCTTCGATCTGTTCGGCACCCTCATCGACAACTTCCGGCGCGACGAGTTTGCGGCCATCGTGGGTAGCATTGCCCGCAGGCTGGGCGCGCCCGAGGCGCCGTTTATGGCGGCGGTGCGGCCGCTGATCCCGGCCTCGCTCACCGGCGCCTACGACATTGCGGGCGAGGCGGTGCTGGCGTGCCAGTCGCTGGGCGTGCCCTGCACCCGCGACCAGGCGGTGGCGGCGGTGGCCGAGTGGCGCACGTGGGCGCTCGGCCTGCTGAACACCCCGCGGCCCGGCGCGCTCGACACCCTTGTGGAGGTGCGACGGCGCGGCCTGCGCACCGGCCTCATCAGCGACTGTGCGGACGACATTCCGGTGCTGTGGCCGCAGTCGGCGTTCGCCGCACTCATTGACGCGCCGGTCTTCTCGTGCCGTGAGGGAGTGGCCAAGCCCGCGGTGTCCATTTACCTGGCGGCGTGCGAGCGCCTGAAGGTCGCACCGGGCGCCGCGCTCTACCTGGGCGATACGGCGGACGAGGTGGCTGGGGCGCAGGCCGCCGGCCTGGGCGCAGTGCGGATACTGGCCGCGTACGAGACGGCAGCCACCCACCTGGCCGACCGCAGCGACTGGGAAGGCCCCACCATCAGCGCCCTGCCCAACCTGCTGGGTTACCTGGCCACCACCTAGCCGGCCTGGGGTACACTGACCGGTGCACTCACAACTTGCCGAAATGTCCCAGACTCCTATGCGCAAAGAGCATGGTAGGCTGAAAAGACAGAGGTGCTGTCGCGCGTCGGTTTGCGCCGGCCGCGGCGCCCTCCCTCACAGCGCAAAAAACAAGCAACTTCGCAGCAGGACAGACTCATTTGAAAGAATGCACCCTCGATCGTTCGCCGCTGGGCAATTCCATGCTGGCCGCCGGCGCCGAGCTGCGCGCCTACCCCAAGCGGGCTCTGATTCTGGAACAATGGTCGCCCCCGGAAGGCCTCTTGCTGATCGAGGCCGGGGCCGTGCGGGAGTTTGTGGTGGGACCCGCCGGTGACGAGGTGACGCTCAACCTATATGGGCCGGGCGACATAATGGGCGAGGTGGCGGCGCTGGACGGTCTCGCCCGCCCCAGTACCCTGCTGGCCCTCACCGAGGTGAACGTGCTGTCCCTCCGGCGCGATCTGCTGCTCAGCGCCCTGCACCACGACATGGTCCTGCGGGCCGGTCTCACCGCCATCCTCCTCGACCGGCTGAACCAGTCCTATGGCCTCGTCGCCGAGATGGCGGCGCTCGCGGTGGAGGTGCGGCTGGCGCGCCGGCTCTTGCTGCTGGCGGAGCAGTTTGGCCGGCCGGCTGACGGCGGGGCGGTCAACGTGGAATGTCCCCTGCGCGAGTACGAACTGGCCAGCTTCGTCCCGGCCACCCGCGCCCACGTCAGCCGTGCGCTGTCCGATCTGCGCGCACGCGGCTATCTGCAGGGCAAATGGCCGCAGTTCACCGTCCCCGACATCGACCGTCTGCGCCAGCTCGCCGTGTCAGCGGCCGGCAGCGTGCGCCTGCGCGCCACTGCCGGCGCTGCCTGGCTCGCCACGGCGGGGATGTCGCTGGATCTGGGCGTGGGCAACCTCACACCCTTGCTCACCGCTGTCTTCGCCTAAGTACCTAGCGCAGAACGAGGCGTGTGCTGTTGTGGAGGTTCCGCCCTACCCACTCGCTGATGCGGGCGGGTACCATACAGTCACCGCCGGGCGGCCAGCGCCCGCGACCAATCCGAGGAGCGTACCCATGGCAACCTACGTGATGCTGGGCGGCGGCATGGCCGGCCTGCGGGCCGCCGAGGCTGTTCGCCGCGCCGACGAAGCCGCCGAGATCGTGCTCATTTCCGAGGAGGCGGTCATCCCCTACGACCGTCCGCCGCTGTCGAAGGAGTACCTGCGCGGCGACTGGGACCTGGAGCGCATCACGCTGACCAAGGCCGCCGACCTGGAGGCGCAGCGCATCACGGTCCGGCTGGGCGCCGCGGCCACCGCCATCGACCGCGCCAACCAGGTGGTGCGCCTGGCGGGCGGCGGCGAGCAGCGCTACGACAAGCTGCTGTATGCCACCGGTGGGCGCGTCCGCACGCTGGACCTGCCGGGGGCTGACCTGACGGGCGTGCACTACTTCCGCACGCTGGCCGATGCCGACGCGCTGCGGGCCGCTGCGGGCCCCGGCGCCCGCGCTGTGCTCATCGGCGGCGGGTTCATCGGTATGGAACTGGCGGCGTCGCTGACCAAGCTGGGCGCCCAGGTCACCGTGCTCGAGGCGCTGCCCTACATCTGGAGCCGGTTCCTGGACGAAGCGCTGGCCACCCACATCCAGCGCATCTGCGAGGGCCACGGCGTGCAGTTCCGCACCGGCGTGGCGCCCACCGCCATCACCGGCAGCGGCGGCCGGGTGCAGGCGGTGACAGCAGGCGGCGCCGATATCCCGGCCGGCATCGTGTGCATTGGCGTGGGCATTCTGCCGAACGTGGAACTGGCACAGGCGGCCGGCCTGGCGGTGGACAACGGGCTGGTGGTGGACGCCGCCATGCAGACCAACGACCCGCTCATCTACGGCGCCGGCGACGTCGTCAACTACCCCGATCCCATCTTCAAGAAGCGGCGGCGCGTCGAACATTGGGGCCACGCCGAGTACACCGGCATGCTGGCGGGCGGCAACATGGTGAGCGGCGAGGCCAAGGCCTACGAGCTGCTGTCGTACGTGTGGTCCGATGTGTTCGATATGCACATCGAGTTCGCCGGCGAGGAGAAGGACTATGACCAGCTCGCGGTGCGCGGCTCGCTCGACGAGCAGTCGTTCACGGTGCTGTACGTGAAGGGCGGTGCGTTGCAGGCCTACCTCGGCGTCAACGCCCCGCCGCGCGAGTTCCGCACCCTGCAGCGCCTCATCCGCGAGCAAACGCCCCTGGGCGACAAGCTGGACGGCCTGAAGGACCGGGCCACCGACCTGCGCGCCCTATTTGCGTAACGCGGGGCGCACGCCGGCCACGCCAGGCAATGGCTGAAAACTTTGCGGAGTTGCGCGCGCAGGCAGCCAGACTGTGCTATCCTGTCGCGCACAAGCCCAAAAGGGCTTGGGCACAGCCGATGCGCTCTTCCCCATCGGTCGGTGAGTTGTGGTGCGGAAGGGTAGCCTGGGTGTCCCAGTTCGGTGAAGGGTGAGGCAGAAATGCGGTTGTTTGTTGGCGGTATTCCCTACTCCACCACGGAGGAAGAGCTGCAGGAACTGTTCTCGGCCCAGGGCGCGGTCACGTCCGTGAACCTGGTGAAAGATCGGGAGACAAACCGGCCACGGGGGTTCGGGTTTGTCGATATGCCGAACGATGAGGAAGCCAAGAAGGCCATCCGTGCCCTCGACGGCACGCAGTTCGGTGGCCGCGCCATGGCGGTGAACGAGGCTCGCGCTCGCGAGTCTGGCGGCGGCGGTGGCGGCGACCGGCGTGGCGGTGGCGGTGGCGGCTACGGTGGTGGTGGCGGCGGCTACGGTGGCGGCGGCGGTGGTGGCGGTCAGCGCCGCTACTAGACCGCGCAACGCGGCGAGCGCAAGGCGTCCAGCACTGGACGCCTTGTTCCGTTTCAGGTCCAGCCGGCTCCCCGGCGCTCCTACCGAGAAAGAAGCTAACCCATGTACCTCCACTCTGAGCTGAAAGTGGTGCCCATCACCCGCCAAACTGAGGCGATCGCTCGCCTCAACTTCCTGCACAGCCTCATGGCGCGCACCCCCGGCTTCATCGACGCGCAGATCTGCCAGTTCCTGGGCAGCCCCTCCGGCTACTGGGTGCAGCGGGCGTTCGAGAACGCCGCCGCCCACGCGGCCTACCGTGCCTCGGACGACGCTAAGGAGTTCACCAAGGTGCGGCCGGTGGGCCTCTACGAGAACCTGCTGGTGCAGGAGTGGGAGTGCGAGAACGACGGCGGCCCGGCGGGCGGCGGCTTCCTGGTGCGCGAGACGCTGCAGGTGGGAGCGGGCGGCTGGGGCGCCTACGGCCCGGTGCTGAAAGGCCTGAAGCCGGCGGGCGGGACGCTGCGCGGCTGGCGCAACATCGATAAGGCCCCCAAGGACGCCGGCAACGCGCTGCTGCTCACCCGCTGGCCCGACCGCGCCGCCTACAACGCCTACCTGGAGAGCCAGCAGTACCCGGCCGACCGCGACCGGACCGCCACCGTCGCCGCACCCCTAGTCGTCGAGTGCTACGCCGTTGTGGACGAGGTGAAGCCGGCGTAGCGCGGGCTTGTGCGAAGGGGGCCCTTCTGGCGGGGACTGCTGAGGGACGGCAGGCCCGTTAGAAGGGCTGAGGGGCTGTCCTGAGCCTGTGACGAAGGTTGCATGGCTATCGCATTTTCTTTCCTGAGGGGTCACGCAGCACGAAGGGCTTAGCACCCAGGGCGGTCTCACCCCCAAACCCCCTCAAGGGGCCCTTCGACGTGGCTCAGGAGAGCGTTCAAGGTACCCCTGCGGGGTGATTGGAAAGCTTCGGGGGACACCCCCATAGGAGTGGGCGGGATTGGGAAACCGCTCGTGGTGAGCCTTGTATGGTTGAGGTGCCCCTCACGGTGATGGTACACCTCAGGGGAGAGCCCGCTGAGCTTTGCCGCCCGCAAGGGACAGCCATCGACAGAGTGCTCATCATGAGGTGTCCATCGCCGATG
>Ga0082335_1007171_pt1 | contig 13726 bp, 6 predicted proteins | sample Subgrocontami58m_FD_72375 | JGI IMG/M metagenome (GOLD analysis project Ga0082335, IMG submission 72375) | Subsurface groundwater microbial communities from S. Glens Falls, New York, USA - GMW37 contaminated, 5.8 m (SPADES assembly) (version 2) ...
GTCGCCCCCGTTGCCGGCGGCCCCGGCAGGGGGGGCGCAAAGCCGCTCCTGGTGCGCGCCGTGGGCCCGTCGCTCGCCGCCTTCGGGCTGGCCGGCGCGATCGCCGATTCGCGGCTGGATGTGCTGGCGGGCACGACGCTGGTCGCGACGAACAACGATTGGAACGGCGAGGCGACGCTGAGTGCGGCTTTCGCCCAGGTTGGCGCGTTCCCGCTCGCCAGCAACACGTCGAAGGATGCCGCGGTCTACAACGCGGGTTTCGCGGCGCGCGACTACACGATCCAGATTGGCGGCGTGGGCGGAGCGACCGGCGAGGTGCTGGCGGAACTCTATGACGCTACGGCGACCGACACCTTTGGCGCCTCCACCCCGCGATTGGTGAACGTCTCGGTCCGCAAGCAAATCGATGCGGGCAGCAGCCTCACCGCGGGCTTCGTGGTCGGGGGCAACACCGCCCGCACCGTGCTGGTCCGCGCCATCGGCCCCGGGCTGGCGGCGTTTGGCGTGGCCGGCACGCTGGCCGACCCGCAGCTCGCCCTCTTCGCCGGCACAGCGAAGATTGCCGAAAACGACAACTGGGGCGGCGATTCGCAACTCACGGGCGCCGGCTCGGGCGTCGGTGCCTTCGCGATCGCCAACGCCTCCAGCAAAGACGCGATGCTGCTGATCACCCTCGCGCCCGGCAACTACACCGCGCAGGTCAGCGGTGTGACCGGCAGCGGCGGCGGCTCCGCGCTGGTGGAGGTGTACGAGGTGCCGTGAGGGACCGCGCCGACCGCTCGAGAAATCTCAATTCCAGCAAGTGCTCGGCTCCTGTCGGCGGGGTCGCGCCGTAGCGGCAGGCCTCCGCGCCTGCCGCCGAAATGGATTCCTTTCTCCAGGTTTCGGCCGGCAGGGACGCCTGCCGCCACGATGCGCGCGGTTAACCCGACACGCTCAGCTCCTTCAAATCGGCGCGGGCCTGGGCGTACGACGTGTTGTACGCCAGCACCGCGGGATCCGGCGGTTCGCCGCGGACGCGACAAAACTCGCGATAAACCGCCGGCCACCAGTTCTCGTGCTTCGTCAACCCGCGCTCCTGGTAGCTCTGCCAGTCGATCAGCACGCGCGACCAGCATTCGTCTCCGTAGTCGATCGCCTTCTTCGCACTGCCGATCTGCTTGACGAACCAGTCGCGGCCGATCCGCGCGTGCAACACTTCGTCCGCCCAGTCGTAATCCTGGCAGAGCGCGGCGAACGGATCGCCGGAGGCGACGCCGACCTCCCATTCGTACCGCTTGCCCGTCTTCGGCATGAGGCCCTGCTCGATGAAATAAAGCACCGCGTGCCGCTCGATCGGCGTGAGCTGCGTGTTGAGCGCCAGTGACCAGGTGAAGTTCACCCGGACGAGTTTGCGCCAGTCGATGCCCGCGCGCACGAAGCCGACCTCGCCCATCATCGCATGCCGCGCCTCGTCCCAGAGCTGGCGGGTCATGTCGACGACGTAGTCCCACGGCTGGCCCTTCGTCTCGGCGATGATTGACGCCATCATCTCGGGCACGTCGATTTCGCGGAGCCGCTTGTAGTACATCATGAGCGTCTTCGCGCTGGCCGGCATCTTCTCGTCGTAGAGAAAAACCTCGGCGTGCACGCCCATGTTGTAGGGGTCGGGGAATCGATCGTCGCGTCTCGGCACCTTGTCGTAGGCGCGCGGTTGCGCGGAGAACATCCGCTCCGGCGGCGAATTCGCCCGCGCCCCCGTGCCGTCGAATCCGCCGCTCGCCGCGAGCAGCCCGGTGAGCAGCGATTCCCACGCGGCAATGGTTTCCGGCTTCTGCGCCGACGGCAGCACCGCGACAGCCTTTTCGCCGTAGGCGATCATCTCGTCCACTTCGAGCAGCGCGAAGCGGATGATGCGCACGCTGGGATGATCGATCAGCGGGTTGGTGTCGGTGACGTGACGGTGCAACGCGTCGCGCAGCGCCGGCAGCGCCTGGCGATACACGCCGACCAGCAGCGCGCCGGTGTCCGGCGCCGAAAGGATCTCGTCGAAGAACGCGCCGAAGGCCGCGTGCGGCACCTCGTCGAGCCCGAGTGGCGGCTCGCGCATTTCGCCGACGCGCTTCCGCCACGCCGCCGCGTGCTCGGCACAGTAGTGCGCATGCAGGCTGAACGCCATTTTCAGCTCGTAGAGCGGCTCGGCCGTGAGCCGCTGGATCAAAATCTCGTGCAGCCGCCGAAAGGCCCAGTGCTGGCGCTTGAGCCGGCCCACGCAGTCCTCGACCGACAGGCCGAGTTTCATCGCCGAAGGAAAACTGGCGAGGCCGGCGAGCGGCGGCAGGGCCAGGGCGGGAGTGTAGGTTTTCAGAGGCATAGCGGGATGACCAAAGTGTGGACACACGCCGCGCGGCGGCAACCCAACATCGCCGAACGGATTCGCCTGCGAGCCGCTCGCGCGCAGGGAAATCTCCCAAGGCGCAAACCGCTCGATCGATTCCGTCGCGTGGAGCGCGCACCCGCCAGCGTAATCAAGAACGCAACTCCGCCTGTGTCCACGTCCCGATGTAGGGCGGGGTCTCCCGACCCCACCGTACGTCACTTCAACCTGAACGGTCGGCGGGGTCAGGCGACCCCGCCCTACAACCGGAAGGAGCGCACGCGGACATCGGGCTGACTTTCGCCCGTTCGCCGCGCCGGGTTCAAACCAGAATGTCCTTCACCACGTGCGCCTCCTCGACGCCGGTCAGCCGCACGTTCAGCCCGCGGAACTTGTACGAGAACCTCGCGTGGTCGATGCCCAGGCAGTGGAGGACCGTGGCGTGCAGATCGCGAAGGTGAACGGGATTCTGCGTGATGTTGTAGCAAAAATCGTCGGTGGCTCCGTATTCGATTCCCGGTTTCACGCCGCCGCCCGCCAGCCAAACGGTGAAGCAACGGCCATGGTGATCGCGCCCCATCCCGGGATCGCCGAGCTTGCCCTGGCTGAACACGGTGCGGCCAAACTCGGTCACGAACATCACCAGCGTGTCGTCGAGCAGCCCGCGCTGTTTCAGATCCTTCACCAGCGCGGCGGTCGGCTGGTCGACGTCGTGGCACTGGTTCGGCAACTGCCGCGCGATCGCGATGTGCTGATCCCAGCCGCGGTGGAACAACTGCACGAAACGCACGTCGCGCTCGATCAGCCGCCGCGCCAGCAGGCAATTGGCGGCGTAACTGCCCGGCCGCCGCACCTCCGGCCCGTAGGCTTCGAGCGTGGCCGCCGACTCCCGGCTGATGTCGGTCAGCTCCGGCACCGACATCTGCATCCGGTACGCCATCTCGTAGGCGTTGATCCGCGCCAGCGTCTCCGGATCGCCCAGCTCGGCCGCCCGCAGCTGGTTGAGCTGCGCCAGATCGTCGAGCAGGGCCCGCCGCTGCGGGCGATCGACGCCGTCGGGGTTTTTCAGATACAGCACCGGGTTCACGCCCGGCCGCAGCCCGACGCCCTGATGCGACGACGGCAGGAACCCGCTGCCCCACAGCCGCGAGAAAATCGGCTGCCCGGGATTCTTGCCCGTGCCCTGCGAGACCATCGCGATGAACGCCGGCAGGTTCTTGTTCTCGCTCCCGAGCCCATAGCTGACCCACGCGCCCATGCTGGCGTAGCCCGGCTGCTGGTTGCCCGTGTTCATGTACGTGATGGCCGGGTCGTGGTTGATCGCCTCGGTGTACATGCTCTTGATGATGCACATCTCGTCCGCGATGGTCTGGAGGTGCGGCAGCAAATCGCTGATCCAGGTGCCGTGCCGGCCGCAGAGCTTGCCCGGGTGCAGGGGCGGCACGACGGGATACGCTTTCTGGCCCGAGGTCATGCCGGTCAGCCGCTGGTTGCCCTTGACCGAGGCGGGAATCTCCTGCCCCGCGAACTTGTACAGCGTCGGTTTCTGATCGAACAAATCGACATGCGAGAATCCCTCGCTCTGGAACAGGCAGAGCACGCGCTTCGCCTTCGGCGCAAAATGCGGCAGCTTCTCCAACCCCACCGCCCCGCCGGCCGCCTCGGAGGCTCGTGCCAGTCCGGGAAACAGCAGCGAGCCGAGCGCCACGCTCCCAATGCCCCGCGTGATGTCGCCGAGGAAAGTGCGGCGGGTGAGATGCTGGAGGCGGTCGTGGATGGGAGTGTGCATGCTTTCGCTAGGTTTTCAGCGTAGCGGCGAGCGTGAGCGAGCGATGATCGGTAACTCGGTCCACTCGCTCACGCTCGTGGCTACAAATTCAGTTTCTCGTCACCGTTTCGCTCAAATTCAGCAGCAGCGTGGCCACTTCGGTCCAGGCCGCGTGCTCGGCCGCCGACACCTTGGCGTTCCGTGGCGCTTCACCGATGCGCAGCAGCTGTTCCGCCGCCGCGGCCTTCGCGGCGTAGTGCTGCCGCTCGCGCTGCAGCGCCGCGCGCAGGACCGCCAGCTCGTTCGCGTGCGGTTCACGCGACGTAACCTCGAGGAAGCCCCACCGCAGCCCCTCCTCGTCTTGCGGTCTCGCCGTCTTTCCCTCCCTCCGTCTCTCCTTCAGCGTCAGCATCCGCTCCGCCAGGCAACGCGCGGCCTCGACGAACTGCGGATCGTTCAGCGTCACCAGCGCCTGCAGCGGCGTGACGGTCTCCGCGCGCGCCACGGTGCAGACCTCGCGATTGGGCGCGTCGAACGCCGCCATGTTCGGCGGCGGCGCGGTCCGCTTCCAGTATGTGTACATGGAACGCCGATACAGCTTCTCGCCGTGGTCCTGCACGAAGGTCTGAGAGGTCGCCGGCGTGCTGCCGTAGTGGCTGATCTCGCGCCAGAGGTCGCCCGGCGTGTAGGGGTTCACGCTGGGCCCGCCGACTCGCGTCACGAGCAACCCGCCCGCCTGCAACGCCGCATCGCGCACGAACTCCGCCGGCAACCGGAAACGCGGCCCGCGCGCCAGCAGCCGGTTCTGCGGATCGCGTTCGAGCAATTCCGCCGAGGTGGCCGAGCTTTGCCGGTAGGTTTGCGACAGCATGATCTGCCGGACGAGCGCCTTGATGTCCCAGCCGTGCTCCATGAAATCGACCGCGAGCCAGTCCAGCAGATCGGGATGACTCGGCCATTCGCCCTGCGCGCCGAAGTCCGCCGCGGTGGCGACAATTCCGCGGCCGAAGCAAAGCTTCCACACGCGGTTCACGAAAACGCGCGCGGTCAAGGGATGCTCCTTTTGCACGAGCCACTCCGCGAGTCCGAGCCGGTTCGCCGGCGCGCCGGCCGGCAGCGGCGGGAGGACGGCCGGCGTGGCCGGCGTCACTTTCACCGTCGGCTGCGCGTAATCACCGCGATGCAGGATGAACGTCTCGCGCGGCTTCGCCGCGACATCCATCACCATCGTTTGAAATGAATCCGTGAAGACCGCCAGCCGCTCGCGCAGGTTCGCCAGCGCCACGCGGGTCGGTTCGAGTTCCACCGCGTGCGCCGCGCAATAGGCCCACAGTTTCGGCAGGGCGGGACCGCTGGGTCCGCCGCTCGCGTTCGGCGTGCCCGGCGATCGCGCCGTACCGTCGAGCGCCTCCACGATTTCCGCCGGCAAATCCGTGTCATCGTCCGTTCCCGTGACGGCCAGCACTTCGATCAGCCCGGCGATCAAGTTCCGCCCGTTGCCGAAGTTCAGCTGCAACGTGAGGTACGGCGTTGCCTCGGGCTGGATCGGCTCGGCAAAGGTCACCGTGAGGTGCACCGGACCTTCGGTTGCGAGATTCGGCGACCAGCCCGTCTCGTTCCGCGGATCGAGGCAGTCGCGCGGCGGATGCGCGGGATCCCACGAGTTCGCCGTCACCCGCGCGATCGGCCGGAGCTTGTGGAGGTCCACCTGGTCGCCGGGCACGACATCAGCGGTCGCACAAATCGCCGTCAGCATGAACGTGCCCTTCGGTTTCGGCATTTCGGCATCGGTGGATTGAAGGGGGGGCCGGCTCTCCGAGCCGGCCTGCACCCCAACCGGCGAATTATCCGGCAACTTAGGCCGGCTCGGAGAGCCGGCCCCACCGGGCTTGCCCGCCGCCTTCGCCGCGACCTGTTTCGCCCGTGCCGCCGGCCGCCGACCCATGTCCGGCCCGGCGCCCCAGCCACCGCCGGGCAGATCCGGTTGCGGATGCATCACGACGCGCAGTCCGGTGATCGGCGTCTTCGTCTTCGGCAACGTGGTGCTGAGGTCGAACGCCGCGAGCGCGCCGGCATCGCGAATCCTCACGCGGTTCTCGCCGTCGACTTCAAAGCCGGATCCCTTGTTCGGCGTGGAGACCTTCTGCACCTTGACGGGCTGAAGCGCGAAATCCTGCCCGCGCGCGGCGAGGAGCGCCCGCTCCCGTTTTTCCCAGGCTGCGAGGACCCGCTCGTCCGGCTGCGCGAGCTTCGCCTCGAGCGCGGCGATGTCGCGCCGGAGTTGCGGCTCCTCGGTCGAACGCAGCACCGTGTGCGCCTTGATGCTCGGCCCGGGGTTCACGCCCGCGTTGCCATCGAGTCCCTTGTCGCTCAGCGTATTGAAAAAAGCATACACGCCGTAGTAGTCCTTCTGCGTGATGGGATCGAACTTGTGGTCGTGGCATTGCGCGCAACCCAGCGTGAGCCCGAGCACCGCTTCGCCGAGCGTCTTCACGCGGTCCACGTTGTAGTTGGTCAGATTCTCCTCCGGAATCGTGCCGCCCTCGTGCGTCACCATGTTGTTCCGCTGGAAGCCGGTGGCGATCAGTTGCGCCTCGGTCGGATTCGGCAACAGATCCCCCGCGATCTGCTCCACCAGGAAGCGATCGTACGGCAGGTTGTCGTTGAAGGCCTGGATGACCCAATCGCGCCACAACCACATGTGCCGGCCGCCATCGATCGAAAATCCGTTGGTGTCCGCGTAGCGCGCCGCGTCGAGCCAATCCAGCGCCATCCGCTCGCCGTAGTGCGGACTGGCCAGCAGCCGATCCACGATCTTCTCGTAGGCCCGCGGATCGCGATCGTCCACGAAGGCCTGCACCTCCTCCGCCGTCGGTGGCAGGCCCGTCAGATCGAAAGAAACGCGGCGAATCAGCGTCGCGCGGTCGGCCTCGGGCGAGGGCGCGAGGCCGTTTCCCGCGAGCCTGGCGCGGATGAAAGCGTCGATGGCGTTCGGGGCCGGAGGGTGGGGCCGGCTCTCCGAGCCGGCCTGGGTTTCCGCGCGATTCTCCACTTGGAACTCAGGCCGCTTCGGAGAAGCGGCCCCACCCTCGAATGTCGGCAGCGCCGACTTGCGCGGCGGCACCAGCGACCAATGCGGCGCGTACTTCGCGCCCTGTTCGATCCAGGCCTTGATTTTCTGCTTCTGCGCGTCGGTCAGCGTCCGATGCGAATCGGGCGGCGGCATCACTTCGTCTTCATGCGGGCTGGTGATCCGCAGCCACGCTTCGCTCCCGGCCGGATCGCCCGGCTTGATCCGCACGACCCCCTCGTGCTCGGCATAGGCCGACTCGGATTGATCCAGCCGCAGCTTCCCCTTGCGCGCCTTTTCGTCGAACCCATGGCAGGTGAAGCAGTTTTCCGAGAGGATGGGACGGATGTCGCGGTTGTAATCGATCTCCGGTTCGGCCCGGAGCGAAACGACGATCAAAGCGTAGGCGGCGGACGCCGCGCGTGGGAATGTGGGACGCATCGACAGCCCTGAAAATGGACAGATTCCGCCGCGGCATGCAATCCACTCGGGGGAAAATCCGCGCTGCCATCACCAAACGCCCGCACTCCGTCGCGGAAAGCGCGAACTTTTCGCCTGCTACGTAATTTGTCCAAGGCCGGCATGCGTCGACCCGCCTTCGACTGGCTCCCGCGTTCCGGCGACGAACAACGAGCGATGTCGGTGCCGCGCCTCCCACCCCCACGACGGCGGTTCGAAGCGCATTCCCCCGGGTGAGGGCACCCGGCCCACCTGACGCTGACGAGCCCAACGGCGGACGATCGCGTGCCACGATACTTCCGCGCGCGGCACGCGATCCAAGCGCGTGCAAAAAGGGGCTGCAAATCCGGAAGGTGTTTGCTGTACTTGCGAAGTCCCCGTCCCCTATGACCCTCACCGAAGTGATGTCGGAACTCGCGGCGAAAGGCAGCGAGGCGACGAAGAAGCTCCTCGTCAAACACGGCGCCAAAGAACCGTTCTTCGGCGTCAGGATCGCCGACCTGAAAGTGATCCACAAGCGAATCAAGGGCGACCAGGCACTCGCCCAAGAACTCTACGCGACCGGCAACGGCGATGCGCAGTATCTGGCGGGCATGGTCGCTGACGGCAGCAAAATGAGCCGGGCGGACCTCGCGAGTTGGGTCGAGAAGGCATCGTGGGGCATGATTGCCGGAACGACCGTGCCGTGGCTCGCGTCGGAGCATCCCGAGGGATTTGCGCTCGCGATGAAATGGATCGCCTCACCGAAGGAGGCGGTCGCGTTGGCCGGCTGGCGCACGCTCGGCGCCCTCGCGGCCGTCGTGCCGGACGAGAAACTGCCCATACGGAAGTTCTCTGCGTTGCTCGATCGCGTGGTCAAGACGCTGCCAGCAGCGCCGGACGACGTGCGCTATGCGATGAACGGATTCGTGATCGCCTGCGGCACGTACATTGCGCCGCTTGCGGACAAGGCCATCGTGACCGCGCGAAAACTCGGCAAGGTCGACGTCGATATGGGCGATACCGCGTGCAAGGTTCCGGACGCGGAGAGCTACATCATCAAGTGCCGGCGCGGCGCGGTTGTCGCGCCGAAACGGAAGACGATGCGTTGCTGACCGAGCACGCCCGGCCACGAAACGTTTTCGTCGCGGAACACGGGAGCGCTTCGCCGCATCTGATCGGGCGAAAAGTTCACCCTTCCGCTACGCCCTTCAGCGCAATGTGGCCCGGGTGCCCTCCCCCGGCCGATTGCCGCCCGAAATGCATTCCGTGCATTCCGCCGGGAGAGGACACCCGGACCTACCTTGCGCCCACATCGTTTCGCAAATCGGACGAACCCGACGGCACCGCCCGCGCTCCGCGCCAAAAACAAAGGCGCGGCTCCTTGGCCGCGCCCGCCTTACCTGTCGGCCATCGATGCGTTACCGCTTTTGCGCCGCGGGGTTCTCCGCGGGAAATTCGGCTTTCGTGTCGGCTTTATGGCGCATCGGATGTTCTTCCACCGAAGCACCGTCGTGCGCTTCTCCGGCCGCACCAGTTTCGTCCTCGGCCTCCTCGTCGTCGCTCTCGGCGCGACCGCCCCGTTCGAGGCTCGCCAGGTCAATCTTCTTCAGCTGCTCCTTCAGAACCTTGCCTGACTTGAACTTCACCACGGCGCGTTCCGGAATGACGACCGTGTCGGTGGGTTTGTTGGGATTGCGGCCGATGCGTTGCTTGCGCACTTGCACCTCGAGCACGCCGAAGTTGCGCAGTTCCACGTTCCGCCCGTCGGCCAAAGCCCGCTGGATGATATCCAGCGTCTGCTGCACCGTATCCACAATCTGCTTCTGCGGGAAACCCGACTTGCGGTAGATCTCCAGCACGATTTCGCGTTTCGTAAGATTTGTCATCGTAGTAGAAGGCCAAGGTTTACGTCGTAGGCTGTATGCCCTCTCAGACACGCGAAACGGGGGGGGCGTTCGGGACTTTTCAGCCCCATCCGTCACCCATGCGAAATGCAAGTCTCCGCGCCAGCGCGAAATCAAAACGAGTAGGTTGTCGTAAACCGCACCTCGCGCGGGCTGACGAGGTCGTAGCGACTGTACGCCACGCCCCGGCCTCCCGGTAGCAGGTACCCATCGGGCGTGCTGTCCGAGGTCGAGAGCCGCACCGGGATGATGTTCGTTTGGTTGAACAGGTTAGCCACGTTCACCTGAAAACGTATCCGGCCCGGCACTCCGCCCAACTTCGTCGAATACGCCAGCATGGCATCTGCCGCCGCGATGACCCTGCCGGTAATCTCCCTACCCTGCGAATCGGAGCCAATCACATTGGCGCTGCGCCAACGCCAGCCACCGCCGACGGTAAATCCCTTGGCCCAGCCTTCCTTGAAATCGTACGCCGTAAACAGGCTGATTTTGTGCGGCCGGACGCCCCACCGCTTCTCCTGCTGCTCCTTCTCGTCGTTGAGCGAGTCGACAAGGTTGAAAACCTCCTGCGCCACCGTGACGCCATTCGAGCCGGTCGCCAGAGTCGAGAGGTTCGCGTTCGGGTTCATCGCGCCGAGCTCGATCCATTTGGCCACCGCGCCACCGGACGAAAACGCGCTCGGGTCGACGACGTACTGCCCGGCCGCGTCCTGCCGCACGCCCTGCACCAGCGTGACGCCCTGCGCGTGCTTCAACCCGTACCAATCCGCCATCTCGTTCGCGAGGTTGGTGCGGCCGGAATCCGTGTAGGAGTAATTCGCCACGAGCCGCCAGTTCCGTGCAAGGTTTGCGGTGATGCGCGCCTCGTAGCCTTCGGACACGAAGTCGGACGCGATCGCGTTCGCGGGCGGCGTGTACTGGCGGTACAACGCATCCCACTGGCTCTGCGAGAACGGCAGGCCCGGTCCGACCAACACCGTGCCGAAGGCCTGCATGACCCGCGCATTCCGGGCCGGCGCGCCGCCGAGCCCCGCACTCGTGATCCGGCCTTTTTCGCTCGAGGTGAAATAAACAATCCGCGTGCTGAGCCGGCCCTGCAGCAGCTCGAGCTCGAGACCGTAATCCGCGCCCCTGCCCTTCGACAACGGCGCCAGGTTGCCCAACGGGAAAATCGTTCGCGCCAGCGGCGGCACGCCGACATTCGACGAACGGTTCGCGATGAGCGAAAGCCAGTTCGTCACGTGGTAGACCCCGCCGACCGAAAGCGTGCGGGCGGTCATGTTCGTGACGGTCGACTTTGCCGGATCGTAATCGATCGTATCGCCGATCACCGGGTCCCGGCGCGAACCGAGCTGGGTGATCTTCACCTCGTCGACGCGGTAGCCCACCGTCGTCACCAGGCGGTCGTCGCCGAAATAGCTCTGCACGACGCCGAGCAGCGAATTCATGTCCTGCACCATGCCGCTGTTGTTGGCGCCGGCGTCGTCGTTCGCAAAAGCGAGATCGAAGGTGCGGCCATTGAACGTGAACTTGTCCGGCAGCCGCCGCCAGTCGCCCATCCGATAGGTGCCGAGATCGCCTTCCGTGACGTAATTGCGGACCGAGATGCGATTGTTGGCGTTGGTCGGCACCGCGTTGAACGGGCTGCCGACGAGCGACAGCCACGACAGCGCGTGGAGGTCGGTCTGCTTCGACTTCGAACCGGACGCGGCCACGCGATGGCGGCCGAACCACTTTCGCTTCGCGTTGAGGGTATAGGAGGCGGACGCCCGCGACTCGCGATAATCCCCGTGGTGGATGTCCCCGCGCCAGTTGCCATCGAAGTACAACTGGCCGGCAAACGGGTTCGCGGGCCCGTTGAGCCCGAGGGTGCGGTTCGGATCCCCGCGCAGCGTGGGATCGTTCCCCACGAGAATCCGGCTCACGAGATCGGTGTTCTGGAAATGATGCGCCAGGTTGATCGCGAGGCTCGGCGTCGCCTGCCAGTCCGCCGTCACAGTGTAGTTGTGCAGGTTCTGCCGGCGGTACATGCCCGGGCCACCGGCATTCGCCCAGCGCGGGTAGAGTTTCGGATCGTTGACCACCAAAGCCGAACCGGTCCGGCCAGGCGTGCCGTCGGGCGCGCGGACCGCGGCGTTGTTGTAGCTGCCGCTCAAATACGTGCCGATCGCATCGAAAATCGCGCCGTTGTTCTCGATGAAGGTTGCCCGCCGGTTCTGCCCGCCGCTGGTGCCATTGCGCGCCGTGATGCCGAGCGCGACCAGCGCCGCACCCGGGGCCGCGGTCGTCGGCGTCGCGGTCACGGCCTCCACGCCGCGCGCCTGGCGGTTGTCGTACCACGCCAGGAACTCGTCCGTCGGCGGCATCGTCTTCATCACCGCGCTCGCGTCCTTGCCCGTTTCGCCCATCGCCTGGAGGGTCAAGGTTCGTATCGGCCGAATGGTGACAGCGCCGAAGATCCGGGCCTTGTCCTGGAAATCGAACTGCCGCCACCCGCCGTTCTCCTGGTTCACCGCCGCGATCGACAGGGCGAGCTTGTCCTTCGCCAAAACCTTGTTCGCGTCGATTTCCGCGCGGTTGCGGTCCCACGAGCCGAAGCCGTACCGCAGGTTCGCACTGTCGCGGTGCGTGACGGCGACCTTCGACGACTGGTTGAGCAATCCGCCGGGCGCGCCAATCCCGAACAGGATGCTGTTGGGTCCGCGCGCATCCTCGAACCGGGCGACCCGGTACGGATCCGGGTTCGTGATGTTCATGAAGTAATCCATGCCCTGGCTCGCCGCCAGCCCGCGAATCGTGGTGCGGTTCAGCAGGTTCTCGCCGGTGATCATCGGGTTCTGGCCCGAGCCGGCCTGCCACGCGTTGGTGTCCATCTCCGAATTCACCGTGTAATCGAGCAGCTGGCTGAGATCGGTGATCGCGAGATCGTCGAGGAATTCCTTCGTGAAGACGGCGACGGAGCCCGCGGTGTCGCGCAGCTTCGCGTTGAGCCGGCTGCCCGCCAGCGTGTTTTCCGCGGCGTAGCCGACATCCTTGTCCGTGTTCACCATGAACGGACTCAGCTCGACGATATCACCGGGGCTGGCTGCGGCGGCAGGCGCGGGCGCCGGCGTGACCGATTGCGCCGGGCTGCGCGCCGGACCGGCCAGGGACACCAGGAATGTTGCGGGCCAAAACACGAATGGTCTGAGGCGCATGGGGAACGGGGGTTCGGGATGACCGCGCGGCCGGCAGCGGAATTATCACTAGGCCGACGCGTTCCGGCCAAGATGGCAACGGGGATTCGCGACGCAACCGCGGCGCGACCCCGGCCGAGGCCGGACTCATGCATTTGAAGGCATCTTCCATGCGCAGCGGCGAACAGCGAACGGTGGACGGCGACCTCCGGGCGCCGTCTGGTTGCGCCCGCGGCAAGAACGCGCCCGGAGGTCGCGTTCCACCTGGATCCGACGGCATGATCCCGTAAGCCCACGAAATGCCGCGAGGCGGTGGTTATGCCGCGGCGGTCGTTGCCACCGGCCGGCGGCGATACAGCACGGCAATCACGAGCGTCACGGTTGTCAGCGTCGCGGAGACGAGGAACATGCCGCGGTGCCCGAACGGCACGAGCAAACTGCCGAACGCGAAATATCCCACCAAGTTGCCCAGTCCGGCCGCATTGGTGTAAATCGTGGTGGCGAGCCCCGGCCGGCCCGGCACGAGATCCTGGAAGAACATGAGCCCGACGTTCGCGATGACGGCGAACGACAGCCCGTGGAAGATCTGCAGCGGAAAGACGTGCCAGGGCACGCGCGCCTGCGTGAGCAGCACGAAGTACACCGCGGTGCACGCCGCGCCGAACCGGATGAGCGCGAGCTGATGCCCGCGCGCCGCCAGCAGACCGAACCACAGCATCAGCGGAATCTCCACGGCGGGGCCGACGCCGAACGCGATGCCCACGTCGACGCCGGTGCCGCCGAGCAGTTTCGTGATGACCAGCGGCAGGTTCATCATGTTGATCGTGTGCGCGGCGAAAATGAACAGGAACGCGGCGAACACGGCAAAGAGATCGCCGCGCGTGAGCACCCGCCACACCGGCTCCCCCCCCCCCCCGCGCCCCCGCGGCGGGGGGGGGGCGGCGGGGGCGCAGAGGGGGGGACCGCGCCGGGAGAAGAAGAAAAAGCACCCGCGCCCCCGGGAAAAAACGC
>Ga0082335_1007175_pt1 | contig 13715 bp, 11 predicted proteins | sample Subgrocontami58m_FD_72375 | JGI IMG/M metagenome (GOLD analysis project Ga0082335, IMG submission 72375) | Subsurface groundwater microbial communities from S. Glens Falls, New York, USA - GMW37 contaminated, 5.8 m (SPADES assembly) (version 2) ...
CGCCAGGAGGCGCGAGCGATGAGCGAGCGTGCGGCGCAGGCGGCGGAGGCCGCGGCCGCGCAGATCCGCGGCGACGCCAGGGCGGAGGCGGACCGTACGCGAGAGCGCGGCCGTGCCGACGCCCAGCAGCTTCACGATCAGGCTCTGGCCCAGCTCCGCGGCGAGGTCGCCTCGATGGTGGTCCTCGCGGCAGGGCGGATCCTCGGTAAGGAGATCGGTCCGGATCAGCACCGGGCGCTCATCGAGCGCTCGATGGATGAGGCCGCCACCGAGCTCGGCAAGAACTGATGGCGCTCTCGGGCTCGTCCGCCCGCCGCTACGCCGAGGCGCTCCTGGAGATCGCCACGGCCGAAGGCGACGTCGCCCGCTATCGCGGCTCGCTCGACCGCGTGCGCGGCGCGTTCGGCGCGCAAGAGGTGCGTGCGCTGAGGGACCGCCATGTCCCCCTCCAGCGGCGACGCGCGGCGGTCGAGGCCGCCGCGGCGGAGGAACCGACGGCCGTCCGCGCCGTCCTGGTGATGCTCCTCGAGCGCGACCGCATCGCGCTCGTCCCGGCGGTGTCCCGAGCGTTCGGCGACCTCGTCGACCGGCGCGAGGGCATCGTTCACGCCACGATCACGACCCCCGTCGAGCTCGAGCAGCGCCAGCGCGACGATCTCGTGCACAAGCTCGAGCGCACCAGCGGCAAGCGCGTCCGCGCGGCCTTCGCCACGGACCCCGCGCTGCTCGGCGGCGCGCGGATCCAGCTCGGCGATCGTCTCATCGATACATCGATCCGCGCGCAGCTTGATGCGATGCGCGCGCAGCTCGCCAGCTAGAGGGAGAACGCCATGGCCACGTCGTCCGAGATCACGGACATCATCCGCGCGCAGATCGAGCGATTCGAGGGAAGGGCCGAGGCGGTCGACGTCGGCACCGTCATCGAGGTCGGTGACGGCATCGCCCGCGTCCAGGGCCTCGCCGGATGTATGGCGTCGGAGCTCCTCGACTTTGGCGACGGGACGTTCGGCCTGGCCTTCAACCTCGAAGAGGACACCGTGAGCGCCATCATCCTCGGCGAGTACGAGGCGATCAAGGAAGGCGGCGAGGTCCGCACCACGGGCCGCGTCATCGAGACTCCCGTCGGCGACGAGCTCGTGGGCCGCGTGGTCGACCCGCTCGGGCGGCCGCTCGACGGCAAGGGACCGATCGCCACGAAGACGACCCGCCGGGTGGACGTGGTCGCGCCCGGGGTCATGGCGCGGCAGAACGTCGACACGCCGGTCCAGACCGGGATCAAGTCGATCGACGCCATGTTCGCCATCGGTCGCGGCCAGCGCGAGCTGATCATCGGCGACCGGCAGACCGGGAAGACGGCGATCGCGGTCGACACGATCATCAACCAGAAGGGCCAGGACCTCACCTGCATCTACGTCGCGATCGGTCAGAAGGAGTCGTCGGTCGCGAAGATCGTCGCCACGCTCGAGGAGCACGGCGCGATGGACCACACCATCGTCGTCATCGCCGGTGCCTCCGACCCGGCCACGCTGCAGTATCTGGCCCCCTTCGCCGGCTGCGCGATGGGCGAGCACTTCCGCGATTCGGGGCGCGACGCCCTGATCGTGTACGACGACCTCACGAAGCACGCGTGGGCGTACCGCCAGGTCTCGCTCCTGGTGCGGCGGCCCCCCGGTCGCGAGGCGTATCCGGGCGACGTCTTCTACCTGCACTCGCGCCTCCTCGAGCGTGCGGCGCGGATGAACGCGGCCCACGGGGGTGGCTCGCTGACGGCGCTGCCGATCATCGAGACGCAATCGAACGACATCTCCGCCTACATCCCGACGAACGTCATCTCCATCACCGACGGACAGCTGTTCATGGAGGCGGACCTCTTCAACGCCGGCTTCCGTCCGGCCATCAACCCCGGTCTCTCGGTCTCCCGCGTCGGCGGTGACGCCCAGCGCAAGGCGGTGAGCCGCGTCGTCCGAGGCATGAAGCTGCAGCTGCAGCAGTACCGCGAGCTCGCCGCGTTCACCCAGTTCGGGGCGGCCGATCTCGACAAGGCGACGCTCGCGCTGCTGCGGCGCGGCGAGCGCATCAGCGAGATCCTCAAGCAGCCGCAGTACGAGCCCGTGCGCCTGGACCACCAGGTCGCCATCCTCTTCGCCGCGAACCGCGGCTACATGGACGACGTGCCCAGGGAGCGCTCGGCCGACTTCGAGCGTGAGCTCCGGCGCTTCATGGACACGCAGTACAGCGCCCTCGGCGAGCGACTGCGGACGAAGGCCGACTGGAGCGACGAGGTCGAGGCCGCGCTGAAGACGCTTCTCGAGGAGTTCAAGAAGGCGCACGGCTACGGCGAGACGGCCGCCGCGGCGGCGGGAGCCCGCTAGCGATGGCGACCGAGCGCGATATCCGCCGGCGCGTCCGCAGCATCCGGAACATCCAGCAGGTCACGAAGGCGCAGCAGACGATCTCCGCCTCCAAGATGCGCCGCGCGCAGGCCGCGACGCTCGCGTCGCGGCCGTACGAGGAGAAGCTGCGCACGGTGCTCAACGACCTCGCGCCGCACGCCGACGTCGAGGTCCATCCGCTGCTGGTACGGCGACCGGTGCAGCGATCGCTCGTGGTGCTGGTGACGACGGACCGCGGATTCGTCGGCGCGCTGAACGCGAACATGGTCCGAGCCGCCGTGCGGTTCTCCGACGGACTTCCGGCGACGTCATGGCTCGCCGTCGGACGCAAGGGCGTCGGCCAGCTGCGCCGCCTCGGCCGCTCGGCCGTCGCCGAGTTCACCGGGCTCGGCGACCGTCCGACGAGCACCGACACGGCTCCGATCAGCGCGGTGCTCCAGGAGGAGTTCCTGAGCGCGCGCGTCGACGAGGTGTACCTGGCGTTCACGCGCTTCGTGAACACCATGCGCCAGGAGCCGACGGTCCGGCGGATCCTTCCGCTGGAGCCCGAGGCGGAGGACATCGACGCTCTGGCGCCGATCCAGTACCTCTTCGAGCCCGATCCGGAGACGGTCCTCGGCGCGGTGCTGCCGCGCCTGATCGAGGTGACCGTCTACCAGGCCGTGCTCGAGAACATCGCGTCCGAGCACTCCGCGCGGCTCATCGCGATGCGCAACGCCACCGACGCCGCCGCCGATCTCATCCAGGACCTGACGCTCGCGGCGAACAAGGCGCGCCAGACACGGATCACGAAAGAGATGCTCGAGATCGCATCGGGCGCTGAAGCGCTCTCAAAGGGGTAGAGACATGGCAGTTGCGACGCAGAAGAAGACCGCGGCGGACCTCGGCCGGATCGTGCAGATCATCGGCCCCGTCCTCGACGTGCAGTTCGACGAGGGCCGTCTGCCGGGGATCTACGACGCCCTCAGAGTGCGAGCGGACGACGGCAGCGAGGTCATCGCCGAAGTGCAGCAGCACCTCGGGAACAACTGGGTGCGCGCGGTCGCCATGTCCACGACCGACGGCCTCCGCCGGGGCATGCCGGCCGAGGCTCTCGGCGGCCCCATCACCGCCCCCGTCGGCGAGGGCACGCTGGGCCGGCTGTTCAACGTGGTGGGCGAGCCGATCGACGGCAAGGGACCGGTGAAGGGCGTCGCGCGCCGCGACCCCATCCACCGCGCGCCTCCCTCGTTCGAGGACCAGGTCGCCGCGTCGGAGATCCTCGAGACCGGCATGAAGGTCATCGACCTGGTGTGCCCGTTCCTCAAGGGCGGCAAGGCCGCGGTGCTCGGCGGCGCCGGCGTCGGCAAGACCGTCGTCATCCAGGAGCTCATCCGCAACATCGGGATCGAGCACTCCGGATATTCCGTGTTCTGCGGCGTCGGCGAGCGCAGCCGCGAGGGCACGCAGCTCCTGGGCGAGATGGAGGAGGCCGGCGTCATCGAGAAGATGTCCATGGTCTTCGGCCAGATGAACGAGCCGCCCGGGGCGCGCCTCCGCGTGGGCCTCACCGGCCTGACGATCGCCGAGTACTTCCGGGATGACGAAGGGAAGGACGTCCTGCTCTTCATCGACAACATCTTCCGATTCACGCAGGCGGGCTCCGAGGTGTCGGCGCTTCTCGGCCGCATGCCGAGCGCCGTCGGCTACCAGCCGACGCTCGCGACCGAGATGGGCGCTCTGCAGGAGCGGATCACCTCGACGAAGAAGGGCTCCATCACTTCGCTGCAGGCCGTGTTCATCCCGGCGGACGACTACACCGACCCGGCGCCGGTCACGACGTTCGCCCACCTCGACTCGGTCATCCGCCTGGAGCGCAGCGTGTTCGAGCTCGGCCTGTTCCCGTCGGCCGACCCGCTCAGCTCGACGAGCCGCGCCATCGACCCGACCATCGTCGGCCGCGAGCACTACGACACGACCCGCGAGCTGCAACGCGTGCTGCAGCGCTACAAGGACCTGCAGGACATCATCGCCATCCTCGGCATCGACGAGCTCTCCGATGAGGACAAGGTGCTCGTCGCCCGTGCGCGCAAGCTGCAGCGCTTCATGGGCCAGCCGATGTTCGTCGCCGAGCGCTTCACCGGGCTCTCGGGGCAGTACGTGAAGATCGCCGACACCGTGCGCTCGGTCCGCGAGATCCTCGACGGCAAGCACGACGACATGCCGGAGCAGGCCTTCTACATGGTCGGCACGGTCGAGGACGCCCGGAAGAAGGCGGCGGAGATGGCCGCTTCCTGATGCCGCTGCACATCGAGGTCATTACGCCCGAGCGAAAGGTCTACGAGGGCGACGTCGACATGGTCGTCGCTCCCGGGGTCGAGGGATACCTCGGGATCCTGCCGCATCACGCGGCGCTGCTCACCGCGCTCGGCCCGGGCGAGTTCCGGGTCAAGAAGGGGGGCGTCGAGGAGGTCCTCGCCGTCTTCGGCGGCTTCATGGACGTGCGCGGCGACCACGTCGTCGTGCTCACGGACGCCGCCGAGAGCTCCGAGGAGATCGACGAGGAGCGCGCACGCGCGGCTCGCGAAAAGGCGCAACAGACGCTGGCGGCGCCGATCTCCGCCGCCGAAGAGGCGATCGCCCGCGCATCGCTCCAGCGGGCGCTCGTTCGCTTGCGCGTGAGCGAGCGAAGGCGGCGGCGACCCTAGCAAGCGGCGACCTCCTCCCTTACCGTTGAGGGCGCGGGTGGGGGAACAGAGGGGCGTGCTGCGGACCGTCGCGCTCGCTGTTGCGTTCGCGCTCGTCGGCGCCTGCTCGAACTACGCGCAGGAGCGTGTCCCGCGCAGCTCGCCTGAGCCGACCCTCCCCGCGTCCGCGCTCGCGACGGTCGTACCGACGATCGCGCCGACGGCCCCGAGCGCGACCCCCGAGCCGCGCCCCTACTCGAAGCTCCGCGTGTTCGTCGCGGCCGAAGGCGCCAGCTACTTCAGCGGCAACGGCGAGCTGTGGGTCCTCGAGACCGACGGCCGCTCCGACTTCCAGGTCGCGGCGAAGATCCCGCTGGGCACCTGGCCGCACAACATGTCCGTCTCACCCGACGGCAAGTGGGTGGCGGTCGCGAACCGCAGCAGCCACCAGATCAGCATCATCGACCCGGTCGAGCTGAAGGAGATCGCGCGCGTCAAGGTGGGGAAGCAGCCCCACGGGATCATCTGGGCGCCCGATTCGAGCGTCCTGTATGTCGGCGCGGAGAAGGAGACCTTCATCTCACGCCTCGAGGCCGGTACCTGGAGGACGCTCGCGCCGCTGCAGGTCGGCGTGAAGCAGCACACCTTCGCCCTCCACCCAGCTCGCCCGAACGAGCTGTGGTTCAGCGTGACGATGGACAACGTCGCGGACCATCTCCGCGTCTACGACCTCAAGACGGACAAGATCACGTCCATCAAGACGCATGACGTCCACGACATGTACTTCACGCCCGACGGCAGCGAGGTGTGGTCCAGCTCGTCCGGGTTCCTCGACAAGCCGTCGGACCGCATGGTCGTGTACGACCCGGTCGAGAAGGTGGTGAAGGGCGAGATCAAGCTGCCGGGCCGCTACCCGTTCCACTCCCTCAAGCGCTTCCAGGACGGCGTCTATTACCCCAAGGACACCGACCTCATGCTCCTGTCGAGCCACTACAGCGCCGAGAAGGGCCGCAACGGAGCGGCACTGCTGTGGTCGATTGGAAGGCCCGCAAGGTCATCGACGAGACCCCGCTCGGGATCCAGCCGTTCCACATCACTTACGACCCGATCGGCGAGCGCGTGCTTGTGACCAGCAACGTCGACGGGATGGTGAACGTCATCGACCGCCAGACCCGCAAGGTCGTGCAGAAGATCGCCGTGCCGAAGGCGCACGGGATCGTCTCGGTCGGCCTGCCTTAGTACGCTTCGGAAGCGCGCCCACATTCGAGGCCCTTCGAGGCCGGGAACTGGATCTGCTCCGATGTTCGTATGGCGTCTCGCGGGAAAGGTCTTCAACTCGATCCCGGTGCGCTGGCAGCGCCGCATCCTCGACCGCGCGCACCCGCGGTTCCTCGTCGGCGTCAACGGCATCGGCGTCATGGGGGACGGGAGCGTGATCCTCGCGCGCCACCGATTCGGCTCACCGCAGTGGCGCCTCCTCGGCGGCTTCATCGGCCGCGAAGAGTCGTTCCAGGACGCGCTGCGGCGCGAGGTGGGCGAAGAGACCGGCCTCGATATCGAGGTCGGTCCCATCCTCGAGGCCAACACCGGACATCGGTGGGCGCGGGTCGAGATCGTGTACGCCTACCGCGTGATCGGCGGCACCTTCAGGCCGACGAACGAGGTGAGCGAGATCGGGTCGTTCCCGCCGTCGCAGCTGCCGCCCGTGCGGGCCGATCAGCGCGGCTACGTCGAGCGGCACATCGCGGTCGCGGCGGCGTGGGCGCACGGTCGCGGCGGACCTGCGACGATCTCGCCAGGGAGGTGACGCCGTGGCGACGATGAGCCCACCCGGGGCCCTCAAGGAGGATCTGCTTCTGCTCTCGCGCGAGATCCACGCCGACCCGGAGCTGGCATACGAGGAGCGCAACGCCGCTGACCGGATCTGCGCGCTGCTGCGACGCCACGGTCACACCGTGGAGCGCCCGCTCGGCGGACTCGACACAGCGTTCCGCGCCCGCGTCGGCCCGCCGGGTCCGGCCGTGGCGCTGCTCGCGGAGTACGACGCCCTGCCCGAGATCGGTCACGCGTGCGGCCACAACCTCATCGCCATGACGAACGTCGGCGCCTTCCTCGTCGCCGCGCGGCAGGTGGAGAGGCTCGGCATCGGGATCGAGTTGATCGGCACGCCGGCGGAGGAGAGCGGCGGGGGGAAGATCGATCTCGTCGATGCCGGCGTCTTCCGGCACACCGTCGCGGCGCTGTCGTCGCACCCGAGCGGCGGCACGAGCTGGGAGTGCGGCACGACCAGCCTCGGGGTCGTCGTGAAGCGCATCGGCTTCCGCGGCGCCGCTTCACACGCCGCGTACTCGCCGGACAAGGGCCGGAACGCGCTCAACGGCGTCATCCGCCTGTTCGTCGGGATCGATGGCTGGCGCCAGCAGCTGCCGGGCGACGCGCGCGTGCACGGCATCATCACCAACGGCGGTGCGGCCCAGAACATCATCCCGGAATTCGCCGAGGCGGTGTTCGGCATCCGCGCGCGGACGATCGACCAGCTGCGCGAGATGGAGAGGACCTTCGGCGACATCGCGCGCGGCGCGGCGCTGCAGACCGGGACCGAGGCGGAGATCTCCGACGAGATGCGGCTCTACGCACCGTCGGCACCGAACGCGCGGCTCACCGCGCTGCTCACGGAGGAGATGGGCTTTCGCGGTCTCGACCTGAAGACCGGCGGCGTCGTCATGGCGTCCACCGACTTCGGCAACGTCTCGCAGGTCGTTCCCGCCGACTACGTCGGGTTCCCGGTGAACGCTCAGGCCATCCCCGGCCACTCGCATCTCATGCGAGAGGCCTCGGCATCGGACCTGGCGCACCGGAACGCGTTCACCGTGATCGACGTCCTGGCCTCGTCCGCCGTGCGGGTCGCGACCGACGGCTCAGTGCGATCGGAGCTCATGCGGGGGCGATGACGCCGCCGCGGATCCTCATCGTCATCCTGGCGCTGATCCTCGGCGCGACGCTCGCGGTCGGCACCCTCGGGGCGCCGCCGCCGGCGCCGACCATGACCGACGACGACTACATCGCGATCGCGCTGTCGGACCCGCAGGTCTTTCGGCCGACGGGCGCCGGCAGCGGCAAGAGCGTCCAGCCGGAGCGCGTCGAGCGGTCGGGGTCGAACGTGACCGTCGACGTCACGGTCGACGGGATCCGCTTCCGGGTGCTGATCGACCCGCGCACGAACAGGATCACGCAGGTGCTGCGCAGGTAGGGATCAGCGCTGGGCTACCGCCTCATTCAGGAGCGCGTTGTGCTCCGAGCGCAGCGAGGATCTCGTTGATGTGCTGCAGATGTTCGTACTCGTGCTCGAGGATCCTGCGCATCACCTTCCGCGTGCTCCACCCGTACTGGAAGACCCGATGCGTCCCGGACGTATCCGCGGGCTCGAGGATGCTGAAGCGCTGGAAGGCCATCCGATGGGCGGCCTGGAAGGTCGCGAAGTCCTTGTCCGGCCACTTCTCCATGCGCGAGAGGAGCGTGACCTCGGTCTGCATCACGTGCTCGAGGGCCTCGCGGACGCTCCACATGTCCTCCGTGGGCTTGCGCTCGAGATCCTCGGCCGACAGACCGCGGACCAGCGCGAGCAGCGCCGAGCGCGATCCCTCGATCTGGTGGAGGAAGTCGCGGATCTCGTGCTCCTCCAGCGGACGCGTGTCCTCGGGGATCAGCCGATCCTCCGGCGGGTCCTTCACGCTGAACGTGTCCGGGTCGAGGTCGTTCCAGTGCTCGGTCGAGACGCCGCGGGTCCGGAGGAGCTCGAGGTAGTCGCGGAAGGTACCCCAGACCAACTGGTAGGAGAGGCATTCCTTGCCCGAGCAATCGCGCCGGGCGCTTGCGAAATTGTCGTAGGAGATCGGCGGCGCCACCACCGCGTCGTAGCCGAAACAACGGTAGGCGGCGGCGAACGCCGCGCCGAACGCTTCAACGGCGCTTACGATGACGTAGCGGACGTTGCGGTCCATGTAGTGCGCGCGGCGCGGCGCACGGTCGAGGTAGGAAAGCAGCTTACGATTGTCCGGCAACGGGGCGGAGCCGTTGCGCGCTATGAACTGCCGCACCGACTGTAGGAAAGCCTGAATGCGGGTGACGAAACCGGCGGTCCCGCCGTGGCCGTCGCTTTCCAGGATCGTATGCGGGTAGCCTGCGAGCAAACCCTGGAAGGTCTGCTCCACGAATGAGCCCGGCCCGCAGCCGAAGGAGCACAAGAGCAGCGGGAAGACATCCTTGGCCGCGCGCGCGCTGGCGGCGGCGCGCATCACCCGATTGGGGTCGCCCCAATACACCTTCGTCATCGACGGGTTGTCGGGCTCGATGCGAAAGCAATCGACCGGCACGGCCATGGCGCCGTTCTGTCGCAGCAGGAAGGGAATCGTGGCGTTGACCGCGGGGTCGTGAATCACGTGCAGCTGGCCGCACACCAGAACAATCGGGGCGGCGTGGCTGCGCGCGTAGTCGATAGCTTCCTGCCCGAACTGCAGCAGCGCGCTCTGGTACTGCTCCTGAGCCTGCGCGGCGGCGTCGACGGCGCCGGTAAGGCGAGCCGGGTCGATTCCCAGTTGGCCGGCGACGCTGCGCAAGCTCTCGACCAGGCCCGGGTCGCGCAAGCCACGTGCGAAGGAGAGCCGCGGCCGCACCACGGCGACATGGCGGTTCCGCGACCGCAGCGACTGCTCGATGACTTCCGGAATGGCCTGCTCAGTGACGCAGGTCTGGCCGCCCGGACCCTCGGCTTCGGCGACGTACATGATCTTCGGAAAGAAAAGGAGCTCGGCGTCGGTATCGCAGACGGCGTGAGCGATCTTCGTCGGCCCACAGGAGTCGAAGCTGTTGCACAGCTGCTCACCGCGCGCCAGCGAGGTGGTGTCGGATTGCAGGAGTCGCACCGAGAACCCGAGCCGATTCGCGAGCGTTGCCAGCCACGGGATGTGTCCGTAGGTGGCGCCGGTCTGCGGAATTGCCAGGACACGCGCGCCCGAGATCGTCTGCACGAAGCTGGCGATCAACGCCTCGCGCCGTTCGAAGGGGTTGGGTGCTTCCTTGTCGAGCTTGGGCTGCGTCTTGGTGGAGACCTCGAACTTCGGGCAGGCACCTCCGGAGATCGCCACTCTGGCATCACCGTCCACCGCGATGGTGGTGCGCTCGATCGGACACAAGGTCTGGCATTTGGGATCGTTGCAACGGAACGTCGAGCGAGCGGTGATCTCGGCGCTCAGAACAGCTGGCAAGGGCAGGGCGTCCGCAGCGCGCAGCGTGTCGCTCCCAAGCTGGTCGGCGACGCAGAGGCCGATGCCCCAGGCTCCCATCGCACCGGGGTTGGGCGGAACGACGATGTCGCGGCCGGTCACGGCGGCGAGTGTCCACGCCAGGGCCGGGTTGGAGGCAGGCTTGCCCTGGAAGAAGATCTTCCTTCCCAGAGTGCGCTGGCCCATGACCCGCGCGAGATAGTTGTTGATGACGGAGTACTGAAAGCCGGCGAACACGTCGGCGAGCTCGAAGCCGTCCTTCAAGGCTTCCGAGGCGGCGTCGGCAACGTAGACCGTGCACATCAGACCGAGATCGGGCGGGCGCGTAGCGGACGAGACGAGGCGGACGAAGTCGCCGATGTCGTCGATGTCGTAGAATGCCGCCTGCTCCTCGAGGAAAGACCCGGTGCCGGCGCTGCACGCCTTGTTCATGTCGCTCTCGACGATCCTGCCGGCCTGCAGGCGGATGTACTTGGAGTCCTGCCCGCCAATCTCGATCACCGATAGGTCGCCGTTTGGATCGCCGTCGCAATGACTCGCCGCGGTGGCGTGGGCGACGATCTCGTTGAGAATGACGATGCGGTTGGTGTCTGGGAAGACGGCACGCAGCAGGGTCCCCACGGCTTCTCGGCCCGAGCCGGTCACGCCGATGGCGCGGACGTCGGGAACCGTTTGTTCCAGGATCGCGCTGACGAGCCGGCGCGCGGCGTCGACCGGGTTGCCACGGGTGCGATCGTAGACATCAAGGACCGGTTGTCCGGTCTTCAAAGAAGTCAGCACCGCCTTCGCTCCCGTCGAGCCGAGGTCGAGCCCGAGAATCGTGGGCCCTCGCGCCGCTGCCGGATCGGCCGGGTGCTCGGGCATGATCGTCACCCGGTCTTGCCAGCGGCTGGCAGGCTCGAGGACGGCGAAGCGCTTTGTCCTCGACTGGATGACATCGCGAGGGTTCTCGGGCAGGCGCGACGCTGCCGCGTTGCGCACCTGCTCGGCTGCGATCGCCGCTGCCCCCACCGCTTCGAAGGAAAGAGAGTGTGACGGGATGCGCACCTCGCAGCCCAGGAGCTCTTCGAACGACGTGCGGAAGGACTGAATTCGTGAGGGTCCGCCGACCAGGTACACCGGCCCATCCACCTGGTTGCGCGCCAGCAGCGCCCGCACGTTGCGGGCCACCGATGCGAAATAACCTTTGAAGAGATCCGGTCGCGGCTGCCCCTGGTTGGCGAAATGCGTCATCTCACTCTTCGCGAATACCGAGCAGCGCGCGGTAATCGGGATCGCGTTGTCGGCCGACCGTGCCAGCTCGTCGGCCTCCTGGATCGTGAGCCCGAAGCGCGCGGCCATGCGCTGAATGTTTTCTCCCGCCCCGGAGGAGCACTTGTCGTTTTCGAGGTACTGATAGATTCGAATCGCCCCGCTGCCGTTGCGCGTCGAGCTCGACGGCCTGCGGCTCAAGACCCCGTAGCCGCGAGCGCCGATGCTGACGAGGTTCAGCGAATCCTCGAGGGCTGCGTCCCTCTCCAGCGCCGCCTCTTGGCACGAGTCCTCGGGCAGGACGAGCACCGGAGCTCCGAGCTCAGCCGCATAGACCCCGGTCGCGGCGAGCGCCGCGCAGGTTGCCACGTCCTTTTCACGATACCACTGCTCGAAGTGCTCGAGCGGCTTCCCATCATGCGGCGCGTATTGAACGTCGTCGACAACGATGCCTCCGCCATCGTCGATACGCGCCAGCACGAAGCTGACTGAAGCCTTGCCGAGGTCACATCCGGCCACTCGTCTCGTCATTGTTCGCCTTGCTCCACAAGGGCCTCCTACCCCGTGCACATCCACGTGGACAGCAGGGGGCCGCAGGGCCACGGAAAAGTCAGTCCCGGAGGCTGGCCCGTAGCTCCTCATCGGGTACGCCACCGCTCGCACCCGGCTGTACTTCGGGCTGCGCAGGTGCATGACTGCGTCCTGGAGAGGAGGGCAAATGAAGCCTCAGTATTTTGAAGTTCTTAGTCCTGGCGAGGTCGAGCAGATCGACGGCGCGTCGATGCACATCCTGGAGAACGTCGGCCTGCGTGTGAATCTCAAGCGCGCGCGTGACGACCTACTCGCTGCCGGGGCGCGGGTCGATGAGGCGGCGCGCGCGGTTCGCTTTCCCGAAGCCCTCGTACGTCGCGCCGTCGCGCAGGCTCCGCACTCGTTCACACTCTACGGCGCCGACCCGGACTTCCGCATGGAGATCGGAAGCGGCCAAGTCAATTTCGCGGGGCTGGGCACGCCAACCAAGATCATCGACACCGACAGCGGCGAGCTGCGGCCGACCACGATGGAGGACGTCCGCAACCATCTCCGCATCATCAATGCGCTCGATCATATCCACAACAGTCAGATGGACGTCTGGCCCAACGACGTCCCGATGACCACGATTCACGTCGAGGCAATTCTCGCCTGGGCGCAGAATTCGCGAAAGTCATTCGGCATGGGCTGCTACGGCGTGATCGCCACCGAGGACATGATGCGGATGATGGCGATAGCGGTGGGCGGCAAGGAAGAGCTCAAGAAGCGTCCGCGTTTCTTCACCATCTGTTCGGCGATGAGTCCGCTGCAGATGATCAACCTGCAGCTCGAGGGCATGTACCTGTGCGCCGAGTACGGCCAGCCCATGGCTATGTCCCCCGAGGCCATGGCCGGATCGACGGCGCCGGCCACGCTGGCCGGGCTGCTGGCGCAGCACAACGCCGAGATCCTTGCCCATGTGACGCTGGCCCAGATCATCGCTCCCGGGACGCCGGTGCTCTACGGATCGGTATCGACGATCACCGATATGGCGGCGGCCACTCCCGCGCTCGGAGCGATCGAGACCGGCCTGATCACCGCGGCGTCGGCGCAGCTGGCACGCCACTACGGGCTGCCGTGCCGCGCCGTCGGCGGCGCAACGGAGGCGAAGACGGAGGACTTTCAGTGCGCGTCAGAACGGGCGACCACGCTGCTCCCCGCCGTGCTCGCCGGGGTGCATTTCATCACCTGCGGCGGCACGCTCGACTCGACAATGACGGAGAGTCAGCCGCTCCTCGTACTCGATGATGAGATGTGTGGGCGCGCCCTGCGCCTGGCGCGCGGCATCGAGGTGAACGACGACACGCTCGCCCTCGACCTGATCAAGGAGGTCGGTTGGGAGGGCGCCTACATCGACAAGCTCCACACGGCGCAGCATTACCGGCAGGAGCACCTCCGGCCGAGGCTATTGCGCCGCGATGGCCGCGACGCGTGGGTGGCGAAGGGTTCGAAGACCGCGCTCGATCTGGCGCGCGAGCGCGTCCGCGAGATTCTCGCCAAACACCAGCCGCGCGCCCTCGACGCGGCGATCGAGAAGGAGCTGCAGGCCTACG
>Ga0082335_1007177_pt1 | contig 13712 bp, 7 predicted proteins | sample Subgrocontami58m_FD_72375 | JGI IMG/M metagenome (GOLD analysis project Ga0082335, IMG submission 72375) | Subsurface groundwater microbial communities from S. Glens Falls, New York, USA - GMW37 contaminated, 5.8 m (SPADES assembly) (version 2) ...
GTTGCGGGCGGACCCGCGGGGTGAGGCGCGACGACGACGCGATGCCAAGAGGCATCGCGGAGAGGCAAGCCGCGAGGACGGCCCGGTGGGGCGCGACAGAAGAGGGGAGCAACGAAGCCGCCCATCAAGAGCGCCGGGCAGATGGGCCAGGTAGCTGCGGGGGCCCGTACTCCGTACTCGGGTCGCACTTGCATTCCTGGGCCCGCGGCGTACGATTGGGGAAAACGCAGCGCGAAAGGCCGGGCCCGCCGATGTTGTCCCACGACGAGGAGACGGTCCGGCGCCTGCTCGAGCGCGGCGTGGTCACGCCGGCACAGGTGGCAAGGGCCCGCGACGCCTGCGCGGGCGAAGCTTGCGGCGGCCTCCTCGACGCGCTCGCGACCCTGGGCTTCCTGGATCCCTCCGAACTCGCCGCCCTCGGGTCGTTCGCCCTGCCTGCCGCCGGCGTCACGCCCACTCCCGCGCCCGGCCCGCCGTCGACTCCCGCGGCCGTCCCTGCTGAATCCGCCCGACCGGGCGCTCGCGCCGCCGTCGCCGCCGTCGCCGCCGGCACGCCGGCTGCCGGCGCAGCACCCGCGGCCCAGCCCAGAGCAGGCGCCGCCGTAGCGACCCCCGGCCCCAGCGCGGCCGGCGCTCCCGCCGCCGGGATCAGCCCGCGCGGCGACTCGTTCACGTATGTGCTCGGGGAAGGCGACCATGGACGGCTGACCCGGAACCTCGCGGGCCCGCCGACGCGACGGCGCCTCGGCCGCTACGAGATTCTCGAGGAGTTGGGCCAGGGAGGAATGGGCATCGTCTACAAGGCGCGCGATCCGGCGCTGGACCGGATCGTCGCGATCAAGGGCTTGCTGGGCGGCGCCGGGCTGGGCGGGCCCGACGCGGCGCGGTTGCTGCGCGAGGCCCGCGCGGCCGCGCGGCTCCGCCATCCGAACATCATCGCGGTGCACGAGGTCGCAGAAGCGGACGGGCACGCGTTCCTGGTCATGGACTACATCCCCGGTCGGACCCTGGTCGAGCACCTCGCCCGCGACGGCGCGCCTGACCTGCGCGAGTCGGCGCGCCTGGCGCGCGACGTGTCCCTGGCGATCGCCCACGCGCACGCGGAGGGGATCATCCACCGCGACCTCAAGCCCGAGAACGTGATGGTCGACGACGCGGGACGCGTTTTCGTCGGCGACTTCGGCCTGGCCAAGGAGATCAGCGGGGATGCGCCGCGCCTGACCGTGAGCGGCGCCCTCATGGGCACGCCTTCGTACATGTCCCCGGAGCAGGCGGAGGGGCGCCCGGCCACGTTCCGCAGCGACATCTGGGGGCTCGGGGCCTTGCTTTACGCCACGCTCACCGGCCAGGCGCCGTTCGAAGCAAGCAGCCTCGCCGAGATCCTCTATCGGGTGGTGCACGGCGAGCCGCCGCCGCCTTCGCGACTCGAGCCGCGGGTCCCGCGCGACCTGGAGGCGATCTGCCTCAAGTGCCTGGAGAAGGAGCCTGGACGGCGCTACGCCTCGGCCCGCGAGGTCGCCGACGACCTCGAGCGGTTCCGGAAAGGCGAAGCCGTGCTCGCCCGGCCGCCTTCGCGGGCGTACCGGGCGCGCCGCTGGCTCGCGCGCAACCCGCTGTTGGGCGGAGCGCTCGCGACCGCCTTCGGGGCGGCGATTCTCAGCATCGTGTTGGCGTGGTTCGCAGCGGCGCGCGGGCGCTCGGTGCTCGAGAGCGAGTTCTACCGGACGGTGCAGGTACGGATCGTCGAGGCCGTGGAGCGAAGGCGCGCCGGGATTCCCCGGGCCGGGGACCGGATCCTGGAGGAGACCCAAACGCGCGCGCGCGAGCGACTCACGCAGGATCCTGGCTCCGCTCCGGCGCGCTTCGTGCTCGGCTGGGTCATGCGCCTGCGCGGGAACGTGGCGGAAGCGGAGCGGGAGCTGAGCGAGGCGGCGGCGCGCATGCCGGAAGACGCCGCGGTGCGCTGGCAGCGCGGTCTCGTCCGCGCCGCGCTCCTGCGGGCGGCGGTCGACGATGCCCGCAGGCGCTGGCGGGAGCGCGTGCGCGAGGTGCGCCCGGAGCGCCGAGAGCCGGACGAGGCGGCGCTCGAGCGCCTTCGGCCCGACCTGCCCGCGCTCCGTTCCCGGGTGGAGGAGGACCTCGCGGCCGTCGCCGCCTTGGCCGAGGCCGGGCGCGCCGCCGAGCTGGGTCCCGGGGCCGTCGACTGCGGGCGCGGCCTGCTCGCGTCCCTGCGCGGCGATCTCGCCGGCGCGGAGCCGTTCTTTCGCGCGGCTTTGGAGGCGGACGGGTGCCGCGACGAACTGTGGGACGGGATCCTGGATTGGAGTGAGGCGCGCTTCCGGCGCGACCCGGAGACGCACGGCGACCTGCTGCGCGCGTATGACGACGCGCTCTCCGCGAACCGCGGCCGGGTCGAGCTCTGGGAGAAGCGCGCCCAGGAGCGTAGCGAGCGAGCCATGGCCCATCTGCGCGTGGGCCAGTCGGAGGTCGCGGAGAGCTGGTGGGACGCGGCCCAAGCCGACCTGGATGCGGCGGCCGCCCTCGACGACCGCCGCCCAGAGGCGTGGCTCACCGGCGTGATGATCCGCGTCGATCGCGCGGAGGCCCGGAGAGGGCGCGGGCTGGACTCCGCGGGCTTGCTCGCCCAGGCGCGCAAGGAGGCGGACCGCGCGGCAGCCGCCACGCCCACGGCGCGAGCCTGGATCACGAGCGGTCTGGTCTGGGTCGCAGAGGCGAACGTGGCCGCCGCGCTGGGCGACGACGCGCGGGAGGCGAACGCGCGAGCGATCGCGGACTTCGACCGGGCGCACGAGACGGACCCCAAGGACCCGAACGCTCTCGAACTGCGGGGCACGACCTGGAAGAACCTCGGACTGGCGGAAGACGCAGCGGGCCTCGATCCGCGCGCCTCGCTCATCCGGGCGGTGAACGACCTGGGCGCCGCGCTCGAGCTCGACTCGACCCGCGAGGCGACGTTCACCGCCCGGGGCATCGCCTTCAAGCGGCTGGGGGAGGCGGAGGAAGCGCGCGGGGCGGACGGGCGGCCGCGCATCCTGGAGGCGATCCGGCACTTCGACGGGGCGCTGCATCTGGATCCGCAGGACGCGTCCGCGCACATGAACCGCGGCAACGCGTACGTGGCCCTGGGGTACGCGCACGACGCGCGGGGCACGGACCCGCGCGAGAGCTGGCAGCGCGGGATCGCCGATTTCGGCGAGGCGCTGGCCGCGAACCCGGAGAGCTCGAACGCCTGCAACGGCCGGGGCACCGCGCACCTGGCCGTGGCCGAGTGGGAGATTGCCCACCAGGCGGACCCGCGGCTAAGCGTGCGCCACGCGATCGACGACTTCACGCGGGCCCTGGAGCGGAACCCGCGCGATTTCGAGACCCGGGCGAATCGCGGAATGGCCGGCCGGTACCTGGCGGAGGCCTGCGCCGCCCGCGCAGAGGACCCGCATCCAGCGGCCGAGGCCGCCCTGGCCGACCTCGCCACGGTGATCGGAGAACATACGAACCACTGGCGGGCTCTGGTCAATCGCGGGATGACCCTGGAAGTCCTGGGTCGCCCCGCGGAGGCGCTCGCCGACTACGAGCGCACGCACACGATCGTGGGCGCACGGCTGCCCATGCTGGCCGGGCTGATCGAGCGGGCGAAGAAAGCAGCGGGACGTTGAGCGGCCGGCCGCGGGGTCGGGATTTCGCTTCCCCCGAGGATCCTCCGGAGCGGACTCGCAAACGGCGTTGGGAGTTGGGAGTCGGGGGTTTATTGGGATTTGGGCTTTTGGATTTGGGATTTCGCGCCGCCCCATGGCACCATGGCGGACATGGACCTCTCCTACGCGCTGGATCACCCCGTCGTTTCCGGCGAAGCCGCCCAGCGGGTCCACCTGCTGGTCCGAGTCGAGACCTGGCCCGAAGAGGGCGGGGCCGAGCGCAAGCCGCTCGATATCGCCCTCGCGCTCGACCGCAGCGGCTCGATGGAAGGGGTTAAGCTCGCCAAGACCAAGGAGGCGGCGATCGCGCTGCTCCAGCAGCTCGGCCCGCGCGACCGCTTCTCGCTGGTCACCTTCGAGAGCGAGGTCGACGTGGTGGTCCCGCCCACCGCCCCGACCGACCTCGAGGTGCTGCGCCGGCGGATCGAGGCGATCGAGCCGGGCGCGAGCACCAACCTGTCGGGCGGCTGGCTGCGGGCGCTTTCCCTGCTGGCGGAGCCGCGCGAGGGGGACCCTCTGCGGCGGGTGCTCCTGCTCACCGACGGCCAGGCCAACCGTGGGGTGACCGACCGGGCGGGGCTCGAAGAGATCGCGCGACAGCACCGCGAAGCGGGGATCGTCACGACCACGCTGGGATTCGGCGGAGACTTCCGCGAGGACGACCTGGTGGCGATCGCCACCGCGGGCGGCGGGCGCTTCCACTATGTGGATTCTCCGGACAAGGCGGCGGCGGCGTTCCTGGCGGAGTTCGGCGAGCTGACGCGGATCTTCGGGCAGAACTGCGAGCTGGGGATCACCCCCGGCGACGGCATCCCCGCGCCGGAGATCCTCGGCGGCGCGCCCGCGACCCCCGGACGCAACCTCACGATCCCGCTCGGCGACGTGCGCGATCGCGACCGGCGCCAGGTGCTGGCCGCCTTCTCCCTGCCCGATCGCATGGCCGAGGGCGCGCACGTGCTCGCCACGGTGCGGCTGGAGTACGACGCGGTGCGGGGCAAGGTCGGGCGGCGGCGCCACGTCCTGACGGTGCCCCTGCGGGTGTCGCCGGAGGAGTCGCGCGGCGCGGCTCCGCTCCCCGAAGTGGCGCGCGAAGTCGCCCTCGAGCAGGCGGGCCGCTGGAAGCGCCAGGCGCTCGAGGCGCTCGACCGCGGCGACGGGTCGGGGGCCATGACCCGGCTGGAGACCGCCGCCCAGTGGCTGACCGAGCAGCGCGGGCTCGATCCGGAGTTTTTCGACCGAGAGGCTGCGAACCTGCGTGCGCTGGCCGGCGAGGCCGCGCGCCCGGACTCGGCGCTGCGGAAGAAGCTCGCGGCCCAGAGCTTCGACCTGCAGGAACAGAGCGGGGCCTATGCCGCCGCGCCGCGCACCGACCGCCGGGTCTACGCCCTCTCGCCACAGACGCCCCACGTCCTCGACGACGCCGCTGACCACATGAAAGAGACCCTCAAACGATTCGGCTGGGACGAGACCGCAATCGGCCAGCTGGAATTCGCCCTGCGCGAGCTCGGGGAGAACGCGATCGAGCACGGTTGCCGCGGGATGCCCTGCGGGGAGATCGCCCTCGAGCTCCAGCTGGGTCGCAACCACGCCGAGGTCTCGGTGCGCGACCCGGGGCAGGGCTTCGATTTTCCGGCCACCCTGGCGCGCGAGGAGCAGGCCGGCGACGCCCCGCCCAAGGGCGGACGTGGACGCGGGCTGATCACGGTCTCGCGCGGCGTCGACACGCTGGCCGCCAACGCGCGCGGCAACGAGGTGCGCGCCGCCTTGCGGCGCCAGACCGCCCATTTCACGCGCCGCTCGGAGACCCTGCTCAGCATCGCAGGCGTGGGCGAGGCCCCCGTGCTCGCGATCCGCGGCTACCTCGACAGCCACTCGCACCGCGCCGCCGAGGCCAAGCTCGACGAGGTCTTCCGCCAGGGGCTGTTCCGCGTGATCGTCGACTTGACCCACTGCGAGTACGTGTCGAGCGCCGGGATCGGCGTCTTCATCGAGGGCTTGCGGCGGGCCCAGGAAGGCGGCGGCAAGCTCGTGCTGGTCTGCCCCGGTTCCCACGTCCGCGACACGTTCGAGCTGATGGGGCTTTCCGGGTTCTTCCCCTTCGCGGCCAGCGTCGCGGAGGCGCGCACGCTGCTCGAGAGCACTTGATGGCGCTCCGGGAGCGCTCAGAACTCGTGCGCGTTCACGATCGCAGAAAGCGAGAACGTATCGAGGTCCTGGTCGAGCCCGACGAACTCCGAGATCACCAGCCGGAACAGGATCGTGCGCGCGCCGGTCGGCCCGGTCACCTGAACCTCGAACCCGTGGGGGAACCCGTCCCCCGCCGGATTGAACAGTCCGAAGAGCGGCGTCGGCTCGGAGATCCACACGTTGGCGTTGCGGTTCCACGCCACGCCCGCGAAACCGAACCCGAGATTTTGGATCACGTTCGTGTTCCGCGCCTCGACCGGAGCGTAGAGGGGGTCCACCGGGCCCAGGTTGCCGATCGCATCGAACGGAAAGAAGGCGGTGGCCGGGGCCTGGTCGAAGCGCCAGAGATGGGTGATCGCGCGCTGGTTGGAGAGGAGCTGCATCACCTCGGGCTGCTCGATCGCGGCGAGGGAGGTGACCTGGGTCCAGTCCGCGAACTCCACGCTCTCCCAGCGGGCGAGGATGAGGCTGCGCGGCCAGGGTCCCATCGCGCGATTGACGGGCGACAGGTAGTAGATCACGAGGGTGTAGACATCGATCCGCCGCGTCGCCCCCCCGGCCAACACCGCGTCGAACGGCGGGCGCTCCCGGCAGAGGAGGAAGCAATTCCCGGTCTGCTCGTTCCCGAGCGTGTCGGCGCGGAAGTTGCCGGTCGGCGCCACGGTCGGCAGGCGCACGTTGCCCAGCCGCGGGAATACGCTGGGGGCGGGGAGCACGGCGAGGTAGCCGTTCCCGAGCGCGTCATTCGGGTAGATGCGGCGGAGCGACGCCGCCTCCTCCGAGACCCGGTTCACCCCCTGCTGGCTCCACTGCAGGATGTTCGACCAGGCCTCCGAGTGGGACGACAGGCTGATCATGGTCGAGAGGAGCTGGAAGATCGCGTACACGACGAACGCCAGGATCGCCGTGACGACCATGAGCTCGATGAGCGTGACGGCGGCGCGGACATCGCGGGTATTCCTGCGGAGCGGCAGTCGAAACACGGGTCGCTCCCTCCCGAATCAGCGGTCGATGAAGATCTTCTGCTGGTGGTAGGCGTAGTGCGGCATGAAATCGTTCGCCTGCGCGGTGAAGAGATTGTCGCGATACGCCTCGACGCGAATCAGGTAGCTCGCCTCGGCGAAGAAGACCGGGGTGGTGACGTCCCAGTCGAACTGCTCACCGCCCCCGCGGGTCAGGTCGGCGATCAGCAGCGCGGTGTTGGGCTGCCCCAGGACCGCCGGGCTGTTGTCCAGGATGTGGAGCCAATTGACGCCGTTGTCCACGGAGTACAGGAGCGCGTAGCGCAGCATCGGGCTCTGGTCGTCTTCGGGGATCTCCGCCGCCGTGTAGCGCGGGTCGGCGAACACGGGCTGCGGCTCTGCGAGGTTGCCGGGCAGGAAGTCGAGCCCGTAGTTCGGGTAGGCGGGCGTGTAGGCCTTGCCGTCCCAGCGCGCCCAGCGGGTGGTCCACATGAGGGAGACGGTCACCGGGTTCTCGAGCTCGGTCGCGTCGTTCGGGGAGTCGATGACGATCTGCGGGAGCTGGATCACCCGGCTCGGGGTTCCGCTCAGGCCCGAACTGAGGAAGGTGTGGACCAGCGTGAGCGAGGAGAAGGTGGCGATGAAGGCCGAGCCGGTCTCGACGGTGCGGTCGATCCCGTTCACGGCGATGAAGCCGCTGCGGGCGTTGTTGTTGGTCAGGCGCACGATCGCGCTGCCGAGCCAGGGGAGGGTGCCGTCCTGGTGGTTGTAGTAGTGGAGTTGGCGCGTGCCCACGTTGCGCGCGGGGGCGATGTACTCCGGCATGGAGAACTCGTCGCCGACGCCGGCCGCGCCCAGGTTGTAGTCGAGTCGAAATGGCCGGCTGATGCGGGTGTTGGTCGGCACCGGGAAGTTGTAGGTGTTGTCGAGTTCGACGCCGCCGACGTCGGCGTTGCCCGTGGTGTTGTCGCGGTAGTTGTGCCGGAAGGTGGCCAGGGTGGTGCCCAGGTTGAAGAAGGAGACGCAGCCGCGCGCGTTGAGCCGGCGCAGGGTCAGGTGGTCGCTGAAGGTGGTGCCGGTCGGGAGGCTGCCCGCGGCGGCGAGTGGGGCGACGCCGGCGGTGCGGACGTCCTGGCGGCGGATGCGCACGAACCGGCCGGGCTGGGCCGCGCCGCCGGTGGGTGAGAGCAGGTTTCCGTTGGCGACCCAGGAGGCGTAGAGGTTGACCAGCGCCGAGCTGCGGTCGGGAAAGAGTTCGCCGAGCCAGGGCTTGGACCACCAGTAGCCGACGTTGAACTCGCGGATCAGCTTGACGCCGCCGGTGTTGATGGTGGTAATGGAGTCTTCGAAACGCGATCCGGTCAAGCCGTCAAATGGTTTGCGGCTGACCGGAATGCTGTTCGCGAAGCCATTGGCGCCGTCGTACCCGATCTCGTTGCCGTTGCCCATGTAGTAGTAGGAAAAGCCGGTCAGCGTGGTGTAGATGCTGTTGCTCTCGGTGAGCGCGGTGCGCAGGAGTTGGAAGCAGCGCGGGACGTCGACCTCGATGGAGTCGGCGCCGACGCCGTTGGTGCCGGACCCGTGCCAGCCGTCGAAATCGTTGCCGCCGGTGTTGCGGATTCGGCCGGCATCGAGGCCGGGCCAGTTCGCCGTGACGTTGGCGGCTGCGTCCCGCAAGTTGTCGAAGTACCAATTGTAGCCGTGGTAGACCTTGACGTCGCGGTAGGGCATGTGGCGCGGGTCGCCCTGGTACTGGAACTGCTCGGAGAAGGGGACGAAGTTCTGGGTGTTGCTGCGCCAGACGTAGGTTTGGGAGAGGTTGTGCGGCTGATTCTGCACCGGCCACATCGTGCCGGTGGTCTGGTCGTTGCCGATGCGGGTCTGGATGGAGATGAGCGTGTCGGCGCCGGCGCCGAACTCCCGATTGAGGGCGACCGGGGAGATGTCGAGGATCCAGCGCGCGGTGTTCTTGGGCGTGGCGGTGGCGTTGACCAGGTTCTTGCTGAAGTCGTTCGCCACTTCGGTGGTGCAGGGGATGTATTCGTTGCCGTAGAGGCGCTGGGTCGGGTCGAGTCCGGCGACGGCCACCGGTGTGCACTTGAGGGGCGTGTTGGAGAGGCTGACCAGGGTGCCCGGGGTGCCGTTGATCACGACGAAGGCGGTCGAGCTGAACATGCGATTGGGCGACGCCGGGTCGAAGACGCTGAGGTTGGTGAACGCGGGGGTGCGGACGAGGTAGGTGTCGTTGGCGGCGTTCAGGGGCTCCTGGTCGGTCCCGCCGCGGATCGAGGTGATGGTGAGGTCGCCGGGGGTGGTGAGGTTGGCGTTGGGGACGAAGATGCTGATCGGCGTATTCAGGAAGTTCGCGGCGCCGGCATTGAGGGCCGCATTCTCGTAGTAGGCGTAGACGCGCAGGCGGACGTTTTCCGCGTGGGGCGAGCGTAGCTTCTCCGGGTGGGTGACCACGCGCGCCCAGGGCCGCCCGGCCGGCTCCTTGGCCGCATCCGAGTAGTTGCGCAGGGCCGGGAAGGGCACGAGCTCGCCGTGCAGATTGATGAAGATCGCGTTCCGGTACTTGTCCGGATTCGCGATCATGTCGTCGAGCAAGAGGCGGTAGGTGGGATTGTTCACGTCCTCCAACCCCGCCGCGACCCGCGCGTCGAAGAGTGCGCGCTCGTTCGGCGCCCGCATGTTGTGGTTGAATTGGTCCGCAAGCGCGTACGGCAGGGGGTTGGTGGCCGCGTTGTAGTCGTTCACCGTGGCGGCGTCGACCATCGCCCGGGCGGTGAGCGTGTCCGGGACGTAGTACTGGTCCACCGCTGAGCCCGCGGGCATCGTGCCGGGATAGAAATAGGCCCAGTTGATGTCCTGCACGGAATCGACCGCCCGGTTGAAGTACGGCTTGTAGACCGGGTCGCGCCCGTACCCCATGCAGGTGACCCAATGCCGGCGGAAGACCAAGCCGGGCTGGCGCGCTTCGAGGTCGTCGAACGCGGTCTCGATGAAGGGGCGGATGTAGGACATGTACACCCACCAGCCGGGCACGTTCTCCACGGCCAGCAGGTACACGTCGTAGACCTGGGACGGGGGATAGCCGTCGGACGTGGTGTTGATGACGGAGGCCACGTCGGCCAGGGTGACCGCGTCGGTGACCCCGCTCGGGTCGGTCCGGAAGACGCGCACGGTGACGATGCGCACGTCGCGGCTCTCGAGGTTGGCGAATTTTCGCACGGTGATGCGGCGCGAAAACCGCCAGCGGTCACCGGTCCATTCGTTGCCCGAGGCTTCGTGCCTGGGGTCGAGCACGCCGGCGTCCGCGCAGAGGACGAAGGAGGTGCCGGCGCCGTTGTCGTAGGCGTCGAGGGTGCTGGCGTCGACGGTGGCCGGGTTCTCGGCCACTCCGCGCAGCTCGGCGAGCATGGAGGTCGCTTTTTGCACCGCCAGGGCGCGGTCCTGGTTGAGAGTCACCGACTGCTGGTTGCCGGCGACGAAGACCAGGGACATCGACACCAGCGTGGCGATGAGGCCGATCGCGATGATCAGCTCGATCAGGGTGAGACCGGCGCGCGCCGGCGGCTTCGCGGGATGCAGCATCACTCGACCACCCTCGTCGGCTTGGCGTAACGGTACTGTCCGAGGCGCTGGCGCAGATCGTCCAGCACGCCGGGGTCGTAATCCACCTCGACGAAATCGCCTGCCCCGATCAATTGGACGTTTTGGTGCCCGACCACGACGCCGCGGATCAGCGTCGGGGCGAGGATCTGGCACTGCCCGGTCACGTAGAGCAGGCCGTTGAAGACGGAATTGGAACTCGCCGCGACCGTCAGGTTGCCGTTGACGATCAGGATCGCCGTACCCTGCAGGGGGCGAAGGGTGGTGAAGGTGATGTTGCCGTCGACGTAGACGATCCGGTAGTCCGGCAGCGGCGAGGTGATCGTATTGGGATCGGTGGTGTAGATGTCGGCGGTCGCCCGCAACTCGGCATCCGTGATGCCGAAGATGTTGCGGATGCAGGCGGGATGCGGGTTGGTCCCCACTGGCGGCACCGGAGGGTTGGTGAACTGAAGATACGGGCTCACCCCCGCTTGCCCGCTCGGTGAGCCTTGCAGCGTTCCCGTGATCGTGGCCACGCCCGTCCCTGAGAGGTAGACCAGCCCGCGCGCGATCCCGCCGAGGACCTTGGTGCGGTTGTTGAAATTGACGCCGCTGGCGCGGAAGGCGCAGACCGCGGCCTGCGCCGGCGGTGTGATCGCCAACCGCTGGATCTCGGTCTGCAGGCGGACGCGGCTGAGAACCTCGTTCGGAAACTGGTTGAAGGCCAACGCCGGATTCGCGTTGCGGTAGAGGTAGCCGATCGATTCGATCTGCCAGACGATGCCGGCACCCGGCTGGCCGCGGGCCGCCGAGATGTCCTGCAGGCGGTCGATCCGGACCTCGTAGCGCGCCCAGACCCCGTCCATCTCGCTCACCTCGATCGACCGGACCAGACCGATCACGGGGTCGTCGGTGTCGTTGATGGGCGGCACCGCGGCGAGGTTTCGCTGCGGGGCGAACGCCGTGACCGGCTGGGCGGTCTGACGGCGGAACCAGGAGAGCGCATCGGCGATCCCGGCGCGCGCTATGTTGAGCGTCTGACCGCCGAACTGCAGCTCATTCTCGATGGTGTCGCGCGCGCGCTCCGACGCGGAATGCGCTGCGACGATCGCCGCCATCAAGAGCATCATGGCGACCACCACCCACACCAGGGCAATCCCCCGCCGCGGAATGGTGCTCGAGGCACGGAATGCACAGAATAGGCGCATTAGACTCCGGTTACGAATATGGCCTATGCATGCGTAGAAGACCGGCGGGTGATATCTTGCCTGCAAAGCCATGGGAGTGGAGTGCAGAATCGATTATACCCACTCCAGGCGAATTGTCAAGCGCAGAAACGCCGTAAGTCTATTGTTATTTTGCATTTGCGACATTTGCAGATAGAGCACTCCTGTCGGCGAGTGCATCGGTTGCAGAACCCCACCGAACCGAACCGACCACCGCTATCCTTATTCGCTCCCCAGATGTCGCGGTTCGCGAGCCTTACCCCCCATCAGGCCGCACGTCTAGCCCTGAAAGCGGGCGGCCGAGGCCGGAGCAGCGTCCCGAGAGGACGAGGTGAGGAGCGCGGCTCGGTGCCGGCATGGTGAGCTCGCCGTTGACCGAATGGATGGAGCTAAGGCCCTCGCGCAGCGGATCCACCAGCAGGGCAAACAATCGCTGCTGATCGGCGCGCGCGCCCGAGGTGGAATTCGTGACTTCGAGGCTGTTTTGACCGACGCGAAGGATTTGGACGAGCATCGCCGCGAGGATGACGAAGATCCCAGAGGCGATCAGCAGCTCGATCAGGGTCACGCCGATTTCGCCCTGGCGGGGCGCAGCTCGCCGGGGCTGACGGGATTCCTGCATCCTGGCTCCTCCGGTGACGCGGAACGCCGACGAACGGGTGCAATCGCTCGACTCGCGGGCGTGGCTCCGGAGCTACTTATATTGCGTTTGCGCGCTTTGTCAAGAGAACTAACGCTCGCTGCTCCACTATTGGCTGTCGTTACTAAACTCAGGAACCCAGAATACGATAGCAAAGATGGTGACGTAGATAACGAACGCGCAGGGTCACGCGGGGTGGGTGGCAGGACCGGGGACCGGGATCTTGGGATGGCGGGACAGCGGCGTGCGTTCGGCGCCCGGTTCGGGGCGCGACCACGGGCGCTCCGCGGTCCCCTCCGGCAGTCGCGCATCAAGAACGCCGGGGCTGCGACAGGGGCGCTGGGGCCACCTTGGCGAGCAGGGCTTTGGGTGAGATGGGCTTGCGCAGGAAGCCGTCGAAACCCGCGCCGCGCAGAAGCCCGGCCTCCTCGTCGGTGATCGCGCCGGAGATGGCATAGATCCGCGGAACGCTCGAGGTCCGGTGCCCGCGGATCAAGCGGGCGACCCGCCGGCCGTCCATGTCGGGCAATTCGATGTCCAGGAAGATGACGTCCGCATCAAAGCTCGCGGCCAGCAGCCCTGCCTCGAAGCCGTTCGCGGCGCAGCGGACCTCGAATCGCGCCGCGTCCTCGAACGTCCTCCGCACCAGGTCGAGAATCATCGGTTCGTCGTCCACCGCGATGATCTTCACCCGCTGGCTCGAGGTTGCCGGGGCGCCGGGGTGGCCGTGCTTCTCCATGAAGCGCAACAAGTCGGTGCGGTTGACCCGCACCTTGGTCGACCCCGGAAGCCGAAAGTGCGGGAGAATCCCGGATTTGAGCCAGCGGTGGACGGTGGGAATGGAGACCTCGAAAATGGACGCAATCTGCCCGGTCGAGAAGGACTTGCGCTCGGAATTCCAGGGATCCACACGGTCCACGCGCAAACTCCAGAACTTGCGAAGCGCAAACCATCCGACGCCACGTTTATGATAATTATGAACTTCATCTATACTACATAGGTTACGTCGTAGTGTGTCCGGAGGGAAGGAGGCGCATGCGGTTCGACAGAGGAGAAACTAGAAAAAACCACCGGAGCGCCTTCTCGTATGTGGTTGACTTGCGGACCATATCAACTGATAATGAGGAAAGCAAGCAAGAATGACCGGATCATCGGATCCTCATCTTGTTCTCATTCACGAGCCTTAGTACCGCACCCTGGAGAATTGTGCCCAGTCTGCTCGGCGCTTCTGGCCCCCTGCTTCGTTGCTCCCCTCTTCTGTCGCGCCGCTTCCGGAGCGCCCACTGGGCGCTCCTCGCGGCTTGCCTCTCCGCGATGCTCTTGGCATCGCGTCGTCGTCGCGCCTCGCCGGCGGCCAGAATCGCCTTCGGATACTGGGCACCCTTCTCCG
>Ga0082335_1007179_pt1 | contig 13709 bp, 9 predicted proteins | sample Subgrocontami58m_FD_72375 | JGI IMG/M metagenome (GOLD analysis project Ga0082335, IMG submission 72375) | Subsurface groundwater microbial communities from S. Glens Falls, New York, USA - GMW37 contaminated, 5.8 m (SPADES assembly) (version 2) ...
CCGCGATTCCCCTGGCCCCACCGGCCAATGCCGGCGCCGCCGGTAATCCCCTTTTCTGGGGGAGGGAATTTCTGACCTGGTTATGGCACAAGAGCGAAGAACGCAATGGCATGATTAACACCCCGGCAAGCGGCGATCAGGAAATCATCTATCTCCAGCGGCTGGCGCTGGCCTCCGGTGAGGGGGAGTACTCGGAGACGGTTGTTTGTCAAGGTCTGCACTCGGACATGAAGGAAGGCCGCGAGGCGCTGCGTCAGGGGAAAAAAATCAAGGAAGCCCGCCTCCGTTTATCACGGGATACCGCCCGCTGGGAATTTACCTGCAAAGCCGATTACTTTCAATTTCAGTCCCTGAAGTTGCCGATTACGGAAAACAGCGGCGAGGAAGACGACAGGGAAGGACATAATATGGAAAGGATCTATCTCGTAGAAGCAGCCATGGAGGCAATGGAGCAGCTTTTTGCCTATTTCTTCCACCTGCGCCTTTCTCCCCAATGGGAAAATGAGGAGTTGCCCCGCATGAATAAATGGCTGCAAACCTGAGCCCCGGTCAGGAGGAATCCCAAGTGATCGACCTGCACACACATTCGCTGTTCAGCGACGGCGAACTAATCCCTTCGGAGTTGGTCCGGCGAGCCAAAGTTGCCGGTTACAAGGCCATCGCCATTACGGATCATGGCGATCATTCCAATATCGACTTCATCATCCCCCGTATGGTCAAAGTCTCGGAAATATTGTCTCAGGCTTTCGACATCATGGTTATCCCGGGCATTGAATTGACCCACGTGCCGCCCCGGCACATCGCGGAGTTGGCAAAAGAGGCAAGAAAGCTGGGCGCACGCCTTGTCCTGGTGCACGGTGAAACGATCGTCGAGCCGGTGCCGCCGGGAACCAACAGTGCGGCGCTGCACGCGGAAATCGACATCCTGGCCCATCCCGGCCTGATCACCGAGGAAGAGGGCCGGCTTGCCGCAGATAAAAAAATTTTTCTGGAAATCTCCGCCCGCAACGGGCACAGTTTGACCAACGGACACGTCGCAAAAATGGCCCGGCTTTGCGGCGCGGCGCTGGTGCTGAATACGGACTCCCATGCACCGGAAAATCTCATCTCCCGGGAAAATGCCAGGCAGATCGCCCGTGGCGCCGGCCTGACGGAAGCGGAAATTGCTGCCATGTTCCAAAATTCTCAATACCTTGTTGATAAAATTGACAAACAGTAAGTTTGATGAACTCGTAAAAAGTCCGAAATCTCCTCCCCATTGACGGGGGAGGGTTAGGGTAGGGGTGATAAGGGACCGAATTCCTGAATGTTATTTTCCCCCTCCCTTTTATTCCCTCCCGCCAGGGGAGGGAAAGGGGACTTTTTACGGGTCTGTCAAGTTTGGGAAAAATTTCTAAATTTCCTCGCACTTTGTGCTTGACTATTACCATATCTGGTGTTAAGTTCCGAACCGTACCCAATATGTGGGGTCTATGGATTATATCTAAACCTTCCGATAACAACTGCAAGGGGGAAACGCAATGCCTGAAAAGATTAAAAAAAGAGACGGCCGGTTAGTTGATTTCAATGTGGATAAAATTACCAATGCCATCTGCAAGGCCGGTGCGGCCACGGAAGAATTTGACCGGCCCCTGGCGAAAAGACTGACGCTCAAGGTTATGAGCCTCGCGGAAAAAGTTTTTGACGGCAAGGTTATGAGTGTGGAGGAAATTCAGGACATTGTGGAAGAAGTGCTGCTGGATTCCCCCTACCGCCGGACGGCCAAATCGTATATTATTTACCGCGATCAGCATGCCCGCTTGAGAGAAATAACCAACAAGATGGAGGTTGATCTAGTTGACCAATATCTGAAGAAAAGTGATTGGAAGATAAACGAAAACAGCAATATGGATTACTCATTGCAGGGCTTGAACAACTACATTTCTTCAGAAGTAAGCAAAATCTACTGGCTCAACGAAATTTACTCGCCGGCAATAAGAAAAGCGCATACGGAGGGCGACTTTCACATCCATGACTTAAGCCTCCTTTCCGTTTATTGCGTGGGCTGGGATCTCTTCGATCTTTTGCAGGAAGGCTTCTGCGGTGTTTCCGGCAAGGTGGAAAGCAAGCCGGCGAAACACCTCCGCAGCGCCCTGGGCCAGGTGGTCAATTTCTTTTATACGCTGCAAGGTGAGGCGGCGGGCGCCCAGGCCTTCTCTAATTTTGATACGTTGCTTGCCCCTTTCATCCATTACGACCGCCTGCAATTCACCGAAATAAAGCAGGCATTGCAGGAGTTTATCTTTAACATCAACGTCCCTACCCGGGTAGGTTTTCAGACGCCCTTCACCAATGTCACGCTGGACGTCACGGTGCCTAAGTACTATGCCGACCAACATGTAATTATTGGCGGGCAGCCGCAAAAGGAAACCTATGGCGAGTTCCAGGAGGAAATGAACCTTTTCAACAAGGCTTTTCTGCAGGTCATGGCGGAAGGAGATGCCAAAGGGCGGGTATTTACCTTCCCCATTCCCACTTATAACATCACCAAAGATTTCAACTGGAATGACAGCAACCTGGATGATCTTTGGGAAATGACAGCCAAGTACGGCGTCCCCTATTTTTCCAATTTTATCAATTCCGACATGAACCCCGAGGATGCCCGCAGCATGTGCTGTCGGCTGCGTATCGACAACCGCGAGCTGGCGGTGCGGGGCGGCGGCCTTTTCGGTTCCAATCCACTCACCGGCTCCATCGGCGTTATTACTATAAATATGCCCCGTATCGGCTATCTGGCGGCCAACGAAACAGAATTTTTTCAACGTCTCGACAAATTAATGGAAATCTCCAAAGAAAGCTTGGAAACAAAGAGGAAAGTGCTGGAAACCTTCACCGAGGGCAACCTCTATCCCTATACCAGATATTACCTGCGCAACATCCAGGCCCGCTTCAAGGAATACTGGAAAAATCACTTTTCCACCATCGGCCTGGTGGGAATGAACGAGGCGTGCCTCAATCTTTTCGGAGAAAACATCGCCTCGCCGCAAGGCCAGGCCTTTACTAAAAAGGTGCTGGACCACATGAGGGATAAACTTGTCTTGTTCCAAAAGGAAACAGGCAATAATTACAATCTCGAATCAACGCCGGCGGAAGGCACCTCTTACCGTCTCGCCACTATTGATAAGGCTAAATTCCCCGAGATTATCTGCGCCAATGAAGCAGAGTACCAGCAGGGCCAGACGGAGCCGCTCTACACTAACTCGACGCAGCTGCCAGTCAATTATACCGATGATGTCTTCGGCGCCTTGGATCTGCAGGACGATATTCAGACGCGCTACACCGGCGGCACGGTTTTTCACATCTACGCCGGGGAGCGGATTGAAAACCGCGAGACGGTCAAGTCGCTCATCCGTGCCATCTGCTATAACTACCGGCTGCCTTACATTACTTTCTCACCCACCTTCAGCGTCTGTCCCACGCACGGCTACCTGACGGGAGAAAAAACTAATTGTCCTACCTGCAGCCAAACCTGCGAGGTGTACTCGCGCGTCGTCGGTTACCTGCGCCCCGTAAAGCAGTGGAACAAGGGAAAGCAGGAAGAATATCAGTTCCGTCAGGTCTTCAATTTCTGAAGCCATGAAAATTGGCGGCCTGCAAAGAGTTTCCCTGATCGATTATCCGGGCAAGATCAGCGCCACGGTTTTCACGCAAGGATGCAATTTTGCCTGTCCCTACTGCCATAATCCGGAACTGGTTGATCCCGCCCTCAGCGGAGCTTGCCTGCCGGAAGCAGAGATTTTTTCCTACCTGGAGAAGCGCCGGGGTAAACTGCAGGCGGTAACCATCACCGGCGGCGAGCCGACCATACAAAGCGACCTGGCGCTATTTGTCGGCCAGGTAAAGGCGATGGGTTATCTTGTCAAGCTTGATACCAACGGCTCCCAGCCGGCAGCGCTGGAGGAACTGATCGCGGCAAAACTCCTGGACTACATTGCCATGGATGTCAAAGCGCCGCTGCATAAGTACGCAGCGATTACCCGAGTGCCGGTAAGGGAAGCGGCGATCAGGCAAAGCATTGAGATAATCAAGGCTGCGGGGATTCCCTGTGAATTTCGCACCACGGTGGTAAAATCTCAACTTTCTCGGGATGATATCCTGGAAATTGGGCGGTTGATAAGCCCTGCCCCTCGCTACGCCCTGCAACGCTTTATCCCTTCCAAGCCTCTCGATAGGGAATTCCTCTCTCAAACCACCCTCGCCCCGGAAGAATTCGCCGCCGTAAAAATAGTTCTGGAAGAAAAGATAAAAAATGTTATAATCCGTTGAACTTACTCCTAAAACGTAAAGGATTTTCGCGATGGATAACGAAGCAAGTGATTTGATAAAATTCACCGATAACGCCCAGATTAAACGCCTGCTCAATGACCTGGTTTGTGAAGTTAAGGGCTTCGCTGAATATCAAGTTAATTTAGTGCATAAATTCACGCAAATAGGGTATGCCCTGTCTGCAGAAAAAAATATCGACCGTCTGCTGGAATTGATTGTGGACGACGCGCGAAATTTCACCCGTGCGGAGGGCGGCACACTTTACATCATGTCCGACGACGAAACTGCCTTGCATTTTGCCATTGTCCAGAACACGAAATTAAATATCCGCATGGGCGGAACCAGTGACAAGATTACCTGGCCCCCCGTATTGCTGAAAAATGAGGATGGCAGTCCTAACTTCACTAATGTTTCCGCCTACGCCGCCCTCTCCGGAAAAGCAGTCAATATTGCCGACGTCTATGATGAAGCAGGCTTCAATTTTCAAGGCACCCACGATTTTGACGCCGATACGGGCTACCGCTCCCAATCCATGATTGTGGTGCCCCTGAAAGATCACGACAATGATATCATCGGCGTCCTGCAGCTGTTAAACGCCCAGGACAGTGCGACCGGCGAGGTAATAAGCTTTTCCCCGGAATGCCAGCAGATCACGGAATCCCTGGCCTCCCAGGCAGCCGTGTCTCTTTCCAACCACCGCCTGATCAACAGCCTGGAAATTCTCCTGGAATCCTTTATCACGACGATCGCCTCGGCCGTGGATGAAAAATCCCCCTATACCGGCGGTCATATCAAAAGAGTCGCAGACTTGACACTTTCCATCGCCGCGGCAATAAATCGCAAGACAGAGGGCCCTTACACCTGCGTAAATTTTGACGAGAAGGCTATCAAAGAGCTGCGGATGGCCGCATTGCTACACGATATCGGCAAGATAACCACCCCCGAATATGTTGTTGACAAAGCCACTAAGCTGCAAACTATCTACGACCGGATGGAAATCTTAAAGACCCGTTTTGAGGTACTCAAGCGGGACCGTCAGATAGCCGCTCTAAAAGGGAGGATCGAAGAACTGGAAGCCAACGCGCCAACGAAAAAGCCCGCACCTGTGGAAACGGGGCGCACCACCGCACCGGAGGAAAACTTCAGCGAATTGACGGCTGATCTTGATCTCCTGCTTAGCGCCAACACCGGTGACGAATTTATGGCGGAGGAAACGATCGCCAGGATCAAAGAAATCTCCAACAGGACATGGACCGCCGACGGCCAGACGCTTCCCTTGCTGACGGAAAATGAATTGGACAACCTGACCATCCAGCGTGGCACCCTAACCGAAGCGGAGCGGGAAATAATCAATAAGCACGCTCTGATAACCCACAAGATGCTCTCCAAGCTGCCCTTTCCCAGGCAATTGCGCAACGTCGCCCGTTATGCGGCCGCGCATCACGAAAAACTCGACGGCACCGGTTATCCTTTTGGATTGAAAGGAGAGGAAATTCCCCTGCAAGCGCGCATCATGGCGCTGGCCGACATCTTTGAAGCGCTGACGGCCAAGGATCGCCCCTATCGGGTTGGCAAAACGCTCGCAGAAGCGCTGAAAATCATGTCCTTTATGGCCAAAGACGGGCACCTTGACAAAGACCTCTTTGATCTCTTCCTCAAGGAAAAGATTTACCTCGATTACGCCCTCAATGAACTTTCCCCCCAACAAATCGACACCCCCTGATGCCACTGCTGTTTCAAAGGGGCTATCCGGGATGGGACGGCGGCTTCATCTCCTTCTCCCGCCCACGGGGATTTTTCTCTGTTTTTAATTGCTCTGCGATATCCCTGGCGCGAGGGCTATCGGCAGGAAAGGATTTAAGCGCCTCTTTGAAGTGAAAAACGGCGCTTTCCATTTTATTTATTTTCTTGAAGTAGAGCCCGAAGTAATAATGAGACTCCCCCTGGTTGTTCGTCTTCCCGTAGGAAAAGGCCAAGCGGTAAAGCACCTCATCGTCCGCTGTCTGCTTCGCTTCCAACTGCTTATAAACCTTTATGGCAGAGGAATAGTCGCCTTTAGCCTCGTAAGCCTTGCCAAGAAAAAACAAAGCTGCCTGATTCTCCCCGTCAACCGCTATGGCTTTATTAAGGTAGGTCAGGGCATCGTCTGGCCGACCATTATTGTAATAGGCAATTCCCAAGGCGCTCAATATTTCTACGTCCTGGGGCGCCACCTTTAAAGCCTTCTGAAAATTTTCCAGGGCCTGAGCCGTCATGCCGAGTTTTCCCTGCGAAACTGCCACACCGTAAAGAAAATCCAAATCGTCAGCGTTATTGGCCAGCCCCGCCTGAAAGAACTTCAGATTTGCCACGGCATTATCGTTTTCCAGCCGCAAAATAGTCTGGAGACGTTTCAATTGCCCAAAGAGACTTTTGGCGCCACCTCCTTTGTAACTGGTTTGCAGCAACCCGTCCAGATATCTTATTCTGTCGTCCGTGCCCGGATGGGTAAGAAAATAGGAAGGCACACTACTGGAGTAAAATTCGTACTGCCTCATGATCTTCAAAAAATCCGGCATGCCCCGGCCGTCATACCTCGCCCTGGTTAGATAGGACAAACCCAGGCGATCCGCATCCTCCTCGTGTTCCCGGCTGTACTTTAAATTCATCGTCGTCGCCGCCGCCATCGAGAAAGTCGTCACCGCCGCCATCATGTCGCCGCCTCCCCCCAAAAAAGCGCCGGCCAGGATCGCAGCCAGGGAGGCAATATTAATTTTTGCTGATTTATCCACAATAGCGGCGATATGGCGGGCACTCACATGGGCCATTTCATGCGCCAAAACACCCGCAAGCTCCCCTTCATTTTCCACCAGGTTGATCAGCCCGATATTCACATAGACGTAACCGCCGGGGGTAGCAAAAGCGTTAACAGCCGAACTTTTAATCACGGAGAAGCGATATTCAAAAAATTGGGTTGGCATACCAGCAAGGAGCTTATGGCCTATCTTGCTCAGATAATCATCCACCCGCCGGTCGTGATAAATGAGGTGGTCTTTTTCCAGGTTGTCGTAGAACTCAAGGCCCAGTTTTTTTTCATCTTCAATAGTAAAAGAGGCCCAGGCCCAAGAGGTGGAAAAGACAAACAGGAGGATGTTGATTATCAGGATAAGCTTATTGCGTAAACTTTTCATATTGATTGATAATCTTTCATTGTTAAGTAAGACATCCGCCACGGCCTAAAACAGCACGCCCTGCATCCCCCGTGTTATTTTGGCCACCCTTCGGAGTATAATATGTTTTAAGAGGATTAGCAATTTATTGGGACCCTATCGCAAGACCACGTCAAAGTCGGGATAATAAATTATGCGGTTAGGTTTAATTTTTTCGAGACAGTAACCTTCGGGGAAGCGATTATGCATTGGGCATGGACAAATATCAACAATAATGTCCTTCTATCAGAAAAGAAGATATGGGTATGCCGTTACCTTATGGGTATTCTGGGGATGGTACTCTGTGTGTGGTATTCTGTGTAGAGTAGAGAACTTGTAAAGCATGCATAACGATTGCTGAGTTCAGTCTTTTGAATAGGGTGAGGTTCCCGCTACCAACTCACCTTACTTGGCTTTACAGCAGAGCTTCCTCTGTATTGTCCTGGTGATATTGTGGAGTGGATAGCCTTTCGGCAATCTCCATCACCCTCCGCTCTTTGGTTGCGTGAACAAAGCAGGGTCCCTTCCCTCGGGCAGGGTTATGTTGTCCCTTGCCCTCAAACGGTACTTTGAACCATGCGCCTGATAGCATCCACTCAAAACCTCATGATTGACTTGGTCTTTTTCTGGGCGTACATCAATTCATCAGCCACTGACATAAGGCGGTCCAAAGACAGAGGTGATTCGGGAACATAAGCAGCCGCGCCCCAGCTCATGGCGAGTTTATACTGGCTAGCTTCTCTTGCATTCCAGTCATCAATGTCTTGTTGAAGTCTTAGCGAAAATGCTTCCAGACTCAATTCCGTCACGTCGATGGCAAGGATGGCAAACTCGTCTCCGCCGACACGTGCCAAGATGTCCGATTCCCTGAATGTTGTGCGGAGAAAGGTTGACGCATCTATCAGTATCTTGTCACCTTCTTCATGACCCAAGGTATCGTTTATCCCTTTCAGTCCATCGATATCGATGAAGACGAGTATGATCTGACTCCCTGCCCTTTTTGCGGCTTTGAGCTGCTGCTCTGCCAGGGTGATGAATCCACGCCGGTTGTATAGTCCTGTCAGTTCGTCGCGCAGCGAAATATCCCTCATTTCCGCTTCCCTCCGCTTGCATTCGGCAATCTCTCTCCGGAGCTGCGCGTTGGCCATTCGCAGGTGGGCTGCCTGTTGTTCCAACCGCGCATGCAATCGACCCAGTTCCAGATGTGTCTGGATACGGGCCAGAAATTCTTCCGGGTGGAACGGCTGAGTGATGAAGTCCACGGCGCCGAGCCGCAAACCCGCCGCCTGCGTATCCACGTCCGAGGACCCATTGATAAAGATGATGGGGATGGTGCGACTCTCCTTCCTCGCCTTGAGCCGCCGGCAGACTTCAAAACCATCCATGTCAGGCAAGTTATTGTCCAGCAAGATCAATTCCGGCGGCCTAGCCGCTGCGGAGGCCAGTGCCAGTTCCCCGCTGTCGGCCAGACGCACCTGATAGCCCTCCGCTGCCAAGATTTCCGTCAGCATGTTCATGGAGCCCGGAGTGTCGTCAACCACCATGATAACACCTGTGTTGTTCATGCCGTATCCTCAATGGGCACAGACTTGCGGCATCTGTCCGGACGAAGCAGGGGCCCTTCGCAGACAGATCCTTTTAATGTGAAGCTGTATATCAACTATTGTTGTTTGGCTAAAGCATTCAACGTGTCTGCTACTGCGATCATCGGCGCCGTCGAAGAAAAAATCCATGCGGAGAAGGTCAAATAGTTTTTTATGCCGTATCGGAAAAAAGCGCCATCCTTTGGATGGTCAATATGTTCCCTTCAGCCACGTTGATCGCGCTAACCTAGCTAGGTAACGGCCTGATTGGCGGTGCTTACCGTCATTGCCAGGCCAACAGCCGAAGATCGTTTCCAATGTAACCAAACAGATCAGCACTTTTTCATCTCCTTCTTGAGTCTGTCAGTCTGTCCGGCCCTTACACTATTCACATGGTATTTGTCAATAACTTTTTACACCCATCACATTGTGGCAAGCGTAATATAAAACTGTTACAAAGCTATCCATGCAAGAAAAAACAATAATAACGAGCCAAGAGATTGGTGGGAGGATTAAAAAACGGAGGGTTGAGCTTGGGATCTCCCAGGAAAAACTGGCTGACGTAATGGGTGTTACATATCAGCAAGTGCAGCGGTATGAAAACGGAACCAACAGGCTAAATGTGGAAAATATCCAGTTAATTGCCGGTATCCTATCCGTTCCTGTCTCGCATTTCTTTGCATCCGATGAAATATTAATGGTTGCAGAAGAAGCAACAACCTATTTATCTGCCGATGAAAGTAAACTCCTTAGATATTTCAGAAAAATCGAAAATAATAGTTTCAAAGACCTTGTTATGCAGGTTGCCCGGCTTGCCGTAAAGGCAAAGGGATAGTTCTCGGCGGATGGAGGAAACGTTCGTTCATAGAACGTGTCGGAGATCGCGGGCCTCCGGAAGGCAGTATCGTAATTTGGAGACTGCTTTTCGATTGACACGGAAGAGAGGAGTGGTTTATCAACAAAGGACGGCTTTTGTTGTGTGGGAAATGGGAAAAGCGGCGAAACTTCCGGATGAAAGACAGGAGAACAATTTTATATTTCTGCGCAGATAGCTGCAAAACAGGCTGTAGCCAAAGAATTCTATGAAACCCAATTTGCGTTATTCAAACCATCATCAACGAGATGAAGTGATTATGGCACAGGGATTTCTTCCCTTCAAGCGCGAAGAGCAGAAAAATGCGTTTTAAGCTCAGCATGAAATATGCGCTGTCCATCATGGTTGTACTCGTTGTCGTTATGGGCTCGATGTTCCTGGCGATTTACAAGAAGCATGAACAAATGGTCATGACCCAGATCGACGTGCAGGCAAAGGCGCTGTTCAAGCAGGTGGTCATTACGAGAAGATGGGTGGCCGATCACGGCGGCGTGTACGTGGAAAAGCTGCCATGGATGGAGCCGAACCCTTATCTTCGAAACTCCTCCATCACTGATGCGAAGGGAAAGCGCTATGTAAAAGAGAACCCGGCCATGGTCACCAGGCAGCTCTCCCAGTATGCAGAGCGTGAGAAGTTATACTTCTTTCACATAACCAGCTTAAAGCTCATCAATCCGGAAAACGCGCCCGATGCTTTTGAGAAGAAAGCGCTAATGGCTTTTGAGAAGAAACGGATAGGAGAAGCCTCGACAACCGAACGGAACGGGCGCTCTTTTTACTATCGCTACATCGCTCCCCTCTATATTGAAAAAACCTGCCTTGAGTGTCATAGTCATCAAGGTTATAAGATTGGGGACGTTCGCGGCGCCATCAGCATATCTGTCCCGATAGACGGTTTTCTTGCCATGATGGCCGTCGAGCGAAGATATATGCTTGGCGGCATGGTTGCCGTATGCCTGATTATCATTCTTACCCTCTTCATGCTAACCAGACGTGTTGTTATAACTCCCATCAGAAAGATCCGGCGGCAAATGAACGACTTTTCGAAGACGGGGAATGTCAACATCCCTTTGATAGAAACGGGAGACGAAATTGAGGACTTGAGCAGGTCCTTCCGCAAAATGGCGAATGACATCAACGAATACCATACCAGTCTCCAGGAAAAGATTAAAACGGCTACCAGAGAGCTGACCGAAAAGAACGAAGCCCTTGCCGAATCTTCCCAATCAAAATCTGATTTTATCGCCAAAACGTCCCATGAACTGCGGACACCGCTCACCGCCATCAAGGGCGCCATGGACTACCTGTCCGTAAAGCTTGCCATGCGGGAAAAGGATGAAGAGGGGGACCTGATCGTTTTTTTTGAAGTGATCAAAAAGAACGCGGAGCGGCTCATCCGGCTGGTCGGCAATATTCTCGACTACGAGCGGATAAGCATGGGCACAGTCGAAATGAACTTCAGGGAGACCAACCTCAAGGACGTCTTCCAGGAGGTTGTGGCCGGTTTTGTCCCGCTCGCGGCCAAAAAGAACGTGAGCATCCGTACGAAAACGGTGGATGTGTCAGCCCGTTTCGACGAGGACCGGATGAAGCAGGTACTGACGAACCTCCTCTCAAACGCCCTGAATTTCAGCCCTGATTCAGGGAATATTCTGGTCGCGCTGGAATGCCGGGACGGGAAGGCCTGCGGCTTCGTAGAAGACATGGGCGTCCGAATCCCGCAGGACGAGCGCGAGAACATCTTCACGCAGTATTACACCAGGAACGTCGCCGGCGGGACCGGCCTCGGCCTCGCGATCTGCCGGGGCATCATCGAGGCGCACGGGGGGGAAATCGGCGTCGAAGATTCTCCCTTAGGCGGAAGCCGTTTCTGGTTCAGGATTCCGAAACAGGGAAAGGAACGAAAGGGGAGTGAAAAAACAACTGCTCGTAATTGATGACGATCCGGATATTCTGCACGTGTTGAAGGCCAATCTTGAGCTTTACGGGTACGAAACATCCCTTGCCGGTGATTGGGCCGCGGCAAAAAGAGCGCTGGATTTACGGCTCCCCGACCTGATCATTCTGGATCTTACGCTGCCCGACGGAAGCGGCATTGACATCTGCCGAGAATTCAAGCAGAACTGTCCGAAAATACCCGTCATCATGCTGACCGCGAAGGACCGCGTGTGGGACAAGGTCATGGGGCTGGAGAGCGGCGCCGACGACTACATCGTGAAACCCTTCGAGACGATTGAGCTCATGGCGCGCATCAAGGCCTGTCTGCGGCGTTGCCAGCCTGACATGGAGACGGTGACGATCGGTGATCTTGCCGTCGATATTAAGAAGCGGAGCGTGCGCGTTGGCGGCAAAACCACGGACCTGACGCGGAAAGAGTTCGAGCTGCTTCATCTTTTCATAGCGAACCGGGGCGAGCCGCTGACCCGCGAGTTCATCCGCAAAACGATATGGATGGGATCAAATATCTATTCCTGGAGCCGGGTTATCGATGCGCACATCCATCACCTCAGGCAGAAGATCGAGAAGAACCCGCTTGAGCCGGAATATATCATTACCGTGCCGGGCGTGGGCTACAAATTCAGGGAGTAAGCGGCGTCAACCGCCGCCGCGTCCCTTGTTTTTCTTCCTCCTCGCCCACAGAAGTCAAAAAATTAACACAAAATTTACAGTCTTTAACCGCAAATTTACGCCCGGGCATGGTAGGATTCGAACGTAAGAAAGCGGGTAGCAGGAAAAGAAAATCGGAGTTATTAAACGAACACCTAAGGAGGTATGTGATGAATATTAAAAAAATGCTTATAGCAGTTGCCGTTGTTGCCTTGACCGCTGCAAACGCGGCGCCGGTCAAGGCTGAAGAGAACCTTTTAAAAGCGCTGAAAAGCGGCGCTCCCCTGCTGGACGTAAACTACCGGTATGAATCTGTCGATGATGATCTTCGCCCGGAACGGGGGGAAGCGTCCACCATTCGTGTCCGTGCGGGCTACAAAACAGCCGAATTCAAGGGATTTTCAGCTCTCGTGGAACTGGAAAGCACCAATAAACTGGGATCTGACGACTATGACGCCTTCCCGGGTTCCAATCCCAATAACGATAGACCGGACAAAGCGCAATACGGCGTGATTGCCGATCCGCTGATTTCAGAACTTAACCGGGCCTATCTGCAATATAGCGGTTTGGGGAAAACGGTAATCAAGATCGGCCGCCAGCGCGTGATTTTGCCGACCGCCCGTTTTGTAGGCAATGCGGGCTGGCGTCAGAATGAACAGACTTTTGATGCTTTCTCCGCTCAGACAAAATTTATTAAAGATACTACCCTTACTTACGCTTATCTTTTTAAAAGGCATAATATTTTTGGTGTCAAATCCGGTATGGACACGCAACTCTTCGATGCAGCCTATTCCGGGTTCGGCTTGGGCGCTGTGACGGTGTACGGCTATCTGCTGGACCTGGACGGAAGAGTTGATGACAGTAAAACCTTCGGTATCCGTTTTGAGGGGAAGCGGAAGTTTGATAATGTAACACTGCTGTACAAAGCTGAATACGCCAACCAGTCGGATTACGCCGATGCGATGGGGGGGAGCTCCGCTTATGTGGCGGCTGAACTGGGCGCCACATTCCTCGGCGTAACCGCCAAAGCAGGCTATGAACTGCTGGGCAGTAATGATGGCGTCAGGCCGGCCTTCGGCACACCGCTTGCCACCCTTCACAAATTCAACGGCTGGGCCGACCGTTTCCTGACAACTCCTCTTGCCGGCCTCG
>Ga0082335_1007186_pt1 | contig 13697 bp, 6 predicted proteins | sample Subgrocontami58m_FD_72375 | JGI IMG/M metagenome (GOLD analysis project Ga0082335, IMG submission 72375) | Subsurface groundwater microbial communities from S. Glens Falls, New York, USA - GMW37 contaminated, 5.8 m (SPADES assembly) (version 2) ...
CCGAAACCAAGCAGACGCCGCGGGGCGCCGTGGATGAAATGACCATCATGGTGGAGCACAAGCCCGGGGTCGGCGACCCCGAGGCCCTGCGCGCCCACCTGGAAGACCGCCTCAAGGTGGAAATCGGTCTGCGCATAAACGTCCAGCTCGTCGGCCCCGACGCCCTGCGTTCCCTCACCGGACTGGGAACCGACCGGCCCAAGCCCAAGCGCTTCGAGGACCGGCGCATAGCCCAGAAATAAGATCGGACACCGGAGCTGTAATCCTTACCTCCAAGTTTTTGGAGTCCCCATGGAACAATTCCACGGCACCACCATTCTTTGCGTTCGGCGGGGCGACCGTGTCGCCATTAAAGATCTATTTCAATCCTTTGGCCAGCGATAGCGGAATGTTCGGACTCAACGGGTTCACGCTCACGCGAAACTTGGCCGGTTCAATAATCAGGTCCATGTCTTCCATCGGAATCGCACCAAGCAACACTTGGTTGCCAAATACCAGCGCACCGGTTACACACTCACGGTTAAGCATCGAGATTCGTACAGGTGACACGTAGTCAACCATATGTGATTTTCCGTCAGCGGTTTGCACTTCACGCTGTTTTCTTGTTTTCAGTTGTAGCTGCATGGCTACATGTTCCGGGATGCACAAATGCAAAGCCCCTGTATCAACTACCGCGGATACATCAAGCTGTTCCAGGTCGTCGCGTGCGTCATTGGCTAATCTTATATCCGCGTAAGTGATTCCCATATCTTTGTCCTTTCAAGTGATGTCAAGATTAGATGATTCCAATGGCTTTAGCAATTAGCCCTGTCCAATGGTGTCTGTCCAATGGGATTTGCGATTCGTGGTCGAGCGCTACGGGGTGTCGCAGGTGGCCGCGCTCCGCTGGCTCGTGCGGCAACGCCTGCGCAACCCGGCCGGGCGCTTCAGCGCCCACCGGCTGCACCGGGACCTGAAGGCCCAGGGGCACGGCGTGGCGAAGGATGCCGTGCACGCGATGCTCGGCCATCTCCTGGATGCTTTCCTGCTCAGCGCCGTGCCGCTGGCCACCGACTCTGAGCGCCAGCGCAACTCGAACCCGCGCAAGCTCTATTCCGCGGACCTGGGCCTCATCAAGGCCTTCGACGCCAGCGGCCGCTCGAAACTAGGCCACGCGCTCGAGACCGCCGTGCTGAACGAACTGGAGAGGCGCGGCGCCGAGGTCGGTTACGTCAAGACGGGCGACGGGCTGGAGGTGGACTTCCTCGCGCGCCGTTGGCGAAACACCTCCCCGTGCATGTGCGTCCCACAAGCGCTCTGCTTCCTCGATATCTGTCCGACAATTCTTCGTGTTGCGAACGGCTTCAGTTCCATGCCCGTCTCCTTCCGGATCCGGATCGCGCGGCCATCGCCAATGGCGTTATTTCGGCCTCAATGCGTTTACGCATTTCCCGGCCGGCCGTCTCCAGATCGTACTGCGCTTGCAGATTCATCCAGAACGTCGCATCGGCGCCGAACAGGCGAGTCAGACCACGCGCACACTCGCAGCATGAATGCCTCGCTGCCATTAAAATGCGTCAATGTCAGAAGCAAGCAGTACGATAGCAGATAACGACGGCGCCATTCTCATCCACGGCGCGCGCCAGAACAACCTCAAGAACCTCACCCTCGAAATCCCGCTCGACCAGCTCGTCGTGGTCAGCGGCGTGTCGGGCTCTGGCAAGAGTTCGCTCGTGTTCGACACTCTCTACGCCGAGGGCCAGCGGCGCTACGTCGAGACCTTCTCGCCTTATGCGCGCCAGTTCCTCGACCGCATGGACAAGCCGCAGGTCGATCGCATCGACGGCATCCCGCCGGCGATCGCCATCGACCAGACCAATCCGGTGCGCACCTCGCGCTCGACCGTCGGCACTATGACCGAACTGAACGACCACGTGAAGCTGCTGTTCGCGCGCGCGGGCGAGCTCTATTGCCGCGGCTGCGGCGCGAAGGTGGCGCGCGACACGCCGGAATCGATCTATGCAGCGCTCGCCGCGCGCGCCAAGGCCGCGGGCGACCCGCGCCTGCTCATCACCTTTCCGGTGACGGTGCCGAAAAATTTCTCCGAGGCCGAGGTCGAGCAATTGCTGCAAGGCCAGGGTTATGCCCGCATCCATGCGCGCAGCGACAGTCTGCTGGAGGTAGTGCAGGACAGGCTGCGCATTTCCTCGGCCGGAAAAACGCGCGTGATCGAAGCGCTGGAGGCGGCGCTGAAAATCGGGCAGGGGAAGGTGAACGTGTATGCCGCCGGGGCGGACGACGAATCCATCACCCAGGCAGTTTGGCGCTACTCCTCCGACCTGCACTGCGCCGAGTGCGACATCCATTACGCCGACCCCACACCGTCACTGTTCTCCTTCAACTCGCCCGTCGGCGCCTGCGATACCTGCCGCGGCTTCGGCCGCGTGATCGGCATCGATTTCGGCCTGATCGTGCCGGACGAAGGAAAGACCTTGCGCGAAGGCGCGGTGCGGCCGTGGCAGACCGCGAGTTTCGGCGAATGCCAGGACGATCTGGTGAAGTACGCAGGCAAGCGCGGCATTCCCCTGGATGTACCGTTTCGCAGACTCACCCAGGCGCAGCGTAAGTGGGTGCTCGAGGGCGAGCCGGAATGGAAAAGCTGGCGAAAATCCTGGCCCGGCACCTGGTACGGCGTGCGCAAGTTCTTCGACTGGCTCGAGACCAAAGCCTACAAGATGCACATTCGCGTGCTGCTGTCGAAGTATCGCGCCTACACGCACTGCCCAGCCTGCGAGGGCGCACGGCTCAAGCACGACGCGCTGTTGTGGCGCCTGGGCACGAAGCAGGATGCCGATAAGGTATTTGGCGCGTATAAGAAATTCAAGCCACTAGGCGTCGCGTGGAATGAGGACAAGCTCGCCGCGCTGCCGGGGCTCACCATGCACGACCTGATGCTGTTGCCGATCGAGCGCTGCCGCACGTTCTTCGACAGCCTGCACCTGCCCGCCCCTCTGGACGAGGCCACCGACCTCTTGCTCACCGAGATCCGTGCGCGCCTTTCCTACCTGTGCCAGGTGGGCCTCGCCTATCTGACACTCGACCGCCAGTCGCGCACGCTCTCCGGCGGCGAAGTGCAGCGCATCAACCTCACCACCGCGCTCGGCACTTCACTGGTGAACACCCTGTTCGTGCTGGACGAGCCCTCCATCGGCCTGCACCCGCGCGACATGGGCCGGGTGATCGAGGTGATGCACCGGCTGCGCGACGCCGGCAACTCGCTGGTAGTGGTGGAGCACGATCCGCAGATCATGTTCGCCGCCGACCGCATACTCGACATGGGCCCGGGCCCGGGCGAGCGCGGCGGCGAGGTGGTGTCTTTCGGCACCCCGCAGGAGCTAAAACGGTCCGATTCGCTTACCGGTCAATATCTGTCCGGCCGGAAGCGCGCCGACGCGGGCGTGGCGCCCAGGACGCCCGAGGCGAAGGGACCGCGATTGCAGCTGCTCGGCGCCGCCGAGCACAATCTCAAACACATCGACGTCGCGATTCCGCTCTCGCGCCTCATTTGCATCACCGGAGTATCGGGCAGCGGCAAATCCACGCTGGTGCGGGACGTGCTCCATGCGGCGCTGCTGAAGGCCAAGGGCAGGCCCACAGAAACGCCCGGCGCGCACCGCGCGCTAGCAGGCGCGGAACTGGTCGAGGACGTGGTGATGGTGAACCAGTCACCCATAGGCAGGACCACGCGCTCCAACCCGGCCAGCTACGTCGGCGCTTTCGATGCCATCCGCAATTTGTTCGCGCGCGAGCCCATGGCAGTGGAGCGCGGCTACACCGCCGGTACTTTCAGCTTCAACTCCGGTAATGGTCGCTGCCCGACCTGCGGCGGCAACGGCTTCGAACACGTGGAAATGCAGTTCCTTTCCGACGTCTACCTGCGCTGCCCCGATTGCAACGGCCAACGCTTCCGCGCCGAGGTGCTGGAGGTGACGCTCGCGGGCAAGGACGGCAAACAAGCACTATCGGTCGCCGACGTGCTCGAGCTGACGGTGGCCGAAGCGCTCGCCTTCTTTGCCGATCATGCACAAGTGCAGGCGGTGCTCGTCCCCTTGTCTGACGTCGGCCTGGAATACCTCAAGCTCGGCCAGCCGGTGCCCACGCTCTCGGGCGGCGAGGCGCAGCGGCTGAAGCTCGCCGGGCATCTGGTCGAGGCCAGCAAGGGCGCGCCCGCCGCAAGCGGCTTCGCGCGCAAGGGAAAACTGTTCCTGTTCGACGAGCCTACCACCGGCCTGCACTTCGACGATATCGCGAAGCTGCTGCGCGCGCTGCGCAAGCTCATCGCCACCGGACATTCCGTGGTAGTGATCGAACACAATCTCGACGTCATCCGCGCCTCGGACTGGATCATCGATCTCGGCCCGGAAGGCGGCGATGCGGGCGGCGAGATCGTGTGCACCGGCACGCCGGCGGAAGTCAGGGCGCATGCCGCTTCGCATACCGGACGCGCGCTGCGGGAATACGACACCGCGCTCAGTCAATCGGCCGGAAAGCCGCACCAATTGGGCGTTTCCGATGGGTTGCCGCTGCAGCAATTGTTGCTGGCCAAGCCCAAGGCCGCTGCTAATACGAATATCCGCATCCACAACGCGCGCGAACACAACTTGCACAACGTGGACGTCGAAATCCCGCGCAATCAGTTCACCGTGGTCACAGGGGTTTCCGGCAGCGGCAAGTCCACCCTCGCCTTCGACATCCTGTTCGCCGAGGGCCAGAGGAGATACCTGGAATCGCTCAACGCGTATGCGCGCCAGTTCGTGCAGCCTTCGTCGCGCCCGGACGTGGACGCGATCTTCGGCATCCCGCCCACTGTGACGATCGAGCAGCGCACCAGCCGCGGCGGCAGGAAGAGCACGGTCGCCACGCTGACCGAGATCTACCACTTTCTGCGCCTCATGTACGTCAAGCTCGGCACGCAATTCTGCCCCGAGTGCGACGTGGCGATCGAGCCGCAGAGCTTCGATGCCATCGCCGCGCGCGTGCAAAAAGACTATCGCGGCCAGCGCATCGGTCTGCTCGCGCCGCTGGTGACCAGCCGCAAGGGCTACTACACCGATCTCGCGAAATGGGCGAAGGGCAAAGGCTACGACTTCCTGCGCGTGGACGGGGAGTTCCTGCCCACGGCGAAATGGCCGCGCCTCGACCGGTTTCGCGAGCACAGCATCGAGCTGCCGGTGGCCGACATGCGCGTCACGCCGGCGAACGAGGCGGAGTTGCGCGAGGCACTTGCGCGCGCGCTAGCCTTCGGCAGGGGCATCGTGCACGCCCTCGGCGGCCTGGACCGCCTGGCCGAAGCTGCGGGAAAATCCAGGGGTCCCCGCGTCGAGCTGGCATTGCCGCAAGCGATTTTCTCGACCAAGCGCGCCTGCCCATCCTGCGCGCGCAGCTTCCCCGAGCTCGATCCGCGGCTGTTCTCGTTCAACTCCAAGCATGGCTGGTGCGGCAGTTGCCTCGGCACCGGCGTGAAAATTTCCGGCTACCGGGAACCGGACTACGACAAAGACAGGGATGTGAGCCGCGAGCAGGAGGACCAGCGCCTCGACAATTTCCTCGACGAACAGGAGGAAGGCGATGAGCCCTGCCCCGCCTGCTCCGGCCGGCGCTTGAACCGCGAAGCACTGGCGGTGCGCTACCGCAAGCGCTCGATCGCGGACCTGGTCGCGCTGCCGGTGGCGCAACTCGCGCGATTCTTCCGCGACCTCGAAACCAGCGGGCGCGAGGCCGAGATCGCACGCGACCTCGTCGCAGAAATGAAATCGCGCCTCTCGTTCCTCGACCAAGTCGGGCTCGGCTATCTGGCTCTGGGGCGCTCCGCGCCCACGCTCTCCGGCGGAGAGGCGCAGCGCATCCGCCTCGCGGCGCAACTCGGCTCCAACCTGCGCGGCGTGTGCTACATCCTGGACGAGCCCACCATCGGCCTGCACCCGCGCGACAACCGCGTGCTGCTGGCCACGCTGGAGAAACTCCAGGCCAAGGGCAATACGCTAGTGGTGGTGGAACACGACGAGGACACGATACGCCGCGCGGCGCACGTACTCGACCTCGGCCCAGGCGCGGGCAGCCGCGGCGGGCGCGTGGTGGCCCAGGGCTCGGCCGCGGACCTGATGGCGAACCCCGAGTCGGTCACCGGCCGCTTCCTGAAACATCCGCTCAGGCATCCCTTGCATCCGCCGCGCGCGGTGAACACAAAAACGCCGGCGCTGGAAATCCTCGGCGCCGATCTGCACAACCTGAACATCAAGCAGGTGCGCGTGCCCTTGGCGCGCTTGTGCGTCATCACCGGCGTGTCCGGGTCGGGCAAGTCCACGCTCGCGCGCGAAGTGCTGTACGCGAATCTCTCGCGCCTGGTGGCGCAAACGCGGCTTTCCCCGCGCAAGCGCGCGCAGGTGCAACTCAGCGGCTGCCGCGCGATGCTCGGCGCCGAGCACATCGGGCGCGTGCTCGAGGTTGATCAGACGCCGATCGGCAAGACGCCGCGCTCCTGCCCCGCCACTTACGTCGGCTTCTGGGACGCGATCCGGAAACTGTTCGCGGATACGACCGAGGCGCGCATGCGCGGCTGGAGCCCCTCGCGCTTTTCTTTCAATACCGGCGAAGGACGCTGTCCCGCGTGCGAGGGTCAGGGCGTGAAACGCATAGCGATGAGTTTTCTTCCCGAGGTGAAGGTGCTGTGCGACGTCTGTCGTGGAGCGCGCTTCAACCCGGAAACGCTGTCGGTGCGCTTCAAGCGAAAGTCGATCGGCGAGGTCCTCGCCATGAACGTGGACGAGGCGGTGGAGTTTTTCTCCGCCCATCCTTCGACCCATCACGCGCTGCGCCTGCTGCAGGACGTGGGCCTGGGATATCTGACGCTGGGCCAGCAAAGCCCGACGCTCTCCGGCGGGGAGGCGCAGCGGATCAAGCTCGTCACCGAATTATCGAAGGTACGCCTCGACGCCGAAGGCAATGCGGCGGCACGCCCAGGACGCACCGGCGCCGAGGGCCACACGCTCTACGTACTGGACGAACCCACGGTCGGCCTGCACATGGCCGACGTGGAAAAACTGATCCGCGTGCTGCATCGCCTGGTCGACGCGGGCAACACGGTGGTGGTGATCGAGCATAATCTCGACATCATCGCCGACGCCGACTGGATCATCGACCTCGGGCCGGAGGGCGGCGACGCCGGCGGGCGCATCTCCGCCCTAGGCACGCCCGCGATGCTCGCTCGCGCGCCTGCGCGCTCGCACACCGCGCGCGTGCTGGCCGGATTTCTCCCCGAACGCGGCTCGGGCGGACCGCGAAAGCAGTGAACTACCCCCGCCCAAAGACGGGGAGTTTGCGGATCCGCCTCTCGGACTCCAAAACGATTTGAATATTGGGGTATTCGCAATGCGTCACCTCTCCGTGTCCCCTCAAGGGGGATCGAGATGATCGAGATGGCTGATAACCGCACTGCATACTGCATCGCAGTATGCCAATGGATGAAAACAACCCTGTGAGAGATCCGCTGGAAGTTTCAGTTCGACCCGGAGCAGACATTCCCGCTGACCACTAAGCAAGATCTTCCATTGCGCCCTGAAACGCGCTCTGTCCAGATTACCGACACGGTTGCCTTGGAAACCGAAGCGTCAGGGTACAAGAACAATCAGGTTCCTCTACGCTGTAACAATTCAATCCTATTTGACATAGATCAACATTAGCCTGCACGTCGCCGCTAGCCTAATTTTGTTGGGCCACCCGCGCCGCACAACCTTTTCGTCATTTGTAGTGGGTACTGAGGGGGAGTCCCTATGTGGACCAGAACAGTTGCCATTGTAGTGCCACTCGTCCTGGCCGCCATTTTTGTGCCGCTTGGTTCCGAGGCGAACGCCGCCGCTTCGATTCAGAGTATCACGCCTGCACAGGGCCCGATCACCGGCGGCACGGCGGTCACACTCGCCGGCTCCGGTTTCACAGGCACGACAGTGACGCTCGATGGCACGGCAGTCACGCCTAGTTCTGTGTCCGATACTCAAATCGTCTTTCAAACACCTGTTCATGACAATGGGATAGTAACGATCAAGCTAAGCGGCAACGGTCCCAACGCCTATGCCGAGTTTCTCTACGTTCCTCCGCGGCTCCAGGACCTGCCGCCGGGGTACATCACCACCGTCGCAGGGATCGGACAATTTACCGGGTTATACCGCCAGGCAACGCAAGCGGAGATTCAACCCCAGGGCAGTCCGGCATTCGATCGCCAGGGGAATATGTACATCCCCGAACCCGGAAACAACCGAATTACTCGCGTCCGACCTGATGGAATTCTGGAACCATTTGCTGGTACGGGACTCGCGGACTATGGGAGCCTGTCAGATATCGGTGACGGCGGGCCCGCCACCGAAGCATCGCTGACCTTTCCGCGCGGTGTAACGACGGACGCCGCCGGCAACGCGTACATCACGGAATTCAGGCACCGTATCCGCAAGGTCGACGCTCGTACAGGAGTCATCACGACGATCGCAGGTAATGGCACTCCTGGATTCTCCGGCGATGGTGGCCCGGCGCTGCAGGCGCGACTTCATGATGTCACCCATATCACAGGCGATGGCAACGGCACGTTTTTTTTCATCGACTTCGATGACGCCTCCAGCGTCGCCCGCATTCGCAAGGTCACGCCGGATGGGATCATCTCGACAATAGCCGGCATTGGTCCTCCTGGATTTTCAGGCGACGGCGGACCGGCAACGCAGGCGCAATTGAATCTGATATATGCCGACCGCGGGTCGCTTGCCCTCGATTCACAGGGCAACCTTTTCATCGAAGACACCGGCAACGATCGCATCCGTCGCATCGATGGCCGTAGCGGAATTATCACGACCGTGTATGGCCCTGCTTCCCTGGGTTGGGGAGGCGTTGCCGCCGACCAATCAGGAAATATCTTTTTTTGGCTTGATTATCGCATCATCAAGATGGGCCCGAATGGGCAAATTCTCAGCACCTATGGAAGTGCTACCCGTTCAGGTTCCAGCCAGGATGATGGAACTCCGATTCAAAATGCGAATGTCTCATCTTACGGTTTGGTAATTGATCCTTCCGGAAATATTGTCTACGTAGAGTCACACCGAGCGCGCCGTCTCAATCTGAGTACCGGTGTTCTTGAAACCTTGGCGGGGATGGGATCTCGGATCATTGGCGAAAATGGCCCGGCGATCGCGACCACCCTTCCTAGTGCCACCGATATTACCTTCCTCCCGACCGGCGAATTGCTGATCGGCGATTTTGGGCACTTTCTCGTGCGGAAAATCGACAGAAATGGCAACGTCTCGCCATTCGCCAATGGTGGCGGGTCCTCCTTTGATCGGCCCTTGGCGATTCGGTCTGATGGAGTCGGAAACGTTTTCGTTGTGGACCCATGGAGTGTCTACCGAATCGATTCAACAGGGACCGTCAGATTGTTTGCAGGTCGCAGGCAACCATGCGGATATACGGGTGATGGAGGCCCCGCAACCGAAGCTTTCCTCTGTCAGCCCTGGGACGCAGCACTCGATGGCGCGGGTAACCTTTACATCGCCGATACCAATAACAACCGTATTCGCCGAGTTGACGCTCGAACCGGGATTATCACGACGGTCGCAGGCAGTGGCCCGGTCAACGGGCTCGAACACTATGGATCCGACGGACAAGGCAGTTTTTCTGGTGACGGCGGGCCGGCAACACGGGCCACTCTGAATACGCCCTATGGCGTCGCAGTGGACTCGCAAGGGAACTTATTCATTGGGGATGGCGATAATCGTCGAATCCGTAGGGTCGATCCCAACGGAATTATCACAACTTTTGCCGCCATCACAAGTTCAGGTGTTACCAAGTTGGCCATCGACGGTGCCGGAAACCTTTATAGTGCGGTTGACACCGGTCTCTTTCGATACGACCCGAGCGGGAAGAGGACGCAGCTCGCCGGGCAATGGCCGCCGGGTTTCTCGGGTGATGGCGGTCCGGCTTTGCAGGCCAAGACTCGATCTGGTGCGCAATCGGTAGGTGTCGCCGTCGATGTCGAAGGAAACGTCTTTTTCGTCGATGCCGGCAACCAGCGCATCCGTGCCGTTCGCTATGGCGCGGTGATAGCGGAACCAGGTTCTACAGTCAACGTAAGAAGTGGTTCTTCGCAGACAACGGCGGCGGGAACGATATTTCCAACTGTCTTTCAGATTAGCCTGAGATCGCCTGCAGGAACCCCAGCAAACGGCATCCGCGTTGATTTCACCGCGCCGGCTTCGGGCGCTTCGTGCACATTTGTCGGTGGAAAATCGACCTTCTCGACTTTGACCGACATCAGCGGCAATGCGATCGCAACTTGCACCGCCAACTCGCAGTTCGGCTCCTACAGTGTGACAGCGACTCCCCTGGCTCTAGGGCAATCGGCCACTTTTTCACTTACCAACACCAACACGGCCCCGATAGCCAGCGCGCTGACGGCGGTGGCCGTGGCAGGCGATGCGCAGGCAACAGTAACCGTAACGCCACGCACGGCTGGCGGGACGGGCACCGTCTACACAACGACGTCCAGCCCGGACGCAATCACGGTAACGGGCACAGCGAGCCCGATCACTATTACCGGACTGACCAATGGCAAGTCCTACACATTTACGGTGACCGCGGTCGATGTGACGAGCGGGAGCGTGTCCTCGGCCGTGTCCAACATTGTCATACCGGCATCCGCCACGCTGGCCAACACGGTCGTGGACATACGCAACTACATTCCCGCAGCGCTAAGCAGCGCGGGTTACATGGGGTTTATCCGTGTGATCAATCCAAGCGGCACGGCGACGCCGGTCAGCGTGGCGGTGATTGACGAGAATACCGGCGTGGCAGGAGGCGCCAAGACGCTGACTGGCGCGCTCCCCGCCGGTGCGGCGGTGACCTACTCCGCAGTCGATATTGAGCAGGCACTGGGTGGTGCAATCGCCGCGGGCAGCCGCCCCCGCATCCGGGTGAGTGCGCCGGTCCCAATTCAGGCGCAGTCCTTCCAGGCGAACCCGGGCGGGATCTCGACCCTAAATTCGAGCGCGCTGAGTGAAACGTCGGTAGATGTGCCTTCATATCTCCCATGGGCGCTGCATACGTCTAATTACGTGAGTTATCTGCGGATCATAAATACTGGGACCAGCGCAACTGCGGTAAGCGTTGCGCTGATTGATGGGGATACCGGTGTGGTTGGAACCGCGGGCACGTTAAATGCTGCGCTGCCACCAGGTGCTGCGGTCACCTACTCTGGGCAACAGATCGAATCCGCTCTTGGGATCAATCTCCCGGGGTCTGCCCGGCCCCGCATCCGCGTGACTTCGACTACAGCAGTGGAGGTGCAGTCCTTTCAGGCCAACCCCGGCGGGGTTGTCACGGACAACGGGTACGTACAGTTCCAAGGGACCACCACAGGTGATGTCCGCAATTACATTCCTGCGGCGCTCAATAGCGCTGGTTACATGGGATTTATTCGTGTGATCAATACCAGCAGCGCGGCGACGCCGATCACCGTAGCGGTGATTGACGAAAATACTGGGGCCATTGGAAATACCCGGACTCTGGCGGCCTCACTTCCGGCCGGCGCAGCCGTGACCTACGCGGCGACCGACATTGAGCAAGCACTGGGCGGTGCGATCCCCGCAGGCAGTCGCCCCCGAATTCGGGTAAGCGCGCAGGTACCAATCCAAGCCCAGTCCTTCCAATCCAACCCAGGCGGCGTGGTGACCTTAAACTCCAGCGCGCTAACTGGCACATCGGTTGATATGCCGTCGTATCTCCCATGGGCTTTACATTGGTCGGGTTTCGTAAGTTATCTGCGGATCATAAATACCGGGACCAATGCAACCGCTGTAAGCGCCGCGCTAATTGATGGTGATACGGGAGTGGTTGGAACCGCAGGAACGTTAAACGCTGCACTACCCCCAGGCGCTGCAGTCACCTACTCAGGGCAGCAGATTGAAGCGGCCCTTGGTGCCAGTCCGCCAGCGTCTGCCCGGCCGCGCATCCGCGTGACCTCGACCACTGCAGTGGAGGTGCAGTCCTTCCAGGCCAACCCTGGCGGGGTCGTCACGGACGTTGCTTACGTGCAGTAAGACCTTCTTCGCGCCTGTTTTTGAGTTCTAGTGGTGCGCCCACCCCCGCGGCATTCTTGACGTGAGCGGATGCTTAGCTCGGAAGTGCCATTTGCTTCTTCATCAAATCGGTACGGGCCGGTGTGCCTGATTGGCTGGGGTCGAGCTGATCAATTCGAGTGGCTCCTATCTTGATCTAACCGGACGCCCGTCGGTGCGCTTTTGGGCCATGGTCGGCGTCCCCTAATGGCCGATCTGGAACAGTCAACTTATCTGGTTCAAGACCGTTGCATTCATTGATGCATCGCGCCGGGCGAGATCAATCAAGGAATACGGATAGCCGAATAATGCTATTTGATGCGTCTCTTGATGTCGCCTTAGCCGCAGATCATTCTGTCGCTTTACACGGACGCATCACCGCATTGCATAGACGCCGGCCTTACCCAATTCTTCGTGCATCGTATCAGGTGCCAGGTCCAGGCCGCCGGGCCACGTGACCACGCCGTCATCGACAAATACCTGATTGAATAGCGACGGTTCGCGCAATGGCTCGAATACGCCGCAATCGCGCGCCAGGAGGCGCGCCATATCCACCAAACCCTGCGTGCCGTCGGCAAATTTCACTTCCAGTCGGAAATTAGCGAGCGGCCGGACGTATTTTACGTGCCAGGGCGTGACGCCGGCTATTCCAGCGGCACGATCGGGTTGGGTGTTTTCATCTGTTCGCATAATTTCCAGTCCTCCATCAATTCATCGCGGTGGGCTAATCCCCATTCCTTTACCAATACCGTCGCGCCCCGAGGAAGTCTTCCGTTGATGATTTCGAGCGTTTCGATACTGACTTGCGCCTCAAACTCGCCATACTTCGCGTGAAAGTGCGGCGGCGGATGCTCATCCCAATACATCTTGATGACGATTCCGTAAAACGTGCTCAGGGTCGGCATTTCCGCTCCTTCCAGGTCAGTCTAGCCCAGCTTGCGTACTAGTGCAATTTGACCGAATCGCCGAGCCGCATACGAAGTACTTTAATGATCGGTGGCGACCGATCGAGGTCCGAGCGCAAAGCGGAACGCGACTCATGGCACAATCGTGGGTGATGACGATCCGCAGTTTTCCGGGTCGAGCCGAGATAGGGAAAAGTCCGTGGATTTCGTGCACAACCCGAATTGCATCGAAAGTGCGCGCGTGCCGCCTTGGTCGGTCAGCGCGCGATGAGCGATCCCGACCCGCGCGCGCATCGCCGCGCAATCGCGCTGATGATCGTCGCGGCGACGCTGTGGAGCATCGCCGGCGTGGTCACGCGACACCTGGAATTCGCCGGACGCTGGGAAGTGACGTTCTGGCGCAGCCTGTTCGCCGCCGTGTTCGTCTCGGTCGCGCTGCTCCTCGCTCGCGGCCGCAGCGCGTGGGCCGCCGTGCGCGCAACCGGCGGCTACGGCGTCCTGTCCGGCGCGATGTGGGCCGTCATGTTCGTCGCGTTCATGCTTGCGCTGATGACCACCACCACCGCGAACACCCTGATCGTCAACAGCATCACGCCGCTGATTACGGCGCTCTTGGCGCGCGCGGTGCTGCGCGAGCCGATCGCGCCGCGCACCTGGGCCGCCA
>Ga0082335_1007187_pt1 | contig 13696 bp, 7 predicted proteins | sample Subgrocontami58m_FD_72375 | JGI IMG/M metagenome (GOLD analysis project Ga0082335, IMG submission 72375) | Subsurface groundwater microbial communities from S. Glens Falls, New York, USA - GMW37 contaminated, 5.8 m (SPADES assembly) (version 2) ...
GTATCTTTGTAAACCCGAGCTGGGCCTGACCCTGGAGGACGTCGGTGGTCTCCTTGGTGGGCGCGATCACACTACTGTTATGCACGGCGTGGAAACAATCACCAAAGAGCTCTCTGTAAATGAGCGCCTTCGTGGGGACGTAGAGGGGATAAAAAGAAAGCTGTGGGCATAGATATCCACTTTTCCACATTTTCTTCAAACTTATCCACCAACTTATCCACCCCGCACCAACCCTATTAATCACGAGTAGGTGCGGGGTTGACACCATAAAGAAAACAGAATACACTTTTCCACACTCACTGCTGTTTACGACGACTAATAAATATAAACACCATGAAAATCTCGGTTCTTCAAGAAAACCTGGTAAAAGCCGTTATAAGAACGAGCAGAATTATTTCAAGCAAACCTTCTCTTCCTGTTCTCTCTAACATCTTAATAAAAGCAACAAAAGAGGGAATTGTCGTTACCGCCACCTCTTTGGAGACCACAGTGGCCGTATCTGTGGGAGCAAAGGTAGAAAAAGAAGGAGGAATATGTGTGGCCGCAAAAATTTTTTCAGAGCTTGTCTCCTCGCTTCCTCAAGACACAGTGACGCTTGAGGAAAAAGAGGGGTCTCTCCGGTTGGCTTGCGGAGGGGTTCGCGCTACGGTCCCGGGCCTTCCCGTGGCGGAGTTTCCCCCACCAGGCGAGGCGCTGGGGAAAAAGGAAACAACGATAGAAAAAGAGGCGCTTGTGTCTCTTTTGTCTCTCGTGTTGTTTGCCTCCTCCCCTGATGAGGGGAGGCCTCTTTTGACAGGCATTAAGATTGTTCAAAAAGAAGAAGGGGCTCTTTTTGCAGCGACAGACGGATACAGGCTTTCTGTGTGTCGTTCGGGGGTAGGTCTTCCAAAAGATACGGACGCTGTAGTCCCTGCCAGGGCCCTTGGGGAGGTTTTGCGTGTTTGCCAGGAGGAAAAAGAAGAAAAGAAGGTATTTCTGTCCGACGCCGCGGACGGACAGCTCGTTGTCCGCGTGGGAGATACGACCATTACAACCCGCCGCATTGATGGAGAATATCCAAACTTTGAAAAAATTGTTCCAACTAAACACACCACCCGGGCCACGCTTGACGTAGAGCAGCTTACAAAAGCGGCCAAATCCGCAAGCATTTTTGCCCGCGACAGCGCCAACATCATACGGCTTCATATAACAAAGAACTCTTTGACTGTTTCAGCCAACACACCGCAAGTCGGGGAAAACACCGTTGAGATAGATGCAAAAACAGAAGGAGAAGACGGGGACATCGCGTTTAACAGCCGGTTTCTTTTAGAACTTTTGTCTAGCTTTCCCGGCGAAGAGTTGGTTTTTGAGATGACCGGCGCTCTAAACCCGGGCGCGTTTCTTTCCCCCAAAGACCCCTCTTTTCTCCACATCATCATGCCCGTGAGGGTACAAGGGTAGGGCTCATCGACACTGGGCAACGGTTTGTCCGAAATACTCGTATGCCTTTCCCCCGCAAAAGCTGCGTATGTACGGATTTCCCGTGATGTAGAGTTCAACAGCCGTTGCAAATGCCTCCTCCGGCGTTTCTTTCCATGGGTATTTTCCTGTTGGCCCGCAGCTTAAGGGATAGTATCCTTCTGCAAGCCCGCCCCCAAACCAATCTATGTTATGAGCAAGCTCGTGAGCCAATAAGCGCGCCCTGCTTTGTTCGGAAAAACCGCCAAACATGCGCGGATAAAAGACTATGTTCCCCGCAAGCGCGGAAGGGGCATACCCGACGTATGTTTCACCATCGGAAAACGCAGAAATATTAACATTTCTGTTTGAGCAATCAAGAGCGCACGAAAGCGCTTTTATTGCGGGGTTGTTCTCTACAGTGTTTTCAATAATTGCTTTTTCAGAACCATTGAGCGCCCGGCTTGTTCCGTATTGGGTGGAAACACCATTGCCAAACGAAAGACAAGGGAACTCCTTGCTTCGTAGAGCATTAATATCCAGGTAGTCCGGTGGCGGGTAAACCTGCGGGTCTTCAATAAAACGATCCGGTTCGCTGTAAAACCCCTCAATAAGAGCGGAGTCGCGGGACGTAATGAGCATCATAGTACCGAACATAGGGAGGAATACTGCTATCCCCACAACAAGCGCAATCAATACCCATTCCCGTTCGTACCACTGTTTTGGTGCGGCCGGAGGGCGAGGGCCAAGCCAGCTGTCAAGCGTTTGCTTGATTGCGTTCTGGGCAGCGCCAAATAGTGCTATTTCACCCCGGGTAAGTTTGCCTAAAAAATTAGAAATTGGCCTCCATATATATCCGCCAAGCCAAATGGCTGCTTGAGCTGCCCACTTGATTGCCGTAGCAACCGGCGTTCCAATCATTGTTATCACAACGTCTGCCGCAGCAGACAATCCTAGTTTTGTAAGAAGGCCCGCAACTAAAGAAGCGCCCCCCTTTTTTACGACTCCACCCGCCGCTTCCACCGCCTTGCTTTTTACGAATTTAGAAAACAATTTTTCTAGCGCGCTATCTTTTGCAATTTGTATTGCCCACGCCCCCAACCCGTCACCACCCTGCGCCTGTTGCCACTCAAACCGGACATCGCTTGGCATCCACGTGGTTGTGATGGCTAGAAAAAGAGCAGTTGTGGCGGCGCCCCCATCGTGTTGTGCGTCGGGGAGAGACTTGATAAAGGCCGCTACGCGGTCGCCGTCCTGGCCCCCAAGTTTTTGGAGAAGGGATTTCGCATCAACATAGTTTACAAAACAGTTTACAAACGCTGGAGAAAGTATTTCTCCTAGCACGCCGGCAACAGCGGACCCAGCCGCCGCGAGAGGTTTCCCGGAAGAATTTTCCCAGTGTTTATTTCCCTGATTGATGATCTCGGCAAGTGCCGGCGTAAGCGTCCCGCCAGCACGCCTCGTGATTGCATCAACGGCTTTTTCCCATGCTTCGGCGACCACCACGAGCGAAACCGCGCTTCTTGCTTCTTCCGTAAGTTTTTTAAACACACGAAGCGCGTCCTTGTTCCCCCCCGCCTCAAGAATGGCAGAGATGAGGCCGCTTGGCTCCGCGCTAGCCGCCGGCGTCTGTGAAAGGTCGGCGGACAAAAACGCGGTTGTTTGTCCAATCTCTTTTGCTCGGTTGATTAACTCCTCGATGGTTTCAGTGGGCCCCATTTGGAGATTTTCTACTGCAGCAACGTATCCGCGCCAAGCAGGCGCCGGAAGGGTAGTGATGTGCCCAACAATAATACTGTCTCTTGTTGGGTTCGTTAATAAAAGGTGCTGAGCGGAAAGCGGATCAGCGTCGACGAACTGCTGGACCACCTCTTTGGTTGGGAGAGGCATCGTCGCGACTTCCTCTTCAATCGCTGTGCGTAGCTGCTGGGGAGTTTCTGCTTTATTGATTGATGCGTTGATGGAGGAAATAAGTTTATCTTCAAGCTCCTGTTTTTCGGTTGTGCCGCGAGCATATTTATTGACGATCTCGCTGGCGCGGCGGCGAATGTCCGCGCGTCTTGTTTTTGCATCCTCCACAAGTTTCTGGCTAACCTCCTCAACCATCTCTCTTGGAGAAATCGATTGGAGCCGCTCCTGATCCTCGGGGTGGGCATGGAGGAACCCCTCGGCATATCGAAGAACAGCTTCGACAAACCGTTCGTCCTCAAACGATTGAATGATATCACCAAGAGTGGCGATAAACAGCGCATGCTCCTTTGGATGATACGCTTCTAAGTATGCCAGGAGAATGCGCGCCCGTATAACCTTTGTCTGGTTTATTTCGACAACGACTCCCCCTCGCGCGTACCCTTGGTTCATATCGGCGATAACAGCTTGTTTTGTTGCCATGTTAGGAGACAGATTCTACAGTAAATATCGGTCTGTTTGATACGGGGAGCGTGCGCCCTGCGGGTTGAAGCGTTGAGCTCGGGTGGTCATCGTTTCCGGAGGGCGTTTTTGCCCGATCTAATATCTCTTTAGGGCTTGTGGTGACCAGTTCATTTTCAGTAGGACTTGCAATAACGCGCATTGCTGCATGAGCGGGTCCTGCAAAAAAGAGCCCCTCGCCGATGTCTGCCGAAAGGAGGAGGTGCTTTTCTCCTTCGGACAAGTAAAACGTTTCCGCCACCCTATCAATAGCCGCAGTTGATTGCTTCAGGAGGACCTGGAGGCTGCTGTTTTGGATGATTGCTTTCCCCAGATCCGTCGAAAGGAAATCTTCTACATCCTGAGAGATGGTAGTAACCCCGAGGTAATATTTTCGGGCCCGTTTGGCGATTGAATTCATAAACGCGGCAGAGTCTGGAAACTTCATCATATACCACGCCTCGTCAACAATGAGGAGACGGCGTTTTATATCCCGCCGGATCTTTGTCCAGATAAAATCTAAGATAAGGTACATGGCGATAGGACGAAGTTCCTCTTCCAGGTCGCGTATGGAAAAAACAGTCAGAGGATTGCGGATTTCCACATTGGTTTGCTGGTCAAATATGCCCACGAGACTTCCTTTAACAAATTTTTCAATCCGGTCAGCCAGGCCTTTGGCAAGCGGCTCCTCCATGCCAATGAGCGCTTTATAGAGGTCTTCCATGAGTGGCGGCTCTTTCCCCTGTGTTGCCGGATCCGGGGTGATACCTTTTTGTTTGTAGGTGAGAATAAGCGCACGGTCCAGGAGCGCATCCTCCGTAGGCGTGAGCTTGCCCATGACGACACGGAAGAACCCATGGAGAGAGAGAATTTTTTGATTCAACTCGCTCTCTTCCTCGCCCTTTTTTCCTGTTTGGTGAAGGAGGGCGAGATCAAACGGGTTGATCTTCGTTGTTGTGCCGAAATGGAAGCGGATATATTCGCCGCCCAGAGCATGGGAGAGCGTCTGATATTCGTTTTCCGGATCAATAATGATGACCTCAGTGTCAAACATAAGGCTTCGCATCGCCTCCAATTTGACCATAAAACTTTTGCCGGATCCGGAGTTATGGACAAACATACCGCCGTGTCCCGCGAGGAACACATGGTTGTCTACTGTCAGGTCGTAGACATAGCGCTCGTTATGTTTGATTTTTTCCTTGCGAACGATCGGATCCCAAAAAAGATCCGCGCTTGCAAGCTCTTTGAGAGAGGCAAGCATCCGTTTCGCGTGTCGAAGCTTGAGTTGGAGCGACCGGTAGCGTTTTTTAAGCACCACGACTGCATCATAAAGCGTCGCATACGAAGTGTCTCCTTGTTTGCGCGCCTCCAAGACCACGCTCGTCCAAAGACTTTTATTGTGGGCAAGAAGCGACACCCCCACTTCTTTGAAGCACTCATAGAGTGTTTGTTTGATGATATGGGGAGCCACGAAGCGCTCGCCTGTGATGGTTTCGTACGCGCGAAGGACAGATGTTGTGCGCGGGACTACGGCGCCGTGCTTCATGAGCCGCCAGGTCTGTCCGAGGTTTTTCCACAAGAGCGCATTCAAGCGTTTGTTTGTGCTTCCTCTGCGGATGATTTCTTCAAGCTCTGGAAGCCTGGAAAGGAGTTGCACGCGCTCCCTAAGTTTTTGCAGATGAGCAATACGTTGTTCTGCGGCGAGAACAATGTGTCCCAACTCCTTGGGAGACGGTTGAAAAACGTTTCGGGACAACGGGGAAACGTTTATTGGTGCCGCCACACCATCTCCGCAGTACAACATGTCGTGGAGCTTGCCAATGGTCGGCGCTAGCGTGGGAATGGTGTTTACGTTTGTGTTTGCGGCTTTTCCCAACAGAGCGTGGAGCGCTTTGGCTTTCCGCTGTGTGAGAAATCCAACCTCACTTGCAAACGTTTTAAGCTGGTCTGCTCCCGAGATGGTGAGTTCGTGATATGTGTCGCCGGCATGGTTGGAGTTAGTTGCACGTTTTTGTTTTATGTGCATTCTTCCGATGATGCCAAAATAAAGAAGCAAGTATGCAATATCAGAGATAAGCCGTTTTGATTTTGAGGTACACGATACGACATTCTTTTCGACGGTGCCGTCGCCTTCAAAATATGCGCATAGATACCGGGCGATGTGCGCCTTTGGCAGAGTGAACACAATGGGTGGAACTCGCTTCTCCCCCGACCTCCCCCCTGCACCCATCGCCACAAAAAGCCGCGCGTATGCGTTGGGCTGGATGTTGTATCCCTTGATTTGGTGATCCGGGCCGTTTCGCGCTGTGACATGGGCGCCAACAGCCGACGCCGCACGCTTTATCGTATCAAGCACTATCGGGTCGGTGTTATAAATAGTAAGCACTTTTTCTGTCACAAAGCCCTCCGCCGTTGTTAACCCCAGAAGCGTGAGGAGCGGCGCAGTGACAGGAATAGTCGCGGGGAGCGTTGTTGGCCACGCCGCGTGAACGAGTGATCGCGGAGCGATGAACGACGGAGCAGTTTTTGCTTCATGGATTAATCGAGGGAGCGGGACTGCGTCGCCCTGGTTTATGCTTCGGCCACGCGTGGCAGTCACCCGTCCGTCGCGAAGCGTAATCAAGCTATGATCCTCGGTCACCGTGATCTCTCGGCCGCTTCTTGTGGTGAGCTTATAGAGCTTTTCTCGCCTCGAAAATGGCTTTCGGGCTGCGACAGAAACCCGCGCCCATTCCCCGTGAAGGGCATTGTTATATGAGAACACTTCAATAGCGGGGCTTTTTACGCCCTCAAGGTCTTCGTCCCTATGCGTGATGCCGTGTTTTTGGATAAGCGACTCAACAAGACCCCCGATGGTTTCCTGGCGGACGACACCCTTTTCTCGTATAAGCACAGGCTCCCATCTCGCTACAGATTTGCCGAAAACAACCATATTCGCATTCTCTAAACTAAAGCGGTCAAAAATTATTAAACTTCCATTATGCTCATTCATGCCATAGAGTATGCCCTCGTTAGCAGAGAGCTCCGACGTGGTGAAGGGGAATGTAGTGGCGAGACTTGTCGTATCCATATTGCGGGTGACCATAATTCGGTCCTGTCCCATGGGGAGCGTGGTGCGGAGTCCATCATCCATAGCAAGTACAGCTTTTTTGGTAATGATAAGGAGAGATCCGAGCGTTGCATCAACCTGCTTGGTGATTTTGTCGAGCTCCTCTTTGGTTTTTGCCGGGATGGTGATATATAAGCCGAATTGAAAAAACCGTTCCGCGCCCTTGGCGAGCTCCTGCTGAAGAGAGAGCGCATCTTCAAGCGCTACCTGCACAGAAGGCTCAATGACACGGCCGCGCTTCATGTCCGACTGGATCGTGGCCTCCATTTCCCCGACCTTTCTTTTGAGATTATCAAGAACCTCTTCGGATTTGGTAGGGTAGACGTAGAGCGCCACATCGAGCGTGTGGTTAAAGGAAATGAGAGGCTCCAACCAGTTGGCAGAGACAAACCTCGGGTATCCCACAACAAAAAGCGTCCGGAAAAACTGATCACCCACCTTGACATGATCAAAGTCTACTTCTATTGACGGCGGAGCGATGATATCGCGGGCATCCAGAGGGATCGTGGGGTCATGTTTTACGCTCACATCTTCCGGCATGGGGTTTATAAACTGTTTGATAGTATTTCGGATATTCATATGTGCTCGGGTTGTGGCGTCCCCGGGTTATAGATAGAAAAAAATAAGCGGACGAGTTGTTCACTGGTTAACTGTCTTCCCCGCAGGCCCAAGCGGGTAAGAAGCCGCATGATGTGGTCGCGCTTTGGGGTTAGGACCGTGAGTGCCTTATCATAAATATACGCCTTATCGTACGGTAGTCCACTTTTTTTGCTTCCAAAAAGGACCTTCGGAGACACGCCCAACTCCAGACTTGAAAAGGGGATGACGATATAAAATTTTTTATCCAAAACCTCTTTTTCTTTGACGGTTGCCGCGACAAACGCGCGATAGTCAGCTATGCTTTTGACGAGCTTGGGATTCTTTTGGCGTTTTTCCTGCTCCTCAAGGAGTTTGAGATACGAGGAAATGTCTTTGTGTTGGCTCCGGATCAATATCTGGACCGGGAACGAAAGGGAGTTGAGAAGCCCGGCGTATGCGTAAATAATCGCCTCCTGCTCCTTTTCTGAAAGAAGCCCGAAGTTGACGGCTGTAGTGGTGACCGCAAGCGCACAGGAGCCGTCGACAAACATGATGATGTCATGGTCGATGTCCTCAATTTCCGTAAACGCCTGTGTGGTTGACCGGATTGGTATTATTTGTTGCATACATTAAGCCAAATTTGTCTAATTGGACAAATTGGTCAAATTTGATTTTGACCAAATATCTCCCGTGCTAATTTATCTCTCTCCACCTGTTTTTGACTTTTAGCCGTTACTTCTATGGGGGGGGCAACTGTACCGGCGAGCGTGATTTGTGCCTTATCAAACGTAAATCCGTTTTTAGGGTCTTCGATCTCTACGATGTACGTATTGTTTGGAAGCGGGGTGGAGGCCGCAAACTGTCCGAGCTTGTTGGTTTTGAGCGCCCGAAGCGGTATGTCGTCTTTGTCGCGGACGGTTATGAGCATGCCGGCCAAAAGGTTGCCGTAGTTGTCCTTCACGATGCCGGTGACGACGTTGGGAAACGTAGTGAGTTTTGGAAGACCGGCCTTCGTTTCGCTGCCCGGGGCGATGACGCGCACTGATGCTATCGGAGCGTTAGGAAATGATGATGTGACACCTGCTTGCCGAGTTGGCATTGGGGTAGTGGTTTTTGACTGGCGCTCCATTTGTTGGCGCATAGCAATGAGCTCTTTCTCAAGCTTTTCCCGTTGGGAGAGCGCTTCGGAGAGTTGGCCTTGCAGTTCCACCACGCGGCCGTGTGTTGGTGCTTGCGATGGCGCTGCTACCGGTTGAGGAGGAGTTGGTGGGGGAGGCGGCGCTGGCGTTTGTGGTTTTTTTGTCGGCACGGGACGAGCGGTAAGCGCGTCGGAAAACGAAAATCCTGGAGAAAGCGACGGGGAGGCCGGCCTTGGCTTACTAGAGAATACGGACTTGAGCCAATCCAATAGGTTGGACGTATGAATCATGGACACGATGGAACCAGATGCGCGCGCGGGGCCCGTAGAGGCGATAGGTGTCGAAATGCCGTCGATGATGGTTCTCCCGGGGGACGGCGTCTTTTGAGGCGGATGAGCAGGAGGTAGAGGAGAAATTTTTGGATGAGAAGGCACTGCCTTGGCAAAAGGAGCAAGAAAATATGCTTTTATAGTAGATAGAGAGGTCATAAGCTGCGAGACAAGCGATACACGCCGCGTTACATTGGGTTGTTGGGTAGGTTGCGTTGGTACATGAGTTACCGGGATTTCTTTGCTTAGTTTTTTTTCTTTTTGCCACACCCACTGCGTCGGGTTGTAGACGTTTTTGATAAACGACGCAATCCACACATCCATTGGTCGCTCCTCAATTGGCACGAACGCGAGACCAAACCCCAGAAGTCCGGAGGTTATCGCAAGTGGCCAGGTGAAGAAAAACGGCAAGGGGAGCTTGTAGCTTATGTATCCCAGGATGATGCCGCCCGCAAGATACCCAAACTGCTTGATGGTCATGTCGCCCACCAACCGGAACTGGAATGTGGTGACGTTTTGAGGGATAGGATGTTGTTCCATACAAATATTCCAAAGACTGTTGCCTTGGCATAGACATTGTAAGATGAGAATGTGGGTCGTGCAATAGCACAAAGCGCATCAGGACCGTGAAAACCCCATTTTTTAGTTTTCACGAAATCCATTCGTAATAGCGAAATGTGATTGTAAAAAGAATGGAAAGTTGATATTCTTGACGTGTCGGTTGATAATCTTTTGAAAAATGAGCAATATGCAACAAACAAAACAACTTCTCACAATTAAAGAAGCGAGCCAGTGGGTAAGCGATTTTTTAAAGCGGGACATTGGCGAATCAAACATTTCATATTTGGTGCAATACGGAAAAATAAGAAAGCACAACGGCGGTAATTCGGTGTTTGTTGACGCGAATGATCTCAAAAATTACTACGACTCATATCGAAGCCAGCGAGAGATAAGCTGGAAAAGGAGACTTGGCAATGATTTGAACTGGGCATTGTCTTTTGACCATTTACGAGAGAAGGACACTACCAAGCATGTTCACCGGCTTCATCCGTACAAAGGCAAGTTTATCCCGCAACTTGTCGAATATTTTATTGATAGTCACACCGACGACTTCAAAACAAGCGCGTATTTTAAAATAGGTGATATTATTCTTGATCCTTTTTCCGGTTCTGGAACAACATTGGTGCAAGCGATTGAGCTGGGCATGCATTCCATCGGTATTGATATTTCTCGATTTAATTGTATGATTACGGAAACAAAGTTGCTGGATTATGACATGGTCGCGCTTGAGGAAGAAGTCAAAAAGATAAAAAATGCAATTCTAAACCATGAGGTGGATAGCAAAATTACTGCCTTCGAACACGAATTATTGGAGCGTCTGACTGACTTCAATAGTCAATATTTTCCAAGCCCCTCGTTTAACTACAAGGTACTACGAGGACAAATCAACGAGAGTAAATACGCTGAAGAAAAGGAAAAAGAATTTCTCACGATTTACAATAATTTTGTCAGAAAATACGAAATTGAACTAAACCATTCTGCCGGGAAAACCTTCTTAGATAAATGGTACATCAAAAACGCGCGAAAAGAAATTGATTTTGTTTTTGAGCAGGTCAAGAAAATAAAGGACATAAAAAACAAAAAGATTTTAGCGGTGATTTTGAGCCGTACCATTAGGTCGTGCCGCGCTACAACTCATTCAGATTTAGCGACGCTTATAGAGCCACAACTGACTACTTATTACTGCTGGAAGCACAAGAAAATTTGCAAGCCGATTTTCTCTATCAAATCATGGTTTGATCGCTATGCGGTTGATACTGTTCATCGGCTCAAAACATTCGCGAAATTAAAAGCGAATTCTTACTCTGTGATTATTCCCGCGGACTCCAGGACGGTTGATATTTTTAAGGAAGTAGAAAAAAGAAACAAAAAATTTACTGACGTTTTGCAAAGGCAAAAAATTAGAGGAATTTTCACCTCGCCGCCGTATGTTGGCCAGATTGATTATCACGAACAACACGCTTACGCTTACGACCTTTTTGGTTTTGAACGACGCGATGAACTAGAGATTGGACCACTCTACAAAGGACAGGGCGCAGAAGCGCGTGCGTCTTACGTTGATGGCATTTCAAAAGTTTTGCTCAATTGCAAAAAGTTTTTGGTGGACAACTTCGATGTTTTTCTTGTTGCGAATGATAAATATAACCTGTATTCAGTAATTGCTGAACGATCCGGAATGAGAATTGTAAATCAATTTAAGCGGCCGGTATTGAACAGAACCGAAAGGGACAAGTCGCCCTATTCGGAGACCATTTTTCATTTACAAGGACAATAATATGGCTTTATCAAATTCACAAAAAGAAAAAATTGCTACTCTTTTAGAGAAAAAGATTGAGGATAAGTTGCGACGCTACGCGCGCGAAACGTCCTCGATGCCATTTTTGACCCGGCTAATACAAGACAGCGAGAAAGTAGCGGCCTATTCTTTCATACATTCGATCGCTACGACATTGGGAATGTCAATTTATGAAGACGTCTCCAAAATCATCGCCGAAGAAACAGCAGATGAATGTTTTACTAAATATGATGTTGGGGGCGTTATTTCGCGCGAGCAAAAATCAGTCATTGATGACATAGTTAGAAAACTTCGTAATGGCGAGAAAGAAGTTAATAATGCCCAAGAAGTGAAATTGGTATTGGACGCTTCGGCGAGAGATGGAAAAGCACAAAAAGAAGGGAGAATCGCCGATTTCTATATGCGTCGCGCAGGTAAAGAGCACTATTTTGAGATTAAAACCGTAAAACCAAATATTGATGTCTTCACGAAATCAAAAACAAAACTTTTGGAATGGGTGGCGCGGCGCAGAAGCCCAATCAAGGTGTTTCTTGCTTTTCCGTATAATCCATATCACCCTCAACCATATGAACGTTTTACGGAGCAAGGCGTATTAGACAGAGGAAGAGAATTTTTGATAGGCAAAGAATATTGGGATTTTCTTGGCGGAGAGAATACTTTTGAACAACTGTTAGAGTTGTTTGATGCGGTTGGAAAGAAATTCAAGGAGAAAATTAGAGAAAAAATTCAAGAAGTAGCACGCAGTAAAATGTCTGGCTAAGTTTGTCAGAATATAAAACTTTTTCCGTCTTTTCAAAGCGGTAGACTCTGTGTAATTTATAGCCTCACTCTGCTATCATTACCTCATGGATTCCCATCCACTCACCATCCTTGAGCTAAAAAATAGTCGCGAAAGCGAGGAAACTCCTGCTGCTATGGAACAGGTGTTTGCCGCTCTGGGTACCGGAGGGGAGCACCGAGGATTATTTGCAACCCTTTTTGGCAAGAGGCATGAAAGCGCGAAATTTGTGAGCTTTGAATTAGTATCCGTAAACAGCAGTATCCATTTTTTCATCGTTGCGCCCCCCGGGACTGCAAAATTTTTAGAAAGCCAGTTGGCAGCGCATTATCCCAAAATGATGCTTTCCCCCGCGCCTGACTACGCAGCGCATTTTATTAGCCTTCCCCATGCTGGAGCCCACCTAGCTCTTGGTAACTCGTATTATTATCCCCTCAAAACACATAAAGATGTCCGCGACCTGGATATGCTTGCGGGTGTCTTGGGTCAGCTTGCGAAGCTCCCAAAAGGGGAGGCCGTGGCGGTACAGCTTCGTGTAGAACCGGCCGGGACGGGATGGCAACACGCGGCGGCCCGGGTGATTGCCGCGGGAATCCCCGACCCCAGCTCTCCCGTCGGTCGTACAAAGGCGCATCCGCACGCGAGGCTTATTGAGTCAAAGATAGGTCAGGTGGGATTTACCGTTGCCCTTCGTGTGGTTGCGGTAGCAACAAGTCAGGATCGTGCGCGCCTACTCATTGGCGATCTTGCCGGTTCCTACGGCGTTTTTACGCTTGGAGAAGGAAATAGTCTCCATGTGGTGGAGCCCGCGTTTTGGCAAAAGAAGAAAGTTGAGGAGGCTTTTGTTTCACGCGGTAGCGGAGGCGCCCCAAAAAATCAAATTTTTGGCGCTGCGGAACTTGCTAGCCTTTGGCATCCGCCAGGGCTTTCTCTCTCGATGATTAAAAATATTTCCTGGGGACAGCTTCTGACAAGTGACGCGCCGGAAAACCTGCCCGTCTCGATCCCTCGGGAAGACTCGGGACAGGCTCCAAACGAAGAGGAGCAGAAGCGTATTAATTTTTTTGCCCGTACCGAGTTTCGTAATTCGCCCGTTACATTTGGTATTAAAAAAGACGACCGAAGGAAGCACGTCTACGTTGTGGGAAAAACCGGTACCGGCAAGTCCACCATGATTGCCAACATGGCAATCAATGACATGCGAAACGGAGAGGGCGTTGCGGTGGTTGATCCCCACGGAGATCTTTGCGACATTCTCCTTGATTACATACCGTCCCACCGCATTAATGACGTTGCCTATCTTGATCCTTCGGATATTGAACACCCGTTTCACCTCAATCCCTTGGAGGTAAAAAACGAAGCATTCCGTGAGCTCGTCGCAAGCGGCATCGTATCCATCTTTTACAAACTTTACAGCTATAGTTGGGGGCCGAGGCTCGAGTATATCCTCCGAAATACCATTCTCACCCTTCTCCATGTGCCGCAGTCGACACTTCTCCAAGTGCCGGAGCTTTTGACCAACGAGCAGTATCGTGCCCGCGGGGTCGAGACGCTTCCGCA
>Ga0082335_1007189_pt1 | contig 13693 bp, 13 predicted proteins | sample Subgrocontami58m_FD_72375 | JGI IMG/M metagenome (GOLD analysis project Ga0082335, IMG submission 72375) | Subsurface groundwater microbial communities from S. Glens Falls, New York, USA - GMW37 contaminated, 5.8 m (SPADES assembly) (version 2) ...
ACTATCGCGAGGCGTTGTCGGAAGGGTCGGCGCTCCTCCACAGCGGCCTCGACGAATACGAGCGCATCGGTGGCATCTATCCTCGTCCCCATACCAACATCTGCCATCACTTCAAGCTGCGCAAAGGCGACGTTCAGGAGGGCTTCGCTCGGGCGGATCGCATCTTCGAACACACCTACTCGCTCGACATGATGCAGCACGCGCCCATCGAGCCCCATGTGGCCCTTGCCCAGGCCGATGCCCAGGGACGCATTACCATCTGGAGTGTCACCCAGGGGCCGTGGGAGTGCCGGAACTCGCTGATGGAGAGTCTCGGCCTTCGTCCGGGCCAGGTGCGTATCATCGGTCTGCCGGTAGGTGGTGCCTTCGGCGCCAAGATCTATCCCCGAATCGAGCCGGTGCTCGGGCTTCTGGCCCAGCGAGCAGGCGGGCGTCCCGTTCGGCTCCTCTTCACCCGCGAGGAGGAGTTTACGAGCGCTGTCGTACGCCAACCAACGACCATCCGTATCCGCACCGGCGTTACTCGCGATGGACGACTTGTCGCTCGCGAGATCGAGGGCTATTACGATGCTGGCGCCTACGCTGACTGCACGCCGAATGTCTGCCGCAACGGCACCTACCAGGGTGCGGGTCCCTACCGTATACCTCATGTGAAGGCCGACGGCTATGCTGTCTACACCAACAATCCCATCAGTGGGGCGTTGCGGGGCTACGGCGTACCCGAGGCCGCGTGGGCCTATGAATCGCAGATGGACGTCATCGCTCGCGAGCTCGGCATGGACCCCGTGGAGATTCGCTTGCGCAATGCCTGGGAGGTAGGAGACGAGACGTCAACCGGGGAGGTGCTGCGGGGCAGCGTCGGGCTGCGGGAAACCATCCACCGGACAGTGCAGGGCATCGGTTGGGGCGAACCACTGGCCCCGCCGAGCAGGCCGGGCCGGCTGCGTGGTCGGGGTCTCGCCTGCATCTACAAGCACAGCCGGGCCCCAACGACCAGTTCCGCCTTTCTCAAGCTGCACGAGGACGGCGCCCTCGAGATCCTCACCTCCACCGTCGAGTTCGGCCAGGGATCCCACACCATCCTGTCTCAGATCGCCTCCGAGGTGCTTGGCGTGCCGATGGGCCAGGTGCACGTTGCCACCCCCGACACCGATATCACCCCCTTTGACATGTTCACCTCCTCCAGCCGCACCACATTCCACATGGGCAACGCGGTACGTATGGCGGCGGAAGAGGTGCGCCGGCAAGTGGTGGCCATGGCCGGGGAGGTCTTCGAGGCTCCCGAGGAGCTGATCCGCTTCGCCGACGGACAGCTCTCGGTGCCGGGCCGCGAGCCCCTCACTCTCCGTAACCTCATTCGCCGCTACTACGGTGCTGCAGCCAGCGTCGTCGGCAGCGCCACCTATGCGGTGCGCGACGCTGTCCCCATGGACCCGGAGACGGCCCAGACGCCCAAGGCCGCTGCCTTCTGGATGTACGCCACCCAGGCGGTGGAGGTGGAGGTAGACCCGGCAACAGGCCTCGTCGAGCTGGTGAAGGTGGTGGCGGCCCACGACGTGGGCAGGGCCATCAACCCCCAGAGCTGCGAGCAGCAGATCGAGGGGGCCCTGGCCATGGGCCTGGGTTCGGCGCTCACCGAGCAGATGCTGCTGAAGGATGGCCGAGTCCTGAACCCTAGCTTCCTCGACTATCGTATCTTCACCGCCCTGGACATGAGCTCGGATGTCCGTCCGTATCTGGTCGAATCCGCCCACGATGAGGGGCCATATGGGGCCAAGGGAGTAGGTGAGCCCGGCCTGGCGCCCACGGCGGCGGCGCTCGGCAACGCCCTGGCCCATGCCATCGGCGTGCCGTTCTTTCACTTGCCTTTGACGGCCGAACGGGTGCGCCAGGTCATTGCGCGGCAGTCCCCGCCGCCGTTGGAGGAGGGTCGACCTTGAGCGGATGCGAAGGAGCCGAGGGAGGCGCGGCGGTCCAATAAAGCCGGAGGCGACAACGCTTTGGAGTACGGAGTCGGTCTGTTCCCCATCGACACACCTCAGGAGATGCTGCGTCTCGCTGAGCGCGCCGAGGAGCTGGGCTATGGCTACCTCTGGTTTGGCGACTCGCATCTGATCTGGCGAGAGGCCTACGTTAACCTCGGCGCCGCTGCTCTGCGGACGACGAAAGCTGTCCTCGGCACCGGCGTGACCAATCCCCTCACTCGCGACCCTGCCGTCACCGCCGCGGCCTTTGCCACCCTGCGCGAGCTGGCCGGGGACCGCGTCGCCGTTGGCATCGGTCTGGGCGACAGCTCGGTCGAGACGATGAGCCGCAAGCCGGCCACGCTGGCCTACCTGGAGCGGGCGATCCTGACCATGCGTGACCTGATGGCCGGCAAGCGCGTCCCTGTGAAAGGCGGGGAGATGCACATCGTCTACGGCCGCGAAGGCAGGGTGCCCATCTACGTGGGCGCCAGCGGGCCAAGGATGCTGCGCTTGGCCGGCAAAGTGGCCGATGGCTGCATCATCCTCGTGGGTGTGGCGCCCGAGTTCCTCGCTGCCGCCATGGCCGAAATCGAGAAGGGAGCTCGGGAGGCCGGGCGCGACCTGGCGCGCGAGGGCTTCCGCACTGTGTGCTGGACCCCCTGCTCCCTGGGTGAGGACGGCCAGGCGGCCCGCAACTTCGTCAAGGCCCACGTGGCCCGGGTGCTGAAGCGGCCCCTGCCCTTTGCCCTGGGTCCAGAGGATCAGCCCGTCATCCAGCGTATCTACGCCGAGTACGATTACTACGAGCACATGGCGGTGGGGACGCATCATGGCGACCTGGTCCCCGATCGGCTCGTGGAGAAATTCGCCATTGCCGGCACGGCCGAAGAGTGCGCCGAGCAGGCGGCGCGGATCAAGGCAGCCGGGGTCGATCAGCTCGCGATCATCCCCCATACGCCCAACCCGAAGGACCGCCTGGGTGTCCTGGAGGCCTTTGCCAGCGTGGCGATGAGGTGACTCATCAGAGCCGCGAGCGTGAGCGAGCGGACGGCACCACTCGCTCACGCTCGCGGCTCTGATTCTTGGCATGAAAGGCAGCGTGTCTCAGCAACGTCGCGTCCCGCAAGGCGTCGACGAGAGCCTCATCGCCCTGCGCGTCGCGCGGGAGATCCGACCTGGGGAGGTCGTGAATCTCGGCATTGGCCTGCCCACTTTGGTGGCCGACTATCTCCCCGAGGGAATGGCCTTCCTGCACGCTGAGATCGGCATCGCTGGCTACGGCCGGCATCTGCCGATGGAGAAGCTTGACGAGGACTACGTCGACGCGGGCAGCGCGCCCGTGGAGGTCCTGCCTGGCTCGTCCTTCTTCGCCAGCGCGGATGCCTTCGCCATGATTCGCGGGGGACACGTCGATGTCGGTGTTCTGGGTGCCTACCAGGTCTCGGAGCGGGGCGACATCGCCAACTGGCTGGTGCCCAGTCGGGGAGTCGGGAGCATCGGCGGGGCTATGGATGTTGCGGCGGGCTGCCGCCGCCTGATCGTGGCCATGCGTCATTGCACGCGCGAAGGCGCGCCGCGCATCCTCCGCCAGTGCACCTATCCGCTCTCTGCGCCCCGGGTCGCCAGTCTCATCGTGACCGATCTCGCCGTTATCGAGGTGACCCGGCAGGGGCTTTCGCTGCGCGAGGTAGCTCCCGGCCTCTCCCCCGAGAAGATCCAAGAGTTCACCGGGGCCCGCCTGGCGCTCAGCCCCGAGCTGGGCGAAATGCGGTTCTAGGGCCTCTCCGGCGCTACTCCACCGTGGCCACCGCCCTTGAGCCTTTGACACTCCTCCCCGCGCGCCGTACACTCGCCGCCGCAGACGGACAATAAGTGTGTTTGAGGCCTCATGGTAGCCGGCAAGACTGAGGTGGGCTCGCGCCGGCTCCGGGTAAGCGATGTCTCCCCCGACTACGTTGGGCAGGGTCCCGGCATTGCGCGCATCGCCGCGGCCGATCTCGAGCGCCTCGGCCTCTCCTCAGGCGACATTGTCATGGTGGCAGGGCGCCGTCGCGCGCCCGCCCGCGCCCTGCCGACCTATGTACGGGATGCCAGCCGGAACACCCTCCAGCTCGACGCGCTGCAGCGCGCCAACGCCGGAGCCCGGTTGCGGGAGCTGGTCATAGTGGAGCGGGTTGAGCACCGGCCGGCACGCTGTCTGGTGCTGGCCACGCGCGAAACCGGCTCTGCTGCCTCCGGAGAGCGCTCCCTCGATCAGATCCGCCAGAGTCTGCGCGGCTGTCCCGTGCTGGCCGGCGACCGCCTCCGTGTGAGCGTCTCCGAGCACCGGCGCCTGGATCTGGTGGTCGCCGAGACCGAACCGGAGGGCGTAGTGGTGGTCGAGGAGGCTACGGCCATCGAGTTGAGGGAGGAGGTGGCGAGCCAGCAACGGCCCCGCTTCACCTACGCCGATGTGGGAGGCATGGGCCCTCAACTCAAGCAAGTGCGGGAGGTGGTCGAGCTGCCGCTCCGCTTCCCCGAGGTCTTCGAGCGTCTGGGCATCGACGCGCCCAAAGGCGTTCTCCTCTGGGGCCCCCCCGGCTGCGGCAAAACCCTCCTGGCCCGCGCCATTGCCGGGGAGGCCGACGCCTTCTTTACCCACATCAGCGGCCCCGAGATCTTCCACAAGTACTACGGCGACAGCGAGGCCCACCTGCGAGAGGTGTTCCAGGAGGCTCGCGACAACGCCCCCAGCATCATCTTCCTGGACGAGATCGACGCTGTGGCCAGCCGCCGGGACGACACCTACGGCGACGTCGAGAAGCGTGTGGTGGCCCAGCTTATGGCTCTCATGGATGGCCTGGAGCGACGTGAGCAGGTCATCGTCCTGGGAGCCACGAACCTGCCCGACGCCGTCGACACCGCCCTGCGCCGCCCCGGCCGCTTCGATCGGGAGATCGGCATCCAGGCGCCCGACGCGACCGGAAGGCGCGAGATCCTCGCCATCCACACGCGGCGCATGCCCCTGGCGGAGGATGTGGACCTGGACGAGATCGCCGGACTCACCCACGGCTATGTGGGCGCGGACCTGGAACATCTCGTACGGGAGGCCGCCATGGCGGCCGTGCGGCGTGAGCTGCCCCAGGAGAAGTGGTCGCGACGCGGCGCCGTTGCCCCGCGCCAACTGCGGCGTCTCCGCGTCGGACGAGCTGACGTGATGGATGCCATGGCTGGCATCCGCCCGGCGAGCCTTCGCCAGGGCGGCCAGGACGCCGGTCGGGCGGACTGGGAGGAGGTTGGCGGGCTGAAGGAGGCCCGGCGCCTCCTTCAAGAGAGCATCGAGTGGCCGCTGAAGTACGGCGAGCTGTTCGAGCAACTGGGGGAGGCGCCGCCACGGGGGATTCTGCTCTACGGGCCGCCGGGCACGGGCAAGAGCCTTCTCGCTCGGGCCTTGGCCCATCGCTGCGCCATCAATCTGATCCATGTCAAGGGGCCCGCGCTCCTCTCCAAGTGGGTTGGCGAGAGCGAGAAGGGCGTCCGGGATATCTTCCGCCAGGCCTGCCAGGCTTCTCCTTGCATCCTCTTCTTCGATGAGATCGAGTCGGTGGCGCCTGCCCGCGGGGGCGGCGACTCCGGCGTGGGTGATCGGTTGGTCAGCCAGCTTCTCACCGAGATTGATGCTCTCGATCCTCAGCGCCGTGTATTCGTCATCGGGGCCACAAACCGCCCCGATCTGGTGGATCCGGCTCTCCTGAGCCCGGGCCGGCTGGAGCTTCTGGTCGAATGCCCCCTGCCCGACCGGGAGGAGCGCCTCGATATCCTGGCCATCCATACCCGCGTCCGGGCCTTGGCGGCCGACGTGAACCTCGAGACTTTGGCCGACCTGACCGACGGCTACTCGGGCGCTGACCTGGCTGCCCTCTGCCGTCGCGCCGCCATGGAGGCGGTACGGGGGCACATCGGCGCCGACGGTACAACCCCGAAGGGCGAGAAGCCGGTCGTTCCGGTCAGCCCGCAGCCAGAGGGGATCGAGATGCTTGCTCGCCACTTCCGCAGCGCCCTCGAAGAGGTGTCCGCGGCGGGGCGCCGTCGTCGCCTCTTTGCGGCCGAGGCATCGGAGGTTCAGGAGCCGGCTCCAGGCGCCGTTCCGGCCTCAGTCTCTGCACCTGCGGAGCCACCGCTGATCTCCTAGGAGCCCAGGACCGAGGCCATGGCTGCCCCAGTACAGATCACGGCCTTCTCCGACTATCTCTGACCCTGGTGCTACACCGCGGCCGTGGGCCTGCACCGCATCGAGGAGGAGTTCGGCGACCAGGTGGCGATCTCGTGGCGGGCCTACCCGTTGTCCGCCGAGGAACGCCCGGGCCGCCACTTCAGCGAGCATGCCCGCGAGAGCTGGGCCGCCGCCGAGGCTGCCACCGAAGGGGCGCAGTTCATCCCGTGGGAGCCCGAGGCCGAGCTGCCCGCCTCCAGCATCCCGGCCCTGGCAGCCAGCAAGTGCGCCCTGCGCCAGGGCGAGGAGCCCTTCGGCCGCTACCACCTGGCCCTGCTGCGGGCCTACTTCACCGAGCGGCGGGACATCGCCGACTGGAATGTGCTGCTCGCCCTGGCTCAGGAGAGCGGCCTCGACCTGGAGCGCTTCGTCCAGGACCTGGCCGCGGGTGAGGCGGTGGCCGAAATAGCGACGGACTGGCGCGAAGCCCAGGAGACCCACGGCGTCGACAAGATCCCCACGGTTCTCTTCTCCGACGGCAAGGGCAGCGTCCGGGTCGTCGGCGCCTCTCCCATCGACCAGTACCGCCGCCTCGTCCGCTGGTTCCTGAGCACGTAGAGGGTCAGCCTCCTGTCTCTGAGTTCGGTCAGGGACCTCGCGCGGCGCGCGGGCGGATGGGCCGCGTGACGGCGCGGGTGTCGGCGCCCCAGGTCGGGATGAAGACGGAGTGGCCGCCGGCGCCGCCGGCCACGACGACCATGATGTCGCCGGCGCGGGCTGCCGGCTTCAGCAGTCCTGTCCCGGCCAGGTTGGCGTGCCGGCGTAGCATGGCGGCCTGCATCTCGCTCCCCAGCCGCTCCACGGGGAAGCCGCACCGCTCGTAGACGCGGTGTCGTACTTCCGCCTTGCCCAGGCCTTCGCGGGCCAGGATGGCCGCATGCTCGGGGCCAAGCACCAACAGCGGCTCGCCCCCGCCGCCGGTGATGTTGTTCGTCCCCCATGTGCTCAGGGCGTTGGCCGCTGAGGCGACGATCCCCTCGGCCGTCGTGCTGTAGAGGTCGCCGAAGTTGCAGGTGCCGCCGGTGCCGACGACCGTGACGGCGCTCTCGTCGCGGCGGTAGCCTCGCTCGACGTGCAGCGGCTCCCAGCCCTCGGGCAGGCGCTCCTCGTTCTCGCCGCAGCAGAAGCCGAACTTGCCCGGCCAGCCATGAGTGGACATGTCGGTCTCGCCCGGGTAGGCGCCGCCCACGTTGGTCAGGATGAGCCGGATGGCCCGGCCGATGGTGGCGTTGGCGCGGGTGCCGTGGCCAAAGCAGCCCTGATCGCCGTTAATCTCCAGCTCCTGTCGCACCGGACCGTTGATGAGCAGCAGGGGGGTGCCTGTGGGGTGGGTGGTGGCCTGGAGTCCGTAGAGGTTGAACTGGGGCTCGGCCATGGCCTCCACCGCCGCGACCAGCACCGGCATGTATTCGGGCCGGCACCAGGCCATCGTGGCGTTGATGGCGATCTTCTCGACGGTGGCCACCCTGAACTTGGGGCCCAGGACGCCTACCTCCTCCTCGGGGGCCCGCGCCACGGCCGCCAACAGGCGCCGCCCCCGCTCCTCCGTGGGCGGGATGACGAGCCAGCCGTCGCTCAGCCGGTGCTCCAGGAAGTACTCGTTGACTGCCTCTAGGTCGTCCGGCAGCGCGAGGCGCGCGCTCTGCGAGACCCGGTCCGTCTCGATGGTCAGTCCCCAATCAGGCGAGTGACGCTCTTCACCGTCCGGCCCCAGGAGGGGATGAAAGCCGAGTGGGGTCCTGGACCCCCGGCCACCACGACGGTGATGTCCTCGGCCCGGTCGGCGATCTTGAGCCGGCTCTCCTCGTCGACCGCTCGTCCGCTGCCCTCGGCCCGGAAGGACTCCTGGATCTCCTGGCTGAAGATGCTGAGCGGCGCCCGGGCATACTGGTAGAGGAACTCCTTCACCTGGGCCTTGCTGAAGCCGCCGCCGGCGATGATGGCCGCGTGCTCGGGGCAGAGGGCGCAGAGGGGATCGCCACCTTCGCCCAGGTGGCTGCTCTTGGCCGCCATGCCGTAGGCGATGGTGCGTAGCACCCCCTCGGCCGTTGTGGACCAGAGGTCGGCCGAGTTGTGGTAGCCGCCGGCGCCGATGATGGTGACAGTGCTCTGGTCCCGCCGAAACCCCCGCTCGACGTGGAGGGGGTCCCAGCCGGCGGGCAGCGCCTCCTCGTTCTCGGCGAAGCACATGGTGAACTTCCCCGGCCAGCCGGCCGTGGACTTGTCCCCCTTGCCCGGCAGGCCACCGCCGATGTTGAGCAGCACCAGGCGGAGCGCCCGGCCGATGGTGGCGTTGGCCCGCCAGCCCTGTCCGAAGCAGTTGTTCTTGCCGTTGATGTCCAGCCGGGCCGCGACGGGGCCGTTGACCAGGATGCCCGGCCCGAGGGGATGGGTGGTGGCCTGGATGCCGTAGAGGTTGAACTCGGGGGCCAGCATCGCCTCCACCGCCGTCAGCAGCACCGGCAGGTACTCGGGCCGGCACCCGGCCATGACGCCGTTGGCCGCCACTGCCTCGACGGTGGCCACGCCCCAGCGGGGCGGGATCAGGCCGATCTCCTCCGCTGGGTCGCGCTTCGTGCCCTTCAGCAGGGCGGCGACCTTCTCCTCCGTCGGCGGGATGACCGGCAGGCCGTCGGTCATCTGGTGCTCGTAGAGCCAATCGTTGACCTCTTCGAAACCGCCCTCGATCTCGAGGCGGCGCCCAACGGGGGAAGCAGCTACCATGTACGCGATCCCTCGACCTTCTTTGGTTCCGACCCCAACCTGAAGGTTGGGGCATCAGGTTGTCTTCATGCCCCCGCCTTCAGGCGGGGGTTTCAGCCCCGGGCACTTCTAGGCCGGCACGGCGGCTGGCTGAACGAGGTTGGCCACGATCTCGTCCAGGGCGGCGTCGGCCTTGGCGCGCACCCTGGCGGCCGGCAGGCCGCCGATGGGATGTGGCACGATCACGAGTGGGACGTCCTTGAGGCCCAGAGCCTCGGCCTCGGAGCGCGCCATGTTCTCAAATACCGTCGAGCAGAGGGTGACCGTCGGCTTGCCCAGCTTCTCGATTTCGATCCCGTCGTGGACACTCCACGACGTGCAGGACCCTCAGTCACCCATCCCATTGATGATGACGTCGGCCTCCCTCGCCAGGTCCTCGAGGGCCTTGGCGGGGGCGCCTCGCTTCGCGGTCTCCTTGCCCGAACGCACCACGCCCGCCAGAGCGTAGCGGCTGCGGAGCTGCTCCTCCAGACGGTCCAGGAAGATGCTGAAGTTGGGCTTGCTGTTGTCGAACAGCCCCACGACCTTGCCATTGAGGTCGGGCAGCCGTGGCGCCTTCGTGTGCTGCGGTCGCCGGGCTTCCCCCAACGGGTCGATGATTATCGTCTTCATCCTGCTCCTCCTTTGCGAAGCTGTTAGCGTATAGCTGTTAGCCGTTAGCGATTAGCGATTAGGCGGTAGCCGGCGGGCTTGAGCTAATCCAGGTCCAGCAACCGGGCCGGGTTGATCTGGGCCAGGTAGCGCACTTCCTCCTCACTCAACCCGAGGTCGATGAGGGTGGCGATGAAGACCCGGTAGGCGTCGGCGGGGTCGGGGTTGGCCACGTGGCCGATGTCCACGACGATGCTGCAGCGCTGGGCTCCGATGGCCTTCACCGACTCCATGATCCAGGTGGGATCGCCCCGCGACTTGTAGGAGAGGGTCTGCAGGTAGGAGTGCTCGATGATGGCCCCCAGGTCGGCCATGCGGATGCGGGCCTCCACCGGGAATTCCTGCCGTACGTGGCTCACCACCACCTTGCGTATCCCTTTGCTGCGTGCCTCCTCGACCAGAGCCAGGTGCTCCTCCAGGCCGGTGTGGCCCGTGGTGATCACCATATCGTACTGCTTCACGATGTCCAGGATGTCGTGCATCACCGGCTTGAGCTTGCCCTTCTCGTCCAGGAGCGTGATGCCCTCCTGGTCGCTGCCCGGCGCGCCCTGGGCACCCTTCGAGAGCTGATAGGCCGAGTTCCAGGTGGGCATGAACAGGACGGCGCGGCCCTTGCTCATCTTGGCCGCGATCTCCACGGCCAGGGGGTTCAGCCCCCCGACGGAGTGGTTCAGGACGATCGTGCCGAAGAGGTCGATGCCCGGCACCTGCTTCGCCGCGATCTCGGCCACGGCTGCCGTGGGATAGGTGTGGCTCTTCAAGACGATGGCCCGCATGCCGGCGTCCTTCGCCTGCTGAGCAGTCTGCACGGCATCGAGCCGGCGGGCGATGAGCCGGGAGGGGAAGGGAGGCACGTCGGGATGGAAGTGCACGTGCATGTCGATGGCACCATGCATTAGGTCCTCGACGACCTCTCGGAAGTTGTCGACGGTGATGTGCGGGTTCGGGATCGTCTCCGTGCGGGTCTGTACCATGCGTCCTGCTCCTAGCCAGCTTCCTTAACGGCGAATGAAGTCCGCGTAGAAACAGGTCTTTAGACCTGTTCCCCGGTGGGGGGTTCGACAGGCCTGAAGGCCTGTCTCTACGGTTGGGGTCCCCATGACAGCGCCTGGCACGGCCATCTACTCCAGGTCCAACAGCCGCGCCGGGTTGACCTGGGCCAGCCAGCGCACCTCCGCTTCGGTGAGTCCCATGTCCAGGAGGGCGGCGACGAAGACCCGGTAGGCCTGGGCCGGATCGGGATTACGCACGTGGCCGATGTCGACGACCATGCTGCAGCGCTCGGCGCCGATGGCGCGGACCGACTCGGGGATCCAGTGCGGGTCCACCCGTGAGTGGTAGGAGATGGTCTGCAGGTAGGCGTGCTCGATGACGGCCCCCAGGTCGGCCATGCGGATGCGGGCCTCGAGCGGGAACTCCTTCCGCACGTGGCTCACCACCACCTTGCGGATCCCCCGGTGGTGGGCCTCCTCCACCAGGGCCAGGTGCTCGTCGAGCCCCAGGTGGCCCGTGGTGAGGACCACGTCGTGCTGTTTCACCACATCCAGGATGTCGTGCACCTCCGGCTTCAGCTTGCCCTGCTCGGTCAGGATGGTGATGCCGCCCTTGACGCTGCCCGGCGCCCCCTTGGCCCCTTGCTGCATCTGGTAGGCGGAGTTCCAGGTGGGCATGAAGACCACGACGCGGCCGTGACTCATCTTGGCGGCGATCTCCACCGCCAGGGGGTTCAGGCCCCCCACGGTGTGGTTGAGGACCACCGTGCCGAACAGCTCAACCTCGGGCACCTGGAGCTGGGTGATCTCGGCCACTGCCGCCGTGGGATAGGTGTGGCTCTTGAGGACGATGGCCCGCATGCCGGCGTCCCGCGCCTGCTGGGCCGTCTGCAGCGCATCCAGGCGCCGGGCCACCTGCCGCTGGGGGTAGGGGGGCACGTCGGGGCCGAAATGCACGTGCATGTCGATGGCGCCATGCATGAGCTCCTCGACGACGTCCTTGAAGTTGTCGACGGTGATATGCGGATTCAGGATCTCCTCGGCGGGCGCCGTCATTCACCCTGCCTCCTGCCGTGCGCCGGTCCGCTCCCTCACGGTCGCGGCTCTGACGGTCGGGCTGTACGCCGTATCTTGGTTGTCACGGACCAGGTGTCGGGCCCGAAGGTGGGGATGAAGACCGAGTGGGGTCCGGCGCCGCCGGCCACCAGCAGGATCAGGTCCTCCGGGCGTTCGATGGGCTTGAGGAGCGACTCGGGCGTGTCTGCGGGGTGGCGACGGAGGCGCGATTGACGCAGCTCGGGGGCCAAGCGGCCCAGGGGGCTGCCGCAGCGTTCGAAGAGAGCGGCCTTGGTCTCGGCCTTGCTGAGCCCCTCCTCGCCCAGGACGGCGGCGTGCTCGGGGCAGAGCACCAGGGCCGGCTGGCCGCCCATACCCAGGTTGTTGGTGCCGTAGGCGCTCATGGCGCTGGCTGCGCTGGCCAGGACTCCCTCGGCCATGGTGCTCCACAGGTCGCCGAAGTTGTAGGTGCCGCCCGTGCCGACCAGGGTCACCGTGCTGTCTTCGGGCGCGAAGCCCCGCTCGACGTGGAGGGGCTCCCAGGGGCTCAGCTCCTCGTTCTCGCCGAAGCAGAAGCCGTATTTCCCTGGCCAACCGTGGGTGGACATGTCCGAGGTGCCCGGGTAGGCGCCCCCGATGTTGGTCAGGATCAGGCGGATCGCCCGGCCGATGGTGGCGTTGGCCCGCGTGCCGTGGCCGAAGCAGCCCTGGGCGCAGTTGATGCCCAGGTCGTGGCGGACGGGCCCGTTGACGATGAGGAGGGGCGTCCCCGAGGGGTGGGTCGTCGCCTGCAGGCCGTAGAGGTTGAAGGCCGGCCCGGCCATGGCCTCGACCGCGGCCAGGAGCAGGGGCATGTACTCGGGCTTGCACCAGGCCATCACCGCGTTGACGGCGATCTTCTCCACCGTGGCCACGCGAAACGCCGGTGGCAGCACCGCGATCTCCTCCTGGGCGTCCCGACCGGCGGCGGCCAGGAACGCCGCCACCCGCTCCGGCGTGGGGGGCAGGATAGGATGCCCGTCGGTGAGGCCTTGTGCGTAGAAGTACTCCTGGATCGCCTCCAGGTCGTCCTCCAGGGCGATGCGGCCCAAGCGTAGCGCGTCTATGGCCGGGTCTCCTCGGCTAGGCCGGCACGGCGCGGGCTTCGCCCGTGAGCGCGGCCACCAGCGTCTCGAAGGCGCGGTCCGCCTTGGCCCGCACCACGTCGGGCTTCATGCCGCCCACCGGATGGGGCACGACGACGATGGGGAGCTGGGCCATGCCGAGCCCGGCCGCGTCGGAGCGGCCCAGGGGCTCGAAGGCGTGGGTGACGAAGGTGACCGTGGGTGTGCCCAGCTTCTCCAGCTCGATCCCGTCGTGGACACTCCACGACGTGCAGGAGCCTCAGTCGCCCAGGCCGTTGATGACCAGGTCGGAGCGCTCGGCCAGCTCCTGGATCAGCTCGCGCGGGGCCGCCGCCATCACCGTGGGCTTGCGGCGGCGGACCACGCCGGCCACCTGGTAGCGCTGGGTGAGGATCTCCTCGACGCGACCCAGCAGCAGCTCGAAGTTGGGCTTGCCGTTGTCGAGGAGGCCCACCACCTTGCCCGACAGGTCCGGCACGCGCGGCGAGGGCGCCAGCCGCGGCGCCTTGTTCACCCCCACCGGGTCCAGCACCTCTATAGTTCCGGGCATGGCCACGCCCTCCTCATCTCGCGGGTGGCTTCCGGCGGGCTCCGGGAGGTGGCGTCATTCTAGGAAGGCCTCCGACCGGTGTCAAACACGCGTTTGATTGATCGCGCGCTTCACGAGGGGCCTTTGACTGTTTGCTGAGAATTGTGGGGATTTGGGGGTTTGGCACGAGGCGAGGCGAGATAATGGTTGATTGAATGGCGGAGGGCGGCCGTGGGCCATGGTCGGTTCCTGGTTCCTCGTTTCTGGTTCCTGGTTGGGCTGGTGAGGGTACGGGAAGGATAGCACCCATGTACTGTTCGTGGCAAGCCCTGCGCTTGGGCCAGCCGCAGCCGTGCACA
>Ga0082335_1007190_pt1 | contig 13692 bp, 10 predicted proteins | sample Subgrocontami58m_FD_72375 | JGI IMG/M metagenome (GOLD analysis project Ga0082335, IMG submission 72375) | Subsurface groundwater microbial communities from S. Glens Falls, New York, USA - GMW37 contaminated, 5.8 m (SPADES assembly) (version 2) ...
TTATTGCCAGTGCCGCTGGAATATAGTAGAATAACACCTAGTCGGGGTGTAGCGCAGCCCGGTAGCGCACCTGAATGGGGTTCAGGTGGTCGGCCGTTCAAATCGGCCCACCCCGACCATACAAAGTTTAAAACCCGCTTATAACATAAAAAAGGTAATTCTGCCCCATTTAATTCAATTTAAGCTCAGACCTCTTTATTAGCTCATCCTGCAACATGGGGTCCAAGTGGATAAAATAGGCGCTAAACCCGGCTACCCTGACTATCAGGTTGCGGTATTTTTCAGGATGGTGTTGAGCTTCACGTAAGGTTTCGGAGCTTACGCAGTTAAACTGGACATGATAGCCCCCCAGGTCCATATACGTCTTTATAAGCTGCAAGAATTTTCTGGCTCCTTCGCGGCCGCTGAGAGTAGAGGGATGGAACTTCATATTGAGGTGATTAGAGCCAAATTTTATGGTATCTATTACCTTAGCCGCCGACCTTATCAGGGCAGTGGGGCCATTCTTATCTGTCCCCGGTGTGGCCGAGACGCTGGCATCGGTTAAAAACATTCTGGCTTTCCTTCCGGATGGTAAAGCGCCGGTGAACCTGCCCATAGCTACGTGGGCTGTGACAGAGTAGGCTTGGACCATAGTCGGCCTGCCCAGATAGTCGGGGAACTTCTGGTGTTCCCTGAAGCAAATTTCATAAATTTGTTTGGTTATGGAATCTACATAAGGGTCGTCGTTGCCGTATTTAGGGGCATCCAGACATAGACGCTGGATTTGCTCATATCCGTTAAAATCCGATGCTAAAGACTCTTTTAGCTGTTTTATCGTAATCTTCTTATCTTCGTACACCAGCTTCTTAATGACGGCCAGGGAATTAGCGGAATCTATTGCCCCCCCGAAGGTAACACCGCTGCAAACGCTATATCTGGCCCCGCCCTCTATAACGTCCTTACCCTTTTTAATGCAGTCATTCATCACCGACGAGGCATAGGGCACTGGAAAATCCCGTTCGACGTTCCAGGCCACACGCCCTATATCTCTCATCAGACGGATACAATATTCCAGTTGCTTTTCTAAGGCTTTAACAAACTGGTCGTAACCGCTGAACGTTTCCGGTTCTCCAGTCTGAGGCCCGATTTGCACACCGGTCAATGGGTCCTTGCCATTATTGAGGGTAAGCTCCACCATCTTGGCACAATTGAAAACACCCTCCCAATAGCAGTCCATATAGCCGGGCATGATGCTTTGCACGCAGCCGAACGCTCCGCCATACCTGGCCTCTTCCAGTGTCATTTCTTTATGGTGAAGAAGGTGGCGTTCCACTGTTCTCTGAGCATTTATGAAGGCAGGCATACCTATGCCTGTCCGGATAAGGTCAACACACTTGATGAGTAGTTCATCGGGGAGTTTATCGTGATAGTGGAGGTATATAAGAGGCTCGGGAGTCTTCAATTGCTCCATGGCTTCCAAAACCAGATAATCAAGCTCTGTTGTTGCGTCCTCTCCTTCGGCTGTAAGCCCGCCTATTCCAAGCTGAATACCTATCCTTGTGGAAGAGAAGCCAGCGCCGTGGGGGGGTAATATCTGGGCCAATCCCATGACTTTTAGAAAGTGGAATTGGAGAAGCTCAACAGCTTCATCTTCGGTAATTTTACCGGCCTCTTTGTCTTTTTTATAGAAAGGGTAAAGGTATTCGGCAAATCTTCCCAGCGGGCCGGTTAGCACCTGGGGGGATTCCAGCCATATCCCCAACTCCGTAAACCACGTAGCCTGGAGGGCCTCGTAAAAACTGCGAGGGGGATTGGCAGGGACCCACCGGCAGGATTGAGCAATCTTCTCCAGTTGCCGCTTTCGCTCCGGGTTTGGTTCCCTTTGCGCCATGTCCTCAGCCATAGCGGCATATCTTTGGGCGAGGCTTATCATCCCGTCGAGACACAACAGAGAAGCCTTGTAGAAATGCAGCTTGTCGAAGTCCTCTTTAAGCCCGATATCGAGCTTTGATATCGCATTTCTTACCTCGGCGACTATACCGCTCAGGCCCTTGCTCAACACTGTGGGATAGTCAGGAAGAGTACCAACGAATCCACCGGGGCAAAGCTCTGTGCCAAAACCGCATTTCTGAAGAAGACCAATATCCACGTTCCTGGTTTCAGCAATTATCCTCTGGGTCTGGTTATATATATTGTTATCTTTCCAGTAATCCACGGCTTTGTTTAGCCATTCGCTCACCTCTGGAGTTACAGGCGCAACGCCCCTCTGGAGGTAGACCTCTTTAACCTTTTTCATCCAGCGGCAGCCGAACTCAGGGAAAGGGTAAGAGCCGTATTTATACTGTGTGGCAGTACCGGCAAAGGGATTGTTATCAATGAAGATAGTTTTCCGGGAACACAGTTTATTGAAAAACTTAGCCCTGCGAAGGATAACAGGCTCCCCCTCCGTTTCTTTGTAAGTCTCTAAAAGGAATTTAACCCTCTCGATGTCAACCTGCGGGGAGGCAGCTAAAACATCCTCCTTCTCTCTTCTTACCCTTTGGCTCAGTTTTTCCTCTTTAGTCATGACCATGTCTATTTACCTCCTCAGGGCGCATCATCGATATGCTCAATGCCACTGTATCCGATATAATTATACAACCTGGACTGAAATGCTACGAATACGGCAGGGCAGTGGGGAGAGTTCCGGATGTGAGAGTATTAATCAAATGCTCCAGCGGCCTTCAACTCTTTAATCTCTTCTTCTGAGAGTTTTAATATCTCCCTGCATACCAGATCGGTATGTTCTCCCAATAAAGGAGCACATCCTAGTTGATAAGGCGTGTGAGAGAATTCAACAGGCCAACCCATGTGATAGACCACACCCATATCCGGATGATCTAAACGTTGAAAGAAACCTCTATGTTGCAGTTGTGGGTCCTTCTCCAGCAAATCCCGTGCATTCTGCACTACACCTGCTGCCAATCCGGCCTTTTGTAATTGTGCCATTATATCTTCTGCGGAATGCGCAATGGTCCAGACGCTGATCAAACTGTCCAACTCGGCCTCGTGCTTTTTTCTGCTTTCAAAGCTGTTGAACCGGATATCGCTAGCCCAATCTGGATTGCCTGTTATTGTGCGAAATATTTTCCACTCCGGATCAGTAGGCACAGATATAACACACCACCGGTCTTCGCCGCGGCAAGGATAAGCCCCATGTGGGCAGGCATGGCTGGAATAGTTGCCCTGCCGGGTCCCTTCCCTGCCATTGACCGTATAATCTAGTATTGGAACAGAAAGATACGATAGACCGGCCTCGTACTGAGATAAGTCTATATATTGGCCTTTGCCGGTCCGCTTTTGGTAGTCCAGGGCGCCCAGGATAGCTACTACAGCAAACCATGGAGTGGCAAAATCGTTGTAGGCAGCATTAGGCTCCACGCCTTCCCGGTCTGGCCAGCCGGAGAAATGATTAAATCCTCCCAGGCCGCTCAGGTTCCACCCAAACCCGGGGTGTTTGGAGTGGGGGCCGGATTGACCCTGGTTGGTTGTACTTAACATTATTAGCTTTGGATTTACCTGGCTTAATTTATCGTAGTCGAAACCTAAACGGGCTATAACTCCAGGAGTAAAATTTTCTACCACCACATCGGCCCATTTTACCAGTTCCAGCACCATGTCCTTACCTCGGGGATTGGAAAGATTTATGGATACGCTTTTTTTGCTGCTGTTATAGAAACGGAAACTGGCTGATCTGTTCAAGCCTGGTTTACCATCCTTGAACGGAGGGCTGGCGCGAGTCTGGTCAAAATTACTGGGTGACTCAATTTTTAATACCTGAGCGCCGAAATCCGCCAGGTATTTTGTAACCAGAGTACCTGCCAGAAACCAGGTGAAATCCAACACCTTGAGGCCTTCTAACGCTTTATTTTGTTGTTCTCTGAGTAGGTTGACTTCGTTGAGTTTACCGGACTTGGACGCCTTTTGGGCCTTTATTTGGGAACCGGGAGGATTTATATCCAACGCGGACATTACTTCTTTATTATGTTCGCCGAGTAACGGCGCACAGCTCTTAATCTGCCAGGGAGTGAGCGAAATCCTGGTTGGGGATCCCGGATATGTAAATGATGTGCCTTGTTCTGGGTGTTCGACTGTTGCCCAGTGATTACGAGCTTCCAGTTGATGGTCGTGGATTATATCTGTTAAATTGGACACAGGGAACAGAGGGATATGGCGTTGAAGGGCGCCTTCATAGAGTTCAGTTTTTGTGTGACACAGGAAAAAGTCGGCGAAAATACTCTGCCACGACTCAATTTCTTTGGTTATGGTAGTAGGTTTCCTTAATGCCTCCCAGTTTACTTTCTCCAGTAAACCTGCCTTGCCCTCGGATACCATCCAGGACACCAGGGGGAGGACCCCCCTCAGGTGACCGCCAATTCCGAATCGGAAGGTTACCGTTCCATCCTTGCAGGGCCAGACCAACCTGAACTTAAGCCCGTTGCCCAGAGGACGCAAGGCTCCTTCCCGCTGGCTCAATTCCTTATTAAACTCCCAGATAGAATACTCAATTGCTAACAGTCTGGCAACCGCTGCTTGAGCCGATACGTCTACATGTTGTCCCTGGCCTGTCCTGAGGCGGAAGTTAAGGGCAATCATGCTAGCCACCGCCCCGTGGGCGCAGGCCAGGAGATATGATTGGGGAACGCTAATTCGCACCGGAGGGCGGTCGGGGTCGCCGGCGCTAAACATCTGTCCGCCCATAGCCATAAGCACTATATCTGAAGCCTTAAAGTCTTTGTAGGGGCCAGTCTGCCCGAATGGTGTGATGGAGATAAGGATGAGGCCTGGGTTTAGTTTTCTCAAGGCAGAGTACCCCAACCCGATATTATCTAAATAGCCCGGCGGGAAAGATTCGATTACAAAGTGAGCGCGGCTGGCCAACCGCCTGAATTTCTCTTTATCTACCGGACTTTCAATATTCAGGGTTATGCTACGTTTGTTCGTATTATATGCCCACCACGTCAGGCTATAATCCGGGTTTGGTATATCACGGTAAAAGGGGCCGGCCCGACGGGCCGGGTCGCCGCTGGGCGGCTCAACCTTGATGACATCAGCGCCCAGGTCAGCCAGGATTTTGCTGCAAAAGTGGCCCTTATCATCCGTTAAGTCCAATACCTGGTAAGGCGAGAGCAGGGAATCGGTCATGTAACTCCAATTCTTCAGCTTATTTCAGTGCCAATCTTATTGTCCCTTAAAAACTGCCTCTCTTTTCTCTTGAAAGGCGTGAGCCGCTTCCATAAAATCTTCGCTCATAAGTAACTGGGATTGAGCGGAGGCCAGAAGGGTTAGCGCTGTATCGAAGTCAACTTCCAAACCTTTATACAGGTTTATTTTGTTCTGGCGGAGGGCAAGAGGCGGACCTTTAGCTATTTGGTCGGCAAAAACCATTGTCTCCCGTTCGAGATCTTTAGACGGGACGAGCCGGTTCAATATATGTAGCTGTAAGGCTTCCTGGGCTTCTACCATGCGGGCCGAGAAAATTAACTCGGCAGCAACGCCTGTGCCAACCAAACGGGGTAAAAGCCATGTAGTGCCGAAAGCGGTTGTCAGTCCCCGGGCTGTCCAGGCCACTTTGAAACGGGAGTTCTCACAGCCTATACGTATGTCACAGGCCAATGCGATATCGAAACCGGCGCCGGCGGCAGGGCCGTTTACCATAGCAATAGTGGGAATTTCCAGGTTCTGTATTGCGAGGGTTATGCCCCGTGTATATTCCCGGACCATTTGGGCTAACTTAGCGGGACGGCGGCTGGGATCAGCCGCAATATTAGCGGGATTGCCGGATTTAAAGTCCCCGCCGGCACAAAAAGCTCTGCCGGCCCCGGTTATGACAAGAACCCGCATTTCGCTGTCATTGGCGACATTCTGAATGGCATCGGCTATTTCAGCATCCTGAACTTTCCCCAGCACATTCAGGCGCTCGGGTTGATTGAAGGTGAGTGTAGCTATGTGGTTTTGTTTTTTTAGAAGAATGTATTGATAAAACAAAACGCCTCCTTTAAAGAGTTTGAGCGAAATCCCCTAACCCCCTTTACGTAAAGGGGGCAGTCCGCCTGTGGCGGACGGGGGTTTTATACGCAAGGTAAGCCACAGATGTGTGTTTATCGTCCCACCAGCTTATCGAACCACTTCTCTCTGAAGAGAGCGGTTGCCTTATCCAATTGCTCGTTGCTTATCACCAGGGGCTTTGTCATAGTAAGTTGTACAGCTTTAGGGCGAAAATCCGGCACATCTTTACGGACCATTTTGTTGGACTGGGCCTTGCCGATAATACTCTGCCCCTCGGCGCTGAACATCCAGTTGAGGAATAGCTTACCGGCGTTGGGGTTGGGGCTGCCCGCAATGGCGGCAGACGAACTGGTGGTTACCACCATGCCTTCCTTCATATCTATTGCCTGGATAGGTGCATTGTCGTTAGCCAATTGTGCAGCCGTGCCATCAGCGCTTTTGAGTGTTATGTAGGACTCTCCCCGGGCCAGAATCCGCAAATCATCGTATTCGCTGACGGTAAACCGGAGTTTTTGCTGGTAGAGGTTTTTAACATATTTCTCGTCCCAAACCTTGGCATCCATGAAGACGACTATAGACTGATAGGTGCCAGGTGACAGGTTAGGGTCGAGGAGCGTCATCTTGCCAACCCATTTGGGATCGAGGAAATCGTTCCATGACTTTGGCGCTTCCTCCGGTTTAACCAGTTTAGTGTTTATATAGGGCGAATATTCAATTATCCGGTAAGCAAGATTGGCTTTGTCCTGGGGGTCGATAGCTGTAGGTTCCACAAGCCAAACGCCTTTTTCCTGAAAAGAGGGTAGCTTATCGGTCAGCGAGACTAACAATCCCTCGATTTTCATATTGCCTAGATGAACGGAGCTTCCTTCAGTGATATCTGCCACTTGCTGCCGCATGCGTTTCTCCGTCTTAAGCCGTTCCAGGAACTCTGCGCCACGGCCGGTCAATATATCCAGTCGGATACCGTATTTATCTTTGAAAGCCTTACTTACATTTAAGCCGATGTCGCCTACCCATGTATAACTATATACATTTACTTTGCCTTCCTTTTTTGCCGCCTCTATCAACTTGTCCCATTCATTGCCCTCGGCTGGGTTCACCGGCCCGGAGCCCGGTTTAATAGTTGCGGCAGGTGTTGGGGCCGTTGCGGGAGATGTTTGTTGAGATGGTGATGGAGAACAGGTTGCCAGTATAAGACTCAATCCGATAATAACAAGAATCCAACCAGACCTTAACCACTTCATATTAGTACTCCTTCACGATGTTATATTTTGCTTCCTCGCTGGTGCATAGTTCGTTTTGCGTATAATAACGGTCTGGCTGGAACGTTGTCAAGGAATATCCCTAACAGTCATAAAAATCAGATTGACAGCCTGTTCCATCGGTGTTAGGATATGTCCAATTATTTCGGCCACGAATAGAAATATAAAAGGGAGAGATGAGAATGGATCTGGAAACTGTCGTATTAAAAAAAGAACAGGGCGTGGCTACAATTACCCTTAATCGTCCTAATCGTCTCAATGCCCTGAATAGATCGCTGGCCCGCGACGTTGCCACGGCGCTAAACGATATTAAGGGTGACTCTAAAGTCAGGGTAGTGGTAGTAACCGGCGCCGGACGCGGATTCTGTGCAGGTGGAGATTTTAAAGGTGATGATAAAGCGTTACCCGGAACAAAACTCAAACCTGCTGAGTTTGTAGGTATGTACCGGGGTGAGATTGGACCGGTTATCCTGGGTCTCCAGGGTTGTCATGTGCCAACTATCGCAATGGTTAACGGCCCTGCCTATGGCATAGGTTTCGACATAGCACTAGCCTGTGATATGAGAATAGGTTCTGACCAGGCCCGTTTCTGTGTTGCCTGGTTAAGGAGGGCTATTATACCAGCCGGTGGTACGACATGGTTACTCACCCGTCAAATTGGCCTGGGAAGGGCTGCCGAGATTATCTTTACAGGTAGAGAGGTCGGCGCTGAAGAGGCGGAAAGATTGGGTATTCTGAACCGCATGGTCCCCGCCGGGAATCTGGAAGAGGAGACCATGGAGTTAGCCAGGCATCTGGCAGGCATGGGACCCATAGCATTAAAGATGACAAAGATAAATCTCTACCGCCATCTACAGGTGGATTTACCTGCCGCTCTGGATATGTTAGCCGGCTACCAGGCCTTTGTATTGCACACCGATGACCATGCAGAGGCGGATAAAGCTTTCTGGGAGAAACGAGCGCCCGTGTTCCAGGGTAAATAGGTGTACACAGTCGCCGATAATCGTCAAAGCAAATAAGAGGCTTTACTGTGAACCTTATAGACTTGACAGGGTCACACCTTCAGGATAAAATTCGCCATTACATTGGATTGATGGCACGAAAAATATCGATATTTTATCCAATGTCGAAAACGCCATATAAATAAGAGTAAGTATTTTGAGATTGTTAAAGAGGAAACCTATCTAAAAACCCGACGGCACTATAGTTTAGAGCACAGATATCAAAGGAAATATCAGGTGGAGGTTTAATAAGATGAAAATCACGACTTTACTAGTAATATTGCTGGTATCCACGGTAATGATAATAACTGGTTGTACTCCAAATGCAAGCGCTCCTCTGTCGCCGGCGCCTGCTGCCACTAAAGCCTTACCTGCTGTACCATCGGCAACTGCACCTGCGGTTTCAAAGGAGGCGGGTAACTGGGATAAGGTTGTAGATGCTGCCAAAAAAGAGGGCGAAGTCACAATCTATAGTTTCAATTATACCGGAGATATAGGTGCAGCTCTTGCCCGGGCCTTTAAAAATAAATATGGCATTACACTGAATATCATCACTGGGAGGGGAGCGGAGTTTGCCGAAAGGATAAAAACGGAAAAGCGTGTCGGCCAAATAGTGGGGGATATAACTGAGGGTTCAATAACGAACATACTTACGTTAAAAGACTCCGGTATGACAATTCCGCTTTCTGACCTGCCCATCTTCCAGGATGGTTCAGAGTGGCAAGTAGACCCGAGAACTAACGATGCTGAAGCTCACGTTCTAGGCACTTTCCAAATTGTCTATAGCCCCTGGATAAATACCAAGCTTCTCACGCCGCAGCAGGTGCCCACGTCTTTCAAGGACCTGTTGAAGCCGGAGTGGAAAGGGAAAATCATCGCCCACGACCCCATTGTAAGCAGCGCTGCATATAATTACTTTGTCCCTTTAACTAACGCTGGAGTTCTTGACTGGGACTACGTAAAGGCGCTAGGCCGCCAGCAATTGAACCTGGTGGTTGGAGGACCACAGGCAGCTCAATCGCTGGCACGTGGAGAATATCCCATTATTTTTATGAATACTGATACGAATGGCGCCCGCTTCGTGAGTGAGGGGGCTCCGATAAAGGCTGCTTCATTCCAGGAGGGAGATGTGGCCCAATTGGGTGGGGAGGTGGTTATTAAAGGCAGTTCTCATCCTAATGCTGCCAAGGTATTGGCGAACTGGCTGCTATTGGACGAAGCACAGCGAATTATAGGTGAGAAGCAGGGTATAGCAATGGTACGAAAGGGAGTACCCGATTTCCGCCCTGCGAATGCTCAAGCGCCTTCTACTAAGAAAACAATTGCCAAAACTAAGGACTACGATGATATGGCTCGCATGATGCGGGACCGTTACATACCTGACTTATGGAAAAATTAGATATCTCATTAGAAGAATATAGTATTTTTAAGGAGGTAAGCCGTGGTAGAACGGGTTGTTGAGCGGGGCAAAGAACCTGAACCGCAGGAACTTGTGTACGATACCATGTACAGAAAACGCGAAGCCTGGGTACAGAAGATGCGGGAAGCAACGGTAGTCGTTAGGGCAAGGGATAGAGACTGGGAGCAAAACAGGCAGGGATTACTCAAGTATTTTGTTAACGAACTGGTGTGGGACAAGCTGGGTATTCCATATTGGGCCGTTTTTATTCACCAGGTAAAGCGTCACTCAGGAAAGCACAAACACAAGGGAGGAGTTATTATATATGTCCTGGAGGGGGTTGGCTATACTGTAGTGAATGGGGTGCGGTGGGACTGGAAGGCAGGGGATTTGATTATCCTGCCGGTAAACCCGGATGGGAATGAGCACCAGCATTTCAATTCCGACCCCAGTAAACCGGCGTTTTGGGCGGCTTTTTACTGGCATCCTTTCTATCAGGCTGTAGGAATGTATGTGCAGCAGAAAGAGGCATCTCCGGACTGGAAAGGCTCGCTATTGCCGGAAAAAACCCATGTGGCTTGAAAGGAGTATCCGTGAGTAAGAAACAAACCGGCCATTTAAATTTGTTTAACGAACTTATTCGTATGCGCAACGAACGGCGCGAGCAATTGAAAACAGCTATCAAAGTGGTTAAATCTGAGGATCTTCCATTAGAGAAGAATGCTAATGGATATTACAGATGGTATCTTCACCCTCTGCTTAAAGACAGGGCTTTAACTACTTTGATAATGTGGGTACAGGAGATACCTCCGGGTGGTTGTTCGGGAAAACAAAAACATCAGGGAGGCAGGATACACCTGGTGGCGGAGGGGCACGGGTATACCATTATTGACGGCGTGAAGCATGACTGGGAGAAGTGGGATTATATTCACCTTCCCATAAAACCCGAAGGAGTAGTATTTCAGCATTTTAACGCCGACCCCCAAAAACCAGCTAAACTTGTTGCGGCAGAACCTAATCTGGTGGATGCCATAAGTGTAGACCTGGGCATACAGTTTGAACAGTTGGAACCAGCTCCTGACTAATACAAACGCATTAAATTTTGATGCATGACGATTGAAAAAGTGTACCCCGTCATTGCGAGTGAAACGAAGCAATCTGATCACCTTGAGGCTGATTTCTCATCCAAAAGCGGAGATTGCTTCGTCACTCCGCTTCTCGCAATGACGAATTATGCAGCGCTAATTTTTAAGTCGGTATTAGCATGATTCCGTCCTGTAGAACATTAAGACAGGGGGGATGTTTTCAAGGCGTTCTTCCCGGGAAAATAAGCGAATCAGGGAGGATATAAATATGTTTGACAAGCGTCTGTTTTTAACTAGTATCCTTGTCTCCCTAATAATAGTATTAGGGTGTGCTCCCCAAGTTTCCGCTCCTCAACCGGCGCCGGCCTCACAGGCGCCGCCGGTGGCTGTTGCTTCTACCTCTAACCTCTCATCCCCCACCGCTCAAGATGCCGCCTGGGATAAGGTAGTGGCAACGGCTAAAAAGGAGGGCGTATTGACCATATATAGCACCTCTTTTGTCGCGGATACGGGCAGGAGGTTAGCCAGCGACTTTCAAAATAGATTTGGAATACGGGTCGAGGTGTTAGCCAGTAGCGGACGTACAAGCCTGGAGAAAATAAAGGTGGAGCAGCAGATAAAAAAGCCTATCGCCGATGTAATGCAGTCATCCGCCGGTAGCGTCACAGAACTATTTTTATCTGGTTTAGCGGCGTCTGTCTGGAAAGAGTTGCCCGTTATGCAGGATAAAAACGCATTCCTGGTTGACCCGCTGTATTCTCCGGGTGGAGAGTTGGTTCAGCACAATCTATATTTCACGGCTCCCGCAATAAATACTCGCGTTGTAAAACCCCAGGATGAACCCAAATCGTTTAAGGATATGTTAGAGCCTCGGTGGAAAGGGAATATGGCCGCCGCAGACCCTGCGGCAACCGGTTCAACAGCCCTATTTTATCTCCCAATTTACTATAAAGCTCTTGATTTAGACTACTGGCGCAGTTATGCCCGTCAGGACATCAACATTTGGGGTGGAAGTTCCGCTGAGTCGGCGCGTATGTTAGGAAGAGGTGAATGGGCTTTCTATTTAGCCAACACCACTGATGTCTACGGACCACTGGTTGCAGAAGGCGCTCCGATAAAGATGTTAGATATGAAAGAAGGCACCGGGGCAGCCGGGCACTTTGTAGTCGCTATCAAGGATAGCCCACACCCCAATGCTGCCAAACTGTTCATCAATTGGTTGTTGACCCCTGAGGGGCAATTAGCTTATGTGGAGCCTACACGTGGGACTGCTATAAGGAAAGGTATGCCCGATTTCTCAATTCAGGGGACCAAATTGAATCCGCCAGTATTATGGAGCCGCACCTGGGAGTTCGAAGAATGGTCAAACAAAGAAATCAAACTTGGCAATGTTGCTAAAATATTCGGTAAGCAATAACGTTAAAACCCTTGTTTATTCGGGGAAAGTGGGTTAACTTACCCGAACTTTATTTGACAAATTCCATCCAATCATGGAAAATGCGTTATTCGTGATATTGAATAGAGCGTGGTACAGGAAATATTATTTTTGAATATAAATAATGCTGCCTGAGAATTGGAAGTGTCTTTCAGCGCAGCTTTTTTGATGTCGGGTTAAAGGGTATAGGATAACAATTTGTAGAAGAGAACAGGATTGTGGGGGTTCGTTGCTCCGTTGTGGATTTCCTGTATAAACAGGCGGTTTCCTTTACTCAGGTGGAATTATTACAAAAATAGGAACATAAAAATAAAGGGGGATAATGTGAAAAGATTCTGTTTGCCAATGGTGTTCCTCGTAGTTCTGTTAACAATATTAGTAGCTTGTACGCCTAAGGCTACGCCGGCGCCGGCCACGCCGCCGGGGAAGGCGACAACTCAACCCACAGCTACATCGGCTACTCCCAGTCCGGCCGATGCCAACTGGCAGAAGGCGGTCCAGGCATCCAAGAGTGAAGGGAAACTCTCGGTATACAGCTTTAATCTTACCGGGGATGTAGGGAACGCTGTAACCAAAGCTGTAAAGAGAGATCTTGGACTTGACATGGAGGTGATAACCGGCCCTGGTGCGCAGTTGGTAGAGAGGATAAAAAGCGAACGGAGGTCCGGGCAATTCCTGGTGGATGTCATGGATGGTTCTCCGGCGTTGATAGTGCAATCGAAGCAGGATAGTAGCACCGTGAAGTGGACAGATTTACCTGCTACACGGGAAAAGGGAGTATGGACTTTTGGGCCGTTACTGGACAAAGATGGGCACCTGATGTGGTGGATACCGAATTTTTTTATGCCTTACTATAATACCAACCTGGTAAAGGCAGGGGAAGAGCCAAAGGCGTGGAAGGATTTTCTCGACCCGAAATGGAAAGGGAAAATAGGCATCTCTAACCCCGACACCGTCCCCACCCTGAATCGGATGTATATAGTGATGACAACGCGTGGGGTACTCAATGCCAGCTATTTTACAGAGCTGGCTAAACAGGATATAAAGTTCTTCCCCACATTTCGAGATGATATAGCGGCTGCCGGCCGTGGTGAGATATCACTGGATTTATCGAGTTCGCCGACAGTAGCTAACCCCCTTGTGAAGCAAGGAGCACCGGTAAGGCCCTTTGATATATCTGAAGGGATAATGGCAACCGGGGCGGCGGTTGTGGCCATAAAAGATGCTCCCCATCCCAATGCAGCTCAGGTATATATGAACTGGTTGCTTACCAAAGAGGGACAGGCAATTGTGCATGAGGCCATCGGCTCGACAGCTCTACGGTCGGATGTGACCGACTTTACACCTCAACAGGTAGTGGTAAAGAACGCTAAAGTCCTGGCAGAGACCGAGGAAGATGTAATTGAAGGGGCGCGATTACAACGGGAGCGGGTATTAGGGAAGATGTTTGCTAAACAATAATAAACAACCAGTGATTTTA
>Ga0082335_1007191_pt1 | contig 13691 bp, 12 predicted proteins | sample Subgrocontami58m_FD_72375 | JGI IMG/M metagenome (GOLD analysis project Ga0082335, IMG submission 72375) | Subsurface groundwater microbial communities from S. Glens Falls, New York, USA - GMW37 contaminated, 5.8 m (SPADES assembly) (version 2) ...
TCCGGTGGGCGGATCGCCCGCGCGGCTCGCCGATACGATCAGGATGGAGCTGGAGCGCTGGCCCCGCGTCGTGGCGAGCGCGGGGATCAGGGCCGACTAGCGCCATGAACAATCCGGCCAGGCTTCTCCGCTACAACGAGTACGACCGGCCGCACGCGGACTTGCGCGAGTTCGTCTCGCGCGCCGAGCGGGCGGGAGAATTGCTGCGCGTTCCGGGTGCGGACTGGAACCTGGAGATGGGCGCGCTCGCGGAAGCGGTGTACCAGGGCGCAAAGGGGAATCCGCCGGCGATCCTGTTCGACGATATCCCCGGGTATCCCAGGGGCCATCGCGTGCTGTCGGGCGCGACCAATTCGATGCGGCGCCTCGCGATCACGATGGGCTTCCCCGTTCCCGCCCATCCGCTCGACGTGGTGCGCGCCTACCGCGACCGGATGAAAACGCATCGTCCGATTCCGCCGCGTGTCGTCAAGTCCGGGCCTGTGCTGGAAAACGCGTTGCGCGACGGCGAGGCCGATGCGCTCAGGTTTCCGGTGCCGTTCCTGCACGAACTGGACGGAGGGCGTTACCTCGGCACCGACGACCTCGTCATCATGCGCGATCCGGATGACGGCTGGGTCAACTGCGGCACCTATCGCGTGATGGTGCACGACGCGCGGCGCCTGGGCATCTGGATCTCGCCCGGCAAGCAGGGGCGACAGATCCGCGAGAAGTACTTCCGCCGCGGCAAGCCGTGCCCGGTGCTCGTCTCCTGCGGGCACGACCCGCTGCTCTTCCTCGCCGGGGGCAACGAGCTTCGCTCCGGACTTTCCGAATTCGACTATGCGGGCGGGCATCGCGGCGAGCCTTTCGAGGTGATCGAAAGCGAGCTCCACGGCCTGCCCATGCCCGCCCACGCGGAGCTCGTAATCGAGGGCGAGATCGTGCAGGGCGAGACCGCGCCCGAAGGCCCGTTCGGAGAATTCACCGGCTACTACGCCGGCGGAAAGAGCGATCAGCCGGTCATCCGCGTGCAGCGCATCTATCACCGCCACGATCCCATCCTCGGAATGGCGACGCCGATGCGCCCGCCCTCGGACTTCTCCTACAGCAAGTGCGTGATGAAGGCCGGCATGATCTGGGACGAGGTCGAGCGCGCCGGGCTGTCGGGCGTGCAAGGCGTCTGGTGCCACGAGGCGGGCGGCGCGCGCATGCTGAACGTCATCGCGATCAGGCAGGCCTACGCGGGGCATGCGAAGCAGGCCGGCATGCTCGCGGCGGGTTGCCAGTCCGGCGCCTACCTCGGGCGATTCGTCGTGGTGGTGGACGAGGACATCGACCCCACCGACCTGTTCGCGGTGGCCTGGGCGATGTGCACCCGCTGCGATCCGGCGGAAGACATCGACATCGTGCGCAAGATGTGGAGCGGCCCGCTCGACCCGCGCATTCCGCGCGGAACGGCATGGAATTCGCGCGCCATCATCGACGCCTGCCGGCCCTTCGAGATGCTGGAGGCCTTTCCCCCCGTGGCGCAGGCGAGCCCCGAGCTGCGCAGGCGCGTCGCCGAGAAGTTCAAGGACGTGCTCTCGAAGCTCTGAGGCAGATCACCGTCTCCGCTTCGGCTTCTCCTCGACGTCGCGGACTTCGGTGTTCATCGCGACATCCCTGCGGCGCCGCCTGGCGATCTTCCTGCCGGTCTCGAAGTAGTCCCCCTTCACTGCAAGCTGCGCCGCGCGCTCGAGCTCCTCGGGCCATTCGCCGAGCGAATAGCCGTACCAGGGCGATTCGGGCTTGAGCTTCGGAAGCCCCAGCTCCTCCCATAGCACTCTGGCGCGTTCCATGTACTCGCGCTTGGGCAGCGAGATCGGCGGGAAGGCCTCCTTCAGCGTCGCGTCGATCAGCACCGATGCGTCCCGCCCGCCGTTTCTCTTGCTGCGCGGTCCGTGGCCCTGGTCGCGGTTTCGCAGAATCTGCAGGTCGAGGTCCGGATTGGCGCGGTAGGACATGGCCCAGAGCAGCGCATCCGCGTTGTCCGGATCGATGTCCTCGTTCACCGCGATCACGTATTTGCCCGCCGCGCGGTTCCACGCAGCCGCGCCGTAGAGCGCCCGCCAGACCTCGGTCGCCGGCGTGCCGGGGTCCATGACGAGCACGATCACCTTGCGCAGGTTGGTGAGCGGCTCGTGCATCGAGACGCGCCTGACGCCCTGGATGCCCAGCTTGCTGCGCAGGTGGTCGAGGAACAGCGGCTCCAGCGCGACGCGCTTCATCAGGCTCGACTCGCTCGGCGTCACCTGCGAGATGATCGAGGTCAGGATCGCGTCGCGGCGGCGGGTGATGCAGGTCACCTCCATGAAGGCGTTGTACTCCTGCAGGTTCACGTGGCCGTGGGACTCGCCGAACGGCGCTTCCGGCTCCAGGTACTCGGTGTCGATCAGGCCCTCGATGACGATCTCGGCCTCCGCCGGAACCAGCAGGTCGACGGTCTTGGCGCGCACCACGTTGATCGGCGCGCCCGCCAGGCCGCCCGCCACGTGCAGTTCGTCTAGCGTCTCGGGCAGTTTCTGCGCGGAAGTGAAGGCGACGCAGGGCGGCGCGCCCAAGATCACCGCCGCAGGCAGCTTCTGGCCGCGCGCCTTCATCTTCTCCCAGTGGGCGTAGATGCCGGGGCGCAGCTCGAGCGACGGGTTCATGCCCAGGCGCCTTGGCGCCTTCAACTGGCCGCGATAGATGCCCATGTTCTGGACGCCCGTGTCGGGGTCCTTGGTGATGTACTGCGAGAGCGTCACATAGGGCGCGACGTCCCAGCCCGGCGTCGAGATCGGCACGGGAATCCCGTCGAGCGCCTTGCCGGGACGGTCGAGATCCTTGCCCTCGATGACGATCTCGTGGCACGGCGCGTTGGTCACGAGCCTGGGCGGAATCGGATGAGCCACCGCGTGCGTCCAGGTCTCGTTGATCCTGTCCAGCGCGCAACCCATGCCGATGCGGTAGATCTCGCGGCTCGCGGCGAGCGCGCCGACGACGACGGGAATGTCGTACTTGCGCCCTTTGCCGTCGGTGACGTTGGTGAAGAGGAACGCCTTGCGATCGCGCTCCGCGATGCCGCCGCGGAATTGCCAGCGCACCAGCGGATGCAGTTCCGTGTCCTTGTCGATGGGCCGATCGACGGTCACCAGCAGCCCGGCTTCGTCGAGCGCTTTCAGATGATCGTGAAGGTCGCGGTAGGATCGCGGCGGCGGCGCGGTTCCCCGACCGCTGCGAGATCCTGATTTCTTCTTCGCTGCCACGCTGCCCGTCCCTGTGTTGGATGACTCGAAGCGATGCCTCGTGTCTATAATAGCGCCTTCCGCGCACTCACTTGTCTGCCTTCGTCATGGTGCCGTCCCAGCCGATGCAATTGCGAAGCGCCACGGCACTTCCGCGCCATCCCCCACGGCGCGGGCCCTTCGAGGGCGGGCGTTGAAGCCGGTCCCGTTCGACTACGTTCGGGCGACGTCGATCGGCGAGGCCTGCGAGGTGCTGCAACGCGAGGGCGACGCGGCCAAGCTGATCGCAGGCGGCCAGAGCCTCGTGCCGCTGATGGCGATGCGCCTGGTGCGCCCCAGGCTGCTGCTCGACATCAACGAGATCGCGGCCCTCAAGTTCATTTCCGTCGAGGCGAATGCCGTTCGCATCGGTGCCTGCACGCGACAGGCGCTGGTCGAGCGCGACGACGCGCTCGCGGCCCGCGTGCCGCTGCTGCGCCAGGCGCTCGCCTGGGTGGGCCACGTCCAGACCCGCAATCGCGGAACGCTGGGCGGAAGCCTCGCGCACGCCGACCCGTGCGCCGAGCTGCCGCTCGCCGCACGGGTGCTGGAGGCGCGGATGGTATTGCGCGGCGCCACTGGGGCGCGCACCGTGCAGGCCGATGCCTTCTTCTCCGGGCCGATGATGACGGTCACCGAACCGGACGAATGCCTCGAAGAAGTTCACTGGCCGATCTGGAGCGCGCCCCGCACCGGTTCGGCGTTCGCCGAGATCAGCAACCGCCACGGCGATTTCGCGATGGTCGCGGCGGCGGCGCAGCTCGCCCTGGACGCCGACGGGCGCTGCGTGCGCGCCGCGTTCGGGCTGGGCGGCGTGGACCAGACCCCGCTCGCGTTCCCGCAGCTCGCGGCGCGGCTCGTCGGCACGCGGCTGGAAGCGGCGGTCGTCGAGAGCGTGGCGCAGGACGCCGCGGCGGCCACCGGGCCCGGAAGCGACCTGTTCGCGACCGCGGCCTACCGCAGGCACCTCGCGCGCGTGCTTGGCGCTCGGGCGCTGCGGGCCGCGCACGCGCAGGCAGTCCAATGAACGAGAAGCTGTATTCGATCGCGGTCGAGGTCAACGGCGTTCGGCGCACCGACCAGGTGCCGGCGCGCAGGTCGCTCGCCGACTGGCTGCGCGAAGACCTGCACCTCACCGGCACCCACCTGGGCTGCGAGCACGGCGTCTGCGGCGCCTGCTCGGTGATGCTCGACGGCGAGCCCGTCCGCTCATGTCTCATGTATGCCGTGCAGGCCGACGGCCACCGCGTCACCACCGTGGAAGGACTTGCGCAGTCCGACGGATCGATGAGCGTATTGCAGGACAGCTTCTGCCAGACGCACGCGCTCCAATGCGGCTACTGCACGCCGGGGATGCTCATCGCCGCGCAGGGGCTGCTCGAATCGAATCCGAATCCGAGCGATCGCGAGATCCGCGAGGCGATCGGCGGCAACCTGTGCCGCTGCACCGGCTACCAGCAGATCGTCGAAGCCGTGCGCCTCGCCGCGGAGCGCATGGCCGAAGAATCCAAATGACGCGGCCGTTCCGGTACATCGGCACCAGGCGCAGGACAAAGGAGGACCCGCGCTTCGTGACCGGTCGCGGCCGCTTCGTGGCCGACATCGCGCTTCCCGGAATGAAGCATGTGGCGCTGGTCGCCTCGCCCCACCCGAGCGCGCGGATCGTCTCGATCGGGACCGATGCGGCGCGCGCCATGCCGGGCGTGCTGTACGTGCTCACGGGCGAGGAGTTCTGCGCCGAGACCGATTCGCTCTACATCGGCGTCGATGCGCCGAAGGTCACGCGCTACGCGCTCGCGCGAGGCGTCGTGCGCTACGCCGGCGAATGGGTGGCGGCGGTGGTCGCCGATACGCGTGCGATCGCCGAGGACGCCGCCGAGCGGGTCGAGGTCGAGTACGAATCGCTGCCTCAAGTCATCGACCCCGAGATCTCGCTCGCACCCGGCGCGCACCTCGTTCACGCCGCGCACGGCTCGAATGTTCTTTACCACCGAAAGTTCGTCTGGGGGCCGGTGGACGAAGCCTTCGCGAAATCGGACCACCAGCTCGCCTTCCGTGCCACATGGGGCCGCAGTTCGACGGTGCCGATCGAAACCTTCGGCGTCGCCGCCCAGTGGGACCCCGTCGCGCAGTTGCTCGATGTCTGGGCGTCGATCCAGATGCCGAAGTTCCCGGACCAGACCGCCCGCGCGCTGCGGCTGCCCGGCAACGCGGTTCGCGTGCACTACGACGTCGACGTCGGCGGCAGCTACGGCCTCAAGCGCGGCATCAAGCACACGGTGCTGGTCGGCTATCTCGCCAGGCGCCTGGGCGTGCCGGTGCGGCTGATCGAGGACCGCCTGGAGAACATGCGCGGCGGCGACATGCACGGCCCCGACCGGTTCTTCGACATGCAGGCGGCGTTCGACCGCGACGGCACGATCCGCGCGCTGAAGATCCGCGCGGTGGACGACGTGGGCGCGTACGCGGGGCGCTCGCCGTTGCAGCTGGGCAAGCCCGTGGGCGCGATCTGCGGGCCCTACCGGATCCAGGCGGTCGAGTACGAGCCCACCTCGGTGATGACCAACAAGACCCCGCAGGAGGCCGTGCGCGGCTTCGGCCAGTCGCCGACCAACTTCGCGCTCGAGCGCACGATGGACCGCGTGGCGCGGTTCCTCGGCATGGACCGGATCGAGCTGCGCCGCCGGAACCTCATCCGCAAGGACCAGTTCCCCTACCTGATTCCAAGCGGCTCGACCTACGATTCGGGCGATTACCACGCCGTGCTCGACAAGGCGCTCGCCGCGATCGATTATCCGGCGCTCGAGCGCACGCGCGACGAGGCGCGGCGCGCGGGGCGGCTCGCGGGCATCGGCATCTCGACCTGCCTCGAGCCGAGCGGCGGCAACGCCGCCTTCGAGCTGTTGTTCAATCCGAAGAACGAGACCACGACCTGGATGGATTCGTGCCTGGTCCGGGTCGACCTCTCGGGTTCGATCACCGGAGTCATCGGGACATCGAGCTCGGGCCAGGGACACGAGACGCTGGTCGCGACTGTCGTCGGCGAGATCCTCGAGCGCGATCCCGCCTCGATCCGCGTGATCCACGCCGATTCTCTCAACGCCCTGCCCTCGAACAGCCCGGTGGGCAGCCGCATGGCGATCATGCTCGGCGGCGCCGCGGCCGGCGCTGCGAAGAAGATCAGGGAGACGCTCGTCGCCATCGCCGCGCACAACTTCGAATGCTCGGCCGAGGATCTCGAGTATCGCGACGGCGACGTCGCGGTGAAGGGCGTGCCTTCGAAGAAGCTCGGCTGGGACCAATTGGCCGAGATCGCGCACCGCAAGTTCCACAGGATGCCTCCCGGAATGGAGCCCGGGCTGCAAGCCAAGTTCGTCTGGGAGGTGCCCACGGGCGGAGGGCTGCCCACGGCCGACGGGCGGGTGCAGATGTACCCGTGTTACGCATTCGAGGCGCATATCGTATACGTCGAGATCGATCCGGACACGGGCAAACCCTCGATCGGCAGGTACGTCTGCGGCCACGACTGCGGCGTGATGATCAGCCCGGACATCGTGCATGGAATGACGCTGGGCGGCATCGCGCACGGCATCGGCGCGGCGCTGTACGAGAGATTTGCCTACACCGAGGACGGCCAGCTCGCGAGCGGCACGTTCATGGACTACCTCATTCCGAGCGCGATGGAAGTGCCCGACATCCGGATCGTCGACCACTGCACGCCCTCGCCGCTGACGACCTTCGGCCAGAAGGGCTCCGGCGAGGCGGGCTATCTCGGCGCGCCGGCGGCGGTCGCCAACGCGATCAACGACGCGCTCGACCCGATCGAGACTTCGATCGACACCCTGCCGATGTCTCACCTCGCCCTTTGGGAGCGCATCAGCGCCGCGCGCAACAAGCAAGGACGCCCATGAAGAACCTCGTCATCGACATCCACGCCCACTACACGCCGAAGCTCGTGTTCGCGCGCTTCGACGCGCACGCCGGGAAATTCCCTTCGGTCAGGCTGCTTCGCGACACCGACGGAGGGAAGGGGCCCCACCCCCTTCCCGGGGGCATACGCATGCAGTTTCCGGGCGGCGAGCCGACGCGCCCGATCTCTCCCAGGCTCTCCGACCTCGACGACCGGCGCGCATGGATGGACAAGAACGGCATCGACCACCAGCTCCTGGGCGGGTGGCTGGACAGCTTCGGCTACGAGCTGGCCCCGGGCGAAGGCCTGGCGTGGAGCCGCTTCCTCAACGACTGCATGTGGGACGAATTGCGCGACGAGCCGCGCTTCACGCCGCTCGCGACCGTGCCGTTGCAGGACGGGCGCCTCGCAGCGGAAGTGCTCGGCGAGGCGCTCGAGCGCGGCTTCGGCGGCGCGATGATAGGAACGCTGCCCAAAGGCTTGGGCGGAAACCTCGACGACCCTTCCCTCGACCCGTTCTGGGAAGCGGCCTCGAAGCTCGGCGCAGCGATCTACCTGCACCCGATGTTCCTCTGCGGCGAGCCGCGGCTCGCCGACTACGACCTCGTGAACGCGATCGGCCGCCTGGCCGATACGTCGATTGCGGTGTCGCGGCTGCTTTTCTCCGGGCACCTGCTGAAGTTCCCGGGCATGAAGTTCGTCCTCTCGCACGGCGGCGCGGCCCTGCCCTTCGCGCTGGGGCGCCTGGCGCGCAATCACGCCATCTCGCAGGGCAAATACGCCGACCCCCGCAAGGGCTTCGAGGCGATGTACTTCGACTCCTGCGTCTTCGACACCGACACGCTCGAATTCCTCGCGAAGAAGGCGCAGGCCGAGCGCATCATGCTCGGTTCGGACATGCCGTTTCCGATCGGCGATCCCGCGCCGACGCGCGTCGTCGAGGGTGCCACCTTCACCGAAGCGCAGAAAAAGGGCATCCTCGGCGGGACGGCACAGGGCGTGTTCCGCGTGCGGCCGGACTGCTGGTGTCCGCGCTGATGCGATTCCAATCGCCGATACGCTTGAACGAAGAGGGAGGGAGAGGGCCATGAACGGACGCAGATCGGTCAACTGGCTTGCGTGCGCCGCGATGCTCGTTTGCTTAGGCGTCACGGGAGCGGCGCATGCACAGTCCTATCCAACGCAAACTGTCAGGATCATGGTCCCCTACGGCCCGGGCGGGGTCGCCGACATCGTCGCGCGCGTGATGAGCCAGAAGCTCTCCGAATCGATGGGCCAGCAGTTCATCGTCGACAACCGCCCGAGCGCGGGCGGCATCATCGCCACCGAAGCGGTGCTGAAATCCGAACCCGACGGGCACACGCTGCTGTGGCTGAACCAGGGTCACGCGGTCAGCGTGTCGCTGTTCAAGTCTCTGCCCTATGACCCGGTGAAGGACTTCGCGCCGATATCCACGGTGGGATTCTTCGGCATGGCGCTGCTCGTGAACGCCGACTCGCCGATAAAATCCGTTGCCGATCTGATCGCGGCGGCCAAAGCCAACCCGAGCAAGTTCAACATCGGCACCACCATCCCGGGCAGCACCCAGTTCATCGCGGCGGAGCTGTTCAAGTCGATGGCCGGGCTCGACGTGCCGACGGTCCCGTTCAAGGCTACGCCGCTGATCATCGCGGCGGTCAAGAGCCACGACCTGCAGGCGATGATGGAGATCCTCGCCCCGGTGATGCCGCATGTCAGGAGCGGCGGGTTGCGCGCGCTCGGCGTCACGTTCGACCACCGTTTCGCCGGCCTGCCCGAGGTTCCGACCATCGCAGAGGCCGGCCTGCCGGGCTACGAGGCCTCGGCCTGGAACGCGGTCGCCGCGCCCGTGAAGACGCCAAGGGCGGTCATCGACCGGCTGAACAAGGAGATCAACGCGATCGTGGCGATGCCCGACGTGAAGAAGCGCCTGCAGGACCTGGGGGTCGATGCGCGGGGCAGCACGCCCGAAGCGCTGAACAGGCTCCTGGTCAGCGAGATCGGCAAGTGGAAGACGGTCATCGAGCGGGCGAAGATCGAGCGCCAGTGACCGTCCTGGAGTCGACGCGATGACCGTGCGCGGCTACCCCGACCTGCACGAGCACCTCGAGGAGTTGAAGAGGCGCGGCCTGCTCCAGACGGTGGACCGGCCGATCGACAAGGACTCGGAGCTGCACCCGCTGGTGCGCTGGCAGTTCGTCGGGGGGCTGGCCGAATCCGATCGCAAGGCGTTCCTGTTCAACAACGTCGTCGACGGCCGCGGCCGCAAGTACTCGATCCCCGTGGTGGTCGGCGCGATCGCCGCGAACCGCGCGATATACAGCGTCGGCATGGGCGTCCCGGTCGAGGAGATCCAGGCCAGGTGGGAGCGGGCCATCGCGCAGCCGGTGCCGCCGCGGATCGTCGGCGAGGCCCTCTGCCAGGAAGTCGTGGTCGAAGGCGCCGCGCTGCGCGGCGAGGGAAACGGGCTCGACGCCCTGCCCATTCCGATCTCGACGCCGGGCTTCGACAGCGCGCCGACGCTCACGGCGACCAACGTGATCACGCGCGATCCCGAGACGGGAGTGCAGAACATGGGCACCTACCGCGCGGCGCTCAAGGCGCCCGACCGCCTCGTGGTGCGCATGGCGACGCGGGTCGGCGGAGCGGGCGGCTACCAGCACTATCTCAGGCACCAGAAGCGCGGCGACAAGACCATGCCCTGCGCCATCGTACTGGGGTGCCCGCCCTGTGTCGCATTCATGGGGCCGCAGAAGCTGCCGGTCGGCGTGGACGAACTCACGGTCGCGGGCGGACTTGTCGGCTCGCCGATCAACGTGGTGCGCGCGCGAACGGTCGACCTGCTTGTGCCGGCCGAGGCCGAGGTCGTCATCGAAGGGCTGATCGACACCGAGTACGTCGAGCCCGAGGCGCCGTTCGGCGAATCGCACGGCCACGTCGCGCTCGAGGAATTCAACATGCCGATGCGGATCACTGCGATAACGCGTCGCAGGAACCCCGTCATTCCCTCCTATATCAGCCAGGTCGCCCCGAGCGAATCCTCGGTCATCAAGCGCGTCGCCTACGAGCCGCTGTTCCTCGCCCACTTGCGCGATGCGCTCGGCATTCGCTGCGTCAGGCGCGTCGCGCTGCACGAGCCGCTCACGGGGCTGCTTCGCGTCACCGTGGTCATCGTCGAAAAGGGCGCACCGCGCACCGAGGTCTGGCGCGCGCTCTACGGCGCGACCTCGTTCAAGGGCGACTGCGGCAAGATCTGCGTCGCGGTCAACGAGGACATCGACCCGGACAATGCCGACGCGCTGCTGTGGGCGCTCGCCTACCGCATGAACCCGGTCGCGGATGTCCAGGTCCTGCCGCACCGCGGCCAGGGACACGGCCCGAAGCGCGAGCACGACCAGGAGGAAGACTCCACGCTGCTCATGGACGCCACGATGAAAGGCGACATGCCTCCCCTCGCGCTCCCGAAGCGCGAGTACATGGAGCGCGCGCGAACGCTCTGGGACGAGCTCGGCCTGCCCGCGCTGCGACCGCAGCCGCCGTGGCACGGGTACTCGCTCGGAGACTGGCTTCCGTACTGGGACGAGGCTGCGAAGCGCGCGGTCGAAGGCAGGTATCTCGAGAACGGCCGCATCAGCGAAAAGCAGCGCCGCAAGGGCGTCAAGCCGGAGACGAAATTCCGGCCGGATTGAGGTCCGGCTATGCCCCGACGATGTCGGGCAGCTCGGCGAGCGTGCCGATTTCGCCGTCGGGGCGCTCGGGAATCCGTTCGGGCGCCTGTCCGAGGCGGTTGCACCAGAGGACGCGGTAGCCGTTCGCCTTCGCCGCGTATGCGTCCCACCCGTTCGATGACAGGAAACACATTTCTCCGGCTGACAGTCCGAATCGGTCGACCGGCAGCCGGTACACGGACGGGTGGGGCTTGAACACCCCGACCTCCTCGACCGACAGGATGGCGTCCAGCAGGTCCGCGATGCCGGCGTTCGCGGCGGCGGTGGCGAGCATCTTCGGCTCGCCGTTCGAGAGGATGGCGAGCTTCATGCCGCCCGCCTTGAGGCGCGAGAGCGTGTCCTTCACTTCGGGAAAGGCGAGCAGGCGCAAATACAGTCCCATCAGCCGCTCGCGCACCGGCGCAGCGTCGATCTCGAGGTTCGCCATGGCGAAATCGAGCGCGTCGCCCGTCACCTGCCAGAAATCGGCATGCCGGCCCATCAGCGAGCGCAGCCACGTGTACTGCAGCTGCTTCGCGCGCCACAGCTCGGCGAGCGGCTGCCATCGATCGCCGAGCGTCTCCTTCGCCTGCGCCGCGGCGCTCGCGACGTCGAACAGCGTGCCGTAGGCGTCGAACACGCAGGCCCTGATACCCGCCAACCGAAGTACCGCCATTGGACCCTCCCGGGGGCCGCGGCCGCGCTACCGCGAGCGCTCGTCCGGCGCCGCCGGCAATTCGGCGACCGCGCGTCGAAGGAATTCGAGCTGCTTTTCAACGCGCGTGCAGGCCGCGCATATTGCGATGTGCATCCGCAGCGCAAACCGCTCGCGCAACGCGAGCCTGCGTTCGAATCCTTCGGACATGAGGCGACTCGCCTCCATGCAGGACAACTTCATGCTGTCGCACCGCTTCTCATTCGTGGCCGCCGCCGAACCAGCGCTCCTCGAGACAGGCGCGCAGGCGCATTCTGGCACGGTGCAGCAGCACCCAGCAATTGGTCGAGGAGATCTCCAGTTCCTTACAGATCTCGTCGGTCTCGCATCCCATCACCTCGCGCATCAGGAAGGCCTGCGAGGTCGTGGCGGGCAGACCGCGGACGCAGAGCTCGAGCGCCTCGAGAAAGCGGCGCTCCGAGAGCAGCCGCTCGGGGTCGCGCCATTCCGAGGGCATCTGCACGTAGTGCCCGTCCTTGCGAAACATCGCATCGACGATGTCCGCGCCGTCCTCGCCGGCGAGCGCATCGACCGAGACCTCGCGGCCCGCCCTGCGGATGTGGTCCACGATCTTGTGACGCAGGATGCCGGTGAGCCAGGTGCGCACCGAGGAATCCCCGGAAAACCGCCCGGCGGCGGTCAATGCCGCGAGCATCGTTTCCTGCACGAGGTCAGCCGCCGCGTCCCGGTCGCGCACCTGCAGTATCGCGAAGTGCAGCAGCGCCGTCCGATGCGTCTCGAACTCCGCGGGGTCCACGCGTGGCTTGGCCGGTTTGGTCACTTGTCCTGCGCCGCGATTGTGTCGCGGAGTATCTCACCGTGGGCGCGAAGCGTCGAGCGTGGGTGCTCAGAACTCGTATTCCACTTGCATGCGGAAGTTGTAGTTTGGCGCGGCGGTCGATGCCCCGGCGAGCCAAGCGGCGTTGTACCGGATCGCCTGGCCGCCGCCCAGCGCAATCTTGCCGAACACCGCGGGGCCCATGCGGTGCGCCCGCTCCGTCGCGGGATCCCAGTGGTCCCACTTGCCGAGGTCGCCGAACCCCTGGAATCCGAATTCGAGCTCCGGCTTCCAGCGGTACTTGGCCTGCCACTGATAGCCCATCTCCATGCGCTGGGGTGAATCCGCGCCGTAGTGCCGCTCGAAAAGCACATTGCCGTTGAGCTGCAGCTTGCCGAACTCGGTCTGGAACAGCGGCCCGAAGCGAAGCTCGTTTCCTTCGCTGCGATCCTTGGGCCGTTCCAGCTCGACGATCAGGCCGACGTCGACGGGGTATTGGCCCTGCTCGGTGAGCTGGAACTTGTTCTCCCATTCCCAGGCGTCGACATGCGTCGGCCCGTCGCCCGAGCGTTCGTACTTCTGATAGATCTCGGTGAACCAGCGCTGGGTCACGCCGTAGCCGAAGCCGATCGAGGACGCGCTCAGGCGGTCCTCTCCGGGTTTCTTCCATGTGCCGGCCTTGAAGTCGATTTCACGTTCCCCATAGGTCACCGACGGCACGTACACATAGTCCGCCGGACCCGCAAGTGCGGCCGACAGCGGCAAAGCGGCGAGCGTGGCGATAGACGCCAGATGGTATTTCACGATTGTTTCCTCAACGGGTTGAAGTCGATGGCAGGCGCCGCACCCAGGCCATTCCGGCCAGGATGACGAGAAGGGTCGCTGCGTAGAAGACGACCTGCATTCCGGCAGGGGTCGCCTCATAGCCCGCCAGCGCGTGCAGGAACGCACCGGCCGGCGAGGCGTCGGAAAGCACTGCGGAGGTATCCCACAGCGGCGTCCTGAGACCGGGCAGCACGTCCCCCTGGATGAGGAAGCGTGCCGCCTGGGAGGCCATGTTGGCCGCCAGCAGGAGGATCAGCGTGCTCGTAATCGAAAAGAACCAGCGCAGCGGAATCCGCACCATGCCTGCGTAGAGCAACAATCCGAGCGCAGCCCCGCCCAGCAGACCGAGCGCACCGCCGGCAACGGCGGCGGCGACGTTCGCCTCGCCGCCGGAGATCAGGCCGTAGAGGAACAAGACCGACTCCGAGCCTTCCCGGAGCACCGCCAGCGC
>Ga0082335_1007192_pt1 | contig 13688 bp, 12 predicted proteins | sample Subgrocontami58m_FD_72375 | JGI IMG/M metagenome (GOLD analysis project Ga0082335, IMG submission 72375) | Subsurface groundwater microbial communities from S. Glens Falls, New York, USA - GMW37 contaminated, 5.8 m (SPADES assembly) (version 2) ...
CGAAAGGCACAAAATCCTCAAAAGATCCCGAACGAACAGATCCGACCCGCCAAAACGATGCCGATGTGCTTGTTCGGGACGGCACTCGGTCAAAAAAACACGCGTTTTCTGCCAGGCACTAACTACTCAGGGACTTTACAAGATCAGGAATTCGATTACTCTACATCCGACTTTTTCAGACATGAAGCACGGCAATAGCGACCATAACGACCGATGGCGAACCTCGGCTTCGAGCCGCGTCCCAGTTCGATTCCCGCACAAATCCGTGCGGGCGTGTCGGCACAACGCGGCCCTCGGGTCCCAGCGGCGGTCGCCGAGGGTATCAGATCCGCAATTCATCATGCAAGTCGGGCCATGAATGCGCCCACCAACCAAGTCTCACCTATGGAAGGCCTACCGCCCAAGAGAGCGGTTTGGTCGAGACTTTTCGTCACCTCCGCGGGGACGATCCTCGCCATCACGGGCGTTGCGAAGATCGTCAGTGCCTTGGGACATGCCGGAGTTTTAGGACAGCCTGATCCTATCTTCGGACTGCCGTTCAATTCCCTCTTCCTGTCCGTCGGCCTCATCGAATTGCTCGTCGCCGCTTTTTGTCTGCTGCCAAAAAACCAAACCGTGGCATTGGCGCTGGTGGCATTGATATCCGTGAATTTCGTGGGCTATCGGGTTGGGCTCTGGTACATCCATTGGCCCGGATACTGCCCCTGCCTTGGAAGCCTCACCCAGGCAATTCACCTTTCTGCTCATGTCGCCAACCTTTACACGCTGCTGACGCTGATCTATCTCCTGCTCGGAAGCCTCTATTTTTTGGTCCAGCCCAAGTGGTCAGAAAGGCACTCCAGTGGCCTATCGGAGCAGACCAGCTAAATCCATTTTCTGGCTTTGCCGGCGGCAGTCGCCAGAACCAAAAGCCAGATGTCACAAAATAACAAACACAAAAACAAACATGAGAAAACCCAGAAATTCAGTAACGCCGCTACAGGCGATTTTGGTCTCGCTGATTGGCATCGTTGCGCCATGCCTTTACGGTCAGTGCATTACAAGTGTTAGCTGCACCGATTGGACGCCCGGAGCCACGATTTGGTGCTCCGGTTCCAACCCTCAACAGGGCATGTCTTACGGTCCAAACGCCTACTGGTTGGCGGGCAGCAATCACTGTGGAGAACTTTTTCTCCGCGGAGAGGACACTGGCAACCAGTGCGGCCAGGGAATCGCCACCTCGTGCGCATAAAGCGGCCGTGCCAAGCTGGCCGGTTTTCGCTGACTGCAACAGCCAGGCTGAATTCGTTCGGCCTGGCTGTTTGACCCCGTAATTGAAGGTCGGCCGCGTAACGATACGAGGCGACACCACCGAAGTGAATCAAATACCGCCTTATGAGAACTGGAATCGTTGCGTTACTCCTGATCGCAGTCTGTTGTCCGCATCAGGTGCGAGGCGATCAAGATGTCGAAGCCCGCTTCCGCAAGTCCTTGGATGAGGCCAAAGCCCTTTCCAACATCGAACTTGTCTGGCTAGACACCCTGTGCGTCACCGATCCCGAAGGGCTGAAGGTCATGGGGGTAAAAGAGTTTACGCGCACGTTCCAGTACTCATTTCTCGCCTCCGGACAGAAATTTCGCGCCATGAAGAAATACGTGTCGTCCACAAAAACGAATGTGGTGCGGCTGGACGAGTCTGCGTTCAACGGCACATCACACGCCAGTTACACGGGCGATTCTCGAAGCATGGCCAAAACCAGTACCAAACCGCCAGGTGATAACAGCGAGACTGCCCACAATCCTTTCGTCGGCCCCTTTATGTTTTTGAGGAAATACTCAGACGAATGCCCGCGATGTGTGCTGCGCCCCACCGACATTTTTGCCAATGAGTTCGCGGCTAAAGTGACTCTGCCAGCGCCGAGAAAGGTAAAAGGCGGCATCGAAGTCTCGGTGAGTGGCCAGGTTCTTGGTAAGCAACCGACGACATGGACGATTGCCTTGGACGAATCCGGCGACGAATTCACGCCCAAGACGGTTACTGAAGTATGTCCGGGCAGCCATTACGCGGTCGTGCACCATTTCCTCAGCTACACCAACCTGGGGGGATACCAGTTCCCGAGCAAAATCGAGTGGACGATGAGCGCCTATCCCGCCACGGTGCCGCCGACTGTGCTCTCGACAGGAGCGGTCACCGTCCTCTCCGCGCGGATTCCGGAAGCAATCGCGGATTCCACGTTCACGCTTGATAGCGAGGAGCAGGCTGCGGCGGTCGTGTGGGATTGGGATCAGCACAGACTCACCAAGAGCGCCCCGGAGCTAGCCCGCGTCACCACGGGATCCAAAACCGTAAGAAATGTCTTCTTGCTAATCCTGGTCACCACGGTGGCCCTTAGCCCCATTGTCGTGAGGAAACTTTCATCGAAGGACTCCGGCGGGAATTAACGGCGCGTTGCGCCTTCAAGAACGGCACGAGTTAGCCATGGAATGAGCCTCTTCGACGGTCCCTTCACCTATTGGTTGGGAAGGGCAACGACGACTTCATCGCGGCCGCCTCAACGAGTCCGTGAAGGAGCAGGCTGTTGTGCGAGCACAATCCAGCCTGTTTGAAATGGCCACCGCGGTGCTCTTCGGTTAAGGAATGCGGCGTGGTGCTTGAGCCAGTCATGGCGGTGCTCGGAATCGGAGAGGACGCTTGAAATTCGGATTTCATGAATGACTTTGTACCATGTGCCCGCACGAAAAGACTTATGAATTCGCCCGCTGTCAGATTTGGATCGCGACCGGACTGGCTACTGCGCGCGGTGGAGGCCATGCGATCTGACTCGTCACGGCGGCTTGGGGAACGACCGTTCCTGCGTACGCAATTCGGCTTTACCCTCATTGAACTGGTAATGGTGATCGCCATCGTGGCGGTCTTGGCCGGCCTGTTGCTTCCCGCGCTGTCACGCGCAAAGGGGCGCGCCCAACGGATGGCTTGCGCGTCGAATCTTAAGCAGTTTGCTGTGGGGATGCAACTTTACGCTGCCGACGGCGGCGACTTTTTGCCGCCGAACCAGGATGGACAAGACATTCCACTTGGCCAAACGTGGGTGGAAGGCTGGCTCGGGCTGCCAGGACCTGACTGCACGAACACCCTCTTGCTCCGGCGCAGCCTGCTGGGCCGTTACGTCTCGGACACGAAAGTGTGGCAATGCCCATCCGCGAACCGGGCGGTGAAGGTCGCCGCAGTGGCACAACCCCGGGTGCGAACGGTTTCACTAAACTGCTTTCTTGGTTCGCCGGTGGAGAGTCCGTCCGCCCGCACGTTTCTGTGTCTGGCCGAGATCACACAGCCGTCGCCGTCGCAGACCGTTGCGTTTCTACAAGAGCGACCGGATACGATCAACGACGGATCGTTCGCAATGCAATGGTCATTTGACGAAGCCAATCCGGGATCATGGGTGCTGCGGGACAAGCCCGAAGCAGCGCATGATAAAGGCGGCAAGCTGAGTTTCTCAGACGGGCATGTGGAGACTCGGCATTGGCGGGACCATCGCACGGTTGCCGCCTCCCGCGACGACATAATATCGCCCCGAAATCAGGACGTTCTCTGGTTGCAGCAACGCGCGACGTGGCATGAGCCAGTCCACCAATGAAGCTGGAACCTATCACCGCAACGGTAAAACCGGCCGCGTGGCTGACCTTGCGCCGATATGTGCGGTTTTGCCTCGTGGGCGGGAGCGGAATGCTGGTGGACATGACCATCCTCGCGTTGCTGGCCGGTCCGGAGATGCTGGGCTGGAACCTCGCTCTGAGCAAGGTCATTGCCGCCGAAGCGGCCATCGTCAACAACTTTCTCTGGAACGATGCCTGGACGTTTCGCGGGCTTGGAGCGCAGCGGAAACATGGGCGGCCACGGCTGGTCCTTCTGGCAAAGTTCAATCTGATCTGCCTGACGGGCATCGTGTTTAGCGTATCGCTGCTGAATCTTCAAGTATATGTTCTGCAGGAAAACGTTTATCTGGCCAATGTGCTGTCCGTTGTGGCGGTGAGTTTCTGGAATTTCTTTCTCAATATGAAGTTTGGGTGGAGCCCCGCTGAGGCCCACGCCCGGACTTAGGACCGCATGTTCACAAAGAATGCAGAATGCAGAATGAGGACTGGTGACGCCTGAGGAATGAACCACAAGGAGCCCGGAGAGCCCAAAGACATGAAATATCGGCTCTGTCTTTGCGTTCCTTGTGTTCCTTTGTGGCTAAATGAAGAGCGGGCCATGACCGTGGTAGTTGCTTTGGTGAGTGACGCCCTTTCAGGGCTCGCAGACGGTTTGGTGAACGAGTTCCCGGGGCGTTGCCCCGGGCTGATGAGTCGCTGCGCCTTTGGCGCGGATTACTGATTACTGATTACTGATTACTGATAACTGATGACTAGTGACTGATGACTTATGCGGCAGCTAAATCACTACAAAGGTCCCGATGGTGAGGCGTTGATGCTCGGCGGCCGGCCCCGATTCGGTGGGTTCACGTTGATCGAACTCATGGTCGTCATCGCGATCATCGGCGTCATCGCCAGTCTTCTGCTGCCAGCACTGGCGGCGGCCAAGTCCAGGGCGCGCGCGACGCGGTGTGTGGCGAATCTGAGGCAATTCGGCATGGCGCTCCACCTCTATGCGGGGGACCATACGGATGCGATCGTGCCAAACCGGGACGATCCGAACGTGCCGCTGGGCGAGACCTGGGTGGAAGGCTGGTTGGGCCAACCTGGGCCCGACTGCACCAACGTCCTCTTTCTGCGGCGCAGCCTGTTGGGCCCCTACCTGCTCGATCCGGCCCTCTGGCGTTGTCCATCAGCCGGGCGGGTGACGGTGGCGGGGGTAACTCAACCGCGCGTGCGAACGGTCTCTCTGAATTGCTTCATGGGTTCCCCGGTGAAGAGCCCGTCCGCCATGACCTACCAGCGCCTGGCGGACATTACCCAACCGGGGCCGGCGGAGGCGCTGACGTTTATCGAGGAACGGGTGGAAACGATCAACGACGGCTCGTTCGCGCAGCAATGGGATTTCGACGCGGGTCAGCCCGACCGATGGATCTTGAGGGACAAGCCCGGCGTTTCGCATCGCAACGGCGGCACTCTGACGTTCGCGGATGGCCACGTCGAGAAGCACGGCTGGCGGGATGCCCGGACGCTCTCCCCTCCGCGCAATGACGCGCCGATGCCGCAGAATCCGGATCTGCTCTGGATGCAGCAACATGCCACATGGCGGCCTTGAGGATTGGGGACTCAGAATGAACGGAGTTGTCAGCAGTTTGGCGGGGCAATTCGGAGGGTTCCTCGTGGTCGGGGCGCTGACGACCTCGCTGGACTTCCTGGTGTACAACCTCCTGGCACGACGGCCACCAGGCTGGGGCCGGGTGCCGGCCAGCCTGGTGTCGTGCACCGTGGCAATGAGCTTCAGTTTCACCGTCAACGGGCTTTTCGTGTTCCATCCGGCGGGGGCCGATTGGGCTTTTCGGGTGGTGAAATTCTTGTTGGTCACGGCGACCTCCTCCTACCTTCTGCAAAGCTTGGTCATTCATGTATTGAGCCGTCGATGGCTGGGGCCGGTGCGATGGGCGCAGGCCTTGGCTGCGGGAAATCTATGGGCGAATCGTCTGGGGGCCGACGCTGTGGCGCGCAACACGGTCAAGGCGGCGGCGGTGGGTGTGGGACTGCTCTGGAACTTCGCGTGGTACCGGGCCTGGGTCTATCTGTAAGGGTGTTTCGGAGGAGCATCTGGAAATCAACTCAGGGAGATGCAGGTTCTTCTCCTCTTCCTGATTTCGTGAGTTCCAAATTTCCCACGTATTCGAACGTCCAAAACGGCGCGCTGGGACAGCCGCGCCCTACCAAGTGCCTTCGCGGCGCATGCCGGTAACCAGTTCGTCCTCGTTGCACACGTCGGCAATCATGGACCCGAACATGAGCGAGGTGCAAGGCATGCCGAGCGCGGAGATCAGCCAGGCCACCACAGAGAGCGAGGGATGCTTGGGCGTGAGCAGCCAAGGCAAGAGGCAGATGCTCGACAGTACAATCCCAATCGCTGCCAGACAGGCTTCGCGCTTGCCCAGCCGGCGCGACAGCCAAACCCCAAAAGAGATGGCGGCCATGCTGGTGAAGATGGGCGCCGCCAGCCCCAGGATCACGTTCATTTGGATGTCTGAGTCTCCTGACCTGCAATACTGGGGCAACCACCGTTGCCTGGCGCAATCCCGGCCCGGACATTGGGACAGCTCCCGCGTCGGCGCTGGCGCCGCGCCCATCCGAACCCTCGCCGGCCCTGGAGTTTAGGCACTTGTGGGATGAAATCCCAAAGGGATTTCGTCTCAAAGCCCAGGGTTGCGAGGCACGAGTTACCCTGGGTAAGCAGGGTGAAAAGGGGTCCAACCCCAACGGGGTTGCGGCAACGGAAAACCGTTCCGACACAACCCCATTGGGGTTGGGCCAGTTGTGGGGCGGTGTCCCCAGGGTAGGCGCGGGGCGCCAACCCTGGGCTTTGGGACCGAATCCCGTTGGGATTCCCCGCTGGACGCTCGCATGCGTGGCTCCAACTGCTCTGCCACCTTCGAGAAACGCCCAGACTCCAGAGCCGGGCGGACGCCTTCGCCCGCCCAGCCAGCCTTTGTATCGTTCAACCTCCACCAATAGGGAGGCTAAGACCAAGCCATGCTCACAAGTTTTTGCGCAGGCGATAGAACGCCGTGTTTTGAGATACTCCCGGGAAAACCACCTTGTTCAAACCGTCAACATCCAGGAAGGGAGATCCTGTTTGCACCCAGCTTCCCAGGTTCAACTGAGGTGAAACCTCGAGCACGTACCCGGCAGCGGTGCCAGGCCAGGAAAGCACGAGTTGCTTCTGCGCGGTTCCGGTCGCGGCCGTCAGGGTAACGCTAAGCGTGGTGGCGGCACTGTCGAGCAGCTTGATATCGCGCGAGTACGAGTCCGTTCCGCTTCCTGGCGACCATTGATTCGGGCCAATGAAAGCCTGCCCGTCCCAATTGATGCATACCAGCAAGGGCTCGCTGCCGAAAACGAATCCCGGCGCTATCGCGGGAACGAGCGCTCCGCCGGGCTGGCGAGTGGGATCCACCGAGGCTGCGATGTCGGCCCACTTCAGGGCAATCTCGATCGTGCGGTTGTGCTGCGCAAAGGTCCCCTCGGTGGCCACCTGGGCATTGGCCACGCCACCAAGATTCAACGTCCCGGAGTCGTTTTGCCGGGCATAGATCAGGTCGGTTCGGCCCGCGGAACTAAAACCAAACCAAGGCTGGAAGTCCGCGTTGTTCTCAACAACGACCTGCCCGCTGCTATTCATCGTGCCGGCGTTATTATCGAGGTCGATCCAGAAACCAATCGAATCAACCGACCACGGATGGTCCTGGTACTCGGCGGCGCCAGCGGCTTCCTGTGCTTTCGTGGCGCTGAATTGGCTGGCGTTCTCCTTCACCAGGACAAAGAGGTTGGTATAGTCCCACGCGTATTTGATATCCACCGCGAGAGTGCCGTTGGTGCCACGCCCCTGGGTGTTCATGCTCACCACACCGCTCGGCAGCGACGCCCAGTCGCTTGCGTCTCCGTCCACGCGGATCTTGCTTGCATAGGCCGCTCCCACCAGTTTCGCGCCCGACACCAGACGGATATCCCGGGAGTAAAGGTCAAGCCCGCTTCCGGGCGACCATTGATTCGGGCCAATGAAAGCCTGTCCGTCCCAATTGATGCATACCAGCAATGGCTCACTGCCGAAAACGAAGCCCGGCGCAATCGCGGAGACAAGGTCGCCGCCGGGCTGGCGGGTGGAATCCACTGAGGCGGCGATGTCCGCCCACTTCACAGCAATCTCGATGGTGCGGTTGTGCTGCGCAAAGGTCCCCGCGGTCGCCACTTGGGCATTAGCCACGCCACCGAGATTCAACGTCCCGGAGTCGTTTTGGCGGGCATAGATCAAGTCGGTTCGGCCCGCGGAACTAAAACCAAACCAAGGCTGGAAGTCGGCGTTGTTCTCAACAACGACCTGCCCGCTGCTATTCAGAGTGCCGGCATTATTATCGAGGTCGATCCAAAAACCAATTGAATCAACCGACCACGGATGGTCCTGGTAGTCGGCGGCACTGGCGGCTTCCTGTGCTTTCGTGGCGCTGAATTGGCTGGCGTTCTCCTTCACCAGGACATACAGGTTGGTATAGTCCCACGCGTACTTGATGTCCACGGCGAGAGTGCCATTAGTGCCCCGTCCCTGGGTGTTCATGCTCACCACGCCGCTCGCTAGCGACGCCCAATCGCTTGAATCCCCATCCACAGTGATGCTGCTCGCGTAGGGGGCATCGATCACTTTTGCGGTTGAGATCAGCCGGATGTCCCGCGAGTTGACGTCCACACCGCTTCCGGGGGACCATTGATTCGGGCCAATGAAAGCCTGCCCATCCCAATTGTTGCAGACCAGCAACGGCTCACTCCCGAAAACGAATCCCGGCGCAATCGCGGCGATGAGTTCTCCGCCCGGCTGGCGATTCGGATCCACCGAGGTGGCGATGTCGGCCCACTTCAGCGCGATCTCGATCGTGCGGTTATGCTGCGCAAAGGTCCCCGCGGTAGCCACTTGAGCATTGGCCACGCCACCGAGGTTCATTGTACCGGAGTCGTTTTGACGGGCATAGACCAGGTCAGTTCGGCTTGCGGAACTGAAACCAAACCAGGGCTGAAAGTCCGCGTTGTTCTCGACGACAACCTGCTCGCTGCTGTTCGTCGTACCGGCGTTGTTATCAAGGTCAATCCAGAATCCAATCGAGTCCACGGACCAGGGATGATCCTGGAAGTTGGTGGCGTTGAAGGCTTCCGCCGTGATCAAGGCCACGGCATAGCTCGCGTTTTCCTTTACCAAAACGTAAAGGTTGGTGTAATCCCACGCGTACTGAATATCGACCGCCATCGTGCCATAGCCAGCCCCCCTGCCCTTCGTGTCCATGGTGATAACGCCGCTGGGGAGATTGACCCAGTCGCCGGGGTTCCCGTCGATGGTGATGTCGGACGTGAAGGCGGCGTCCACCCTCACCGCCTGGCCGAGCGCGGCCATTTGAGCGCTCAAACAGAGCAACGCCGCGCCCGCCAGGGCGAAGGTGGTGAGGTGCTTCCGTGCGGAGCGCGTGATGGGAGCTTGGGGAATCGAGGTAATTCGCATTCGTTCAACTTTTCAGTTTTTGAGGTTATGAGCGGGTGGTGCTGTCAATATCGAATATTGCGTTAGGGTGAGTCTAGATCGGTTCATGCGCTTTTGGCGTTTGATTTATGCGACTAGCATTCTCCGAACATCTTTGAAAGCCGCGTCACCCGCGGTGCTTCTCCCGGTAATCTCCCGGTGTCGTCCCTGTTTCGCGGCGAAAAACGGTGGCGAAATACTGGCTCGATGAGAATCCCAGTTCGTGGGCAATGCTGGTGATGTCGTCCTTGGTTTCGATCAGGCGGCGGATGGCTTCCTCGACGCGGCGGTGGACCAGGTACTCGCGCAGCGTGTAGCCCATCTCGGCTTTGAAACGGGCCCGCAGACCCGCCGGGCTGAGGCCGACATTCTCGGCGACGGCGTCGAGGCGCACGCCACTCTCGTAAAGCTGCTCTTCCAGCCATTCCAGCGTGCGACGCACGCGCCAGGTCACCATCGGCTTTTGCTTGGCTATCTGGCATTGGCGGTCATGGTCGCGAACGATTGTAATGAGGAGAGCATGCAACATCGCGCGGGCCATTGGCAGCGAGTGCGCCGACCGTCCGTGCCGGTGCTCCGCCAGCAGTCGTCCAAAAAACTCATTCACCTCGGGTGACGCCGCGAACGTGCGATAGGTCAGGTGCTGGTAAGCCTCGCGCAACTCCGCCGTCTCCTCTTCCGTCATCGAGGGCAAAAAACCCTTCTCGGGGAACCCGATCCGCAGCCAATAATGCTCGCAGGGTTGGAGGAAGCCTTCGTCGCCGCCATGGATCTCCCCGGGGCGAATAACGAAAACACACCCCGTGCTGAATTCATGCTGCTCCTGCTCCACCCACCAGCGCAGATGCCCGCGCACCATGTAATGAATCTCGAAGCGGTCCGGATGTCGATCCGCCTTGAGCGCGCCGGGCAGCGTGGCATGAAATCTCAGCCAGCCGAAGATCTCCAACTCCGGGAGCAACCGCGTCGGGCCTTCGTACGTTTCCCGCTCGTAACCACGCCGCCCCGCGGACGAAGCCCAGGGGTCCGCCTCAAGAGGGGTTTGCGTCGTCGGCTTCATCGGGAGGAAAGCCTACCTGTCTTCTCGCACTCCCAGCAAGTCCCATCGGCCCGGGAGGCCGGGGATGTTCGAAGGGCACGATTGGCATGAATCAAACGACACGATCGGCTCCCTTGGTCGATGCTCGGCTCCACCTGAATGACGATTGTAACCCAAGACCCAACTCCCAAGAGCTGCTCGACACTGCTTTTCCGCCTTGCTCGCCCCCAGCCGTTAGCCGCCCACAAACTCTTTTTCAGCGGCGTTGCCGAGCGCGACGTCTATAATATTTCCGCACCCTTCGAGATCGACGGGCGGCGGATCATTGCTGGTCGCGTTGAGCCACGCGACGTGGAACACTCCGAAATCGCATTCTTTGCCGAAGACAACGGCATCTGGCAGCCAATCCGCTCAGCACCCACTTTCCCTGGCTTGCAGGATCCCTGCGTAACCTTCATCGGAGGCGAACTGGTGTTGGGTGGAGTCCGGTTCCCCGTCACCGTCGCCGATGGCAGCATCGGCTGGCGGATGGAGTTTTATCGGGGGCCGGACTTGAACCGCCTGAAGTTGTTTCTCAGAGGGCCGGACAAGATGAAGGACATCCGCCTGGCTGAGTTGGCGAACCAGCGCGTGGGAGTCCTGACTCGGCCGCAGGGCGAAAAGGGCGGGCGCGGCAAGATCGGTTTCTTCGTGGCGGACAACCTGGAAGCCATTACCCCCACCGACATGGAAGAGGCGCCCCTTTTCAAGGGGCAATGCCTGGAGGCGGAATGGCTTGGCGCCAACGAAGCGCATTCGCTCGCCAACGGAATGATCGGCGTCCTGGGCCACATCGCCTATTTTGACGCCTTGGAGCACCGCCACTATTACCCAATGGTCTTTTGCGTAGATCCGCGTAGCGGCCAGGCCACCGCCCCGGAGATCATCGCAACCCGGGCCGACTTTCCTGAGGGTCCCGCCAAGCGGCCTGACCTCGTGGATGTGATCTTCAGCGGAGGAATAGTTCGCTCGGGTGGTGGGATCGCAACCCTGTATGCCGGACTGAGTGACGTCGAAGCGGGTCGCCTCTCGCTTCCAGACCCCTTTAAGCAGTTCGAAGCGGACCCGGCGAAAGAGCCTGGTTGACCGCGTGGGGCAGGTACGCCCGTCCAGCCTGTCAGATGGATCGGCTGCTCGCCGAGGCGTTCACGCCCTTGAGCGAAGCAGCCCACGATTAGGCTGGAACCTTGGCCGTCGGCCTGCGTAATCTCACCCCGTTGTTCTAGTATGAACGAGAATCATAACCGAGTTCCGTTTAGGCGCGTGCCGCTAAGACGGCCTATCCCATCGGTTGTTAACCACGGATGAACACGCACGAATACCGGTTGGATATCAACGATTGGAGGTTGCCATGGCCCGTATAGAGGGAATTCGGATCAGGAACTTCCGCGCTTTGCGTGATATCAAACTGGGGAAACTTTGGAATTTGCAGAATGCGGAACCGTTGACGCCCATGACGGCCGTCATTGGCAAGAACGGCGTGGGGAAGAGTTCCTTGTTCGACGCCTTCGGGTTTTTGGCCGACTGCCTGCGAGTGGGGGTGGAGGAGGCGTGCGATTTACGAGGTCGCGGCGGATTCCAGCGCATCATGTCGCAAGGGCAGAACGGCCTGATTGAGTTTGAGATCTACTACAAGGAGGATGGCAATGCCCGGCCTATTACCTACGAGATGGCTGTCGGAGTTGACTCCACAGGCCGGCCGTACGTACAGAAGGAAAGACTCCGACAGCGCCGGAAAGGCCAAAAGCATGGCTGGCCGTTCTCCTTCTTGGTTCTGAATGATGGGGAGGGTGTTGCCTGGAAGGGAGAAGGAGAGGGGCGTCAGATAGATGAGCACAACGAGGAGCTTGATCTTCTCGGGCTGATCGAATCAATCAGGAGAGGCGATACAAGTGAAGAAAGCAGGGAAACCGAGGTCGTAGAACTGGAGGACAGGCGCAAGCTAGGCATCGCCACGCTCGGATCGCTCAAGCAGCATCCCAGGATCTCGGCGTTCCGGCGCTTTATTGAAGGGTGGTATGTGAGCTATTTCACACCTGATGCCGCGCGCAGTATGCCCCTTGCGGGTCCGCAGAAGCACCTGAACATACATGGTGACAATCTCGGCAATGTTGTCCAGTTCATGGAGCGCGAACACAGAAAGACATTTCAGGCCATTCTTGACAGGATCGCGTTGAAGATTCCTGGCATTCAGAGCATTGACACGGACAAAACGGCAGATGGCCGACTTTTGCTGCGCTTCAACGACAAGGGTTTTAAGGATCCATTTTACTCGCAACAAATGTCCGACGGAACGCTTAAGGTCTTTGCCTACCTGCTGATGCTCGAGGATCCCGCCCCCCCGCCATTCCTTTGCATTGAGGAACCTGAGAATGGGCTCTACCACAAGCTGCTAGAGGCGCTGGCGAGGGAGTTTCGAACCCACGCCACCGGACAAAAGGGCGGCTCGCAGGTTTTCATCACCACGCATCAGCCGTATTTTTTGGACGCGTTCTCGCCGGAGGAAGTCTGGATTTTGGAGAAAGGCAACGACGGCTTTTCCACCATCAAGCGGGCCAGCGACGATGCCACCGTGAGCCACATGGTCGCGGAGGGGCTTCCTTTGGGCGGCCTGTGGTACAGCGACTATCTGGATGCGAGGTGATCGGATGCATTTCCACATACTCGTTGAGGATCAGTCCGGCAAGAAGGCGCTCGATATCCTGGTCCCAAAGATCGTTGGGACCGTGCACACCTTCAAGGTGTATGCATACAAAGGCATTGGCAGGATACCGAAGAACATGCGTGATACGGACGACGCCGGCAAACGCATCCTGCTCGATTGCCTGCCGAAGCTTCTGAAAGGATACGGAAAGGCATTCGCTGGCCGCCGGAATTATTCGGAGGCGGTGGTTCTGGTCTGCGACCTTGACGACAAATGCCTGAAGAGCTTTCGTGCGGAGTTGTGCGGTATCCTCAATGCCTGCAACCCCAAGCCGGAGACCCGCTTCTGCATCGCGATCGAAGAAGGCGAAGCGTGGTTCTTAGGCGATTCCCATGCGGTCAAGATGGCGTATCCAAGGGCCACGGACTCAGTTCTGAATTCGTATGTGAATGACAGCATTTGCGGAACATGGGAGACACTGGCAGATGCCGTCTTCCAAGGCGGAGCATCGGCACTGTCCAGCAAGGGCTGGCAGGCGGTTGGAGCCGAGAAATCGAGGTGGGCGGAGGAGATTTCGCCCCACATGGTGGTCGAGAATAACCAATCGCCAAGTTACTGCTATTTCCGACAGAAACTTCAGGAGCTTGCACCGCCTTGTGGCACAAGCCTATGACGCGGGGAAGGTGTGAAGGAATTGGCAAAAGCACAAACCTCCAAAATAGGATCGTTGATAATCAAGAACTTGCGAAAGCGAGTTGGGGGGGGTCGGTTTTTTCACA
>Ga0082335_1007194_pt1 | contig 13688 bp, 10 predicted proteins | sample Subgrocontami58m_FD_72375 | JGI IMG/M metagenome (GOLD analysis project Ga0082335, IMG submission 72375) | Subsurface groundwater microbial communities from S. Glens Falls, New York, USA - GMW37 contaminated, 5.8 m (SPADES assembly) (version 2) ...
TGGACGTATACCGGCATTGAAGAGATCGTTCTCCAAATAAATCTGTCCATCTGTAATTGAAATAACGTTGGTGGGGATGTAAGCCGACACATCGCCGAGCAATGTTTCGATGATCGGCAGTGCAGTGAGTGAACCGCCCGACTGAGGCGTGCGTTTCATTTCCAGATCGGCGTTGTTCGCCATCGCCTTGAAATCGTGTTCGGCGTCATGCTTCGCCATCGGTCCCTTATATAGTCTGCCGTTGACCGCGTTGGCTTTCGTCGCCTCGGCGCCCTTCTTGACGATCACATAATCAATGGAGAGGCGCACAGCGCGTTCCAACAAACGTGAGTGCAGGTAAAACACATCGCCCGGATATGCTTCACGACCCGGCGGGCGGCGAAGCAACAACGACACTTGGCGATAAGCCCAAGCATGTTTGGAGAGATCATCGTAAACGATCAACGCATCGCGTCCGGTCTCCATAAATTCTTCGCCCATAGCACAACCGGCGTAAGGCACAATATATTGAAGCGCGGCGGGGTCTTCGGCAGAAGCGACGACGACAGTGGTGTATTCCATCGCGCCATATTTTTCTAACGTGGCGACAAGTCGAGCAATCGCCGCTTTCTTCTGCCCTACCGCAACGTAAATGCAGAAACAGTTCTTGCCTTTTTGATTGATGATCGTATCAATGGCAACGGCGGTCTTACCCGTTTGACGATCACCGATGATCAATTCGCGTTGACCGCGACCGATGGGGATCATCGAGTCGATCACTTTCAATCCGGTTTGCAACGGCGTATCCACATCTTGACGATACACCACGCCCGGCGCAATACGCTCAATCGGGCGGCGGCTCGTGGCATTGATCGGTCCCTTACCATCCAACGGCAAACCGAGCGCGTTCACCACGCGACCCACTAACGCATCGCCGACAGGAACAGAAGCGATCAACCCCGTGCCGCGCACGGTGGAGCCTTCTGAAATAGAAGCATACTCACCCATGACGATCACGCCGACGTTAGACGCTTCTAAGTTGAAAGCGATTCCATATTCGCCGTTCTCGAACTGCACCAACTCCGACGCCTGCACACCCGCCAGACCTGAAACGCGGGCAATACCATCGCCCGCTTCCAATACAGAGCCAACGTCTTGCGCCTCCACTTTAGGCGCGTAGGCTTCAATTTGTTTTTGTAGATCAGCCGCAATTTGTTTTACAAGATCAGACATTATGCCTCCACCGAGTCATAAAATTTTCGTAGCGCAAATTGACAATTTGCGCTACAGGTTTACAATTTCAAAACTACTTCTTAAAGTTACCGCGCGAAATGATAACTGATCTTAGATGAATTGTCTAGCAATTCACAAACAATGGTGAAGAGTCAATAAATTATTTTGCGAATCGTCTTAATCACTCATACAATCAAAAAATGAAACGCATCGCATTCACCGCACTATGTCTGGCTGTACTCGCTTGCAACACACCCCTCATCTCGGTTGCCGGTCTGATCGAAGAACCCACGCTCGCCCCATCCGTCACCGCGCTGCCCCCCACCCCAACTCAATTCGTGATTCCGCCAACTCAGCTCGTGATTCCGCCGACGCGAGTCGCCTCGACAAATCTGCCGCCAACGGCAACGGCGGTGACACGATCGTTAACACCCATCCCGCGAACGGCGACGCACACTCGCACATCAACTTCCATCGCCGCAACCGCGACAAAGATTCCAACTACAGCGACGCCGTCTGGAGTGCCGCCAACCGCAACCCGAACCAGAACGCCCATCCCACCGAGCGCAACGAAAGCGCCCGCGACGGCAACATCTGTTTCATCAAATTGTGCGACGCTCAACGCGAGTTTTGAAAATACAGTGATCGTTTTACTCAACGCAGAACGAGCGAAGGCAGGCTTGGGGCAACTGACGGCGCAACCGCAGTTAATGTCGGCGGCTCGCGCGCACAGCGTAGACATGGCATGTAAAAATTTTTTTGATCACACCGGCTCCGATGGATCGAGTCCGTTTGATCGCATGGCGCGATTCGGTTACAGCTTCAGCGCGGCAGCAGAGAATGTCTATGCCGGCGGCGGTCCCTTCAACTCACCCGAATCGGCAGTGACCGGTTGGATGAACAGCCCCGGTCATCGGGCGAATATCTTGAACGGCGTTTACGTTCACATCGGATCGGGTTACGCTTACAACGACGCGAGTGAATATGGCGGTTACTTCGCCAACTCGTTTGGTAAACCATAAAGATAGAAGTTGGATGTTGGAAGTTGGAAGTTGGATGTTGGATGTTGGATGTTAGAGGTTTGAGGTTTGAAGTTTGAAGTTTATCTGTATTCACTCGTCAGCCCTGGCTCCAAAACATAACTTGCCAACAGAGTCCGGCACGACGTGCGCTTGCCGTTCACCATCACAGTGTTTTGTTTATCCACCTGCCATTGCAAAAATAAATTTTCGTTCGCCTTCAATTGAGTATACGCTTCCTGCCGCGCCAAGTGATACGACTGCCACCCCAACTTCGGCTCTTCCGTTTTCATCTGCGCCACGCGGCACGCCAGCCCGGCGCCCAACGATTCATCTTTGGCAGTTTTGAAGAGAGCGATCATCTCGGACATTGCATCATCCGAGAGCGTGACAAGATAACTGGTGTGCAGCCTGATTCCATTGCGAGCGATATTCTGCCGCGCGATAAACACATCCACGTTCAACAGATTCAAGGTGACGCCGAATCCCATTACCACGAACAGCGATCCTGTGGCGAACCATCTCATGCGCCCCGCCAACAACGCTACGATATATGGAACGAACAACAAGCCCAACCATATCGTCGCTACGTGCGAGTAGGTTCGTAAACGTGAAAAGCCAAAGATGGATTCATAAAGCAACAAACGCTGCAACGCCGAGACAACCATCACGCCCACTAACGCCACCATCAAGAAATTAAGCGCATTAAACGTGAGGATCGTTTTTCGATCTTCGCGCTTCACCAACGTGCTGAGCGCCAACAAAATCCCCAGCGTCATCGCCACCACCAGCACCAGCTCGCCAAACCCGCGCCGCGCATAGTCGCTATAGGTGTAGCCCGCCGTTGTGATGTTCTCCACGCTTCCGAAGAGATAGCGGAATTGAATGATCACGAACGCGGCGAACAACAAATTGATGCCGCCTAACACGATGGAGCTTTCGATCAACCCCAACAGTGTCGGCACAATGGGTTTCTCGGCGCCGATGAGATTGTATTTGCTAAACGGGCGCACTGCCTGCGCCAAGAGTCCAATCGCCACGAAGGTCGCCATCAAGATCAAAATGCCGCGGGCGATCAGTTCGGGAATGTTGTCGAGATTGAGCCACTTCAACACATCGCGCAAACGATCAGCGAAGACGAGATCAGCCGCACTTAGGAGAACGGCGAAGATACACAGAATCGGCGTCACCAAGATGAGTCCGCGCGCGATGGGCAGCCACAGTCGGCGTCCGCTTTCTTTATCGCCTGCCTGTTTGCTCACATCCCACAAAAACGGGAAGGGGCGAAAAAGGATTTCGATTCCCAGTAAAACGTAATTGACGAGATGATCGATCAAGCCGAATCGAAAAAGTTCACCATGAGAAATCGTTCGCACCAACAAGCCGCCAAGCGCAAAGGTGATCATCACATTGACAAACGTGGTGAGTGGTTCGGCGCGCACAAAAACAAAAGAGGCAAAGAGGATCATCGGCGCGAGCAGCCACAGCGAACTCAAAGCGGGCGCGACACGCTCGGCGAAGAGCGAGACCAACAACACCAAGGCGCAGACCACAACGAAGATCGGGAACGAAATGCCGGGTGCTTTGTTGTAAAACAAAACATCTACGCTGACGCCGATGAATAGGGCGAAGAGCAAAAGGCGAATGGGGTTAGAGATTCGAGGCTGAGGAGAAGTAGATTCGATCATGCGCCTATTGTATAGCAACCGAATCAAACGGCGAGGGTTTGAGGAGGGCGGGTTAAGCACTCGGGTGCTTGACGGTTTAAATGCAGAGACGTTCCGGCGGAACGTCTCTGCCAAAGATTGACGGTATAAACGTAGAGACGTTCGCGAAGCGTGCAACGTTTCTACAAAATCATTTCTTCTTCTTCGGCGGAGATAAAAACGTGCGCGTCTGTTGCTCCTCATCTTTCAGCATCTCGTTGAAATTAAACGAGGCGTGATCGGCAGACACGCCGTGATCGGCAATGCCTTCGATTAATTCGGCGGCAAGGGCGCGGTTGACATCGCTCGATTGATAATCGCGTGTCGCTTCTATATTAATGCGTCTCTGCGCCACGCCTTCAAACCGCGCTTTCAATTTTTCGGGCGGGATCACCTGTAACGCCAACGCGCTGGAGATCGTGATGCCCAAAAATGTAAGGAGTTGATTCGCATTCTCCAAAAGTTGTTTCTCGATATTATCAAAGACCTGACCACGCGCCACTTCTTCCGCGCTATACACAGCCAAGATACTCAACAACGCGCGCCGCATTCTATTGGCAATAATTTCGCAAAACACTTCACGCGGCATGTTGGCGAACTTCGCCGCCGTCGTCAGTTTCGTTTTCTCTGGATCGAAAGTGTAGTTGATGGCAAAGCGCAATCCGAGTTGCAAGCCATCGCGCGTCGGCAAGTTATCGAATTGATGGCTAAAGGCTTCAATGCCGGTTTTAACTATTGGGCCCAAAGTTTCCATCAGCGTGTTGATGCGCCGAAATCCGGGTCCACGATGGACGTGATGATACTGCTCCATGCGCCGAATCAACCGCGCGTGATTTTCGGGGATGTAGTAATAACCGAATGGTTTGCCTAGCCATTCGAGGAAACGGAAGAGAGGTGGAGGAGTGTTTTCCATGTGATAAGTCTAGTCGTCATGTCGTCTTATAGTCAAGTAGTCAGACCACTCGACTACATGACTCATAGACTACCTGACTAAACTGTAGCCGCCATTCGGAGTTGAGATGATATAAGGGCGAAGAATGTTACCCGGTTCGATCTTTTTTCTGATCTCGATGATCGCCCGATCCACAATCTGATCGATCTTGCCCCACCCCGTCGGTGATTCCGTTTCGGCGACAAGAGCCGATTCCAAAAGTTCAGCGCGAGTCACTTCGTGTCCGCGCTTTTCCACTAACAAGCTCAATACTTCTAGCTCCACGCGATTGAATCCTTCAATCAGTTTATCACCCACGCGCACACGTTTTGCATTTGATGATCCGTATACTCGAATCTCTGGAATGCCCTTCGCTTCTTCCTGCATGCGAGCAAATGAGAGTTGGCTCAAAGGCACATTCGCCTTCTGCGCCGCGAATGCTTCGAACACCGCGCAGAAGATGGCGTGCGAGTCATCGGTACTCTCGCGGATGAGTCCACGCGCCAACAGCGCATCACGCGCCGCGCCTTTGATCGCTTTGCCGCTTACCACTGCCATCAAACCTTCCTGTTCAAAACTTTCCACGCTCTCCCAAATTTTTCGGGCGTCATCCATCACGCCCGCATTGTTGATCAACGTTTCAATTAAATTTGACTCTAACGCCTCTTCGCCCGCGCGCGTGGCATAGAAAGATGCTTTGAGCAATCCGGCGTGACCACCTGTGACTTCGATCAAGCGAGATATTTCTAAATGATCAAGTTTGCGCGGTTGTGGCAAACGTGAGGCTAAACGGTTTAACATGAAAGCCGCATCGTCAAACGAATACGGTCCCACCGCAAAAGTCCGCACCACAATGATCTCGTAGAAAGTTTCAAACTCCGGCGACGGCGGGCGCAGCAGATGAAGTTCGCGCCGCGTAACGGTCACGTACATCAACTTCGTTTTGAACTCATCACGCAAGGCTCGCAATCTTCGCAACAACGCAGGTTGCGCCGACGCGATCAGCGCATCGCAATCATCCAACACAAATACGATCAAGTAATCGCCCGCCGCGCGCACCGCTTCAACCGCGCGTTGCAGATGACGAAAGGTGACGGTCTCACGGAGAAGGTTGTCGAGGAGCGAGGCGGCTTTCGCCGCGTCTTCGCGTTTAGAAAGTTCGCGCACCAACGAGTCGATCATCGCCGCATAGAGACTCGTCTCTTCATAATTATCGAGCGCGTTGCAATCCACCATGAGCCACAACACACGATCTGTTATGTCAGTGAAATATGTTTGGCGGGCATCTTCACGATCACGCATGAAGCGGGCGATGTTCGACTTGCCACTGCTGCCCACGCCTATCAACGCGCATGACTCACCGGCGCGAATCGAATCGGTGAGAGGTTGGATGATCTCTTGGCGAAAAGTGAGAGGGTGTTCTTTATCGGGCATAAGATTCAGAACGCTGAAAGGGCAAAAACCGGAACGCTGAAAGCGCTGAGTTGCGCTGATCGAGTTACGTCGTCATTGCGAGCGCACTTTGCGAAGCAATCTCGGTCTCGGCTTGAGATTGCTTCGTCGCAAAGAACGCTCCTCGCAATGACATTTTACTTGATAGGTTACTAAACAGCAGCATCAGCGTTCAATGGTTTTGATTTTTATCAAACGGCAACTCCGCCAACGGATTTCGATCCATTGCATCCAAATGATTCACAAGTTCGTCCAACAGTCTAACCGCCTCGGCATAAGCAACTAATACTAACTTCAACGTCTCTTCACGGCGATAGGCATCGTAATTGGTAATTGGTAATTGGCGATGGGCAAGTTGAATTAGATTACGAACCACAGCCAGCCACAGGCGCGGTTTGAAGTTGGGATCATGAGTCTCAATCGCGAATAAAGTAATTCGCTCCAACAGGCATTTTTCAAAAAACAGAATCGAGTCGGCATCGCGCGGCAGGTGCGGGTAGTTGAGGTGTTTGCCATCGGCGAGAATTTCGTCGGCGGTTAAACTGTTGGGGCGCTGCCCACGCGGCAGAAAACGGTATAACGCCACATCTTCAAGCAACTGCCCGTAGTCAATCAAGTAATCATCCAAAAACGAGATCGTTTCCAGATCAATAAACTTCACCGCGCCCAGTTTGTCATCGATCATCAAGTTGCGGCTGTGGCAATCGCCATGCACCGCGCCTAAGGCTGGCGGCGTGAGTTCGCCCACATGTTCGCTCACCTTACCCAAATAAAAATTCAACGGTTGATACGTCACACCATTTGATTCAAATTCGTGATCGCTATACGATTTAAGTTCGGGCAATGATTCACACAAAGACTGAATCGATTCGGACATGGGATTGAGATACAACCAATGGATCACGTTGCCTGCCGCCGGGGGACGCCGCCGATGCGTATGCAACGCCCGCAACGCTTCACCGACAGAGGCGGCGGCGCGAGCGATCTGATCGTGTTCGTTGCGTCCCGCGCTACGCAGATCGATTCGATCCAACATCTCACTTAAGGGCAACATGCCCACCAAATCTTCCATCGCCAAATACCATTCGGAGTCGGATGACGTTTCGGGATGATCAGCATGTTTGGCGAAGTAGGGACGCAAGTGATCGGGGAGTTCGTTATAACGTTTGATCGTGCGCGAGAGCGATTCGATGCTGCCTTGTTTGATGATCAGGCGAAGCGAGTCGGGCAAGATGGCGAAGGGATGACCGTCTTTGTCGGTAGCATCGGAGTTGAGGCTGAAGTTGACGCGATAGACGACGGCGCGGGTGCGCGTGCCGGAGAGTCGCTGCACATCGCCAAGTTTTACAGCGACGTGATTATGGATGAGATGAGTAAGCGCAAGATGCTGGCGTTGTTCAAGATCGTTTTCGGCTTGCGACGATGATTGTTGATGATGCACCCACAACGATTCAAAAATCGAATCGCGCAATTGATTTTGATAAAAGGCGTTGAGCAAACGCAAGACGATGGCGTGAAAATATGTGGGTTGAGGCGAGAATGCGCCCGCTTCGTAACGGGATCGGATCGCGCGGAGGAGATCAGCAACGGCGGCTTGCGCGGCGGCATGATCGGTGAAGTGGCGCGAGAGCTGCAAAGCGGAATAAATGGCGCGCTTCAAATGTTCATCACTGCGCCGATGAGTCAATGAATCGATCAGCGCATCGCGAGTCTGTTTGCCAATTGGCGAATCGGGGATGAGGCGATCCGCGCGGGTGAGGACATCGAAGGCGTAGGCGGCGTCACCGTAGTTGGTGATGGCGGTGGCGTTGCCGCGTCCGCGCACATCGTGATCGTTTGAATCGAGCCAACGCTTGAACGCACCCTCAATCGAATCGAGAAGCGGGTGCGATTGATTTAATTCGACAAGCGCATCGGTGACGATGAGTGAAGCCAGTGATGTTTTAAATTCGTTTGGCGTATCGAGCAACCAACCAGTTCCCGAATCGAAATGGTTGAGCAGATCGTTGAAATCTTTTTGCAAACGTGGGTCATCGAAGCGATGCAGTGCGGCAAGCGTTTTGAAGCGCACGGGATAGACGCGCACGGCGTAACGATCTTGCGGCAACACATCGCGCAGAAGCGGAAGTTCGACCAGCCATTTGAGGGCGGGTTCAACTTGGCGCGTGGAGATAAGACCGAGATTGAGTTCGCTTAACGCTTCGGCGGCGTGGCAAGTGTTTTGCAAACGGCGCGTCTCGCGTTCGCCATGCCAGGCGCCACTGGCGGCATCACGGCATCCTTCGATGTGATTAAGAAGAAAGAGGGCGAGATCAGAATCTTTTTCGAGATCGGTGATGGCGGGTGAGGAGAAGCGAGGGAGGGGAGGCATTGACACAAGTTTATCTTAAACTTGGGCAAAGGCGCAGAGAATCTCTTTTGACCTTGATTTAGGTTCGGAGTAAAATCATTCTATGCGAATTATCTCGCGAAAGGCGTTGCGTGAATTTTGGGAAGCATACGCCAACCCTTGCAGGTATTAAAATCAGGAGATCACAATGGCAATTGAACCCATTCTTAACACGGTCGTCAAAACTCTCGAGGAACAACGAGAGAGAAAATATTTAGGTGTTATCTCAAAGCTGGAATTTTTTGCAACTAAGCATATAGCACAACATGAAGACGTTATCCAAAAACTTTTACGGAAGGATTTTGGCGACATTATAGATGACACAACTGCAAACCGAGTGCTCGGACACATAGCTAAAGGACATCTATCGGTTACAAAGGAATTACTCTGGGCAGACTTAATGCAACAGAGAAAAAATCCTGATGAAACGTATCAGACCGCGAGCAAAATATTTAGCGCAATTCTTGTTCACCTTATATATGCCCAGTCCAAGCCTGATGGAGTATATTCTGATTCCGATACACTTGACGAGGCTTCTCAAAAAGATATGGAAGAACTTCTTCCCAGAGCTCTTATAAGTGTCAAACGACGCATTATTTGCTCAAACTGCTATCGTGTTATCCGCGAAGGAGAGAGTAATGAAATGAATATGCATTACGGTCCTTCTCTTATCCAATGCGCAACTTGTGGACACATCACCCCGACTCATTTATTACCTCCAAATAAACTAACTTATACCTTTCCGCCAATTTTTCTAATAGTAGTTGGGGTGTTCATGTTAGTAATATTTCGAGATTCTGTTTGTGGCATTGGGGGATGGGTTAGCATCTTTATAGGAATCTTGTTGGCGTTTCAGTTATGGCAGCAACGTAAAGAACCAAATAAGCCACCTATTTGGTAGAAAATTGAACAACCGCTGAGTTGAGTGTCACCACCCAATTTTGCACAAAGTATCCTGTAGAAAACACGAGAAACACTGAAGCCACTGACGTGCATGAACGCAATGAATCAGTGGCTTCATTTCTCTGTGCAACCGAACCATTTTCTTTGGTAAACTTACTAATGGAGACGGGACTATGACAACCATCACAATCACTCTATCGGATGAACGCTTACTGCAATTGAAAGAGATCGCCAGACATTTTCACGTTGAACCTGAAGAACTGGTACGCGTGAGTGTGGAAGAGTTGCTCAAGAAGCCCGAAGATGATTTTCGCCGCGCGTTGGAGTACGTGTTGGAGAAGAACGCAGAACTCTATCGGCGATTGGCGTAATGCGTTATCTCACAGTCAACGAAGTTCTGGAAAGCTATGACCGTATCATGCAACAGTCGGGCGGTTTAGTTGGCATTCGGGACATGGGCGCATTAGAGTCTGCCGTTGCCCAACCGCAGATGACATTTGACGGCGATGAACTTTACCCAACGATTGTCGAGAAAGCTTCAGCACTCGGTTTTTCGCTCATTCAAAACCATCCTTTTGCCGATGGCAACAAACGCACAGGGCATGCGGCGATGGAAACATTTCTGGTCGTCAACGATTATCAGATCAACGCAAGCGTAGATGAGCAAGTGAGCACAATTTTAAAAGTTGCCTCAAGTGAGATGAGCCGAGAAGAATTTACAGAATGGCTGCGGGCGCATATTGAGGAAAAATAAAACCTGAAGCGACTCTGCTCACCCCAGAGTCGTTTTCGTTTTAAACACCACAGGCTTGCCAAACCAGCAAGCCCGCGATGTCAAGGAAAGGAAAGGAGGATGTTTGTTACTTTACGTTGCTCACTATAAAAACGTTAAATGAAAAACAAGTGAGAACGCGGTGAAGATTGGATGAAGGCTATCGCCCCAGCAACTTCAGCAACACATCGGGGTAATCGGTGATGATGCCGTCAACTCCGAGTGAAAGTATCCGCTTCATATCCTCTTCTTTGTTGATCGTCCAAGCGTGCGTTTCCATTTTGCGGCTGCGCGCGCCGTCCACAAAACCTTGCGTCAACACATGCAAGCCGCTGCTGTATTCGGGAACTTGCAGCGATTGAGTCGGTGGGGTGTATGCCGGTGTAAGGAACAAAGTGTTCATCGCAAAAAAGATCGTCGTCTCGTTTTGCGTCGCCGATGTCGCCACATCGGGGCAGGCGCGGCGGAACTCGTCCATTGCTTGTTGATGAAACGACGCCACCAATACTTTATCGCTCATGTTGTGATCACGAATCAAATTGCAAAACGCCGAAGCGATTGACGGCTCGACCTGTTTGATCTCGATATTCATGCGATACGTCGGGAATTTTTCAAACATCTCCTTCAACGTCAGCACCTTCGCGCCTTGCCCGCGATACGGATACGGTCCCGGCTGGTTACGTTTTGTATCCACTCCGGGCGACCACCAAAAGGCGACATCCAGTTCTTTGATCTGCGCCAGAGTCATTTTTTTGATCTCACCCGTTCCATCGGCGGTTCGATCCACTTTAGCATCGTGCATCAACACGATGACGCCGTCGCTCGTGGCGTGAATGTCCATCTCTAACACGTCCACTTTCAGTGCGGCAGCATTTTCGTACGCCATCATCGTCTCACTGGGGCGGATGCCGTCGCCGCCTTGATGGGCGATCACTAGCGGGCGTTTTTGATACTGCGTGAAGAACGGGCGCGGCTCGGCGGGTTTGGCGATCACAATAGCGATCACATACAGTACAATCAAGATGCCTAACGCCAGCGAGACCCCTTGCCAAAATTTGGAACGCATAGTGCCTCCTAAGAAATAATTGCCAAGCATTATACTTATGAACACATGACCCTTCATCCTTTTCGACTCACACCACAATATCACGAGCGTATATGGGGCGGCACGCGATTCAAACAAGATGATAAAAAAATCGGCGAGGCGTGGATCGTGCATGAGGATAATGTGATCCTCGATGGCGATCACAGCGGACTCGCGTTGAAGCAGTTGGCGGCGTCCCACGCGGTTGAACTGCTTGGGGCGCGGACTCTGGATCGCACGGGGAAACGTTTTCCGTTGTTGATCAAACTGCTCGACCCCGCCGATTGGCTTTCACTTCAAGTGCATCCTAATGACGAGCAAGCAAAACAATTAGAAGGTAAAGATCAATTTGGCAAGACCGAAGCATGGCACATCTTAGAAGCGGATCCCAACGCGCAGTTGATCGCCGGATTGAAAGCGAATACATCGGCTGAGGCGTTGAGACAAACGATTCGGGATGGGACGATCTTCGAACACGTTCAGTATCTTTCTGTGAATCAAAGCGATACGATCTTCATTCGCGCCGGAACGATCCACGCTTTGGGACCCGGACTTTTTCTTTATGAAATTCAGCAAACATCCGATCTCACCTATCGCGTCTTCGACTGGGATCGTCCGCAGACGAATGTGCGCGTGCTGCACATCGAGAAGTCGCTCGCCGTTGCCGATCCGTCGGCGATAGGGCAAGCGAGTCGGCAGCCGCAGGTGAACGATGGTGAAGTGAAGACTCTGGTGAGGTGTGAATACTTCGCGCTCGATCTGATCGGCGGCGAGTCGAAATCAATCTCACTTAACACGCGCGGCGAATCATTTCACGCATTGACAATCCGCGAAGGCGTGGCGCGAGTGGAAGGCGATGGTTGGTCGCAAACGCTTCAGCGTTTGGAGACAGTGATCATTCCCGCATCGTGCGGCGCGTATAGGGTTCATCCTCAAGGAAAGTATTTGGCGTTGAAGGCGAGTGTTGAATAATTTTAGATTGGAGAAAAAAATGACAAAAGCAAACATCGGACTCACGGGGTTGGCAGTGATGGGGCAGAATTTAGTTTTGAACATGGAGCGCAACGGTCACACCGTCGCCGTGCATAACCGCACAGCGCAAACGATGCGCGATTTTGTGGCGGCGCATGCGGGCAAGAAGTTGATCGGCTGTGAGAGCCTGGCAGATTTTGTCGCCGCGCTGGAACGACCACGCAAAATTATGGTGATGGTCAAAGCGGGCGCGCCGGTGGATAGCGTGATCGATGGGTTGATCCCCCTGCTCGATAAAGGCGATCTGATCATTGACGGTGGCAATTCACATTTCCAAGACACCGAGCGCAGATCGAAAGAGTTGGAAGCGAAAGGTTTGATCTTCATCGGCACGGGAGTCTCCGGCGGCGAAGAGGGCGCGTTGATGGGACCGAGCATCATGCCCGGCGGTCAGCCCGAAGCGTATACGTTGGTCAAAGATATTTTCACGGCGATGTCGGCGAAGGTGGATGGTGAACCGTGCGTGACGTATATCGGACCGCGCGGCGCGGGGCATTACGTCAAAACGATCCACAATGGAATTGAATACGGTGACATGCAGCTCATCGCCGAAGCCTACGATGTGCTGCGCCGCGCCCTGAATCTTTCGGCGAAGGAACTGCACGATATTTTCGCCGAATGGAACAAAGGCGAACTGCAATCGTATCTGATCGAGATCACCGCCGATATTTTTACGAAGATAGACGACGAGACGGGCAAGCCGCTTGTAGATTTAATTTTGGATGAGGCGCAGCAGAAAGGCACGGGCAAGTGGACGAGCCAGAACGCTTTTGACATCGGCGTGCCAATCCCGACGATCAACGCCGCCGTCGAGTCGCGTATCATCTCGTCCATTAAAAGTGAGCGCGTGAAGGCGAGTAAAGTTTTATCGGGACCCGAGACGAAGTTCGGCGGCGATAAACAAAACTTGATCAATGCCGTGCGCGACGCATTGTATATGGCAAAAATTTGCTCGTACGCTCAAGGCATGGCGCTGTTGAAGATGGCGAGCAGCGAATACGGCTACAACTTAAAGTATGGCGAGATCGCCGCCATCTGGCGCGGCGGCTGTATCATCCGCGCCCAATTCTTGAATCGTATCCGCGAAGCCTATAAACGCCAACCCGATCTGCCTAACTTGTTGTTGGACGATGAATTTAAAAATGAGGTGACCAAACGGCAAGCGGCACTGCGCTTTGTGATTCAAGC
>Ga0082335_1007197_pt1 | contig 13685 bp, 10 predicted proteins | sample Subgrocontami58m_FD_72375 | JGI IMG/M metagenome (GOLD analysis project Ga0082335, IMG submission 72375) | Subsurface groundwater microbial communities from S. Glens Falls, New York, USA - GMW37 contaminated, 5.8 m (SPADES assembly) (version 2) ...
GCCGCTGACGGGCGTGCTCGCCTTCACCGGGCAGATCCAGCAGGCGGCCTGGCAGCACGCGGTGGACTACATCAACAAGAACGGCGGCATCCGGGGCCGCAAGATCGACCTGTCCCTGTACGACGACGAGTACAAGGTCGACCTCGGCGTCGCCGGGTTCAAGAAGGCGGTCGCGAACGGCGACGTCGTGTTCGCGGGTGGAGACGGCACGCCGTTCATCCGCGCCATTTCGCCGGAGAACAACGAGCGCTACAAGGTCCTGATGTCGAACACGGGCATGGCTTCCGACCTGGTCGACACGGCCAAGTATCCCTATCACTTCCTGGCCGCGCCGAACTACTCGGACATGTTCGACATGCTGTTCCGCTACATGAAGAGCAAGCAGGGCAGCGGTCCGGCGCCGAAGGTGGCGTTCGTCTACAGCAGCACCGAGTTCGGCCGCGACCCGCTCGAGAACGCGAGAAAGCGCGCAGCCGCGCTCGGCATCAACGTCGTGCTGGAGGACGAGACCAAGTTCAGCGGAGTGGACATCGGCGCGAGCGCGATCAAGCTGCGCAATGCGGGCGCCGATTACGTGATCTTCCACGGCTATGCGGGCGGCGTCTGGCCCGAGATCCTGAAGCAGTCGCGCCAGTACGGCATCAAGTCGCAGTTCATGGGAACGGCCTTCGGCGCCGATCCCGAGCTCGTCCGGGGCGTGGGCCCCGCCGCCGACGGCTTCCTCGGCGTCGTGCCGTACACCCTCATCGTCAAGGACAACAACGCGCCGATGATCAAGGTGATCGACGGCTATTTGCGCTCCTGGAAGGGCAAGCCCTACACGGGCTACGCGAACATGAGCTACATGCAGATCTGGGTCACCGCGCTGATCCTGCGCGATGCGATCGGGAACGTCATCGACGCCAAGAAACCCCTCACAGGCGAGAACCTGATCGCCGCGGTGCGGGCGTTGAAGGCATCCGACTTCGGCGGCATCTACGCGGAGCCGATCGCACTGGCCCGGCAGCGCATTCCCGCCGGCGTCATCTACCGCTATCACGTCAAGGCGGATTCGTTCTCGGCGACCCCGGAAGTGCCGTTCGTGCGGGCGGAGTAGCCGCATTGGCCCTTGCACTGGATATCCGCGGCCTCGACGTCGTCTACGGCGGGGCGATCCAGGCATTGCGCGGCCTCTCGGTCGCGGTGAACGAGGACGGCTTCGTCGCTCTCCTCGGCGCGAACGGCGCGGGCAAGTCCACGACGCTGAAGGCGGTGTCCGGGCTGCTGCCGTTCGAGAACGGGCGCGCGGTCGCGCGCAGCATGGCCTTTTTCGGCGAGGAGATCGGCGGCGTGCCGGCCCACAGGCTGGCGCGCCGGGGCATGCTGCACGTGCGGGAGGGGCGGCACGTCTTTCCCGCGATGACCGTCGAGGAGAACCTGCAGGCCGCGATGTTCGCGCTCACCGGCCGCTCGGCGGGCTCGAGGCGCCGCCGCGGCTTCGACGAGATCTACGCCTACTTCCCGCAGCTCGCCGAGCGCCGCGACCGCTACGCCGGTCTGCTGTCCGGCGGAGAGCAGCAGATGCTGGTGCTGGGGCGCGCGCTGGTGGCGGAGCCGCGCCTGCTGCTGGTGGATGAAGCCTCGCTCGGCCTCGCCCCGTTGGTGGCGCGAAAGATCTTCGATATCCTGGCGCGGATCAATCGCGACAAGCGGCTCGCCATCCTCGCGGTGGAGCAGAACGTCTCGCTCGCGTTGAAGCACGCGTCCTACGCCTACGTGATCGAGAACGGGAGCATCGTGCTGGAGGGCACGCCGGCGGATCTCGCCGACCGCGATCTCGTCTCCAGCCGCTATCTCGGCGGGGGGACCGTGGGCGGAGATCGCGCAGGCAGGGCCTGACTGAGGGATACTTCGTATTCCCGCTTGCGCGGGATGACGTGTCCGGAGTATTGGAGGGAGGAAGACATGCTGTCATGCGCAGTGCTCGACGACTACCAGGACGTCGCGAGAACCCTGGCCGACTGGCGGCCGCTCGAGGGCAAGGTTGACCTCCAGGTATTCAACGAGCACTTTTTCGACCGCGACGAGCTGGTCCGGAGGCTCGCCGGATTCGACATCGCGGTCGCGATGCGCGAACGCACGCCCTTCGACGCGTGGCTGTTCGACCGGCTGCCGCGGCTGAAGCTGCTCGTGACCACGGGAGCGCGCAACGCCTCGATCGACCTCGAGGCGGCCGGGCGCCACGGCGTGACGGTCTGCGGGACGGGCAGCTCCGTCGGCTCCACCGCCGAGCTCGCCTGGGGCCTGATCCTCTCCCTCATGCGCGGCATTCCGGAGGAAGTCGTGCGGTTTCGCGAGGGTGGAGCCTGGCAGACCGGCGTCGGGCGCGGCGTGCACGGCAAGAGCCTGGGCGTCATCGGCCTGGGCAACCTCGGTGCGCGGGTCGCGCGCGTCGGCCTCGCGTTCGGCATGCAGGTGTCCGGATGGAGCCGCAGCCTGACCCGGGACCGCTGCGTAGAGATCGGCGTCAACCACGCCGGATCCCTCGACGCCCTGCTCGCCGGTTCGGACGTCGTATCGCTGCACGTCACGCTGAACGCCCGGTCGCGCGGGATGATCGGCGCGCGGGAGCTCGGCCTCATGCGGCCGCGCGCCATCCTGGTGAACACCTCGCGCGGGCCGATCGTCGACGAGCACGCGCTCATCGACGCGTTGCGGGAGCGGCGGATTGCGGGCGCCGGGATCGATGTCTTCGACCGTGAACCGCTGCCCCTCGACCACCCGTATCGAACCCTGGACAACCTGGTCGCCACCCCGCACCTGGGCTACGTGACCGAGGAGAGCTACCGCGTCTACTACGGCGAGGCGGTGGAGGACATCGCCGCCTGGCTCGCCGGCAATCCCGTTCGCGTATTGCGGCCCGGAGCGTAGACGCTGCACTCCCGCCTTCTTCGACGGGAGATTCGCAGGTCAATGGGCTGAGCGCAGGCCGACATCGGCGTGGTATCGCTAGCCCGCACTTGACGCAGGTCACTTACGCTCCTGCCCGCAAGGTAATAGCATTGAGCACTCCCGGGGGAGGGGGAATGAGCAGGTGCGCCCGCTCGCAGTATGCGGTTCCCGATGGTTCCTATGGACTCCAATGACTGAAGGCAAGGTGAGGTCGCTTGCGGCGGTGACCATGGAAGTCGACGGCGAGGGCATGCCGAGGCTTCGCTTTCCCGATTCCTTCAACGTCGCCGAATACTTCACCGACCGCCATCTCCTCGAGGGACGCGGTTCCAAGGTGGCCATCAGGACCCTGGACCGGGACGTGACCTATGCCGAATTCGTCGAAGGCGCCAACCGGTTCGGCAACGCGCTGAAGGGGCTCGGCGTCGGCCGCGGCGAGCGCGTGCTCATGGTGGTCAAGGACTGCCCCGAATTTCTCTACCTGTTCTGGGGCGCGATAAAGTCCGGCGTTGTCCCCGTGCCCTTGAATGCGTTGCTGCGCGCCAAGGACTACGAATTCATCCTCCATGATTCGGCCTGCGCGGGACTGGTGTATTCGCCCGAGTACGCGAGCGAGATCGAGACGGCGCTCGCTTCGCTGCGGCCGCAGGCGGTGCTGCGCATGACCGGGAGCGGGCAGGCGCTGGACGCGCTCGCGAGGGAGGCTTCGCCGCTCCTCGAGACCGTCCCGGCGCATGCCGGAGACGACTGCTACTGGCTCTACACCTCCGGGACGACCGGCCGGCCCAAGGGAGTCGTGCACGCGCACGGCGACATCGTCGCCACTTGCCTGAACTACACGGTGGACACGCTGGGCGCGCGGGAGGACGACGTCATCTTCTCGGTGCCGCGGCTGTATTTCGCGTTCGGCATGGGGATTGCGAACACCGGTCCGCTTTGGCTGGGCGCGACGGTCGTTCTCGACGACCGCCGGCCGAGCCCGCAGACGGTGGCCGAGGTGTTCAGGCGCTTTCACCCGACGATATTCGCAGCGGTGCCGACTTTCTATCTGATGATGCTCGCCGCCGAGCTGCTCGCGAAAGCCGATGTCATCGGCCTGCGCCGCAGCATCTCGGGCGGCGAGGCGACGCCTCCGGAGCTGCAACGCCGCTGGCTCGAGTTGACCGGGGTGCCGATCACCGAGGGGATCGGCTCGACCGAGGCGGCGCACATCTATATCGCGAGCCGGATCGACGACATCCGCAGCGGCGCGACCGGCAAGCCGGTCCGCGGCTACCGGGTCAGGATCGTCGACGATGCCGGTCGGGACGTTCCCGACGACAAGCCCGGCCGCCTGCTGTTGAAGGGGCAGTCCGTCATGAAGCGGTACTGGAACGACCCCGAGAAGACGGCTGCAGCGCTGGTCGACGGTTGGCTGGATACCGGAGATACCTACCGCCGGGACGGGGACGGGTATTATTTCTACTGCGGCCGCAGCGACGACATGCTGAAGGTCGGCGGCAGATGGGTATCGCCGTTCGAAATCGAGTCCACGCTGCTCGAGCACCCGTCGGTGCTCGAGGCGGCGGTGGTCGGACGGCCCGACGACGCGGGGCTGGTGAAGGCCGAGGCATGGGTGGTGTTGAGAAACCCCGCGGATGCCTCCGACCAGGCCGGCGAGGAGATTCGGGCCTTCTGCAAGAACAAGCTTGCACCTTACAAGTATCCGCGCTGGGTCGTCTTCGTCGACGAGCTTCCAAAGACGGCGACCGGCAAGATCCAGCGCTTCAGGCTGCGCGCGGGCGAATGGGCGTAGCCGGCGGCGCGCGAGGGCCGGCGGACCGGAATCAACGAAAGCAAACCACAAGGAGATGCCATGAAGTTCAAGAATCAGATCGCCATCGTGACAGGCGGTGCTTCCGGAATCTGTCAGGCGGCGGCCGAGATGCTGGCCGAGGGCGGCGCAACGGTGTGCATCGGCGACGTCGCGAGCGACCGCGGCGAGGCCGCTGTGCAGGGCATTCGCAAAAAGGGAGGGAAGGCCGAGTACATGCATCTCGACCTCACCCAGTACGATTCCATCAGGGAATTCGCCGCCGGCGTACTGAAGCGCTTCGGCCGCGTGGACATCCTGATCAACGGCGCGGGATGGAGCAAGAACACGCCCTTCGTCGATACCGACGACGCCTTCTGGGACAAGGTCATCAACCTGAATTTCGTCGGCCCGATGCGCCTCACGAAACTGCTGTTGCCGCAGATGATGCAGCAGAAGGGCGGGAAGATCGTCAACGTGTCCAGCGATGCGGCGCGCGTCGGCAGCCTCGGCGAAACCGTGTACTCCGGCGCCAAGGCGGGCCTGATCGGGTTCACCAAGGGGCTCGCCCGCGAAGGCGCGCGCTTCAACATCACGGTCAACTGCGTTTGCCCGGGGCCGACGGACACGCCGCTCATGGCGGAGGTTCCCGACAAGTATCGCGAGCTGTTCATCAAGGCGATACCCATGCGCCGACTCGGCAGGCCGTCGGAGGTGGCCGATGCCATCGTGTTCTTCGCGAGCCCGCAATCGGCCTATGTCACTGGCCAGGTGTTGAGCGTGAGCGGCGGGCTGACCATGGCCGGGTGAATCGCGCTTAGAGCGGCCGAGGACACGCGCCAATTCCTGGCGCGCGCGGCGGCCCGCGCAGCAGCCCGACCGGCTCCGTTCACTTGCCCGTGGGCATGGCAACGAACGCGGTGCACCAGCCGCGCGGGCTGATCGCGCCTTCGACGACCTTGCACGTGCCGTTCGCCGTGCGCGAGGGCCCGGGAACGAACTGCAGGCAGGATTCGCAGTCCTTTCCGCCGTTGGGCTTGTCCTGATACTTCATGGAAGCCTTGGACGCCTTCGCCTGGGCCATGGCGATCCCCGCCGCGGCCAGCCAGGGGAATGCCGCGGCCAGCAACGCCGCGCTCTTGAGCAGCGTTCGTCGTGTCGTCGTCCGGGGGCCCGCGCTTTCATCGCGCGCATCGGCGCATGCGCGGCCGGCATTCGCCGGTTTTGAATGGATCATGGTCGCCTCCTGGAATGTCGAGTACGGGACTCGCGAAGGCGGCTTCGCGCCGCCCTCGCGAGTCCGATGGCGCAGCGCGACTACTGCGCGTAGTCCTCCTGATAGGCCGGCGAATTGGGGCCGACCTGACGCGTCCCGTTGGGCCAAAACGGCGAATTGAATCTCGGGTCGTACCAGGTCTGCGGGATGTAGGGATTCGTGGACCTGTCCGGGAGCCCGTCCGGCCCGGGTGCGGCCTGGTCGCTGGGCATCGACATGCCGTCGGACTGATCCTGGGCCAGAGCGAACGGACTGGCCGCCCCGAGCAAGGATGCAAGTAACACTGCAGTCAGGTTCTTGTGCATGAGATCTCTCCTAGTCAATGCAGCACGCCGCGTCGGGTGACGCACGATCTCATCCAGCAAGGGTCGTACCATTTTCATTTTGTCCGCAAGATCAACGGATTGATGCGAGCGCACGGCCGCGCGACGCGGTGCGCGTGTCGCCGCCTTGCGACGGTGATCTCCACGGCTGCCGAAGAACCGCTTGATTTGCCTGCGCTTGGACGCGTCGCCCGGAGGCGACAATGCGCGGAACCTGCCGGATCGTTCAGAGGTGCACGATGTACAGCCCGCTCTCCCCGACCGATACGTTGATCACGCTGCTCAACGCCGTCCACCGGGAGCCGTCGAGCACGATCGTCATCACGCCGTCGTCGTTCGCCACGGCCTGGGTCTGGAGCGCGACCTCGATGTAGACGTTTCCGCTCGCCTGGTAGATCGCCATCACCGCCGACTTGACGGTCGTGCCGATCAGCGTCGCGGTCGATATCGCCGACACGTCGCCCAGCCCGGAGAGCGAGGTGTAGCCCGCGTCCGAGGTGAGCTGCCGGATGCCGCTGAAGACGATCTGGTCGCCGGAGGCGAAGTCCATGATGAAGTCCTTCTGGCCGGACCTCGCGTCTGCGAAATTGCCGGCGCTCGACAGGAAAGCAAAGACGTCCGATCCGCCCCCGCCGCGCAGGGTGTCCTCGCCGTCGCCGCCCTCGATCGTATCCCGGTTGCCTCCGCCGTATATGCTGTCGTTGCCGCGCCCCACCGCGACGGAGTTCGCGCTCGCCTGATCCTCGCCCAGGCTGATGGAATAGTTGAGGCCTGCCGAGGCCGCCGAGGCGCCGAACACCAGCGTGCCGTGCAGTGCCGCGGCACTGATCACGTTCTCGGCGCCGTTGGAGGCGTTGCCCGTCCATGCGACTACCGAGCCGAGGGTCACGTCGCCCGATCCCGAAATCGTCACGATCAGGTTGTGGCCGCCGCTGTAGGCGGTGCCGCCGGTGCCGACGCCGAGCGAACCGATGAGGATGTAGTCGGCCGAGCCGTTCGCCGCAAGCGTCAGTCTCACGTCCCCTGTCGCGTTGGATCCGAGCGACGAGGCGGCCATGCGCAGGTCGCCGATCTGCACGTCGCCGCCGTGCGTGGTGATGGTCGCGTGGTCGCCGACCGTCGCGGTGTCGATGATCACCCCGGCGGTCACCGACGACCCCGAGGCGCCCGCGACGGTGATCGTGAACTCGGCCATTGCGGCGCTCAGGTTGACGATGTGCACGCCGCTGTAGTCGTGGCTGCCGGCCTGGTTGATCGTCACTTCCTGCGCCGTGCCGAATCCAAGGGCGACGGCCTTGAAGTCGCCGGCCGTGGCGTTGATGACCACGCTCGAGGCGCCGCCCGCGCACAGCGCGGACAGGGTCAGGTCGACCGAGCTGGCGAGCATGTCGATGGCGAATTTTGGCGCATCGTCGGCGTAGATGTCGTTCAACTGGACGTTGCCGCTGCCGCTCGGCTGCAGGATCAGGCCGCGCACGCCGGTGACGCCGATCGTGCCGAACAGGGCGGTCGCCGCGGAAGCGCGGCTTGCGTCGACGCGCAGCGTGAGATCGGAGGAATCCTCGACCAGCGAGACGTCGACCCTCGCGCTCGCGACAGCGCTGCCGGTGACCACGCCGACGCTGAGGGTGCTCACCTCACCGGGAAGGTTGGTGATGTTCACGGAAGAGCCGGAGCCCGAGCCCAGCAAGACGTTCAGCGTCGCCGCGCCGCTCACGCCGCTCGCGTTGAACGTGCCGCGCGGGTTGTCGAAGGCGAGCGTAACGGCTTCGAAATTCCGGATGGACGGCGCGAGCGTCGCGGTCGTTTCGACGAACATCGAGAAACTGTCGCTTCCCGGCCCCGCGTCGATCACCGCGGTCATGTTGTCGTGGAACACGCCGCTCGCGAGCGCGAGGGTGTCGTTCCCGGTGCCGAGCGCGACGTTCAACTGCTGGTTGCCGCTGATCGCGTCGATCGTCAGGTCCAGGTTGCCCGCGGTCAGCGCGGTGCTCGAAATCGTCAGCGCCGTGTTGGCCGAGTTGGCGAGCAGGTGCATCGTGACGTTCTGGTCGCCCTGGACGTTGAACGCCTTCGTCGCCGTGCCGAACTCGGAGGCCGACCCCGAGTAAGCCGTATGGACGACCTGAAGATTGATGGTTTCGATCGCGTGCGCCTTCTCGTTCAGGGTAAAGCCGCTCGCGTTGTCGACGTAGAGCGTCAGGGTGTCGTTCGCACCGGTCTCGTCCTGGAAGCCGACCGTCAGGTCGCCTCCGAACCCGCTCACCACGCCGATCTTGAGGTTCAGGCCGGTGGCAATGCCGTCGATGGTGGCCGAGTTGCCGCTGCCCCACACGTTGAGCGAGGTGTACCCCGCGGCATCGGCGAGGTTCAGGTGGCCCGTGCCCAGGCTGATCAGGTTGATCTGCTCGACGTTCCTGATGCTGGCCAGCCCCGCGCCCGAGGCGTCCGAGATCGTCAGGGTGTCGATGCCCGCCCCGCCGTTGATCACGTCGCCGGTCTGCAACGCGCCGAGGCCCGCATTGATGGAATCGCTTCCCGATCCGGCCGTGGTGACGTCAAGCCCCGTCGTCAGCGTGATCGTGAGTCCGCCTGCGCCGCCGATCGTCCCGCTGTTGATGCCCAGAATGGCGTCGCTCACCGTCGCCGGATCGTTCGTCACCGAGGCGACGACCGTCTGCAGCGTCGACACGTCGGTTTCGGCGCCGCTCGCGGTGAGCGTGTAGTGGCTCGCGACCGTGACCTTGTTGGCGAACCGTGTCGCAGCGGCGCCCCACGCGGCGTCGCCTGAGGAAACGCCGGCCAGTGCCGTGATCGCCCAATGCATCGCATCGCCGCGCGATTCGCCGGCGGCCAGCTTGCCGACGATCTGGTCCGCGGCCCAGGACTTGTCGGCGGCGGTCGCCGTGCCGCCGACGAGGTTGTCGATGTAGCGGGCGGCGAACTCGCTGCTGCTCAGCGAAGTCGGATAGAAGCTCGCGCTCTGAAAGGTCGAGGTGGTCGCAAGCGCGTTGGCCAGTCCCTGAATCGAGCTGCCGGCGCTGACGAAATCCGCGAAGTCGTTCATGTACACCACGCCCGGGGCGGCGTTGAACATGCCGACCGTGAGCTGGATGATCTGGGTCTGCTGCGTCGAGTTGATGGCCATGAAGACTTTCTCCCTGAAAGATCGTTGTGAACTGCTAGCGCAACAGCATCAGCCTGGGACTGCCGTGACGGAGGTGATGGACGGCCTTGCTCAGGTCCTGATTTGAAGATTCCCTATCCATGCAGCATTCGGAGACATCTATACCTTCGGGATCGAGGGCGCGAAGCCGAATGCGCGCGCCGATCATGCGGACTAATAGGGCCGCACGCCGAAGAGCCAGGGATGCAGCGCGAGCAGCGCGGCGTAGAGGGCGAGGCCCGCTGCGATCTTGCCCCAACCGGTCTCGGCGAAGCTGAAACGGTTGCGCCCCTCGAGGATGGCGCGAAACGGGAGGTTCGAAGTCGCGCCGGCGAAGCGCTTCCAGTCCTCGCCGAGCGTGCCGGCCTTGCGCGCGTCGATGAGCGCGGTGCCGGACAGGGCGAGCACGAGGAAGCCGCCGAAGAACAGGAGCGAGGCCGCGTCGCCGCGCGCGAGAACGTGCGCCGCCGACCACAGGGCGATGCCCCACATCACGGGATGGCGCGTGACGCGCAGGATGCCGCGGGCGGGCTCGGCGGACTTCAGCGCGCCCTCCTGGCGCACCGCGCTCGGGTTCCTGGAAAGCGCGCCGCAGGCGAGCAGGATGCAGGCGAAGGGCATCAGAACGAGCGGCAGCAGCTTGAGCGCGGGCACTTGCCAGAGCGCCGCGAACGGCGCGTGCCGGTAGGCCCATATCATCCAGCCCAGCGTGGCGAACGCGGCGAGCGAATACGCGCCGAGGTAGGCCCGCTCGCCGACGGCCTTCACGAGCCCGTTGCGCATCGGCGTGCTCGCCACGTAGTGCGCGGCGAGGAATGCCGCGGTGGCGAGTGCGAGCTGCGCGATCGGGTCCATCGCCCTGCCCTCAAGGTTCAGTCCGCGGGATTCTATACCGGCCCCGGGCTTACTCGCGGAATTCATTGCTTTATGAGGGGCATAAATAAAACTAACTAGTCGCACTTATGCAAAGGCGGTAGGTTCTGCCCCTGGCTGGCGGGATCACCGAATAATGATATGCTGAATAAAGCAAATTCCGGCCGCATCAAACTTCAAGGAGGGAGACATGGGCACTGTGCCTGACACACAGATGATCGATGCGCTCATCAAGCAGCGAGTGGACGAGATCTTCTCGCAACGGCTCGAGGAAAAGCTTGCCGAGCTGCAATCGAAGAAGACACCCTCGATGACCATCATCGCCACCAAGGGAACGCTCGACTGGGCCTATCCGCCTTTCATCCTGGCCTCGACGGCCGGGGCCCTGGGCTGGGACGTGTCGGTGTTCTTCACGTTCTACGGGCTGCAATTGCTCAAGAAGGACCTCAGCGATCTGAAGATCAGCCCGCTCGGCAATCCGGGCATGCCGATGAAAATGCCGTTCGGGCCGGCGTGGTTCAAGGGCATCAACTGGAACATTCCGAACGCGGTGCAGGCGGTCATCCCGGGGTTCGAGTCCTTCGCGACAACGCTCATGAAGCAGACCATCCACAACAACGGCGTGGCCGGCGTGGAGGAACTGCGCGAGGCGTGCATCGAGACAGGCGTGAACCTGATCGGCTGCCAGATGACCGTCGACCTGTTCGGCTTCACGTACGACGACTTCATTCCGCAGGTCAAGGAATACTGCGGCGCGGCGACCTTCCTGCCGATGGCGAAGGACGCCGACGTCTCGCTCTTCATCTAGGTAGCACGCACGTACTCAACGGGGGATAGAACGATCATGAAAAGAACCAGACTGGCTGCGGCGATCCTGCTTGCGCTCGCGCCGATGGGCGCGATGGCCACCAACGGCATGAACATGGAAGGCTACGGGCCGGTCGCCACCGGCATGGGCGGCGCGTCCTATGCGTACGACAACGGCACCGCCGCGGTGATCAACAACCCGGCGACGCTCGGCTTCATGCAGAGCGGCACCAGCCGGTTGGACGCCGCGCTGGGCGGCCTGCACCCGGACATCAGGACGACCCCGGCCACCGGCGGCAGCGCGCTCGACTCCTCGGCCACGGCGTTCTACATGCCGGCGATCGGCTACGTCAGAAAGGACGGCAAGGTCGCCTGGGGCGCCGGCATGATGGCGCAGGGCGGCATGGGCACCGAGTACTCGAGCGGCGCGTTCTGGGGCTCGCTGCAGGGCTTCTCCGGGACGGGACCCTACGCGGTGACCGATCCGGGCTACACCAACCGCTCCGAGGTCGGCGTCGGCAGGATCATGTTCCCGCTCGCGGTGGACGTGACCGACAGGCTCGTCGTCGGCGGCTCGCTCGACTACGTCTGGGCGGGCATGGACATCCAGTGGCTGATCGACGGCGTGCACTTCGGGGATATGTTGAGCCCGACGTACAATCCCTTTGCGTCGCAGCGCTTCGGCACGGTCAGCGGCACCATGGTTGACTCGATGATCGGCGCGATGGGCGCGGGTTTGCTGACCGGCATTTCCTGGGGCTATTTCGACTTCAGCAACAGCAACAAGATGTCGGGCAAGGCCACGGCCAGGGGCCTCGCGGGCAAGATCGGCTTCACCTACAAGGTCAACCAGCAACTGTCGATCGGCGGCGTCTACCACGCCAAGACGAATCTCTCCGACATGGAAGGCAGCGCGCGCGTGGGCTTCAACGGCAACGGCCCGATATTCGCTGGCGGCCCGGTGTTCGTCAACGGCAAGATCAAGGTGCGCGACTTCCAGTGGCCCGAGACCTACGGCCTGGGCTTCTCGTACAAGCCGAACGACAAGTGGATGATCGTCGGCGACTACAAGAACATCGACTGGGCCGGGGTCATGAAGCAGTTCAAGATGACCTTCGACGCCGCGGGCGATAACACCGGCGCTGCCGCCGGCTTCAACAACACCTCCATGGACATGACCTTCCGCCAGGACTGGAAGCGGCAGAACGTGTTCATGATCGGCGCGGCCTACCGGTGGACGGATCAGACGACGGTGCGGTTCGGCGCCAACCTCGCCAACAACCCGGTTCCGAACCAGTTCATGAGCCCGCTGTTCCCGGCGATCATCAAGAATCACGTGACCGCGGGCATAGGGCATGCGTTCAACAAGGCGTCGTCGATCGACTTCTCGTTCGTCTACGCGCCCAAGGTTACGGCCACCAACGACTGGGGCTCGGTGGGCGGATCGAACCAGAGCACCTCGCACAGCCAGACCAACTGGCAGGTGATGTACAGCCACCGGTTCTAGACGCATGCAGGCGGCACCGGAAAAGCCCCGCCCTGCGCGGGGCTTTCTTGTCCGGGCGTCGCTCGCGCTCGTCCTCGCCGGTGCGGCGCCGGCGCTTGCGCAGCAGCCCAGCCCGCACGCGATCGACATTCCGCCCTGGTTCGAGGAGACCTTCCTCAACTTTCCCGAGGACGTCCGCGACGCCGCGCGCTCGGGCAAGCGCCTCATGCTGTACTTCGGTCAGGACGGTTGCCCGTACTGCCGCCAACTGATGCAGACCAACTTCACCCAGCGCGCCATCGTGGACAAGGCGCGCAAGCATTTCGTCGCGATCGCGCTCAACATCTGGGGCGACCGCGAAACGGTCTGGACCGACGGCAAGTCGCGTTCCGAGAAGGCGTTCGCGGAGCACCTGAAGGTGCAGTTCACGCCCACGCTCGTGTTCCTCGACGAGCGCGGCACTGTGGTCCTGCGCCTGAACGGCTATTTCCCGCCGCATCGCTTCGAGGCCGCGCTCGACTACGTCGCCGGGCGCCTCGAAGGCAGGCAGGCATTCCCGGCGTACATGAAATCGGCGGTGAAGGAGGCCGCGAGCGGCAAGCTCCACGACGAACCGTTCTTCCTGAAGCCGCCGCACGACCTGCGCCGCAGGCCCGGCGCGAAGCCGCTCGCCGTGGTGTTCGAGACGCCCTTCTGCTCGGGCTGCGACGAGCTGCACCGCGAAGGCTTCTCGCGCCCCGAAGTGCGCGCGCTGCTGGCGAAATTCGACGTCGTGCGCTTCGGGCTCGCCGAGCGCACGATGCTCGTTGCGCCGGACGGGAAGAAGACAACGGCGGACGCATGGGCCCGCTCGCTGAAGATCACCTATACGCCGAGCATCGCGTTCTTCGACGCGGGCGGCGTCGAGGCTTTCCGCATCGAGTCCTACCTGAGGCCGTTCCACCTCGCCTCGTCGTTCGAATACGTCTCGAGCGGCGCCTGGCGCACGCAGCCCTCGTTCCAGCGCTACATCCAGAGCCGCGCCGAGCGCA
>Ga0082335_1003988_pt2 | contig 13681 bp, 14 predicted proteins | sample Subgrocontami58m_FD_72375 | JGI IMG/M metagenome (GOLD analysis project Ga0082335, IMG submission 72375) | Subsurface groundwater microbial communities from S. Glens Falls, New York, USA - GMW37 contaminated, 5.8 m (SPADES assembly) (version 2) ...
AACCCTTTCCCCTTCCAATCTCCTTGGTTGCATGGGAAAGCATGGCATCGCGCGCCGGGGTTCGTATTGCCTTTCCTATGCGTTCCATAATTATAAGAACGGCCGCAATTTCCCAACGTCCCGCCAGAGCCAGGGCTGGTACTGCCAGCATATTCAAGGTGTAGCCAAACAACGTGATTGCCCAATATCTTCCGATTCTGTCGCTGATATATCCGGAGACAAGCCGCAGGCTGTGTCCGATTAACTCACCAAATCCAGCGACAATTCCCACCGTGGTTGCGCTTGCTCCAAGTAAAGCCAGATACGGGCCGTTTATGCTGCGGGCGCCTTCGTATGTTATATCGGCAAAGAGACTCACAATGCCAAGTAATACGATGAACTTTAGTGCATGTGCTTTAGAAGTATTGTTATTAACTACGGTTGTACTTGATTGGTTTTGCATTATGATAAATTTTGTAATCCTGACAATCGTTCGGCTGATCCTTCGACAAGCGTTCGACTGAGCTCACGCCGAAGGCTCAGGATGCAGTGCCGTTCATGGTGAGTCTGTCGAACCATCACGACGAAGTCTGTGTTCATCTGCGTCCATAATAAAAGGGTACATACTAATAAATTTAAAATGTTGAGTCAAGTAAGTTAAAGATGATATTATATTGAAACAGGAATAGCCTGAGATAAGGATAACATTTTACACTACAGAATATTTTCGGACTAAATAGTAATAAAGGTTTTTCATGGGTGAATTCTCATTCATACAATGGATTCGGGAAAGGCAGAAAAGACGTAAAGACGTTATTCTGGGCATTGGAGACGATTGTGCGGCAATAAATGTTTCTTCTGACAAACTGTGCCTCATTACGGCCGATATGCTTGTGGACGGTACACATTTTGATCTTAAAAAATGTAGCCTCCGGGATGCGGGAAGGAAAGCCATTGCATGCAGTATCAGCGATGTGGCAGCGATGGGATGCCAGGCTACGGTTGCAGTGGTTTCTATCTGTTTTCCTAACCATACTACTGAAAGATTTGCAAAGGAACTATATAAAGGGATATGGGATATTGCAGATAAATATAACATTGAGATTGTGGGTGGAGATATTATTAGCGGACACTGTCCCTTGTGTATTAATGTGACCATGCTGGGGAGGGATGATGGATTAAAACCCGTCCTGCGTTCGGGTGCAAAGGTAGGAGATATGATTCTGGTAACCGGAACGCTAGGTGGATCGCTTCTTGGGAAGCATCTTCGTTTTGAGCCACGATTAAAAGAAGGACTTGTTTTGAACAAAAACTTTACCATTCATGCCATGATCGATATCAGTGATGGAGTGACGGCAGATTTAAATCATATCTTAGAAGAAAGCAGGGTGGGCGCCATCCTGTATGAAGATCTAATTCCCGTTTCAGAAGCGGCGGTAAAAATGGCAGAGAAAAGCGATAATACACCGCTTTACCACGCATTATCTGATGGTGAGGACTATGAATTATTGTTTACTTTATCGAAAGGCCAGGCGAAGAAGGCTGTGGTATCGCATTTATTTGACAAGGGGATGATCAATTGCATTGGAGAAATCACTCGTGGCCGTGGTATTCAGATGAAATTTTCGGATGACAAGACACGTCGTATAAAACCGCGTGGCTATGAACATCTTAAATCATAAGGTAAAAGACAGTCGTTAATCGTGAAAGAAAATAAGCTAACTTTTAAAAGTGTGAATGCGACCGAAACGATAAACTTTGGGGAAAGACTGGGCAAATTATTAGCGCCGGGGCATGTCATTGCATTACTAGGCGAATTGGGCGCCGGGAAGACAACTATGGTAAAAGGTATTGTCCATGGACTGGGTGTTACAGACAGGCGTGCGGTGAAAAGTCCTACATTTGCATTGGTACACAGATATGAAGGACGCATGCCGGTTTATCACTTCGATGCATACAGGCTTGAAAATGCCCAGGAAATGTTGGACATCGGGAGTGATGAGATGATCTACGGGGATGGTGTGTCAATAATTGAATGGGCAGACAAAGTTCCAGAATGTCTACCTGCAGAATATTTAAGAATAACTTTAACGGCTGTTTCTGAAAACGAAAGAACTATAGAGATACGTGGTTATGGGGAGCGTTATAAAAAAATTATAGATAGTAGTTTAGTAATGGGTAATGACTGATTTTTTGCAGCCTTTATAAAACAAAAAAGGCAACTCATATAAGTTGCCTTTTTTGTTTTTACCATATAAAGGGTTGCTTATAGTAAGTACCCTTTGATTAATTTTAGTGACCCTTCTTTTCTTCCTTCTTTTCTTCCTTTTTCTCTTCTTTCTTCTCTTCTTTCTTTTCTTCCTTCTTCTCTTCTGCGCTGACTGAACTTACGAATACATTACTTACGCCAGCAAACATCAATGCGCCAATAAAAGCAAGACCAATACCAAACTTCTTTAACATTTCCATCTCCTCCTGAAATTTTTAGGAAACTTAAGCCACACACCTGAGAACACTCCCAGCAAGACTAGTTGGCTTTTGTCTACTAAATGAGCAATAAGCTTGCCAAAAGATTATTATTATGCAATTTACAACAAAGATAAAACAAATACGTAACTATATAAAATTAGACTTGTTATGATAAGTGTATTAATTGTGTTATTTCGCTTCAATGAGAGATGGTAACATATTTTGTATTAGAAAACATACATATATTACAAGTTGTGCTAAGTGTGCCTATATAAAAAACTTATATTCTGTATGTGTGTGTGCAAAAACATACACAATGTATATGTTTGCATGCAATGTATGGTTTAATTATATACTAATTTTTTCGATGTTTATTGCAGTAAAGCTATTTTTGTAGTTTTCTGGGTCTATATTATGTTTTTTAATCAATTTGTAAATATCAGCTCTGTAGCGTTTTGCTATCTTTGAGGCATTTGTGACATTACCTTTGCTTGTTTTCAAAAGGTTTTCGATATATTCACGTTCAAATCTTTCTTTAGCATCTTTGTATGAATTAAAGGTATTTTTGAGGGTGTTTGTTTCAGTAAAGAGGTCTTCCGGTGTGATGGCGTCTTTATTGGTCATGATGACGGCGTGTTCAACCTTATTCTGTAATTCACGTATATTGCCCGGCCAGTCGTAGAGGCTCATTCTCTGTATAGCCGCAGGTGCAAATCCTTTGATATCTTTTTTGAGTACTTTACAAAATCCCGTCATAAAGAAATTAGCTAATAAAGGGATATCATCCTTTCTTTCACGTAACGGAGGAATATAAATAGGCACGACATGGATTCTGTAAAATAAGTCTTCACGAAATTTCCCTTCGTTTACTGCCTTTTGTAGATCGGTATTGGAGGCTACGATGACACGTACATTGACCTTAACACTCTTTGTACCGCCAATTGGTTTAATTTCCCGTTCTTGTAATACCCTCAAAAGTTTAATCTGCAAGGCAGGTGAGGTATTCCCGATTTCATCCAGAAAGATAGTGCCTTCATTTGCTTGTGAGAAGAGCCCTTCTTTTGACTCATGGGCATCTGTGTATGCTCCCCGGACATGTCCGAAAAGTTCGTTTTCCAATAACCCTTCCGGGATAGCGCCACAATTTGTGGCAACAAAAGGATTCTTCGCACGGTTGCTGTTGTAATGAATGGCTTTAGCAATGAGTTCCTTACCTGTTCCACTCTCACCGTAAATAGAAACGGTACAGTCGGTTTTTGCAATTTTGGAAACCCGTTCAAGGATTTCTTGCATTCGTTTGTTATTACCGATGATGTGCTTGAAGTTGTTCTGTTCGTCAAGCTGACTCCTAAGATGTTCGATTTCTTTGGTGAGTAATTGCTTTTCCAAAGCATTTTTAATGTGAAGTGACAAGTCTTCGTTGTTAAATGGTTTGGTAATATAGCTGTATGCCCCCTTTCTCATGGCTTCAACAGCGCTTTCAATGCTTCCATGGGCCGTTAAGATAATAACGGGAATCTTTGGATAATTACTGATAATTTCTTCCATTAATTGAATGCCATTTTCTTCAGACAGTCGTAAATCAATAATGGCAAGATTGAAAGGAGTTGCAGATAATGCAGATTTTGCCTCATTACCATTCCTGGCAATTGCGACATGATAGTTCCATGCCTTCAAACGCATCTGGATCACTTCCAGGATATTTGCGTCATCATCTATTACTAATATTTTTTCACCCGGCATAGTTTGGGACGTCTTAAAATTATTCTGTTTTTTGCCCTTTAGTACTTTTTGAATCAGTTTGTGGTGTTGCTTCCGGAGAACTTGTTGTGATCGCTTCTTCGATGCGGTTATCAACTTCTGTCTTCTTTTCTTCCATCTGCACATCAACTTCACGGAGTTTTTCTATATCGCTTTTTAATTCTTCGATTGTCTCCTGGGAAGTAAGAAGTTCATCTGTAAGTTTTCCTATTTCCTGATCTTTCGTAGAAAGACGGTCCAGGAGGTCGGTGATCATTTTTTCCTTGTTTTGAAGATCGAGTTTGATGGTTTTGATTTCTTCATTTTTTGTAGTTAAATCTTTTATATGGGTCGTACAGACACAACTGGTACTAAGAAAAAATACAGGAAAAAAGAATAGTAAAAAATAGTATTTCTTAATGTTTGTAATAGGCACTTTTTTATCCTCTATCTGGTAATGTTCTGCTGCTCAATTCAGTTATTTAAAAAAACGTTTATATACTCAAAACATAATCATAGCTACAGGGAAGGGTGAAATGGAAGGTGCTGCCCTCTCCTGTATTACTTTCTACCCAAATATCACCTCCATGGTCAAGTACCATATGCTTTGCAATGGAAAGCCCCAATCCCGTCCCTTTAATACCTCCTTTTTGATTATTGACCTGTTGAAATTTGTCAAATATCTTTTTATGACATTCGGCCGGTATTCCAATACCCGTGTCTGATATGCTAACTTTAACGAAAGAATACACATTATTCAGACGGTTTTGTTCTCTAAAGAATTGGGTGACGTTATGGGATTCGACCACGGTTGCTTTTATTGTGATGGTGCCTCCCGGTCGGGTGAATTTAATGGCGTTGCTTAAGAGGTTATCCATTACCTGCGCAATTTTGTCACGGTCTAATAAAATTTTGGGGATAGAATCTTCATTTTCACATTGTATATGGATATTTTTATTTTCCGCAAGAAAGCGTATTTCATCCATACTCTTTCGAATGACATCGTGAATGTCAGAGGATTGGAAGTTGTATCTCATCAATCCTGCTTCTACCCGCGAGATATCCAATAAGTCATTAATCATCATAGTAAGCTGATGCGCCTCTTCCTTCATAATAGTGAGGAGTTTTATTTGTGGTTCTGTTATAGGGCCAGCTATTTTTTCCAGCAGGAGATCATTAGCCTCCCGGATTGCCGTTAAAGGGGTTTTCAGGTTATGGGAAATGTTAGAAACGAACTCCGATTTCATCTTGTCCATTTCTTTGAGTTTATTGCACATTTGATTAAATGCCGTTCCCAGCGTACCGATTTCATCATTGGAGGTAACTTCAATCCGATAATCTAAATCTCCGTCTGCAATACGGTCTGTCGCATCTTTTAGTATTTTTATAGGAGAGCATACGCTACGGGTAAAGAAATAAGCGAATATTATCCCAAACAGGACAGCAAACAAGATGATAATAAGGGATACTTTTGCAGATTTATATCCAATTTTTTGAAATAGTCCTATCTTTTTAATTAATCCTGTCTGTAAGGCAAGGGTTAACTTATTTATAGATTCGGTAAGCTGGTCAAGTGTTTTTTTCATTTCCTCTTCATAACGGCTGTCAGGGGGCAGAATCTCCTCTCTGCCCACCAGTACGATTTCTTTGGAAACCATGGAAAGATATTTATTGTGCAATTCTTTTATCTGATTTATAAATACCTTCTTTTCCCGATCATTCGTAGATTCTTCTAAGGATTTAAGCCGGTCAAAGAATTCTCTTTTCTTCTTGTCGAAGAGATCCAAAAAGGCATCATCATTGGTAATTAGGTATTTTTTTTCGTTTCGAACTTGCTCAAGAAGGCTATCTACCAGTTTTTCGCCATTTTCAACAGAAGGAATATCGATTTTCATAATCGAATCAGTGACCTTGTTGAGGTGGTTGAGACGGAAGATTAAATAAAAACTCATGGCAAGCATGAACAATGCAATGGTAACATAACCAAAGACCATGCGTTTCCAAAGGCTGTTTTTTATCATAATTACTAGCTAATTTTCAGATTTGAAAAAGGTGATTTGCGTAATGTGAGGAACGTAAAGATGTTATATAAAATATTACCTAATACATGAATTATAAGCAAGCAAAAATTGTCTGGAACAAATTATGTATTGCGATGATATTAAGACTTGTGCTATATTATTTTATGAATACTTTCAGACCTATATAAAATGGTAAATGTAGCGTTCCTTAATAATACGGAGGAGCAATGGAGGTATCGGAAAAATTTTTACAAACAGCCCTGGATGGCATTCAAGATTGTATTAACATCGTAGATAAGGACTTCAAAATTATATTTATGAATGAGGCAGCCAGTCAAAGGACTGGGAAAAAGCGGCAATTGTTGCTGGGAAACAAATGTTACTCAGAGTTATGGAAAGAAAACTCTCCCTGCGAGAGTTGTGTAACAGGCAAGGTCTTTGAGACGGGGAAGGCACAACAGACAATTACATGGGAAATGGGGCTTGATGGGAAGAAGTTTTATCTGGAGAGATTTGCCTTTCCTATTGTGGACAAAGATGGAAAAGTAGAATACGGAGTCGAAATTTTTAGAGACATTACAGAAAGAAAGCTCCTGGAAGAGGACCGGGAACAACAACGGCTGGAATTGGGCAAGCGGGTGCGTGAGCTTCGGCACGCCTACGAAGAACTCAAATCGATGCAAAATCAACTCCTGCAGGCAGAGAAAATGGCTTCCATTGGTCTCCTTGCATCTAGCCTTGCACACGAGTTGGATACCCCTCTTACAACAATTTCCGGTTATTGTGAGTTACTGGCGGAAGATATCAATGATGAAAGGTTTTTAGGACGTATTCAAATTATCTCCGAACAGATATTAAAATGCCAGAAGACCATCCGGAATATGCTGGATTTTGCAAGGAAATCAAGTTGCGAAAAGAAATTGTGCAATGTTCACCATCTGATCAATAATACCCTGTTGCTCGTTGAGCATCGTCTGAAAATACACAAAATAAAATTACATAAAACCTTTGATGAGAAGGTACCTCCCTTGTTAGTGGATGGGAATCAAATTCAGCAGGTAATTTTGAATCTTGTCAATAATGCGGTAGATTCCCTGCCTCAGGGAGGGGATATGTGTATTGAAACCAGACTAAACAAGGAAGCAAAGTCCGTTGAAGTTGCTTTTGAAGATAACGGAATCGGCATATCGAGCGAAGACCAAAAACGTGTCTTTATACCCTTTTTTACAACCAAAGAACCTGGCAAAGGCACAGGATTGGGATTATCAATTTGTAATAACATTATTTCAGCCCATAATGGTAAAATAACGCTTGAAAGTCGGGTGGGTAACGGCACGAGATTTACGATATCATTACCGGTATAAAATAAATAGCTTTTTACCCGAAGTGTAATAATGAAGAAGATATTAGTTGTAGACGATGATTTGGCGATGGGGGAGATGTGTAAGGAACTCCTGAAGAGTAAGGGATACCCATCCGATGTTGTTACCAGCGGTAAAGAGGCAATTGAAAAGGTGTTCATGGATGGAGTGTATTCGATTGTGCTTACCGACCTGGTTATGCCTGATATAGACGGTATAGAGGTTTTAAAAAAGATCAAACAGCAAACCCCGCAGATTGATGTAGTAGTAATGACCAGTTATGGTACGGTAACAAATGCCGTTGAAGCGATAAAGCTTGGCGCATCTGACTACATTACGAAGCCATTTAAACGCGATGAGCTTGTTGTTGTTATCGAAAAGATATTGCAGATGCAACGCCTCGCAGGAGAGGTAGACCGACTCCGTTCAGAACTTGGTGAAAAGTATACATTTGTTAATATTATCGGTGAGAGCGTAAAGATTAAAAAGATATTTGAGATTATATCCAATGTATCGAATACAGAAGCAAACATTTTGATTCAGGGAGAAACAGGAACAGGCAAGGAACTGGTGGCAAGGGCTATACATTATAACAGTGCGCGCAAGAACTATCCATTCGTCAAGGTAGACTGTGCGGCATTGACAGAAACTTTATTAGAAAGCGAACTTTTTGGGCATGAAAAGGGGGCTTTTACCGGTGCTATAAAAGATAGAATCGGCCGTTTCAGGACAGCTGATCATGGCACAATATTCCTGGATGAAATTGGTAACACCTCTTTGGCAGTTCAGGCAAAATTACTTAGAGTCCTGCAAGACAGTGAATTTGAGGCCGTAGGGGGAGACAAGCCTATAAAAGTGGATGTGCGTATTATTGCAGCAACCAATGCAGACCTTGAGGGATATGTTGAAAATGGCCAGTTCCGGAGAGACCTTTTTTATCGGCTTAATGTCATCCGTATTTTTCTGCCACCGTTAAGAGAGCGCACGGACGATATCCAGCTGCTTGCCTCTCATTTCCTTTCCATTCACAACAAGAAAAATCGGAAAACTGTCGAAGGGATTTCTCGCGAGTCATTAAACAAGCTCATGTCGTATACCTGGCCGGGGAATATTCGGGAATTGGAGAACGTCATCGAACGTGCGGTAATCCTTTGTAAGGGGAAGGTAATTGAACCTGATGATATTCCTTTATATCAGGAAAAAACGGGTTTCCCGCAGGGTTTGTCCGGTAAACCACTGCAAGAGTTACTAGATCAAGTTGAACGGCAAATAATTATTAATACGCTGGAATTAACGGGCGCAGACAAAGAAAAAGCCGCTAAAATGCTCCAAATCTCTCGCGCCAGTCTTTATAATAAATTAAACAAACACAAGATTAATGGACCGCTATAATTCTGAATTATGAAAGAATTACAAATCTTACACATTGAACATTGGCACAATTTTCTCCTTGCCTTTATCCCACTTTTTATAGCAATTGACGTGGTAGGGATATTGCCCATTTTTATGTCATTGGTGGATGGGATAGAAAAACCGCAGAAAACGAAAATTATAAATCAATCTGTCATTACGGCGATCTCCGTTAGTATTGGTTTCCTTGCGTTGGGAAAGTTCGTTTTTTCTGTACTGGGGATTGAGATATATGATTTTAAAATGGCCGGGGGACTTTTGCTGCTGGTATTTGCCATTAACGATTTGCTGTTCTCAGAAAAAGGAAAGAGGACGATAACGCCAACTATGGGAGTTGTCCCTTTGGGCATTCCACTTGTTGTAGGTCCTGCCGTTTTGACTTCAATCATTGTAACGGTTGATACCTATGGCTACATTCCTACGGTAACTTCACTGGCAGTAAATCTCATCATCGTATGGGTTGTGTTTCTGAAGTCTAATTTCATATACCGATTGATGGGTGAAGGAGGTTCCAAGGCATTTGCCAAGGTCGCATCACTCTTGCTGGCAGCCATAGCAGTAATGATGGTCAGGCGGGGGTTTATGGATATGATGTTATACATGAAAAAATCATCCTAGCAACCAAATAGCAATGGTGTGGTTTTTAAGCATATGACGATAAAAAAGGGGCTGGAAATCTTCTGTGGGGTTACTGCCCTTGCTATTTGCCTTTTGATCGTATTTACGACGAATATTAAGACACTCCATGCCCTCAGATCAATTAATCCCCGATTCCTCGTCTTTTCGCTGGTATTGATTTGCTTATCCTGGTGTTTTGACGTGTTGCGTTTAAAGGTGTTGACGAAGGCCTCTGGTGTACGCCTCCCTTTTATGTACGGTACAAAAGCAATATTATCGTATACATTTCTTTCAAATATTACGCCTTCTTCAGCGGGTGGTGAACCGATCTTGTTTTACCTGTTGAATCAGAAGGGTATAACTTTCGGGAAAGCAAGCGCAATTGTGTTCTTGCGGACAATGATTACCATGATGTTTTTTGCTATTGGCGGACCGAGCATCATTTATTTCCATCGTGAATTATTGTCGAGTGTCGGCTTAAAGATAGCGTTCGATTATGTGGCTATCTTTTTGGCAGTGACGGTAATGTTCTTTGCATATCTTTATTTTGCCCCACACTCAGCAAGAAGAGGTTTGGATTTGTTATTTAATTATTTCGAGAAATTTGCGTTTTTTAAGGGGAAATCTTCCAGATTAAAACATAGCCTGTTGCATGTAGTTGATGAGTTTAAATCCAGTCTCAAGGAATTTCTTCAAGGTGAGCGATGGCGCTTGATTTTAGTCGTTTTTTATACTGCTTTGATGATTGTCTCACAATTTTTAGTGGCGCCCATGATATTGAAAGGTTTAGGTTGTGATGTGAAAATACTGAGTACATTTACGGTCCAAGGGGTCTTAAATTTTATGCTTTACTATGTACCGACACCGGGAGGCAGTGGCATATCGGAAGGCTTAGGATATGCCCTTTTTGCTCCATTAGTTCCTTCTCATGTGTTGGGTATATTTCTTGTTATATGGAAGTTTTTGACTAATTATGTATGGACAATTGTCGGTGGTTTAATTATTGTAAAGTCTATTGGGATGAAACATCTGGAAGACATAACAAAGGACAAAAGAAATATTGAGAAAGACGGGGAATCCATTTCCAACTAAAGTGTCGGTCGGTAGAAATGCTTTGCTCAGAATTCAAAATTGGTAGCGCAACCGTCTCGGTTGCGCAAATATAAAAACTGTAGAAGGTATCCTGATATAATGTATGGAAATTTCAAACTAGCCACAAAGTCACTAAGGTTTTCTTGGTGCCTTGGTGTCTTAGTGGCGTAAGAAAGTTGTCGAAGGCCTAATTAATTCATCGTTTACACGGATTGATACATTTTATGTCACTCTACGAAACAGGAGAAGTTGAAATGACAGAAGAAAAAACAGAGGCGATTTCATACAGCCTCCCTACGCTGGTGTTTGAGAAAGAAACCAAATGGCCGGACTTAAGCAAACTACGAATGCTTGCGAATAAAAGTTTCCTGACCAATTTGATTTCTGCTATCGCATTTGGGGTTTCTTATGTAATGCCTGAGTTCGTTGGGCGACAAGCACTCATGATGGCAAGTCTTTTCGCCCTGTCCGGCGCACTAACCAACTGGCTGGCCGTTTATATGCTATTCGAAAAAATACCAGGACTTTATGGTTCCGGAATCATTGCCCTGAGATTTGATCAATTTAAAGAGAGTATTCGTACTCTGATCTTGGAGAATTTTTTCACCGAAGAAAATTTTGTTAAAGTCACCCAGGGTGCATTGCCTCACACAATACAACCTGAATTAATCATGGATAAGATTGATCTTGATAAAGTGTTCGGTGGTTTCGTAACGGTAATTAAAAACTCCTCATTTGGCGGCATGTTTAAATTGTTTGGCGGAGAAAAGGCCTTAGAGCCTCTGCGGAACCCATTCAAAACGGAGTTTGAAAGACAGGCATCAGAAATCTTATCCAATATCGACATAGCCTCGGTCTTACGGAAAGAAACCAATTTTGAAACATTTAAGTCAAAAACCAGCGTTATGGTGGACACCACATTAAACGAACTTACACCCCAGCGGGTAAAAGAAATCGTTGAGAATATGATGCGTACGCACCTGGGCTGGCTGGTTGTTTGGGGTGGAGTCTTTGGCGCTTTGATTGGCTTTGTCAGCGCCGTATTCTTTTGATTTAGAAATGCCTTTGACATTATATTAATGTTCGTGCTATTATTCTAAAAATGGTAACACCAAAGATGCGAGGAATTTTATGTCAAACTTAGTCAGATTCGGAGTTTCCCTCGATAAGGAATTGCTCAGGAAATTCGACGAGCGTATAAAAGACAAAAAGTATACCAACCGCTCTGAGGCTATTCGCGACCTGATCAGGGATGACTTGGTTAAAAAGGAATGGCAGGAAGGTAAAGAAGTAACAGGGTCGATTACCATTGTCTATAATCATCACAAGAGGGAATTGACCAATCTCCTTATTGACATTCAGCACGACTATCATGACACCATTCTTTCTACCCAGCACATCCACCTGGATCACGACAATTGTCTTGAAATAGTCGTGGTAAAAGGGAAATCAAAGGAAATTGAAGCCTTATACGGAAAGCTAAAATCTGCAAAAGGCGTAAAACACGGGGGATTTTCTATGACAACAACCGGGGCTGAAATAATGTAAACGTTAATATTTTTTTCTTTAACGATAGCACGTTTATTATAATTGTAATATTTTTGTAAGGTGTTTTTTATGCATATCAGTGACGGGGTTCTTTCGCCTTATGTTGTTGGAATAGGATGGGCAATAGCATTGCCAACATTAGCAATATCCGTTCGACGCTTACGAACTGAGCAAGTAGGAGCATACGGAGTGGTCGCGGCTGCATTCTTTGCCTGCTCGACAATTCATGTGCCTGTCGGCCCATTCAGCATGCACCTTGTGCTCAGCGGTATTGCCGGACTTCTGCTTGGCTGGGGCGCTTTAACGGTTGTAACCGTAGGGCTTTTATTACAGGCATTGTTCATTGGTTTTGGAGGGCTGATCGTTTTGGGCGTCAATATTTCCATCATGGCCTTGCCTGGCGCTATCATGGGGGTGATCGGACGACAGTGGATGAAGCAGTCTTCTGTTAAAAAACGTCCGTGGATAGGTTCTCTTATCGGCGGTGGAACAATCCTGATTTCGGCTATTTTACTCTATGTAGTGTTTGAACTGAAACACTCAAAAGCCAGGTAGAATAAGGCAAAGCAGGTGGAAATAGTTAATGAATAGCATTGAATATTTTTGTGGGAAATGGTAAAATATGGCGAAAACAAAGGGATTCAAGGGGGAAAGAGTCCAAATATTCGATTCATTAACAAAAAAGGCAAAGGACATTCGATAAGAAATGAGAAAGAAAATAGAGCAACAGAAGAAACTGGGAGCAATAAGCATTGCAGAAGTAAAACTGCCGTTAAAGAGCCGGGATGAGTTACCACCGATATTGAAGGCATTGCAACATATCTATGCCACACCGGAGTTGAAAGAGGAGGTATTCCGGATATTGGAGGAGAAGGTAATGAGGGGGAAGAAAAAGACGGGGAGATACGGGATGGAGTTGTGGCATATCTTGGTGTTATCGGTAGTGAGGACGGGACTGGACGCTAATTACGATAGGCTGGAGGATTTTGCCAACCATCATAGCCTCATCAGGAAGATAATGGGTGTAGAGACGGGATTCGCAGAAGGCAAGGTCTTTTCGATACAGAGTATAAAGGATAATGTAAGCTTATTGGATGGGGAGACTATCAATAGGATAAATGACGTGGTGCTAAAAGCGGGACATCAGTTAGTAAAAAAAAAGATGAAGGCATCAACTTTAAGGTGGATACGTATGTGTTAGAGACGAATGTACACTTTCCGACAGATATGAATTTATTGTGGGATGCGGGACGCAAGAGTCTGGACATGATAGAGGGTGCAATAGAGGAAGGCATTCTGGAGTGGAAGGGATGGCGCAAGGGGAACTATTGGAGGAGAGAGTTGAAAAAGCTGATGAGGATCAGCGCAAAGGCGTCAAGTGGCGGGGGGGAAAATAAGGAAGCACTAGAGAAAGAGCATGTGAGGAGTTACCTGGAATTATCG